>Ga0180007_10000560_pt1 | contig 59808 bp, 62 predicted proteins | sample MM_PC_MetaG_FD_121122 | JGI IMG/M metagenome (GOLD analysis project Ga0180007, IMG submission 121122) | Groundwater microbial communities from the Aspo Hard Rock Laboratory (HRL) deep subsurface site, Sweden - MM_PC_MetaG | ecosystem: Environmental > Aquatic > Deep subsurface > Groundwater...
AGCATCTCCTCGTTTCCCTCCATGGCGTTCAGTCGAACGACCTTGAAGGGCTTGCCGGAGACGGTCAATTTTCGATGCCGATTACCGCGAGAGGTGGGTCATTATTGCATGCCGATTCACAAATCTGCGTGTCAGCAGGGAGAGTTTCGACATGTTCGTCAACAGCAGACACTCCCTCTCCTCGTTTATTTCCGTGCACCGTCCGTCCAAGAAATTCATCCGATTTCGTCAGTTGAGTGGGGTGTATCCTGATTGACATGTGAGTAATAAAGTAGCAAATAATTTGCCACTATCTCGTTACTTAATCAAAGATGCTGTGCGTTTTATTTGAAAGCCTTGCGAGACAGGGGTGATTTTATTGCGACTATGTCTGTCAAACGTCAACAGAGCGCGCCCATGAAGCTGAATGAATTCTTCGCCCGACACGCCGTATTTACAGTAGACGAATTGGACCGATTTCTGTTCGCGAGGGGGGGCGGTAACCCGAGTACCCGAAAGTCCCTCCTGACGTACTATCGCAACCAGGGGAGAATAGTGCCTGTCCGTCGTGGGCTGTATGCAACTGTGCCTTTGGGCGGTGATCCTGCGTCGAGCCAGATCGATCCGTATCTCGTGGCGGGAAAAATGAGCGAAGATGCGGTTCTTGCCTACCACACGGCTCTGGAATTCCATGGAAAGGCGTATTCGGTTTACACGGAGTTGCATTACGTATCCGCGCGGAAATCACTTCCTTTGAAGTTTCGAGCTCATGAGTTCACGCGCGTGCCCGTGCCGCATCTCCTTCGGGAGAAAGGCAAAGAGATGTTCGGCGTCGCCAGCCACCAACGTTTCGGTGTGGCGTTCAAGGTCGCCAGTCTTGAAAGAACCTTCGTCGATGTGCTGGATCGGCCGGACTTGACGGGGAGCTGGGAAGAAATCTGGCGGTCTCTGGAATCCGTCGAATTCTTCGATCTGGATCAGGTCATCGAATATGTTCTTCTCTTGGAAAATGCGACCACCGCCGCCAAGGTCGGCTTCTATCTGGAGCAGCACAAGGACACCTTGATGCCTGCTGATGCTCATTTGAATACGCTGCGAAACCTGCGCCCCCGGCAACCTCACTATCTTGATCGCAGTCGCCGGAAGGAGTGTCGGTTGGTCAAGGAATGGAATCTTATGATTTCTGTAGAAATCCTAAACAGGTCATGGGGGGACGTGCTGTGAAATTCTCCTCGTCGGAAGTCTTGCAGGCGGCCGAGGGTGCCGGTTTCAAAGCGGACATGACCGAGAAAGTGCTTCACCTGCTGAACCTGCTGAACGCTTTGAACTCGCATCCGTTTTTGAAAGGCAAATGGGTCTTGAAGGGCGGAACCGCATTGAACATGTTTCTGCTCAACATTCCCAGATTGTCCGTGGATATTGACCTGAATTACATCGGAGTGGTTGATCGCGAGGAAATGCTGGCGGAAAGGCCGAAGATAGAACAGGCGGCGCAGGCAGTGTTTTCCCGAGAAGGGTTCAGCACAAAGAGAGTCCCAAACGAACACGCGGGCGGGAAATGGCGGCTTTCCTATCAGAGTTTCACGGGGCAATCCGGCAACCTTGAGGTCGACATGAATTTCATGTTCAGACAGCCGCTCTGGGATCTTCAGTCCGTGGATTCCCACAGACTCGGAGATTTTCAGTCCAAGGAAATTCCGGTTCTCGACGTTCACGAACTTACGGCGGGCAAGCTCGCGGCACTCTTTGCGCGCAGGCAGGCGCGGGATTTATTCGATTGTCATCAGTTGCTCACCCTGAACGATCTTAATCAGGATCAGCTTCGTATCGCGTTTATCTGCTACGGCGGGATGAACCGCAAGGATTGGCGAACTGTTTCAATCGATGACGTGGAATTCGATACTGCGGAATTGTCAAAGTCACTCGTCCCCACTCTGCATGTCCGCGAAACAAAGGACCACGCCTCTGCGGTCGAATACGGAGCGCGTCTGACACGGGAATGCCGCGAAGCTCTATCCGTCGTTCTGCCTTTTACGCAGTCCGAACGGACGTTCTTGGATCGGTTGCTGGACCGGGGGGAGATTGACCCCACCCTGCTGACTACCGATCCATCTCTTCAGCGGCGCATTCAAAGCCAGCCGTTACTCGAATGGAAAGCTCTCAACGTAAGAAATTTCAAGCTGAGATGAAATTAAAACAGAAGGAAATTTGGTAAAATGAGAAATAAATTTGTGTCGTTATTGGACGAAAGCGCGGTGTTGGCTGTGTCGGAAAAGGCGCTTGCGGTGGCACGCGATTGGGCGTGAAAGCACGAATCGAGCAATGGGGAACCAGCGCAAGGCCTGAGCAATAGAGCGCGTTCAGTTAGGTTTTGTTCTGATCTTTGCGACGGGCTCGATGAAGTTTTCAAACAGACCTATCCTCCGCCTGCTTTTAAGAAACGGCATATTGGGATCGATGAAGATGGAAAAGGTGTAGCCGGTGAATGGCTCCTTAATGGGATATGGACCATCGATGCCTGTCCGGATTCCATCTGCAAGGTTCCGGGAAAAGTGCAGTGCGCATTGGAGTGCGAGAGCAGTACCAATGCGCGAGAGTTCTTCACCGATTTTGCAAAGCTCATTGTTATTTCTTCCCCGATAAAGTTGTTCTTTGCCGGTTTGAATCAGCTGAATCCAGAGCGAGCCGATAAGTATGTTGACGACCGTAAGGCACAGGCGGAGAAATTCATACAGGAATACGAGGAAAGCCGCGCGGAATGGTATCTTGGCTTCTGGCCGTCACCGTTGAAGCATAAATCGGGCTCCCTATGGACGGCTTTGGATGGGGACGAGTACGAACATCTCAACTGTATCAGGCTCTATAAGATGACAAAAGAATACAAGTTTTACAAATTAAAGAGTAGAAGATTAGAATCACTTTAATTTTTTTTATTGATTTTAAAAATATTAAAATACTCTCCAATAAAATAAATTGAGGACATGTTTCTGGTTTTTTTTACTTATTTTTTTATAATATTGATTAATAGAGATAATTTTGCGATGAATTGGATTATCTTTCATCAGCAGATTGGTGATTTGCTGCTTCAGATGTAAAAATTTGCGTTTTTAACATTCTTAACTGAATCACTCGTTATAAAATTATAATTCAATTTTAAAATGATGTATAATCACGCTCGCAATGGGCATCAACGTTCTTGGCCTTTTCTTTTCGAGTAGCGCCAAGAGGTAAATCTAACGTCGGCCGCGCCAATAGAACGGCCTTCTCTTCTGATGCGCTATGGCTAGTAGTCGTATCTCATGAGGGCGGATGGAGTAGACGAGGGAATACGGGAATTTTGCCAACTGTTTCCTGCGCAGGTTGCCCCGCAGGGGTGTCGCCGCTTCAGGATGCAGTTTGATGGCCTCGATCGTGCGCTGGATTTCGTCCAGAAAGACAGTGCCGAGTCCGGGAGCTTGGAGGTCATAGAAATCGGCGGCTTCGTTGATCTCCGCTTCGGCGGTCTCGTGAATCAAGACGTGGAGAGTCATTTTTGACGAGCCCGAGCCCGTGCCAATACCTCGTCTGCGGGGTAGGCGCGGGCGGTGCCGTCGCCGAGTTCCTGGTCACGGCGGATCGCTTCGTCGATCCATAGCCGCTCGATCTCCGGTTCGCTCAGGGCGTCCAAACTGGCCAGAAGTTCACGGGCCAGGTGCGCACGGCCCTCCGGGTTCAAGCCAAACGCTTCTTTTTTCAGTTCCTCAACGCTCACGACGCACCTCCGATATGGGCTCACGTATTCGAAATGTTGTCGCACCCGATGGGTGGCGCTTTCTCTCTTCTTGTATAATCGGATGGCTCTATCCCGCAAGTGTTCCGGAAAACCTTGTCTCAGAGGAATCACGAGGTGTGCGGGCGTGCTTGCGCAACCGCCTACCGCATCCACCGCTTGCGGTGGTACCGGTACAGCCCCAGTTCCAGCGCGATGAAGAGGACGATGGGCACGGCCAGGAAGACCAGGGTGATAAGCGCTCCGAGGCCCCGGTTGGAGGAGGTGATGAGGGGGAAGAGATAGCCCGTGAAGGACGCGACGCTTCCGCCTCCGATCAGAAAGACCAGGAAATATTCGGAAAACGCCACCAGAAAGACCACGCTTGCGCCTGCCGCCATGGCCGGGAGGAGCTGTGGCAGCTCCACTTCCAGAAAGACGCGCCGTTTTGAAGCGCCCAGGTTGCGTGCGCAGACTGCGTATTCGCGCCCCATGAGGGTGTAGCCTGTGGTCAGGGCGCGCAGCATGTACGGGTAGCTGATCATGGCCAGGACCAGGATCACGCCGGGCGTGGTGTCGGCCAGGCCAATTTTTATGAAGATGAAATGCAGGCCCATGGAGAAGGTCATGGCCGGAACCAGGGCCGGGAGCAGGAGCAGGCCTTCGAGCAGGTTTTTGCCGCGAAAGGACGTGAACGCCAGGGTCTTGGCAGGCAGGATGGTCATGGCCAGGGTCAGGGCCACTGTCGCCAGGGAATAGCCAAGGGAATTTGCAAGCGCCGTCAGGAAAGGCCTTGGTCGGGCCGCAAGGAAGTGGAGCCCGTCCAGGGAGAGCTCCGGCCAGAGCTCCGGGAAGCGCCAGCCCGGCGCTCCGGCTTGCAGGACCAGCACGACGATCGGCAGCAGGAACATGAGGGCCAGGACGATGATGGTCGGCGCGTGTCTCACAGTTTGCGTCTCCAGCCATCGAGGTAGGCCGCGAAACGGTTGTAGAGCATGGCGAAGAGGGCGGCGAAGACGAACATGAGCGTCAGGATGGCCATGGCCTCGGGACGCTGGCTCAGGTCGCGCTGGAAGAAGATGTCGAAGACCCGGATGGAGAGCATGCCGGGGTGCGACTCCCCAAGCACGAAGGGGATGTCGAAGGAGCCGAAGGCGTACAGGAAGAGGATGATGAAGGCGCTGTGCATGGCCGGCAGCAGGCGCGGCAGGGTCACGGACCAGAATGTGCGCAAGGGCCCGGCCCCGAGCATGTGCGCGGTCTGAACCAGCCGGATGTCGAAGCCGAAGAGCACGGTTCCGATCAGGAGCAGGGCGAAGGGGACGCCCTTGAGCAGAAAGGCCAGGATCATGCCCAGGCCGCTCCCTGTATGCAGGATGTTCGGAAATTCCTCCGGCGAGGAGATGATCCCGGTCTGGAAGAGGACCGAGGATACGAGGCCCGTGCGGCTGAGCATCAGCAGGACCAGGAACGCCACTGCCACGTGGGGCAGGATGAGCCCGACTTTCGAAACCACGCCCACCCTGCGTAGGGGCGGAGGCATGCGCCACAGGGCCAGGGCCAGGATGGTGCCGCCCAGGACGGAGCCCGCCGCCGAAAAGAATGCCACGAACAGGGATAGGCCAAGAGACTGCCGTATGCCCTGATCCTGGATCAGGGGCTGGTAGTGTTCAAGGGTGATCTCCCCTGATCCCAGCGGCAGGAAAAGGCCCAGGCTCTGGGCCAGGGTCAGGGCCAGACCCGCACAGAAGAGGGCGCAATAGGGCAGCAGCAGGGGGAGAAGACCGTGGATGATCCCGCGTTTCATGAGAAATGCCCGCTAGTGCCCAAGGATGATCTTGTCCCAGTCCCGCTCCAGAAGCTCCAGATATTCGGACGTGATCTCGGGCACGGCCGCCGCCGACAGTTCATCCGCGCCAAGGGTAGCTGCGCCCAGGTCCACCGCGTCGAAGGTCTGGCGCTGCGCCTCGTCCAGTTTCGCGACCTCAAGGGCGGGCATATCGCCCCAGTTTTCGGGCTTGAACTTGGAGAGCTGCGCCTCGGGGCTCATCAGGAAATTGGCCAGGACCATGGCCCCGGCCTTGTTCGGGGCATTGAAGGGGATGGCCGTGAAATGGGTGTTGAAGATGGCCCCCTCGGCCAGGACAAAGGTCCGCACCGTTTCGGGATAGGTCTTCTCCAGAATCTTCATCTGCGCATGGGCCGGGTGGTAGGACATGCCCATGTCGATTTCGCCGCGTGCGAACAGGGTGTCCAGGGCGGCCGCGTCCTTGGGATAGGTCCGTCCTTCCTGCCAGAGATAGGGCTTCAGATCGATCAGCCAGCTAAAGGTCTGCGGTGCGTTTTTCGCGTAGAGTTCGGGGTTGAAGCCGCTCAGGTACTGCTCATGCCCTCCCGTGGTGGCGTAGAAAATCTGGCGCAGAAAGGCCGAACCCGTAAAATCAGGCGGTTGCGGATAGGTGAAGCGACCGGGGTGCGCCTTGATCCAGTCCGCAAGCTCGGCCAGCGTGGCCGGGGGGCTTGGCGTGCGGTCCGTGTCATATTCAAAGACGAATTGCGCCCGGCCGTAGGGCGCTTCGAAGCCGTCCACGGGGTAGCCGAAATCATGGGCCGATTTTTGCGTGTCGTACCAGGCCGCAAAATTGGGCAGCCTGTCCGTGAAGGGGCCGAAGAGCACCCCGGCCTGCATGGCGTTCTTGAAGTTTTCGCCGTTGATCCACAGGAGGTCCATGGTGCCCGTGTCCTTGTTCGCCGCCTTTTCGGTCAAGAGCTTGTTGACGAAGACCGGCGCGTCCATGGGCACGCGCACCACACTGATGTCGTACAGGCGTTTCATTTCCGCGGCCACGTAAGTATCGACCCACTGGTTGATCTGGGCGCTGCCGCCCCACATGTGCCAGCGCACCTCCGAGCCGCGCGCGAGGTTTTCCAAACTCGCGTAGTCCTGCTGGAGCACGGACTCCTCTTGCGGAGCCTCGGAACACCCGGCGGTCAGGGCCAGGAAGAGGGATAGAAAAATTATTACGCGCATGAATCCTCCGGGAAAGAGTCGCCCATAATCGGCGGATACTGGTTTGAAACGTGGATGCGCACCCTGTCGCCGGGCTGGGCCATTGGTTCCAGTGCGTAGACCGCGAGCTCCTGATCCAGGACGCGCACGGTGTAGGAGAGATAGTGGCCTGCGAAGTGCGCGGCCGTGACGGTGCCGTGTCCGTCCGCATCCCTTTCCAGGCGCAGGGCTTCCGGTCGCAGCCAGCAGGTCTCAAGGTCCAGGAGTCGGGCCAGGGAGGGGCCGATGGTGTTGACCGGACCCAGAAAGCGGGCCGTGTCCATATCCACGGGCCGCCGGTAGACCTCCAGCGGCGGAGCGAATTGCCGCAAGGTGCCCCCGAGCATGACCCCGATGTGGTCGGACATGGCCAGGGCCTCCTGCAGATCGTGGGTCACGCAGATCGTGGTGATGCCGAAAGCGCGCTGGGTGGAGCGGATGAAGAGGGCCGTCTCCATCTTCAGGTTGCGGTCCAGGTTGGCGAAGGGTTCGTCCAGGAGCAACAGCGAGGGTTCCAGGACCATGGCCCTGGCGATGGCCACGCGTTGTTTCTGCCCGCCCGAGAGCTGGGCCGGGTAGGCGCCGGCCCGGTCTTCGAGGTGAAAATAGCCAAGCAAGGGTATGACCTTGTCATGGATGGCGGCCTTGGACAGTCCGCGTGCTTTCAGGCCGAAGGCGATGTTCTGGAACACGGTCATGTTCGGGAAGAGCACGTAGTCCTGAAAGACGAGGATGGCCTGTGGTTTTTCCCCTCCGCTCAGATGTTCGACCGTTCCGCTGTCCGGCGCCTGCAGCCCCGCGATGATGTGCAGCAGCGTGGTCTTGCCCGCGCCCGAGGGGCCGACCAGGGAGACGAGGCTGCCCCGGGCCACGTCGAAACTCACGCCCTCAAAGACCGTGATCGTGCCGAAACGTTTGCCCAGGGTCGCTACCCGCAGCAGAACATCCATGGGTCCGTCAGCGTTCAAGAGCCTGAAAATGACGCATGAAGCGGCGATCGATGTAGTCTTTGAGCAAAAATCCCAGCCAGTTGCAGAAGATGAATCCCCCTTTGCTGAAAATGGCCGTGTTGTCACCCAGGTTGAAGAGCAGCAGGTAGCTTCCGCCGGGATCGAAGCGCTGCATCCTGGTCCCATTCAGGCTGGCGCGCACGTTGCGCAGCAGGACCGGGTTTTCGCGCACCGCATAGACGCCGACCTTGTCCAGGGCTTTGGGCTCGAAGTCGATGCAGTCGCCGCCGCCGAAAATTTCGGGGTGCTTCACGCTCTGCAGCCATTCGTTGACCAGCAGTCCGCCCGTGATGCCGGTGGGCAGCCCAGAGTCGGCGAAGATGCGCGAGGGTTTGACGCCCGTGGCCACGAAGATGAGGTCGGGGTAGTAGTGCTTTTGACCCTGGACGATGACGCCGTTGCTGATTTCGTCCACATAGCCGTCTTCGTTGATCTCGATGTTCTGGCGGGCAAAGGATTCGCGGGCCATTTTTCCGATTTTCTCCGGAAAGCGGCCAAGCAGCTCCCGGCCGGCGAAAAGGGTGATGCGCGGCTCGTGTCGCCCGCGGAGCTTGGCCAGCCTGCGCACGTTGCCTGCGGTTTCAAGGGCGGCCGGTCCTCCCCCGACTACGGCCACATGCGGTCTGGTGCGGGTCGCGCAGAGGGAGATCACAGCCCGCTGCGCCTCCTGCAGGCGTTCGATGGGCTTGACCGTGAAGACGTTCGAGGTGTCGCCGTGGATGTTGTCGAAGGGGATGAAGCTGCCCGCGTTGCAGGACAGCACATCGTAGTCCATGATCTGGCCGGAAGCCAGGGTGACTAGGCGCTGCTTGGCGTTTATGCTCTTGACCTTGTCCCGTACGAAGGTTCCGCCCATGCCCTCGACCACGTAGCGGGTCGCGAAGCGGATTTCGGTCGGGGTGTAGGTCGTGCCGAGCATGCCGGGACCCATGCCGGAGTAGTAATGATAATCTGAGGGCTGGACGACGGTGACTTCGTGTCCTTCGCGGACCAGATCCCGCATGTGTGCCAGGATGGTCATATGTGCATGGCCGCCTCCGGCCAGAAGCAGTTTCTTACCCATGGTCTTCTCCCGTGGTGGTATTTCGGAACAGGCAGGTCGCTTGCCCATGTTTAACCATAATACCCGGGCGTATGCAATGATCTGACCGGGTTCCCCTTGCCGTTATCGGCGTAAGGATGTGATCCGTTTTTAGTCCCGGCCTGATTCGCCAGGCAAGTACCAGGCGTCGAAGAGCTGGCGGGCGATGGTCTCGGTGGCGGGCAGGGCAAACTCACCCGCGGCCAGCAGGGCCGGGATTTCATGGCGCGCAAACCAGCGGGCGTCCTCAAGTTCGGTTTCATCGAGATGAATATCCGTGGTAGTGGCGCGGGCATGAAAGCCGAGCATGAGCGAACCGGAAAACGGCCAGGGCTGGGAGGAAAAATAGCGCACATCGCAAACCGTTATGCCGGTTTCCTCCATAACCTCGCGTAGCACCGCGTCCTCGGCGCTCTCGCCTGGCTCCACATAGCCGGAGAGGGCTGAGTAGACCTTGGGCGTCCAGGTGGTCTGGCGCCCGAGCAGGCACTTGTCGCCATGGCTGTCTGTGTGGTGCACCAGCACGATCATGGCCGGATTGACGCGCGGGAAGTGCTGCGCCCCGCACTCGGGGTTTGTGCATGTCTGCGCCAGGGAGCCGGGCCTGATCGCGGTAGGGTGACCACAAAGACTACAGAAACGCGCCAGACTGTGCCAACCCGCGACGGCGCGGGCGTAACCGAGCAGGGCGGCCATCTGATTGGGCAGCGCCGCCGCGTGCTGACGCAGTGGCACGAAAACACCCAGGCTGCCCAGACACTGTGTAATGCTCGCCGGCAGTCGCTCGATGTTGATGGCGAAGTAGCAGCTGCTCCCGTCTTCTCCCAGAAGCAGGGCCTGCAGGTGGCCCTGGTCGCATTCTCCCAGCATTTGCGCGGCGAGCAGCAGCGGTTCATTTCGAGCCGCGTCGAAAAGGATTTCGTCTCCCCTGACCACGACATAGAGGGCGTGGCCCGAAGTCAGGGCCCAGTCCGGCGCGTCGGGGCACGGCGTGGGTTTGCGGTTCAAGACCAGACCGGCAAAGGTGTTGAGCGCAGAGCGGGAGTAATTATCCATGAGGCACTCGGATCGGCGGCTTTGTGTTCGGCGCGGGTTGTGCGCGGGGCGTGTTCAGCGTTGTGCCCTGCTTTTGAACCTGCGGCAATAGGTGCAGTGGCGGCAGACCGCTTCGACCATCCGCCCGGCCGCGAACCCTGCGGCCATGGCGCGGGCTCTGGGCGAATTAAGGATGTCAGCCAAGGGCGCGTCATGCAGGTTGCCGAGCGCGATGCGGCCGTCCGCGTCCAGGCAGCAGGGGCAGACCGTGCCGTCGGCCAGGATGGCGCAATGCGTGGAGAGGGCGTGGCAGAAACCGTGTTCACGCTCCTGTGTGGTCAGGTCGCCCGGCCAGTCAAAGACTGTGTCCGCGTGCAGATAGGCGCGGCCCGTGAGTCGTACGCTCTTGCGTCCCGGCGGGAGGTACGGAATTTCGCAGCCAAGGCCTGCCGCGATGCGTGTCAGCACCGCCGCGTTGAAATCGCTGTGCGTGGGAGTGTGCAGGTTGTGCAGGGTCCAGAGGCGGAAATTGATATAGAGTTCGGGCCGCAGACAGGCCGCCTGCCTGCTGAATTCCAGGATCGCTTCCAAGGTGTCGTGATCGAGGCCAGCGCCCCGGCGTAGTGACTGCAGGGAGAAGTTGATCTGCCGCAGAGCCCGGTTTTGCAGCAGTAGGTTCGATTTTTCGGGCAGCAGGGTGGCGTTGGTGGTCAGGTTGACCTGTATCCCGGCTGCCGCGCACAGCTCCATGATTGTCCCGAAATGCGGATGCAGGGTAGGTTCGCCCAGGACATGCAGGCAGACCTGGTCTGTCAGCGGGGCGATTTGTTGCAGGACGCGCTCAAAAAAGGCCGCGTCCATGCTTGCAAGCGGGCGTGTCGTCCCGGCGCAGAAATCGCAGCGCAGATTGCAGATATTGGTGATTTCGACGTAGACGCGCTGAAAGCGGAAGGATCGGGCGGCTGTCACGTAGGCTCCGTCGTCCATGCACTCTCCGTGAGGGGTGGTGCGGGCCGGGGTACGGCAATGTTTGGCCGAACGGTGACAGGCATGGGCAGGGCGGTCCGCACGTGTGTTCCTTGTGGACGAAAAAGCCCCCGTCGTGGGACGAGGGCCGGGTTTGGCTGAAAAAAACGGCCTGCCGCGTTTTGGGCACGGCGCACTTCGAATTTAAAGGGTATAGAGTTCGTCTCCCGAAAGGATGCGCACGCTGTTCTTCTGCAGCACCTCGATGGCCTGGTCCGTGCGGTCGAAGCGGAAGATCAGTATGGCGTTGCGGCCGCTCTGGGTCACGAAGGCGTACATGTACTCCACGTTCACGCCGCCCGCGTTGAGCATCTCCAGAATGGAGTGCAGCCCGCCGGGACGATCCCCCACCTCGGCGGCTACGACATTGGTGCGGCCTACGGTGAAACCCTTGGCTTTGAGTACTTCCTTGGCCTTTTCGTTGTCGGTGACGATGAGGCGCAGGATGCCGAAATCGGAGGTGTCGGCCAGGGACAGGGCGCGGATATTGATCTGGTTTTCAGCCAGGGTTTTGGTCACTTCGGCCAGGCGGCCGGCTCTGTTTTCAAGAAAAACGGAAATCTGTTCAACTTTCATGATTCCTCCCGGTCTGGGGTGGGGGCGCGGGATTGGCGCCTGCCCTGTTGTTTACGAGTTGCGCAGGTCGATGATGCGCTTGGCCTTCCCCTCGGAGCGTTCGATGCTCTGCGGTTCGGACAGGGTCACCTTGGCGGTGACGCCCAGGAATTCCTTGATATTTTTTTGTATCTTGGCTTCGATACGCTGTAAATGCCTGATCTCGTCGGAGAAGAGCTTTTCGTCCACTTCGACCTTGACCTCAAGCATGTCGAGGCTGCCCTGGCGGGTCAGGATGAGCTGGTAATGCGGAGCCACGCCCTGGGTTTCGAGCAGAATGGTCTCGATCTGCTGCGGGAAGACGTTCACGCCGCGAATGATGAGCATGTCGTCGCTGCGGCCTTGGATGCGGGAGATGCGCCGGTGCGTGCGGCCGCAGCGGCAGGGGATGGCCTCGATGTGGGTGATGTCGCGGGTGCGGTAGCGGATCAGTGGCTGGGCCTCTTTGGTGATGGTGGTGATGACCAGTTCCCCGGATTCACCCAGCGGCATCTGTTCGCCCGTGTCGGGGTCGATGATCTCGATCAGGAAATGGTCTTCCCAGATGTGCAGGCCGTCCTGGGCGTCGCAGCATTCCATGCCGACGCCCGGACCCATGATTTCGGACAGGCCGTAAATGTCGAGGGCTTTTATCTGCAGCTTGGACTCGATCTCGGCGCGCATCTTCTCGCTCCAGGGCTCGGCCCCGAAAATGCCCGTGTGCAGCTTCAGGTCGGAGATGTTCATGCCTGCGGCGATGATGGATTCGTAGAGAAAGAGGGCGTAGGACGGGGTGCTGCACAGGATGGTCGAGCCGAAGTCGCGCATGAGCATGACCTGGCGCCTGGTCCCGCCGCCGGAGATGGGCAGGATGGTCGCGCCCAGGCGCTCCACGCCGTAATGCATGCCGAGGCCCCCGGTGAAGAGACCATAGCCGTAGGCGTTGTGCACGATGTCGCGGCGGCTGGCCCCGGCGCACATGAGCGAGCGGGCCATCAGCTCGGCCCAGGTGTTCACGTCGCGCTGGGTGTACCCGACCACGGTGGCCTTGCCCGTGGTGCCGGAGGAGGCGTGCACGCGCACGACATTGTCGCGGGGCACGGCGAAGAGTCCGAAGGGGTAGTTGTTGCGCAGGTCCTGCTTCTCGGTGAAGGGCAGGTACTTGAGGTCGTCCAGGGAGCGAATCTGCTCCGGCCGGATGTCCATCTCGTTGAATCTGCTCTGGTAGAAGGGCACGTTGTAATAGACTTTTTCAACCATGGCCTTGAGCCGCCGCAGCTGCAGGGCCTCCAGTTCTTCCCGGGGCATGGTTTCGTTCGAAACGTCGTAAAGCATGGCTCGACCTCCAGGTAAAAAATAAAAAAAGCCGCGAACAAGGGGCTGTTCACGGCATTTGAATCATTCGCGCGGTTGGCGCTACACCGTGGCCCCTTCTAAGGGGCTTCTAAATATCGGGAAAAAGGCTGAATCGATAATATACTGCATTGCAGATATATGCCTTGACCCTTCGCATTCGTCAAGGTTTGCCTCATTGCCCTGCATGGAGAATTGACGTAGAAAATATGAGTTTGAGCGATAAAATAGCATATGGAGTGTAAGCGAACCTTATGGAAGAAAAGATTGAACAGATAGTGACCTGGCTTTCGGACAAGAAGGGAACGAATATCAAAGCTCTTGACGTGCGGGGGTTTTCTCCGCTGACCGAGACCATGATTTTTGTCACGGCCAGGTCGGCCAAGCATGCCCAGTCCCTGGCGGACGAAGTCATGCAGAAGCTGGCGGAAAAGAAATGGGAATTTTTCGGCGTCGAGGGCATGCAGGCCGGACAGTGGGTACTGGTCGATTGCAACGACGTCATCGTGCATGTTTTTCAGGACGAGATGCGTTCCATGTATAATGTCGAGGGGCTCTACTCCAAGGCAGAGGCCATGGAATTGCCGGCAAGCGTCACGGCCGGGGAAGGAAAATGAAAAAGCCCTGCGTGCTCCTCATCCTTGACGGCTGGGGCAAAGCCGCTCCAGGGCCGGGCAACGCGGTCAGTCTGGCGCATACTCCGCGCATGGACGCCATGCTCTTTGGCCACCCCAAAGGACAGCTCAGGTGCATGGGACGGGACGTGGGCCTGCCCGACGGCCAGATGGGCAACTCCGAGGTCGGGCATCTGAACCTAGGGGCCGGACGCATCGTCTATCAGGACATCATGCGCATCAACCTGGCCATCGAGGACGGTTCACTGGACGCCAATCCGGTGTTGGCCGATCTTGCGAACGCAGCCAAAAGAGCCTCCGGACGGGTGCATCTCATGGGCCTGGTCTCTGACGGCGGCGTGCACAGCATGCAGACACATCTCGTGGCGCTGATAGAGGCCTTGAGCGATCAGGGCGTGGCGGACATCTGCGTGCACGCCTTTCTGGACGGCCGGGACACTCCGCCTCGCAGCGGGTTGGGCTACATAAAGACCCTGGAAGACGACCTGGCCCGCATGGGTGCGGGACGCATCGCCACGGTCTCGGGGCGCTACTACGCCATGGACCGCGACCAGCGCTGGGAGCGGGTCGAACTGGCCTATGCGGCGCTGGCGGAAGGCCGGGGGCTGCCGGCGGCAAGCGCGGCCCAGGCCGTGAGCGACGGTTACGAGGCCGGCGAGAACGACGAGTTCGTCAAACCCCGCGTGATTTTGCGGGACGGTCAGCCTTCGGGGTTGATCAGCGACGGCGACGCGGTGCTCTTTTTCAATTTTCGAGCGGACCGGGCGCGCGAACTGACCAGGGCTCTGACCGAAGACGATTTCACCGGCTTTAACCGGCCGCGTAAACCCATCTTGTCGGCCTTCGCGACCATGACCCGATACGACAAGAATCTTGACCTGCCCCCACTTTTTCCACCCGTCAGCCTGGACCGCATCCTGGGCCAGATCCTGTCCGAACGGGGTCTGCGCCAGCTGCGCACCGCGGAAACGGAAAAATACGCCCACGTGACGTACTTTTTCAACGGCGGGCAGGAAACGCCTTTTCCCGGCGAAGACCGCGAACTGCTGCCTTCGCCCAAGGACGTGCCCACCTACGACTTCAAGCCGGAGATGAGCGTGTACAAGGTCACGGACACGCTGGTTGCGGCCCTGAAATCAGGGACATACGATCTGGTGGTCTGCAATTTCGCCAATCTTGACATGGTAGGCCATACCGGAGTCATCCCGGCTGCCATCAAGGCCTGCGAAGCCGTGGACCAGTGCCTGGGGCGGGTCATGGATTGTGTGGCTGGGCTGGGCGGTACGCTCCTGGTCACGGCGGACCACGGTAACGCCGAGGACATGCTGGACGCGCAGGGCAACGTGAAGACCTCTCACAGCCTGAATCCTGTGCCTTTCGTCTATGTCGGACCGGGAAACTTCAGGGTGCGCGACGGTCGCCTGGCCGACGTGGCTCCGACCATCCTGGATATTTTGGGTATCGAAAAGCCCGTGGAGATGACAGGTGAGAGTCTTTTGCTGCCGCTTTGATCTGGAACTGCGTATACGAAAAAGCCCGCCAAACGGGATGCGAACCGCCGGGAAACCGGCGGTTTTTTTTTCGGCGGGGGAGGCGCGGTTTTAGTTTGATTGGCGCGGCGGTGCGGGTTGGTCCGGCCAGGCCGCTTCGAAACTCCCTCGCGGGCCTCGTAAGGCTGAATCGTTGCATGCAGGGCGTCAATGGGGTGCAATGCGCACGGCAACGATTCCGCCAACGATGCCTGGCTCGGTCAGACAGTCGAATCGGCCTGGCCGGACCAACCCGCACCCTCCACGGTACTTTGGAGGAGCTTAAAGATCCGCCAGTAGCCGCTCAAACTCCCCTCCTGCCAAGGAGGGGTGCCCGAAGGGCGGGGTGGTTGCCTCTTCAGAAGGCAGAGGTCCTACGAAATATCACTGAAGAAATGGTATTGGAGTTGCGTCATCCCCGCGAAGGCGGGGATCCATCCCATTGTTTTTTTTGTAGAGAGTCTTCACTCTTCCAGGGCGACGTAGTTTTTCGCCTCAAATCGCGGGGTGCAGACGGCCAGGAAGATGAGGTCGGAGGGGCCAGTGCAGGTGATGCGCTGCCTGCATCCAGCGGGGATGACGGCCACGTCGCCGGGGGCTACGCTTTGTGGCGGCAGGTCGCCGAGTTCAACCAGTCCCGTTCCTTCAAGGATCACGTAGCGCTCCACCGTGTCATGCAGGGCATGCCAGGCCGTGGTGCGTCCCGGTTCGACCCGGGCGCGGGCCAGGGACGCGCCCGGGTCGTGATCGCCGTTGGAGAGTTCGGTGATGAAACATCCTTCCTGGAAGTAGTATTCGCTCTGCGGGGCGTGCTTTTTGATGCGTGGCGGCATGGCTCACCTCAATATGAAACCGCTGATTTTGAGATCCTTGGCCCATGCTTTCCATGCGCCGCTCAAAAATGTGGCGGTCATGGTTTTGGGATTGAAAAGAACCTTCGCGTCCAGGTCCAGGTGGCATTTGCGGTCGTAATTGGTGTGGCTGAAACGCAGGGTCCAGGTGCCGTCCGGGTTTGGGCAGGCTTCTTCCACGTAGCCAAGGTGGCCGGTGGGCATCTTGCGGCGCTTGTTGACATCGATGACCATGATGGATCCGGCCTTGGGGATGGAGATGGTGGCTTTGTTCTTGCGAGCGCACTCAAACCATTCCACGGGGCCGGTGTCGCCCAGGCGGCAGGTCATGATCCCGCTGCGGCAGCGGGCGTAGGGCACGCATTGCGGCTGGCAGCGGCCGGTCACGGTCTTGCCGCTCTTGGTTTTGCTCGTTTTGCCGGGCTGGAGCTTGAAGCACTCTGAACGGTCCTGGTCGGAGGTCACTGCCTCGCATTCAAGACAAGGGGGCTCTTCGGCGGACTCAGGCTTGGGCTTGGGCCCCGGCACCACGGACGGTTCGGGAATCTCTACAGTCGGTGGAGTTTCAGGGATATTCGTCAGTTTGTCGCTGTGCATCTGGGCAGGTTGCGAAGGCTGGGGGACGGTCTTGGCGCAGCCAGAGAGCAGCGACAGGAAAAGGACCAGGAAAATCGGAATCGCTTTGGCGGAAAGAGGCATCGGAAACTCCTGAGGCGGGGGTTTTTTGTCGGGCCTGCTTATGCACAAGGCAGAACGGCGTCAATCGGGTTCCGTTCAGGTGCCGGGCGGCTTTTGGGCAAAAAAAAGCCCGTCGGTGACGGGCTTCCTCATGATCGAACAGTCCGCTTAGTAGCGGGGACGGCTCTCACGGGGCTGAGATTCGTTGACTTTCAGGGTGCGGCCCTGAAGATCGGTGCCGTTCACTGCCTGGATGGCCTGGCGGGCACCTTCGTCATCCATTTCGACAAAGCCGAAACCACGGGAACGGCCGGTGGCGCGGTCTTCGATGACGTGAGCTGAGGTGACTTCGCCGTACTGGGAAAACAGGGACTTCAGGTCGGCATCGGTGGTCGACCAGGACAGATTTCCAACATAGATGTTCATAGACTAGACTATAACTCCGAAAAAAAGGTAAGAAAAATGCGGATATTTCGGCTGGAAACAGCTACCAGCTGGTCCGCACCAGCGCCACGTTCATTTCCCATGAAATGGCATGACGCTTCAAAACTACACAAATAATTAGTAGTGAGCTGTTCGTCTGTCAATATTTTTTTGGATTGCATCGCGTGTGGCCGGACTCAAAGGGAGAGCATGATTTTGCGCCGGGCCTTTCCGTGGCGGGCGCGAAAGGAGACGTTGTTTTTTTCAGATTGTGCCTTGTGCATCCGCGAATTTTTGCACCACAGTGCCGACAAGGATGAAGGCCAGCCCGACCAGGGTGGATGCGTAGATTGTCTCGCCAACCAGGAAATGAATTATGAAGAGGGACAAAAAAGGGGCCAGATAAATCAGGTTGCTGACCTGCGCCGTGGTCCGCGACAGGCGCAGGGCCGACATCCAGAGTACGAAGGTCACGCCCATCTCGAAGACGCCGATATAGACCGCGCCCAAAAACCCCGGTCCGTTGGGGATCAGTGAAATGCCGGACAGGAGCGCCCACACCCCGGTGTAGACCGTACCGCAGCAGAAGTTGAGCAGCAGGCGCAAAGTCGGGTCCATGGTATCCTTCACTCCGAAAATCCAGAACAGGGCCCAGATGACCGTGCTGCCCATGGCCAGGGCAAAGCCCAAGGGGCTTTCCATCTCAAATCCCAGCAGATCTCCGTGGGTGGAGATGATGAGCGCTCCGAGATAGCCGAACCCCATGGCCAGGAACTGCAGGCCCCGCAGGCGCTGCCCAAGAAACGGGATGGCCAAGAGACTCATGGTGATGGCCCAGGTGTAGTTGATGGCCTGGGCTTCCTGGGCGCGCAGCAGGTCGTAGGCGCGGATCAGCATAAGGTAGTAAAGGAAGGGGTTGAGGCCGCCTAGAAACAGCGAGAAGCGGGCTTTCTTGAATGTCAGCCGTGACAGTTCGCCCATTCTCCCCTGAAGGGCCAGGATCAGCAGCAGGACCAGTACCGAGGTCAGACTGGCGTAAAAAAGCAGTGGTTCCGGTCCGAGGTGGCGCAGGGACAGCTTGAAGGCCGTGGCCACGGTGGACCACAGGCAAACAGCGGCAAGTCCGCAAAGGTACGCTTTTTTTTGGTTCTTCGGCATTTCCATGGCGGCTGGCATGTGTTGCGGTTTTTGAAAAATGAATATACTTATGTCTGTGTATCACAACGCTGCAAATCATTCGCCATTTGGCCGCGTTGTGCCGCAAAAGAACTGGTTCGGCGGCCTGGATGATCAGGCCGGGCCAGTTCGTGAGTACTTGTGGGGGAACCTGAATTTTTGTCAAACGTTTTCATGAGGATGAACAACATGCTGAAACGCGCTGCTTTTGTGATCGCCTGCCTCCTGTGCATGGCTGCCGGTCCGGCCCTGGCCGAGGAAAAAGTCCTGTTGAACGGCATCGACGCCAACTACCCTCCGTTCGCCTACGTCGATCAGAGCGGCAAGCCCAGCGGCTTCGACGTCGACGCGGTAAACTGGATCGCCGAGAAGATGGGCTTCAAGGTCAAGCACGTGCCCGTGGACTGGGATGGCATCATCCCCAACCTGCTGGCCAAGAAGATCGACTTCATCTGTTCCGGCATGACCATCACCGCCGAGCGTGCCGAAAAGGTCAACTTCACCACACCCTACTGGGAAGTGAAGAACGTGTTCGTGACCAAGAAGGATTCCGCGCTCAAGGCCGAGGAAATCTACGGCAAGGAAGTGACCGTGGGCATGCAGGCCGGTACCTCCGAAGCCAAGTGGATGGCCGACGAGAAAGAAAAGCAGGGCTGGAAGTTCACCATCAAGCTGTATGATTCCGCTCCCATGGCCATCGAAGATCTGGTCAACGGTCGCCTTGATGCCGCCGCCATGAACTATCCCCCGGCCCGCGACGCAGAGCAGAAGCGCCCCGTGCAGATCGTCGGCATTTTCGGCGAAGTCGAGCCTTTCGGCGCCGCCGTGCGCAAGGAAGACAAGGAACTGCTTGACACTCTGAACAAGGGCTTCGAGATGCTCAAAGCAGATCCTTACTGGGAAGAGCTCATCGCCAAGCACCTGAACAAGTAGTCCGACTGTTTTTGAAACCTCGGGAAGGCCTGGCAATGCCCCGGCCTTCCCGTTTTTTTGCCAAGCCACGTCAAGGATTCAGCCCTGATCATGAACGAAACCGTCACTGTCCTGCTGGACGCCATGCCATATGTGCTGCAGGGCGCGACCGTCACTGTGACCGCAGTGGTCGGCGCAATGTTTTTGGGCCTTTTTATCGGAGTGCCCCTGGCCGTGGGGCAGGTTTACGGCCCGTGGGCGGTGCGGACGTTGTGCGGCCTTTACGTATGGTTTTTTCGCGGCGTGCCGATTCTGGTGCTGCTTTTTCTCTTCTACTTCGGACTCTTCAACCTTGTAGGCCTCAATCTGAACGCAGTGGCTGCGGCCACCATCGTGCTCGGCATGACCAGCGGAGCCTATCAGTCACAAATTTTTCGCGGCTCCATCCTGTCCCTGTCCAAAGGCCAGCTGAAAGCGGCTCGGGCCCTTGGCATGTCGGACGGTCTGGCCATCCGCTCCATCATCCTGCCGCAGGCCTTGCGCCTGTCCATCCCCGGCTGGTCCAACGAGTATTCCATCATATTGAAGGATTCGGCCCTGGCCTTTGTGCTCGGGGCGAGCGAGATCATGGCGCGGACGCACTTCGTGGCTTCGCGGACCTATCAGCACCTGCCTATGTACGTCAGCGCGGCAGTGCTTTATTTCTTATTGACCTGGGCCGGGGTCATTGCCCTGCGCGCCCTTGAAAAACGTTTCAGAATAAAGGGTTATGTGCATTAATGGCGAATACGAACACACGAAATTTGCTCATGCGGGTGCAGGGCATCTCCAAGGTTCTGGGCGGGCGCGAGATACTCAAATCCGTGAGTCTTGATCTTTATGAAGGCGAGATGAAGGTGCTCATCGGTCCCTCGGGGGGCGGCAAGAGTACGCTCTTGCAATGCATGAACTATCTTATAGTGCCCGACCGGGGCGAAATCGAGCTGGACGGCAGGCGCGTGGATCCGCGTAAAGCTCGCGAGCTGTGCGAATTTCGCCAGCAGGTGGGTATGATCTTCCAGGATTTCAATCTCTTCGACCACCTGACCGCTTCGGAGAACGTCAGCATCGCCCTGCGCAAGGTCAAGGGCATGAGCCGCGCCCGGGCCAAGGCCCGCGCCAAGGCCGAACTGGAGCGCGTCGGCCTGGCCGACAAGGGGCATCTCTATCCGGCGGAGTTGTCCGGCGGGCAGAAGCAGCGCGTGTCCATCGCCCGCGCCCTGGCCATGGATCCCAAGGTTATGCTGCTGGACGAGCCGACTTCGGCCCTGGATCCGGAATTGGTCAGCGAGGTGCTGACCGTCATTCGCGGGTTGGCCCAGAACGGCATGACCATGGTCATGGCCACGCACCAGATGGGGTTCACCCGCTCCCTGGCCGACGAGGTGCTTTTCATGCAGGAGGGCAGGATCATCGAGCAGGGCAGCCCCAAGGATCTTTTGGCCGAGGGGTCGGGCACCCGCACCCTTGATTTCTGTTCCCAAATTCTCGATGTCGAGGGCGCCTGCGCATGAACGAGGAGTTCATCTTTCTGCTGGAGCGCCTGGTGCCCGCTCTGAACAAGGGGGTGCTGGTCAGCCTGCAGCTCATCGTTCCTTCGGCCATTCTGGGCATTTTCTTCGGAGTGGTGGTGGGCGCTTGCCGGGCTTTCGGCGGCGGCGTGCTGCGCACCCTGGCCAACGGCTACGCCGCCCTTTTCCGAGGCACGCCGCTGGTGATTCAGCTCTTTATCCTCTATTTCGGGTTGCCGAACGTGGGCATCTATTTTCAGCCGTACACGGCGGCCGTGCTCGGCTTCACCCTGTGCAGCGCGGCCTACCATTCGGAGTACATCCGCGGCGGGCTGCTTTCCATCAAGCGCGGTCAGGTGCTGGCGGCCCAGGCGCTTGGTTTCTCAACCTTCACGACCCTGGTCTGGATCATCATCCCCCAGGCCTTTCGCCGAGCCCTGCCCGGTTGCGGGAACGAGATCGTATACCTCATCAAGTATTCCTCCCTGGCCTACGTCATCACCTGCTTTGAGCTGACCGGTCAGGCCAAGATCGTGGCCAGCGAGAGCTTTCGCTTCAGCGAGGTCTTCATGGTCGTGGGCGTCTATTATCTGATTCTGGTCAGCGTGGCTTCCTATGGTCTGCGCCGGCTGGAAAAGAGGCTGGAAATTCCCGGCTTCGGCCATTAGTCTGATTCAAGTCCCGGCGTCATTTCTCGCGGCCGGCCTCTGTCGGCCGCTTCCGTTCCCGGTCCGTGCATGGCTGGGAAGAAAGCATACAATCAATCCATATTCGAGGTTATTTTCATGAGCGACGAACCAAACAAGATTATCTATTCCATGCTGAAGGTGTCCCGGTTTTATGACAAGAAGCCCGTCATAAAAGACATCTCCCTTTCTTTTTTCTACGGGGCCAAGATCGGCGTGCTGGGCCTCAACGGCTCGGGCAAGAGCTCGCTCCTGAGGATCATGGCCGGCGTGGACAAGGAGTACAACGGGCAGATAGTCATCTCCCCCGGCTATTCCGTCGGCTACCTGGAGCAGGAACCGAAGCTGGATCCGGATCGGACCGTGCGCGAGATCGTGCAGGAGGCAGTGCAGGAAACCGTCGATCTTCTGCAGGAATTCGAGGACATCAACGCCAAATTCGCCGAGCCCATGAGCGATGACGAGATGGACGCGCTCATCGCCCGCCAGGCCGACGTGCAGGAAAAGCTCGACGCACAGGACGCCTGGGAGCTTGATTCCAAGCTGGAGATGGCCATGGAGGCCCTGCGCTGTCCGGAGCCCGAGACCAAGATCGGCGTGTTGTCCGGCGGCGAGAAGCGTCGCGTGGCCCTGTGCCGCCTGCTGCTGCAAAAGCCCGACATCCTGCTGCTGGACGAGCCCACCAACCACCTCGACGCCGAGACCATCGCCTGGCTTGAGCATCATCTGCAGCAGTACCAGGGCACCATCATCGCCGTGACCCATGACCGCTATTTCCTGGACAATGTCGCGGGCTGGATCCTGGAACTGGACCGTGGCGTGGGCATCCCGTGGAAGGGCAACTATTCGTCCTGGCTCCAGCAGAAGCAGAACCGCCTGGCCCAGGAGGAAAAGGAGGAGAGCGCCCGCCAGCGAACCCTCAAGCACGAGCTCGAGTGGATCAACATGTCTCCCAAGGGACGCCATGCCAAGGCCAAGGCCAGGATTTCGTCCTATGAAAACATGCTCAACCAGGAGACCAGGGAGAAGATCAAGACCCTGGAACTCTTCATCCCCTCGGGCCCGCGTCTGGGCGATGTGGTCATCGAGGCCGATCATGTGAAGAAGGCCTACGAGGACAAGCTGCTCATCGAAGACATGAGCTTTGCCCTGCCTCCGGGTGGCATTGTCGGCGTCATCGGTCCCAACGGCGCGGGCAAGACCACGCTTTTTCGCATGATCTCCGGCCAGGAGAAGCCCGACAGCGGGGAGATCCGTCTCGGTCAGACCGTGAAGCTGGCCCATGTGGAGCAGGACCGCGATGTCCTGGACCCGAAGAAATCCGTGTGGGAGATGGTCTCCGGCGGCTACGACACCATCAATATAGGAGGCCGCGACATCAATTCGAGGGCCTATGTCAGCAAGTTCAATTTCGCAGGGCCGGATCAGCAGAAGACCGTCGGCATGCTCTCCGGCGGCGAGCGCAACCGTCTGCACCTGGCGCTGATGCTCAAAAAAGAGGCCAACGTACTGCTCCTCGACGAACCGACCAACGACCTGGACGTGAACACCATGCGCGCCCTGGAAGAGGCCCTGGAGAACTTCGCCGGCTGCGCCGTGGTCATCTCCCATGACCGTTGGTTTCTGGATCGCATCGCGACGCACATCCTGGCCTTCGAGGGCGACAGCCAGGTGGTCTGGTTCGAGGGCAACTATTCGGAATACGAGAAGGATTTGAAACGCCGCACCGGAAGCACCCTGACGGTGCCGCGCCGCATCCGCTACCGTCAGTTGACTCGCTAGCGTAAAGTGAAGAACCCGGCCCGGAATAATTCGGACCGGGTTCTTTTCAATTGCGGCGGGGAGTGATAATTATGCGAACCAGTGATGGCATACTCAATTTTGTCCTTGAGGAGAACATGATGAATACACAAAGTCTTGTCTGTAAAGTGCTTGTGCCTGCATATGGCATCATCGTGGCCGGTAGTATTTTCGAGAATCTGCTTCTTGGTACAGACTGGTTTTTGCTTGGCTCGCTGATCGGATTTTTATGGCTGGCGGCCGGTTTGGCCGGTCTGGCACTGGCTGTGCGTGAGTTGAGGAAAGGCGAGGGCTACTTGCTGGTCGAGTCCGGTCCCTTCGCCTGGAGCCGCAACCCGATCCTGGCCGCCAATCTGCTTGGCATAATGCCTGGGCTTTGCCTGGTCCTGAACACCAATTCGGGGATTCTGGGCATTGCAGTCGGGATGTTCCTTTTTTTCAAAAACGTCGGAGCCGAAGAATTGGAACTCGAAGACCAGTTCGGCGAGACCTATCAGGCTTACCGCGAACGGGTCAGCCGTCTGTTTCCCCTTCCGTCCTCTTCGAAAAAATGATCCCTGCACGAAACGGCAGCCTTCGGGTTGCCTTTTTCTAAAGAAAAAAGCGCCCGCTTGGGGCGCTTCGTCAGGATCATGTCTACTTTTTCTCAGCGGGAAAGAACCAGCTGCATTGTGCTTATTTTCTGGATCTGTTTTCCGTATTCCCTGATTTCCTGCAGGTCATAGCTGTCGTCCTGAACAGCGGATGCGACATGTGCATTGGCTTTTTGCAACGTGGCCATGCCTTCATGCATCCGTGTGCCTATGACTTGGGCGCGGACACGAGATTCCTGCGCCAGCACAAAAGCTTTTACCGCCTTGTCGCGTTCGATCAGCGAGTAGTTGTCTTGGGCGTCGATAATGGCCGAGGACGTTATTTTAAGTTTTCTGGCCGTGTCTACATAGGCTTGCAAAGCGCTGGGGAAAGATTCGTTCAGGGAAAAATCGGCCAGCAGTCTGTTCGTCAGTGACGTCACGGCATCTGCAAAGGCCAGTACAATGCCCCTTATGGTTTCGGACTTTCTGCGCGCTGTCCAGCGGACATCAAGGCCCAGTGTCACGTTTTGCACGGCTTCTTCCTGGGCGCGGGTCAGTTCCGGACCCAGTGTCTCGGTGATGTTGTCCAGAAAAACCCTGGCGGACCTGCGCACCATTTCGGTGCGATCATCCGCGGCAAGACGTATGAGCAGGTCGCCATACATACGCAGCGATCTGCATGCGGCAACGCGCGTGGCCGTTGTTTCGGCAAGGGCCGACTCGTCGTAGGCCCAGTGGTCTGTATTTTTTGATCTGTCGAGGAGCACGAGCAGCGAGTTCATCTCAATGATTTCGCTTCGCATGGAGAGGAACTCGGATTCGCTCATGCGCCCGACCCGCTCCGTGGCCAGTCCGAAGCTCTCCATGGCGTTGCGTTGTGTCGCGCTCGTGGCGCAACCGGAAAGGAATGCGCAAACAGTGATGCACGCGATCAGCAAATATTTCATGTTACGATCCCTTGAGCGGTAAGGCTGTCTTTAAAGGCATAATTGGCCAGATAAACAGCACTTCTCGTATACATGCGGTAAGCGTTTGAATCAAGGGGGTATTCAAAATAAATGTTGTCATACATTTTATTATGGAATGTGTTTGATTGAAAATATCTCTGAGCTTATATCAAGGACGTACTCGGATTATTTGCATGCAGCGGTACAAATTCCACGATTTTATGGGATGTGGATGTGTAATATATGCGTATTACATAGCGCATGAAGCCGATGCCTGATGTAGATTCTGCAATGGGAGTCTCGGTGGGGCTTCGCGTGACGTGACGAAATGCCCGCGATCAGGTTTCAATGATGAATTGCACACGCTCGGACGCAAAGCGCGTTTCACAGAACTCTATGGGCCATTCTCTGGGGTCGACGTTCACGCTCTCCGTGACCAGTACCGGTCGGGTTTTGGCCTGGCGCAGCATGCGGGCCTCTCTGGCCGTGGGCAGGCGGCTTGAGATGTGCGTGCTTTTGCGGCGGTAATCCATGACCCCGTAATGGCGTAGCGCCTGGGTCACGGACCCGGTCTCGCGGAAATGTTCGTCCAGGCCCGGAAAGCGGGCCTGGGGAAAATGGGCACTGGCCAGGCAGATGCGCACCCCGTCGGCTTCGCCGAGGGTTTCGAGCACGATGACGGGCTCGCCTTTCTCCAGTTCAAGCGCTCTGGCCACCTCCGTCGTGGCAGGGATGACGCCGGACGAGATAAGCTCCCCGCGCGGTTTGCGTTCCTGGCGAAGCAGGTTTTCGTGAAAGCGGGTGCGCGCTCCCACTGCGTAGTCGATGATCTGCTCGCGCACGAAGCTGCCGCTACCCTGTTCGGTGCGAATCAGCTCCTTTTCCGACAAGAGGGTCAGCGCCCGCCGCACCGTGTGGCGGTTGACCCCGAAGCGTTCGGCCAGCTCCTGCTCCGTGGGCAGCTTGCTGCCGGGCGGCAACTCGCCCTCCTTGATCCTGAACTCCAGCCAATCCTGAATCTGACGCCACAGGGCCACTCCGTTTCTGCGCTGTAACTCCATCGCCGCCTCCCCGAATGCAAATTGTCACAAAATGCTGAGACTCAAGTCCCAGTTAAAAAGACATAGATGTCTATACAAATTTTCATATTGTGGGGTTTTCGTGATGTCAACTGAAGAGACAACGCGGCAGGAGTGGATGGCCGCCCTGGCCCTGGCCCCGGAAGCCCGGTTGCGGGAAGCCTGGAACGGTCTGGACGCGCAGCCGCAGTACAAAATCGTGCGCGGGCCGGAAACGGGGCTGGTCATGGTCAGGGCCCGGACCGGCAACACCGGGGAGCGCTTCAACCTGGGCGAGATGACCGTGACCCGCTGCTCGGTGGGCCTGAGCGAAGGGATCATGGGGCACGCCTTTATCGGCGGCTTAAATCATGAACACGCCCGTTTGGCGGCCGTGTTCGACGCCCTGATGCAACTTCCTGAAAGAAGAGAGGATTTAAACCGCACGCTGGTCATTCCGCTGCAACAGGAACGCAGAGCGCATCTGTCTAGGCGGCGGGACGAGGTGCAGCCGAGCAGGGTGGATTTTTTCACCCTCGTGCGGGGGGAGGAATGATGCTGCAATCCATCCCCGCCGGTTTTGCCCGCCCGGTTTATGAAAGCCAGGGCACGTTCCGCGCGATCCTCGAAGCCATGTCCCGGCCAGGCAAGGTCGTGCCACTCCCCGGCCAGGCCGAAGGGCCGCGCGGCTGGAGCGGCGGCATGGCCTCCGTGGTCCTGACCCTGTGCGACATGGACACCCCGGTCTGGCTCGACGCCCAGGCAGCCACCGACGACGCCCGGCGTTTTCTGCGCTTTCACTGCGCGTGCCCGCTGACCGACGCTCCGGCAAAGGCTTCCTTCGCCGTGGTCTTGAACCACGCGCTCATGCCGTCGCTGGACGTGTTATCTTTGGGCAGTTCCGAATATCCCGAACAATCGACCACCGTGCTGCTGGCCACGGATTTTGATGCAGCCCCGGGCGAAAGCATCAGCGTCATGGGGCCGGGAGTGGACGGGGAGGAGCGTCTGCCCCTTTCCTGGCTTCCTCCCGGGTTCGTTGCCGACTGGCGCGGCAACGGCCGTCTTTTTCCCCGGGGCGTGGATTTGATCCTTGTCGGTCAGGCCCATGTCGTGGGCTTGCCCCGGACCCTTAAAATGGAGGACCGGCCATGTATGTAGCTGTCAAGGGCGGCGAGAAGGCCATTGCCGCCGCGCACAGGCTGCTGGCCCGGGAGCGGCGCGGCGACGAGTCCGTGCCGGAAATCTCCCTGGAGCAGATCCGCCAGCAGCTGTCCCTGTCGGTGGACCGGGTCATGAGCGAGGGCTCCCTTTACGATCCGCACCTTGCGGCCCTGGCCGTGAAGCAGGCGAGGGGCGACCTGATGGAGGCAATCTTTCTGCTGCGCGCCTACCGCACGACCTTGCCGCGCTTTGGCTACGCCCTGCCCATGGACACGTCACGGATGCATGTTCGCCGCCGCATTTCAGCGACGTTCAAGGACGTCCCTGGCGGTCAGCTGCTCGGACCGACCTTCGACTACACCCATCGTTTGCTTGATTGGGGCCTGGCCGGGGCACACGAGCAGGAAGGGGGAGTCCCGGGGCCGACGGAGATCGACGAAGCGACCAACACGCCCGGCACGCCGGACATGCCGCGCGTGCTCGATGTGCTTGGCCGCGAAGGCATCATCGAATCCGAGGGCCGGAGCGACGATCCCGAACCGGGCGACCTGACCCGCCACCCCTTGACCCTTCCCGCCGGCCGCTCCATGCGCCTCCAGAATCTGGCCCGCGCCGACGAGGGCTTCCTGCTGGCCATGGGCTATTCCACCCAGCGTGGCTTCGGCAATTCCCATCCCTTTGTCGGCGAGATCCGCATGGGCGAGGTGGAAATCGAATTTGTGCCGGAAGAACTAGGTTTTTCCGTGACCATCGGCGAGATCACCCTGACCGAGTGCGAGACAGTCAATCAGTTCATCGGCTCCGGCGACGCCCGTTTCACGCGCGGCTATGGTCTGACCTTTGGCCAGGGCGAACGCAAGGCCATGAGCATGGCCCTGGTGGACAGGTCGCTGCGCGCCGGGGAGCTGGGCGAGGAGGTGCGCGGCCCGGCCCAGGATCAGGAATTTGTCCTCTACCACAGCGACAACGTCGAAGCCTCGGGCTTTGTGCAACATCTGAAGCTGCCGCATTACGTTGATTTCCAGTCCGAACTGGCCCTGGTGCGCGGGTTGCGCAGGGACGCCGCAGGCAAGGAGGAAGACCATGAACGCTGAAGCCATGCCCGGATACAACTATGCCTATCTGGACGAGCAGACCAAGGGCATGATTCGCCGTGCAATTTTAAAGGCCGTGGCCATCCCCGGCTATCAGGTCCCCTTCGGCAGCCGCGAGATGCCTCTGCCCTACGGCTGGGGTACCGGCGGCATCCAGATCACGGCCGGCATCATCGGCCCCGATGACGTCTTGAAGGTCATCGACCAGGGGGCCGACGACACGACCAACGCCGTCTCCATCCGCTCCTTTTTCGCCAGGACGGCGCAGGTGGCCACGACCACCGCCACGGAAGAGGCCACGGTCATCCAGACCCGGCACCGCATCCCGGAAACGCCTCTCAAATCCGGCCAGATTCTCGTCTATCAGGTGCCCATCCCCGAACCCCTGCGTTTCATGGAGCCAAGCGAAGCCGAAACCAGGACCATGCACGCCCTGGAGGAATACGGGGTCATGCACGTCAAGCTCTATGAGGACATCGCCGTGCACGGCCGCATCGCCACCAGCTACAACTATCCCGTCAAGGTCGAGGATCGCTACATCATGTGCCCATCCCCCATCCCCAAATTCGACAATCCCAAGATGGACGACTGCCCGGCCTTGCAGCTTTTCGGCGCGGGCCGCGAAAAACGCATCTATGCCATCCCGCCCCACACCAGGGTGAGGAGCCTGGATTTCGAGGACCATCCCTTCGAGATCCAGGCCTGGGACGAAGCCTGCGCCATCTGCGGATCGCGGCAGAGCTTTCTCGACGAGATCATCACCGACGACCGGGGCGGACGCATGTTCGTCTGTTCGGATTCGGATTACTGCGCGCGGCGCGTGCGTGAGCAGGAGGATACGTGATGGATGATGAATTGCTTCGCGTCACGGGACTGACCCGCTACTACGGAAATCGCGTGGGCTGCCGCGACGTGAATTTCACCCTCTGGCCCGGCGAGGTGCTGGCCATTGTCGGTGAGTCGGGTTCGGGCAAGTCCACACTTTTGAGCCTCTTGTCCGGACGGCTGATGCCCACCAGGGGGGAGGTGTCCTACCGGGACCGGGACGGGCGCTGGCTGTCCCTGGCCGAACTGTCCGAGGCCGACCGCCGCCGCCTGCAGCGCACGGACCTGGGCGTCGTGCACCAGAATCCGCGCGACGGGCTGCGCATGCGCGTCAGCGCCGGAGGCAACATCGGCGAACGCCTCATGGCCTTGGGAGATCGTCATTATGGCCGGATTCGCGGGGCGGGCCTGGACTGGATGGAACGGGTGGAACTGGACCCGGAGCGCATCGACGAGCACCCTTCGGCCTTTTCCGGCGGCATGCAGCAGCGCTTGCAGATCGCCCGCAACCTGGTCACGGAGCCGCGCCTCATTTTCATGGACGAGCCCACCAGCGGCCTTGACGTCTCAGTCCAGGCCAAGCTCCTGGATCTGTTGCGCCATCTGGTCTCGTCCCTGGGGCTGGCCGTGGTGCTGGTCACTCACGATCTGGCCGTGGCCCGCATCCTGGCCCATCGCATGATGGTCATGCGCGGCGGCGAGGTCGTGGAGACGGGCCTGTCCGATCAGGTTCTGGACGACCCGTGCCACCCGTACACCCAGCTTCTGGTCTCCTCCATCCTGCAAGCGTGAGGCATCCATGAATATTCCCATGATTTCCATTCGCTCCCTGGCCAAGACCTTTGTCCTGCACACCCAGGGCGGGACATGCATCCGCGCCTTCGACGGCGTGGATCTCGACGTCGCGGCCGGGGAGTGCGTCGCCCTGCACGGCCCCTCCGGCGCGGGCAAGTCTAGCCTGCTGCGCTCCATCTACGCCAACTACCGGCCCACAACGGGCAGCGTCGTTATCAGTCATGACGGGGACGGTGTGGACATGACGTCCGCCCAGCCCCGTACGGTTCTCGACGTGCGCCGCAGCACCCTCGGCTATGTCAGCCAGTTCCTGCGCGTCATCCCCCGCGTCTCCTCCCTCGATCTGGTGGCCGAGCGCCTCGCCGCCATTGGCGTGGGCCTGGATGAAGCCAGGGACAGGGCCGGACGGATGCTGGCCCGCCTGAACATCCCCGAGCGCCTCTGGTCCCTGGCTCCGGCGACTTTCTCCGGGGGCGAGCAGCAGCGCGTCAACATCGCGCGTGGCTTCATTCGCGACTATCCCATCCTGCTCCTCGATGAGCCTACGGCTTCCCTGGATGGAGAGAACCGAAGCACCGTCGTGGACATGATCCTCGAAGCCAAGAAACGAGGCGCGGCCGTTGTGGGCATCTTTCACGATGACGACGTACGCGGGCGGGTCGCCGACCGTCGCCTGCTGCTGAACAGACCGGAGTAAGCCATGCCCGAGATGATCCTTGCCAACGCCCGCATCGTCCTTGAGGGCGAGACTGTTCTGGGCACCATGAGCGTGCGCGACGGGGTGATCCACGATGTTTCCCCCGGCGCGACCGCATGTCCGAACGTCGTCGATCTCGGCGGCGACCTGCTCATCCCCGGGCTGGTCGAGCTGCACACCGACAACCTCGAAAAGCTGCTCGTTCCCAGACCCGGCGTGCTCTGGCCCTCGGCCCGCGCCTCGCTCCTGGCCCACGACGCGCAGCTCATCGCCGCCGGGATCACCACCGTTCTCGACGCCCTGTCCTGCGGGCAATACTATGAGAAAAGCGACCGCCGGGCCATGCTGGACCTGACCCTGGCCGCCTTGCGCGAGCTGCGTCCCACCGGACACCTTCGCGCCGAGCATTTTCTGCACGTGCGCTGCGAAATCTCCGACCCCGACATGCCGCGCCTGTTCGAACCCTTTCGCGACATGGACGACGTGCACCTCGTCTCCCTCATGGACCACACCCCCGGCCAGCGGCAGTTTGTCGACACGGGCGCTTATCGCACGTATTACAGCAAGGACCGGCAGTGGTCGGACCAGGAATTCCAGGCCGAAATGGCCCGCATGCAGGACGCGCAGGCCCGCTTCGCCGGAGCCCACGCCGAAGATATCTTAAGCTGGTGTCGGACTCGCGGCGTGCCCGTGGCCAGCCATGACGACGCGACAACCGGTCACGTGGACTGGGCCCACGGCCAGGGCATCGTCATCAGCGAATTTCCGACCACCATGGACGCCGCGCGCCGCGCCTGCGAACTGGGACTCTTGACCCTCATGGGCTCGCCCAACGTGGTCCGCAACGGCTCCCACTCCGGCAACGTGTCCGTGCGCGAAGTGGCCAAGGCCGGGCTTCTGGGCGGCCTGTCCTCGGATTACGTCCCGGCGAGCCTCCTGCACGCCGCCTGGATCCTGCACGCCGAAGTGGATCTGCCTCTGCACGAGGCCATGGCCCTGGTCACGCTAAACCCGGCCCGCGCCCTGGGCCTCCACGACCGGGGACGAATCGAACCCGGCCTCAAGGCCGACCTCGTGCGCGTCCACATCGACCGCGACCTGCCCATCATCCGCCGGGTCTGGCGGGATGGCGAGCGGGTGTATTAGTGGCAAGGGGAGAAAAGAGAGCCTCCGGCGGGCAGGGGACTCGTCCCCTGCACCCCATTCTCCCCGCATTGGCTCAAGCGGGTCGGCGCGGTTCGGGCAAGGACTGTCGGCTGTCTGACTGAGCCAGGAATCGTTTGCTTCCCGGCCGAGTGGCGCTCGAAGCGGGAATGAAGGGCAAGAACTCAAGGCCGAGAAGCATTACGAGGCCGGCGAAGGAGTTCCGGCAGGCCTTGCCCGAACCGCGCCGACCCGCGTATCCCGGACGCGGCACGTTAGAAATGCTTTCGGTGGGCGGAACCCATGGTATGAAACCCTGCACGCCCCTTAAGGGGGAAAGGAAGAAACGGTATGGCTGCCGGTATCGAAAGAAAGCTTCCAAAATTGTCATCCAGGCCAAGGAGGTCGCATTGGCACGGCTGATCTACATCATGGGGCCTTCAGGCTCCGGCAAGGACTCTCTCATGGCCGAGGCCAGGCTGCGGCTTCCCGCCGAAGCGCCCGTCGTCTTCGCTCACCGTTACATCACGCGCCCGGCCGACGCAGGAGGGGAAAATCATGTTGCCTTGAGCCGGGACGAATTCGAGCTTCGCTTGTCACGCGGCCTCTTCGCCCTGTCCTGGGAAAGCCACGGCTTCGCTTACGGCATCGGCCGCGAGATAGACATCTGGATGGAGGCGGGGTTGAGCGTGGTCGTGAACGGTTCGCGGGAGGCGCTTTCAAGGTTCGCCGTGGCCTATCCGGAACTGCTGCCTGTGCTGGTGGATGTGCCCGAGGAGATTTTGCGGCAACGTCTGGGCGCGCGAGGGCGGGAAGATGCAGGAGAAATAAAAGCGCGGCTGGCGCGGGCGCACATGGCCGTTACCGAAACGCCTGCCCTGGTGCGCTTCGACAATTCCGGCCCCCTGGCCGAACGCGGCCAAGCCCTGGCCGAGCTTATTCTTGAAACCGCCCTTGAAGGCAGAACAGCCTGATTATGCTCACCTCCGAACCGACCATTCACCCCACAGCCACCGTTATTGACAGCACCCTCGGCGCTTGGACCGAGATCGGCCCGCAGACGGAGATAATTTCCTCCACCATAGGCGACTATTCCTACCTCTGCGACCGCTGCCACGTCATGTACACAAGGATCGGCAAGTTCTGCTCCATCGCCAACCACGCCCGCCTGAATCCGAGCAACCACCCGACCTGGCGAGCCACCCAGCACCACTTCACCTATCGCAGTTCCAAATTCGGCATGGGGCCGGACGAAGACGAATTTTTCGCCTGGCGCAAGGAACATGGCGTGGTGCTCGGGCATGACGTCTGGATCGGGCACGGAGCCCTGATCATGCCCGGCGTGACCGTGGGCACGGGGGCGGTGGTGGCTTCGGGCGCGGTGGTCACCAAGGATGTGCCGCCTTACGCCATAGTGGCCGGAGTTCCTGCCAAGCCCATCAAGTACCGCTTCCCAAGCGAAATCCAGAATAAACTTCTGGCTTTGGCCTGGTGGGACTGGGAGCACGAGCGTTTGGAGTCGGCATTAAGGGACTTTCGGGAATTGGGAATCGAAGCTTTTATCGAAAAGTACGCGGGGTGAGAGGGGAAGAGGCCTGGATGCTCTCTTTGCCGGTCATTCCTTTCCAAGGGCTTCCAGGTCGGCGAGATCCTTCTTTCTTCCGGACGCTCTCTTGTTTTGAATGTATTGATCGAGACCGATGAAATACACAGTAACATTACCGCATTTTCCTTCTTCACGGCTGTTATATGCATCTTCCCAGGAAACTCCGGATATCGATGTCATGATGTCAACTCGAACTGGAGGATAGCCAAGCTGAATAATATTGTTTGTATTTGTAAAATCTTCCAATTTAAGGCCGGCGGAACCGAATCCAAAGTCGCTCAGAGCCTTTAAGATAAGGGACGCGTTCTTTGAATCTGATTTGACGAATATGTCGATATCTCCTGTATATCTCGGTGCGCCGAAATATGCCAGCGCGTATCCGCCGACTATGAGATATTGCACATCATGGGCGTTGAATAATTCGAGCAACTCTTTGAAGTCTTTCTGTAGTTCCATGCGCTTGTCTCCTTAAAAATTCAACTGCCGATACCCTTTCGTCTGGAGTTTTGTTCAACCAATATTTCAGGTCATCCATCAAATTGTCATCTTGGATATTATTTACCCGTACAATTTTTTTTATCATGCTTTTTTCCCGGAGCTAACAGAATCAGAGAAATCTGTAGACATCCCGGCGATGTCCGATTTTCACGACCGTGACGATGAGTTCCTGGTCCTTGATTTCATAGACGATCCGATATGTTCCCTGTCTCACGCGGAACCGCTCCTGGCCGGACAGTTTTTCGCTGCCGCTTGGCCTGGGATCATCCGCGAGTCCTTCGATGCGTTTCAAAATACTCAGTACATCACGCTTGGGGATCTGACGCAAATCCTTGGCCACGGAAGCTTTGAAGCTCAGACTATATTTTGTCATGAGCCTTGAGGTCGTTCAAAAGCTCTTCATAACTCATGACCGGTTCCGCCAGACGGTGCTCGAACGCCGCCAGATCCTCCTGATCTTCGGCCAGGGCCGCGCGGACAGCGTCGTTGACAAGATCGGAAAGAGAACGATTGGAGTGCACGGCCTTAAGGCGTAGGGCCGCGTGGAGCTGCGGGTCGAAATAAATCGTGGATCGTTTTGTCGCTTCGGGCATGATGGTCTCCTCAGTGAAGCATCATGTCGTTATAGTGTCGTGACGTCAAGGGGGGCGGTAGTGCTATCCTGCCGTAAGGAAAAGCCGTTCAGCTTTGTTGTTGGAGCGCGAAACGCCGCAAAATGGCAAAGCCTTCTTGTAAACATGCTTGGCGAAACACGCAGATCTCCCGCACCGGGACGGGCCTGTGCAATACGGGGGCGAGGATGGGGGTGAACGCGGTGTGGATGTGTTTCCGTTCTTCGGGGTCGTGGATGCTGCCGGTCAGGGTCAGGTGGAAGCGCATTTCTTCGAGAACGTAGGGGTAGCCCCAGAGGCTGAGCAGGCGCTCCTGGTTTGAGGTCAGACCTTTGGCGCGGCGACGGGCAAATTCTTCAGGCTGGGGAGGGCGGCGGAAAGGGTCCAGGACCGTGACGCAGATGCGGGCCAAGTCTTCAAGTTCCAGGCAGGGTCCGGTCAGGGTCAGGGCGAGGAATGAGCCCAGGCCTGAAAGCTTGAGCCCTGGCAGGTCGAATGCGCACATTTTTGCGGCGATGTTGGCTACGTCTTCCAGCAACGCAGTTTCATCATGCGACTCGGCCAGGAAGAAGGGTGGCTTCAAGGTGGCGTGCAACCCGTAGTGCCGGGACGAGGCGGTCAGGTCGGCCACTCGTGCGGGCTCGATGCCCGGGATGGCTGGCTGCTCCAGGGCAGCTCCCGTGCGGGCGCAGCGGCCCAGGATGGCTGAGCAGACGCGTTCGAGCTCGGACCCCTCGGGCGGCGCGAAATATATGGCGTAGCGTGCTTCGGACATGTTCACATCATGCGGATCAAGGTAGGTTCGTTATCATAACTTTCCCCAATTGATGGGGTGCAAGGGGCGCGCCCCCTGCCCGCCGGAGGCCTGCCTTCAATCTCACATTACCTGCCTGCCTTCTCTCCACACTGCAATAACCACGGGCACGTCGTCCACCATCCTGACCCGCAGGAGGTCGGCGCGTTTACTGGGGAGGAGTTCGCCCCGGTCGCTGAGTCCCAGGGCGTGGGCGGGATTGGTGGTGACGGTGGCCAGGGCCTCGTGCAGGGGCATGTCCAGACGCTGGGCCATGACAAAAGGCGCCTGCAGGAGGCTGGCCGGCATGTAGTCGGAAGAGAGGATGTCCACCAGTCCGTCGGCGGCCAGGGCCAGGGCCGAGATGTTGCCCGAGTGGGACTCTCCGCGCACCACGTTGGGAGCGCCGAGGACCGTGGCGAGGCCAAGTTCCCGCGCCTTGGACGCGGCCTCGCGGGTGGTGGGAAATTCGGCGATGCCCATGCCCAGGCGGGCTGTCTCTTCCACGTGTTCTACCGTGGTGTCGTCATGGCTGGCCAGGGGCAGACCCCGCTGAGCGCAGAGGCTCAAGATGCTGGTTCGATTGGGTTCGGCGTGGCTTTTCTGCACGGCGCGCAGTCGCTCGATCTCGGCCAGCAGTTCTTCGTCGGTCCATTTCTTGTCGGCGTGAAAGGAGCGGTATTTTTCCAGGTCGCTCCACTGCCGCTGGCCCGGGGTGTGGTCCATGATGGACACCAGGCGCAGGAGGTGGTGGTCCATGACGGAGGAAAACATTTCCACCACGGCCCGGTCGGCCAGTTCGCAGCGGATGTGCAGCAGGTGTTCGGCGCGCAGCAGGTTGTTATTCCTGGCCAGAGCCAGAGCTTCCAGGGTGGCTGTGAAAATTTCGCGGCGCATGCGCTTGGCGCTGAATTCGCCCGCGCTGACCGCGTCGAGGACCGTGGTGATCCCGGCGCCGACCATGTGCGTGTCGTGGGCCATGATCGCGGTAAGGCTGGTCGGCCAGCGCACTCCGGAGCGGGGCAGGAAATGTTTCTCGATGTTGTCGGTGTGGATCTCGACCAGACCCGGCAGCAGGTAGTCACCCTCGAAATCGAGAGCTTCGGGGATGGCCGTGGGCGAGTCGATTTCTGTTATGAGACCGTGCCCGGCCCTCAGAGATCCGTGGACAACACCGTCTGGCGTGACCAGACGGGCATTGGTGCAGCAGAAAGATGGCATGATGGTGTCCGGTTCAGACAAAGAGTTTGCGCAGGCGCTGGGAGACAAGGTCGATGGCGGTCACGGAAATGATGATGAGGATCATGATGGCGCAGGTCTGGGCGAAATAGAAGCCGCGGATCATTTCCCACAGAACAACGCCGATGCCGCCCGCCCCGACGATGCCGAGCACCGTGGCCGAGCGCACGTTGGATTCGAAGCGGTACAGGGAATAGGAGATCCACAAGGGGAGCACCTGCGGGATGACGCCGAAGATGACCTCTTCGATCACGGTCGCGCCCGTCGCGCGGATGCCTTCCACTGGCTGGGGATCGATGGCTTCCACCGCCTCGGAAAAAAGCTTGGCCAGCACGCCGGTGGTGTGCACCCAGAGCGCCAGCACACCGGCAAAGGGCCCCAGACCCACGGAGACCACGAAGAGCATGGCAAAGACCACCTCGTTGATGGCCCGGCATGCGTCCATGATGCGGCGGACGGGTTGGTAGATCCACCAGGGCGCGATGTTTTCGGAGCTGAGTATGCCAAAGGGCACTGCGCAAATCACGGCCAGAAAAGTGCCCCAGACCGCGAGGTGGAAGGTCACGATGATCTCTTCCAGATAGAGTCTCCAGTCGGAAAAATTCGGCGGAAAAAAATCACCCGCCAGGGTGGCCATGTTGCCTGAGTCTTTGATCAGGTCCATGGGGCGCATGTCCGCGCCGCCCCAGGACCAGGCCAGGATGGCCATGACGATGGCCCAGCCCGACAGTTTGGTCAGGGAAGACTGCACGCTGCGGGGTGGGCGGTTGTCGACAAGAATCGTGTTCTGAACTGTCATGAATGCATCCTTGAATGTGGCCGGCTTGATATGGCCGGCCACATAGTGTGGAAGAGATGTCTAGATTTTGGCTTTGATGGCATCGAGCTTGGCGTCGATCTCTGCGAGCGTCTTGGTCTTTTCTTCGGCGGACATGGCCGTATCGCCTTCCACCTTGATGCGCTTCTTGAAGAGTTCAAGCTGGCGGATGGGCAGGAGCTGATCGTTGTTGGAATCCTTGAAAGGAGCCCAGCCCAGAGCCTTCAGCACGGCGACTTCGCTTTCCTTGCCGGTGGTGCCGTAGGTCATGAGAAAATTCTTGAGCTTGGCCTTGGTCTCTTCGGGCAGATCCTTGCGCCATACCAGCGGATCGCTGGGGATGAGCGGGGAGGTCCACACGACCTTGATCATGCCGCGCTTATCGGGGTGGGTCACATTCAGGCGAGCCAGATTTTCGCTGTTGTTGGTGGCCACATCGACCTGCTTGTTGGCTACGCTCAAAGCATTGGTTTCGTGGTTCGCGCTGACCACGTTCTTGAAGATCTTTTTGGCGTCGACCTTGTTCACCGCAAATACATAGTAGCTGGGGACCAGGAAGCCGGAAGTGGAGTTGGGATCGCCGTTGCCAAAAGAGAGGGAGGCTGCGTTCTTGAGCACGTCTTCGAGGGAGTTCAGCGGAGAATCCTTGTGCACGATGAGATGGGAATAATATCCGGCCAGGCCGTCGGCGGGCACGGTCTGGGCAAAAATCTCTCCATCGGCGCGGTCCACGGCTTCCATGGCGCTCTTGTTGCCGTACCAGGCTACCTGCACCTTGTTGAAGCGCATGCCTTCGATGATCCCGGCATAGTCGGAGGCGAAGAACGCGTTGATTTTAAGTCCGGTGGCCTTTTCCATGTCGGAAAGGAAAGGCTGCCAAATGGTTTTCAGGTTCATGGAGGCTTCGGTGGAAATGATTCCAAAGTCGATCTCTTTCGTCTCGGCGGAAGCGGTCTGGACGCCGAAAAACGCCAGAAGGATGAACAGGCCACATAGTTTGCGAAACATTCTCTACTCCTTTGAAGTGCGGATGGTCGTTATGCCGCGGCAGGTGCCGGGGCGGGTTGGTTCTGGTTGCTTCTAGGCTGGCGCATGGCATTATCCACGGCGGGAGAGAAAAGCTCCTCGGTTTCCGATCCGTAGATTTCCTTCAGGAAGGACGGGGTCAGGGCGGTGCTTGGGCCGTCATAGACAACGCGGCCCTGGCGCAGGGCGATAGTCCGGGGGCAGTAGCGGATGGCGTATTCGACCTGATGCAGGGAGACGACGACGGTTATTTTGTCCTCGCGGTGGATCTGGGCCAGGATGTCCATGACTATGCGGGATGATTCGGGATCGAGGGAGGCGATGGGTTCATCGGCGAGCAGGAGTCGCGCTCGTTGCGTCAAAGCCCGGGCAATGGCCACGCGCTGTTGCTGACCGCCGGAAAGGGTCGAGGCGCGCTGCCAGGCCTTGTCCGCCATGCCGACCCGGGCCAGGGACTCCATTCCCAGACGGCGTTCCGCTGGTGGAAAGAGGTTGGACACGGACCGCCAGGTCGGCACCCGTCCCAGAGTGCCCATGAGCACGTTGGTCATGACCGAGAGGCGGTCCACCAGATTGAATTGCTGGAAGATGACACCTACCTCGGTGCGCACCTTGCGGGCATTCTTGGACAGCCGCCCGTCACGCTGCATGATGCGACTCAGCACTTCGATCTGCCCCCCGCTGTCCGTATCGCAGCACATGAGGCCGCAGATATGGCGCATGAGGGTCGATTTGCCCGAACCGGAAGAGCCGATGAGGGCGACCATCTCGCCGCTTTCCACCGTGGCGTTGATGTTGTCGAGTCCCTTGATGTTCTTGAAAGTCTTGGTCAATTGTTTGATCTGAATCATGGTGTTTCCTCGCGTTTTGCTTTTACTAGGAAACATCTGTGACGGGAGCGTGTCCGGCCCATGACAAGTCTGTCTCAAGTGGTCTAGACAACTTGTTGTTTTGTCTTGTGTTTTTTTCGTGCCATCGTTGCTTGAGTCGTTCTTGGCCGCTGCCGGTTTCAGAATCGGCAAGGACTAGCGTAAAACCGTGCGTATCAAGCAGTCGTCGTCGAAAGTGAAATTGAAGCCCGAACATATTGAAATGTTTCGCGGTCAGTCCGGGGTTGCCCGCTCTCGCATATTGTCTTAGTTTCAGGATCGGGTGTTTCTGTTCGTTTTTTTTCGGGTATTGTCGCTTTCTTTTTTCAGGAACGGCAATGCGTCTGGCTCCACAGTCAATCCCTTTGAGGCCCTGGTATGTCGCACAAGTTGATACGAAAAGATGTCGCTCCGGTTTACGACAGGATAGTCGCCAATTTTTTACAGAACCAGAACGGATCTTTTTTTCTGGTCACCCATGACGATATATTCGTCCGCACAATGCGCGGAGCATTGCGTACCATGGGACTGAACTACGATTCTTTATCCTTGGCCCATGTTTCTTCCGATATATGGAAAAAATGCAGGGACATTTTGGAAGAAAAGTCGCAAGTTGTCATGTTTGTCGAATCGAAAATTAATGGAAGATCAAATGTTTTTGACTTTAAGTCATTGAAGGATAGCTTTGGAAATAGACTGAAGATAATTTGTATAACACCGGAAGTTTCAGAAGAGCATGTGTCTTTTATTGCTGAAAACGATGTTGATTCAATAATTGTCAAGCCTATTTCAATAAACAATATAATACAAAAAATATCATTTGTTATAAAGCCTTCCAATATTTTTCAAACAGAAGTCGAAAATATTAAGATTTTGATAGAGCAAGGAGAGTATGATCAGGCTCAATTAAAAATTGATATTCTTCTAGAAGAGAAGCCGAGTAGCTCTATATGTATGATTTTAAAGGGTGATATTGCCAGAAAGAATGGTGATATAAAAAATGCAGAAATGTACTATAAAGAGGCTGTAAAGGAGTCTAGGCTTAATCTGAAGCCTTTGCAGAAACTTGCTGATCTTTATGAAGAAATTGAAGAATCAAAGGAATATATCAAATATCTTTTGCTCATGGATAAAATTTCTCCATTGAACCACAAACGCAAAATCAATATCGGCGAACAGTACAGCAAGACCGGCGAGGACGAAAAGGCCAAGAAATTCTATTCTGACGCGGTCAGTATCGTGCGCTCGCAGGCCAACGATTTGCTGGCCTCCACGCTCATGGATATCGGCGTGAAGCTGCGCGAGGTGAACCCCGAGCAGAGCATCCTGTTCATGAATCAGGCCCTTGAGACGAAGGGTGCCGACATGACCCGCGAAGATTTGTGGATGGTCAATGAAATGGGGGTATCGCTGCGCAAGAAGGGTGACTGGAAGGGCGCTGTACAGACCTACCAGCAGGCCTTGGATATGATCCCAAATGAAGCGGGGCTGCACTACAACATGGGCATGGCCTATGCTCAGGGGAAAGAGCACTACAAGGCGGTTTGCGAATTTGAAAAGGCCACCGCCGCGTCTTCGGACCTTCTGCAGGAATCCCCGCTCATCCCTTTCAATATTGGGATGGTCTATTTCCAGATGAACCGCCTGCAGGAAGTGGAGCGATTCATGAAAGCAGCACTGAAATGCGATCCAAACTTCGAACGAGCCAAGACGATTCTCGGAAAAATTGGCTCCAAAGCGGAGTGACATCAGGTTAATCGGCGAGTTTGCCGAGGCACTTCTGCCGTCGATGGCAACGAGTAGCTCAAAATTAATCATGTGGCGGTATCTTGTAAGAAAGCTTATCCACCACGAATGGTTTCCGGCACAAGTTGGCCGGACTTTCGTCGCCAAACTGTCATCATTCATGGTCCTTCATGACCTAAACGGTGCACATGCCAATATCACCATCGAGCTTTGAAGCCCCCCTTGACCTGCTGATGGGCGCTCCCATCGGTATATTCACGGCCTCGCCCGAAGGCCGCTACCTGTCCGTGAATCCGGCCATGGCCCGGATCTTTGGCTACGAGTCGCCTCAGGCCTTGATCGATGCATCCGTCGAGATTGGAAGGGGCGTCCATGTCGGCCCTGCCGAGGGCGGCAAGTTCCTGCGGCTCTTGGACGTTCAGGATGAAATTTCCGACCATGAAACCCGCCACCGTCGTCGGGACGGATCCGAGGTCTGGGTGTCCACCAGCGCACGGGCCGTGCGCGACAGTTACGGAAGAACGCTGCATTTTTTGGGTTTTGTCACGGAAATCACGCCCCGCAAGCGGGTCGAGTCAATCCTTGCCCACGAACGGAACCTGTACCGCGATCTCGTCGCCTCGCAGCCCTCCGGAGTGTACCGGCTGCGCGTTTTGGCCCAAAAGCCATGGAGTCCGGAAGAGTTGGTCGAAAAGCTGGGATCCAATTACATGCTCGAAATGGTCAGCGACCGGTTCTGCGAAATCCTTGGCGTGACCCGGGAAGAGTGTGAAACGAGCGCGACCATCGCGCTCAAGCGCATTCATCCTGATGACAGGGAGGATTTTGTCAACAAGAACGTTCTCGCCCTGAACTCGCTGTCGCGCTTCACCTGGGAGGGACGGGTCGGAAGTGCCGACGGGAACCGCTGGGTCCACTTCGAATCCGTGCCCAGATCCCTGGACAACGGGGACGTGCTCTGGACCGGCATTCTGCTCGACATCTCCGGGTTCAAACAGGCCGAACGGGCATCGGACCAGCGGGCCCGCGAGCTGGCCGCCCTGCATGAGTTGAGCATGGTCGTCAATTCCTCGCTGTCCCTGGATCAGATCGTAGCTGCCTCGGTGCGCGTGGTCCGGGAGACTACAGGCTCCGATATGGTCTATCTGTACCTCAGGAAGGGAGAGCGCCTGATGCTCCAGGCCGTATGTCCGCAGGACTCGGTAACGCTGCTGCATGACATTCACGAACATCGGGTGGGGGAATGTTTGTGTGGGCTGGCGGTGCTGGACGGCGAGCCGCAGTACTCCAGCGACATTCTCAGCGATCACCGCTGCACCAGGCAGGAATGCAAGGAGGCAGGAATCCTGTCCTTCGCGGCCCTGCCGTTGCGCGACGGCAAGGACGTCATCGGCGTCATGGGACTGGCTTCCCGTACGGCCAGAGATTTTCATCCCCAGTCCGAATTTTTGGAGACCCAAGCCCACCATGTTTCCATCGCCCTGGTCAACGCCGGTCTCTATGAAAAAGCCAACCAGGAGCTGGACAATCGCATTCAGGCCGAAAAGACCTTGCGGGAACGTGAGGAATTCATCCGTACCGTGCTGGACAATCTGCCCGTAGGCGTAGCCGTGAATACGGTCTCTCCGGACGTCAGGTTCGAGTACATGAATGAACTCTTCCCCTTGCTTTATGGATCCACCCAGGAGGGCATCTCCGCCCCCGAGGGGTTCTGGGAAGCCGCGTACCCTGAACCGGAATCCCGGGGAAAGATTCGTGACATGGTCTTGGCAGACTGCGCCAGTGGGAGTCCGGAACGGATGTGCTGGGCTGACGTGCCCATCATCCGGCAGGACGAGACCCGCTTCGTCACCGCCCGCAACATCCCGCTGCCGGGCAAAAATCTGATGATTTCGACGGTCTGGGACGTGACCGAACGCAAAAGGGCCGAGGAGGAGCTGCGCAAAAGCAACGAACTGCTCTCGCTCTTCATCCGCAACTCCCCCATCTATGCCTTCATCAAAGAGGTGACTCCGGACGAGAGCAGGGTCCTGGCGGTCAGCGAGAACTATGAGGACATGGTCGGCATCCCAGGGTCGCGCATGGTTGGCAAAACCATGGAGGACCTCTTCCCGGCCGATTTCGCGGCCAAGATCACTGCCGACGACTGGGACGTGGTATCCCTTGGCGAGATCCTGCGCCTGGATGAGGACCTGAAAGGCCACCACTACACAACCATCAAGTTTCCCGTCCAGCTTGGGGAGAAAAAATTTCTGGCCGGGTACACCATCGACATCACCGAACGCAAGCAGGCGGAGCAGGCCATGGCCCGGGCCAAGGAGGCGGCCGAATCCGCCAGCCAGGCCAAGAACGAATTCCTGGCCAACATGAGCCACGAGCTGCGCACTCCGCTGAACGGCGTCATGGCCATGATGCAGCTCCTGGAGATGACGCCTTTGGACGGTGAGCAGACGGAGTACGTGCATCTGGCCAGAAAGTCGTCCGAGCGGCTGACCCGTCTGCTGAGCGATCTGCTGGACATCTCGCGCATCGAGGCTGGCAAGGTCGAGATACGCGAGGAGGCGTTCGCGGTGCAGGAGCTGCTCCAGTCCGTTTCCGAACTGTTCAGCTCCAGCGCGCAGAGCAAGGGCGTGTCTCTGGAGCTGTCGACAGACCCCTCCGTGCCGCCCAGGCTCAAGGGTGACGCGGCCAGGCTGAGACAGGTGCTCTTCAACCTGGTGGGGAACGCCCTGAAATTCACGGACCAGGGCTTCGTGCGCGTGGAGCTGACGGCGCTTCCCCCCCGGGGCCTGGAACAGTACCGCATCCTGTTTTCCGTGATGGATACGGGCATCGGCATCCCTTCGGAAAAACAGCAAAATCTGTTCACCCCCTTCTTCCAGGTGGAAGGGGCCTACAACCGCAGATACCAGGGCGCCGGGCTGGGGCTGGCCATAGTCAGGCGGCTGGTCGAGCTCATGGGCGGACATATCACTCTGGACAGCGTTTTCGGAGAGGGGACGGCGGTCCACGTCGCGCTGCCGCTGGGCCTGACCGAGAGCGAGGCGGACGCCTTGGCGAGCGCCGAGGATTTTGAACCCCTGCCCGCCATGCGCGTGTTGCTGGCCGAGGATGAGCCGATCAACGCCTTGGCCGCGAGCAGGATGATCGAGCGGGACGGCCACGAGGTGATTGTGGCCGAGAACGGGCGGCAGGTCCTGGATCTGCTCGAAGAACGGGAGTTCGACTACATCCTGATGGACATCCAGATGCCGGTCATGGACGGTGAGGAGACGACCAGGGCGATCAGGTCCTCCGGCAAGGCCTATGCAAGCGTCTCCATCATCGCCCTGACCGCCTACTCCATGAGTGGCGACCGCGAGAAGTTCCTGGCGGCCGGAATGAACGACTACCTGTCCAAACCGTTCAAAATCGAGGAGCTGCGCAGGACCTTCAGGCGTTGCGCAGGCATCGCGGGCTCACCGGATCTTCGGTCATTCTAATCGCGGCCTTGTATCTCGGCAGTTTCAGCAGGCCCCGCCGTCCAGGCATTCCTGATGCTTGGCCAGGGCCTGCACTTCGCCTTGGGTCAAGGGGCGGCCGGTGCGGTGGGCGCGTTCGCGGATGGCGTCCATCAGGCTGCCGATGGAGTGCAGCGGTCCGTCCAGGCCCACTTGGCACAGCATGGTCCTGACCGCTCCCCGTCCGGCCTTGGCGCCCAGGGCCAGGATGCGTTTGGCTCCTGTCTGGGCCGGGTCGTAGGGTTCGAACAGAGCCGGGTTTTTGAGGATGCCGTCCACATGCAGACCTGATTCGGCTGCGAAGATGTCACCGCCGGACATGGGCCGGTTGCGGGCCACCGGGATGCGGGCGTATTCGGCCACCAGATCGCACAGGTCGCGCACCAGATTCATGTCGTAGATGTCGTAGCCTTGCACCAGTCGCAGGTGTCCGGCCACTTCCTCCAGGGCCGAGATGCCCGAGCGTTCGCCAATCCCCAGCACCGAGACATCCGCCCAGTGCGCGCCCGCCTCCAGGGCCGTGATGGCGTTGGCCGTGGCCATGCCGAAATCGTTGTGGCAGTGGATGGCGATCTCCATGTCTACGCTTTGCGCAAAGAAGCGCACCAGCTCCGCAATGCGGGTCGGGGTCATGACGCCGAGCGTGTCGGCCAGGCGGATGCGCACGGCACCGAGCTCCTTGGCCATGCGGGCCATGGACAGGGCGAAGTCCTGATCGGCACGGGTCACGTCCTCGAGACCGATGCTGATGCGACGGATGCCGCAGGAGTGGGCCAGCCCCACGGTTTCTCGCAGCATGCGGGTCAGACCGTTCCTGTCCGTGCGCAGCCGCTCGGCGATATGCAGGTCGGAGACAGGCAGGCCGATATTGATCGTATCGATGCCAAGGCCCGCCGCCCGGTACACATCCACGGTGCGGCAGGGCGACCAGACACTCAGGTCGCAGGTTACGCCCCGGCCACGCAGGGCCTGCACCAACTCATCAAGCCCCTCTTGCCCCATCCAGCCGATCTCTATCTCTTCCACGCCCATGTCCGCGATGCGGCTGGCGATCTCGATCCTGGCTTCTTGCGGGATGCTGGTCCCGAACATTTGCGCCCCTTCCCTGAGTGTCGTGTCGATGAGCATGCGTCCTCCCGTGTTTGCTTCTGTCAATGCACGGTCGGTGCCACGAAATCGAATCTCTCCATTATCCTGAATTTTATATCTTTGTTCTGGGAGTATGAATGCACGGCAGGGCTGACGATAGTGTGGCCGCCTACATTTTTGTCTTTGTGGTTTGTGTAGGTTGGTGGGCTTGGAGTCCGGCGCGATTCTAAAATTTAGTATTTTGTTTCAGTATGTTATGATTACTTTCAGGTTTTGGCACGACCGTTGCCCTAGGGAGGTTCAGGTACGGCACACAACGACACCAAAAACTCTCACATAAAGGAGCACACGTCATGAGGAAGATCGCAATTTACGGAAAGGGCGGCATCGGCAAGTCCACTACCACGCAGAACACGGTCGCGGGCCTGGCTGAAATGGGCAAGAAGATCATGGTTGTCGGTTGCGACCCCAAGGCCGACTCCACCCGCCTGCTGCTGGGCGGCCTGGCCCAGAAGTCGGTTCTGGATACCCTGCGCGACGAAGGCGAAGATGTTGAACTGGCCGACATCCGCAAAGCCGGCTTCAGCGGCACCTGGTGTGTCGAATCCGGCGGTCCCGAGCCGGGCGTCGGTTGCGCCGGCCGCGGCATCATCACCTCCATCAACATGCTTGAATCGCTCGGCGCCTACCACGAATCGGAAAAGCTGGATTACGCGTTCTACGACGTTCTGGGCGACGTTGTCTGCGGCGGGTTCGCCATGCCCATCCGCGACGGCAAGGCCGAGGAGATCTACATCGTCTGTTCCGGCGAGATGATGGCCATGTATGCGGCCAACAACATCTGCAAGGGCATCATGAAATACGCCGAATCCGGCGGAGTGCGTCTGGGCGGTCTGATCTGCAACTCCCGTAATGTCGATAACGAACGCGAGATGATCGAAGAGCTGGCCAAGAAGATCGGCACGCAGATGATCTACTTCGTGCCCCGCGACAACGACGTGCAGCGCGCCGAGATCAACCGCATGACCGTCATCGAATGGAAGCCCGACGCTCCGCAGGCCGATCACTACCGCAATCTGGCCAAGGCCATCGACCAGAATACGAATTTTGTTGTTCCGAAGCCTCTGGAAATCCAGGAGCTGGAACAGCTGCTCATGGATTTCGGACTTCTCGAAGCCGTCTAGGCGGTCGTCCAAAAATCCGTTCTGGACTGCGTTGCTCCCCGAATTTGAAGGGCTCATGTAGTCGGCTACACTTCACCCCTCAAATTCGACTTACCCATGCTGGGCACAAGCGCGCCTTGCCACAACGAATTTTTGAACGACCTTGGTGTGAAAGTTAAATAATAAAAAGACTTATAGAATAAACGAAGGAGAGAAAACATATGATCATGGTCAGAGCAATCGTACGTCCCGAAAAGTCCGATGACGTCCTCGCAGCCCTCATGGATGCGGGTTTTCCGGCGGTGACCAAATATTCCGTGGCCGGTCGCGGCAAGCAGCGCGGCATCAAGATCGGCGAAGTGACCTACGACGAAATCCCCAAGACCATGCTCATGAGCGTGATCAACGCGGCGGACAAGGATTACGTCATCAGCGTGATCATGAAGGCCGCCCGCAGCGGAGCCAAGGGCGCTTTCGGCGACGGCAAGATTTTCGTGAGCGAAGTGGGTGATGTGTACACCATCAGTTCCGGTATTTGTGATTCCGCCTCCGAAGGAGTCTAGCCATGAAAGAAGTGATCGCGGTCATCCGCATGAACATGATGAACAAGACCAAGAAGGCTCTGCAGGACGCAGGCGTGGTCGCTTTCTTTGCCCACGAAGCCTTCGGACGCGGCAAGGGTCTGGTGGACGTGAAGCCCCTCGAAGGAGCCAGGAAGGGGATCGAGGAAGCGGTGGCCGTGCTGGGAGAAAAGGGCAAGCTCTACCCCAAGCGCATGCTGACCGTCGTGGTCACCGATGACATGGTGCCCGAGGTGGTCAAGGTCATTACCGACACCAACAAGACCGGCCAGCCCGGCGACGGCAAGATTTTCGTCCTGCCCCTGACCGACGCGGTCCGGGTCAGGACCGGAGAAAAGGGCACCAAGTCCATTGAATAGAGCAGCTTATACAAATTGAGATCAGGACAGGAAGGAGAATATCATGGCATCATCAGCAAAAAAGCTCGTCAACTGGACGCCCACGGATTTGAAGGCGGAGATGCTCGCCAAGTATCCGCCCAAGGTGGCCAGAAAGCGCGCCTCCCAGATCCTCATCAACGAGGCTCTGGGGAACGAAACGCCTGAAATATCGGCCAATGTGCGCACCATCCCCGGCATCATCACCATGCGCGGCTGCACCTACGCAGGGTGCAAGGGCGTTATCCTCGGCCCCACCCGCGACATCGTCAACATCACCCACGGCCCCATCGGCTGCGGATTCTATTCCTGGCTGACCCGCCGCAACCAGACCGACGCGTCGGGCGAGGGCGACGAGAACTTCATCCCGTACTGCTTTTCCACGGACATGCAGGACCAGGACATCATCTTCGGCGGCGAGAAGAAGCTGCAGGCCGCCATCCAGGAAGCCTACGACCTCTTCCACCCCAAGGCCATCGCCATCTTCGCGACCTGTCCCGTCGGCCTCATCGGCGACGACATCCACGCCGTGGCGCGCAAGATGAAGGCCCAGTTCGGCGACTGCAACGTCTTCGCCTTCAGTTGCGAGGGCTACAAGGGCGTCAGCCAGTCCGCCGGTCACCACATCGCCAACAACAAGATCTTCAGCGAGGTGGTGGGCGAGAACGATGCCGAGAAGCCAGGCGAGTTCAAGATCAACCTTTTGGGCGAATACAACATCGGCGGCGACGGATTCGAGATCGACCGTATCCTTAAAAAATGCGGCATCACCAACATCTCCACCTTCTCCGGCAACTCGACCTACGACCAGTTCGCCTCGGCCCACAAGGCCGACCTGTCCGCGGTCATGTGCCACCGTTCCATCAACTACGTGGCCGACATGCTCGAAACCAAGTTCGGCATCCCGTGGATCAAGGTCAACTTCATCGGCGCCAAGTCCACGGCCAAGTCCCTGCGCAAGATTGCCGAGTATTTCGGTGATCCGGGCCTGACCGCCCGCGTGGAAGAGGTCATCGCCGAAGAAATGCCCGCAGTGGACGCCGTCGTCAGCGACGTGCTGCCCCGCACAACGGGCAAGACGGCCATGCTCTTCGTCGGCGGCTCCCGCGCCCACCATTATCAGGACCTCTTTGCCGAAATGGGCATGAAGACCGTGGCCGCCGGCTACGAGTTCGCCCACCGTGACGACTACGAAGGCCGCCACGTCATCCCGGATTTGAAGGTCGATGCCGACAGCCGCAACATCGAGGAGATCCACGTCGAGGCTGACGAGACCCGTTACGCCCCGCGCAAGACCTCCGAAGAGATGACGAGGCTCGAATCCGCCGGATTCAAGTTCAAGGAATACGACGGACTGATCCCGGACATGGAGCACCAGACGCTGATCGTCGACGACCTGAACCAGTACGAAGCGGAAAAGCTGGTCGAGATCGTCAAACCCGACATCTTCTGCGCCGGCGTCAAGGAGAAGTTCTCCATCCAGAAGCTGGGCATCCCCATGAAGCAGTTGCACAGCTACGATTCCGGTGGCCCCTATGCGGGATTCAAGGGCGCGGTCAACTTCTATCACGAAATCGACCGTCTCGTGAACAGCAAGGTCTGGAGCTACATGAAGGCGCCCTGGCAGGAAAACCCTGAGCTCTCGGCCACCTACGTCTGGGAATAAGAGGATACGATTATGCTACTTCGACACACACCCAAAGAAATAAAGGAACGCAGCGCCCTGGCCATCAATCCGGCCAAAACCTGCCAGCCCATCGGGGCCATGTACGCGGCGCTGGGCATCCATGGCTGCCTGCCGCACTCCCACGGCTCCCAGGGCTGCTGCGCCTACCACCGCAGCGCCCTGACCCGGCACTACAAGGAACCCGTCTCGGCGGCCACCAGCTCCTTCACCGAAGGCGCATCGGTCTTCGGCGGCGGTGCGAACCTGCTCACGGCCATCGAAAACATCTTCATGGTGTATGAGCCCGACGTCATCGCCGTGCACACGACCTGCCTGTCCGAGACCATCGGCGACGATCTGCCGCAGATGACCGACAAGGCCATAAAAGCCGGCAAGGTTCCGACCGGCAAGCATGTCATCTACGCCAACACTCCGAGCTACGTCGGCTCCCACGTCACGGGCTTCTCGAACATGGTCAAGGGCATGGCCAAGGGCCTGGCCATCAAGACCGGCAAGAAGAACGGCCGCGTGAACATCATCCCCGGCTGGGTCGAACCTGCCGACATGGAAGAGGTCAAACGCCTGGCCGCCCTCATGGGCCTTGATATCATCCTCTTCCCGGACACCTCCGGCGTGTTGAACGGCGCGCTGACCGGCGAGTACAAGATGTTCCCCGAAGGCGGCACCCCCATCGCCGACCTGCAGGCAAGCGGCGACGCCATCGGCACCCTGGCCCTGGGCGAATGGTGCTCGGCCGATGCGGCGCGCTGGCTCGATACCCAGTGCAAGGTGCCCTGCACGGTGCTGGACATGCCTTTTGGCCTCAAAGCCACGGACCGTTTCATCGACACCCTGCGCAAGGTGGCGGGGGTCAGCGTGCCCGACACCGTCGCCTTCGAGCGCGGTCAGCTCGTGGACCTCATCTCCGACATGCACCAGTACTTCTACGGCAAGAAGGTGGCCCTGGTCGGCGACCCCGACCAGGTCATCGCCCTGACCGAATTCCTGGTCTCCATCGATATGAAGCCCATGCACATCGTCACCGGCACGCCGGGCAACAAGTTCGAGAAGCGCATCGACGAGATCACGGCCGCCGCCGGGTACAAGGCCAACGTCAAGGCGGGCGGGGACATGTTCCTCCTGCACCAGTGGATCAAGAACGAGCCCGTCGATCTCATCATCGGCAACACCTACTGCAAGTACATCGCCCGCGACGAAGACATCCCGTTCCTGCGCTTCGGCTTTCCGATTCTGGACCGCGTCGGCCATCAGTACTTCCCGACGGTCGGGTACAAAGGCGGGCTGCATATGCTGACCAGGATCCTGGACCTGATTCTGACCCGCACGGACCGTGACGAAACCGAAGAGAAATTGGAACTCGTCTACTAGATGCAAGGCGGCGGGACAACCCGCCGCCACCCCAAGGAGCTGAACATGACCTTCGCGCCCCCCCAGAGACACCGTCCCCTTGTGGCCGTCGCGAGCAGCACCGGTATGACCGTGGACACCCACCTCGGACATGCCCGGGAATTTCGGATCTACGGCAGCGACGAGGGCATGGTCGGACTGATCGGAACACGCCCCGCTCCGCGGCCCGGCTCCGGGGATGCCCGGTGGGAGGGCGTGGCCGAGATCCTTTCGGACTGTTCGTATCTGCTGGTTGCCGGGGTGGGTCGCAAACCCCTCGAAATCCTGGCTGACAGCGGCCTGACGGTGATCGAGGCCGAAGGTTACGTGCAGAGTCTTCTGCGACAGCTCTGCGTCGGAATAGAATAATAAGTTATTTCATTATATTGGAGAGAGAAATGGCCATTCCTGAGAGACAGATTCTGGTATGTCAGAGCTTTCGCGTCGGCGGCGATCCCAAAGGCGTTTGCTACAAGCAGACCGACGGCTTCCTGCAGTACCTCGAAGAAGAGATCCTGGCCCGGGGCCTCGATATCCTGATCACGGCCACGGGCTGCATGAAGCTGTGCGAGAAGGGCCCGGTCATGGTCGTCCAGCCCGACAACTGGTGGTTTGGGGGCGTGAACAGCGAAGAAGCCATCGACGCCATCCTGGACGGGATTGAAGCGGGCGAGCCCTGCGCCGAGTACCATCTGGGCTAGGCTCGGCATGACCCCTTGAATTTCGATCATCCCGAATCCGCCGAAGGGTCTCCTCCATAGGCACTTCGGCGGATTCAGGACGGCGAACAGAAACGTTGAAAACGGATTGAAGCGGACATGAGCCGCAGACGGATTTTTCGGCAGCCACATCGCCAAGGCCGCCCCAAGGAGCACACCATGAACAAGACCATACTCGAAGAACGAAAAAGCCAGATGCACCGCATCGGCGAAGAGCCTTTCGCCATGGCGTGCGATCGCCCCAGCCTGGCCGGCGCGGTCAGCCAGCGGGCCTGCGTGTTTTGCGGTTCACGGGTGGTGCTCTACCCCATCGCCGACGCCCTGCATCTCGTGCACGGGCCCATCGGCTGCGCCACCTACACCTGGGACATCCGGGGCGCCATCTCCTCGGGCCCGCAACTGCATCGCCTCAGCTTTTCCACGGATCTGCAGGAAATGGACGTCATCTTCGGCGGCGAGAAGAAGCTCGAAGCGTCCCTGCGCGAACTCATCGCCCTGCACAATCCCAAGGCCGCCTTTGTCTATTCGACCTGCATCGTCGGCCTCATCGGCGACGACATGGAGGCCGTGTGCCGCCGCGTCTCCGCCGACACGGGCATCCCGGTGCTGCCGGTCATGAGCGAGGGCTTCAAAGGCAACAAGCGCGAAGGCTACGCCGCCGCCTGCAAGGCCATGTTCCGGCTGGTCGGCACGGGGGATACGGCGGGCATTTCACCGATGAGCGTGAACATCCTGGGAGATTTCAACCTGGCGGGTGAGACATGGATCGTGCGCGAATATTTCAGGAAGATGGGAGTGGAGGCCGTGGCCAACATCACCGGCGACGGGCGGGTGGACGACATCCGGCGCTGTCACGGCGCGGCGCTCAATCTGGTGCAGTGCTCCGGGGCGACCATGGAGCTCGCCAAGATGATGGAGGAAAAATACGGCATTCCCTACCAGCGGGTATCCTACCTTGGCGTGGAGGACATGGCCGATTCGCTCTACAAGGTGGCCGATTTTTTTGCGGACAAGGACCCGGACATCAAGGCCAAGACCGTGGCCCTGGTGCGCGAGGAGCTCTCCGTGCTGATGCCGAAGCTGGCCGAGCTGCGCCGCGATCTCGAAGGCAAGAAGGTGGCCATGTACGTGGGCGGGTCCTTCAAGGCGTTTTCGCTGATCAAGGCCTTCCGGCACCTCGGGATGCGGGTCGTGGTCGTCGGCTCCCAGACGGGAACGGAAGAGGACTACAAGGAACTGGCCGCCATCTCCGACCCCGGGACCATCATCGTCGATGACGCCAACCCCCTCGAACTGGCCCAGTTCATAAAAGAGAAGGACGTGGACGTGTTCGTCGGAGGGGTCAAGGAACGGCCCATCGCGTACAAGCTGGGGGTGGGGTTTTGCGACCACAACCACGAGCGCAAGATCGCGCTGGAAGGCTTTGTCGGCATGTATAATTTTGCAAAGGAAATCCACGCCTCGGTCATGAGTCCGGTCTGGAAATTCATGCCCCGGCGCGCGCCAAAGCGCATGACCTGCGCCACCAAGGAGGCCGTCAATGGCTAACACCTACGTTTCCACCACCAACGCCTGCAAGATGTGCACGCCCATGGGCGCGGCCCTGGTCTTCAAGGGCATCGAGAACGCCGTTCCCTTTCTGCACGGCTCCCAGGGCTGCGCGACTTACATGCGCCGCTACATCATCAGCCACTACCGCGAGCCCGTGGACATCGCCTCCTCGGCCCTGGGCGAGAAGAGCGCGGTTTACGGCGGCGGGCCGAACCTCAAGAAAGGCATTTTAAACGTCATGCGCAAGTACGACGTGGACCTGGTCGGCGTGGCCACGACCTGCCTGACCGAGACCATCGGCGATGACGTAGGCCGCTATCTGTACGAATTTCGTGAGGAATTTTCCGATCTACCGCTGCCCGAGCTGGTTCATGTCGCTACGCCCAGCTACTCGGGCACGCACATGGAAGGCTGGCACGCGGCCGTGCGCTCCCTGGCCGATCAGGTGGTCAAGGACAAGGCCCCGGATCACGGCGGAGTGAACCTGCTGCCCGGTTTTCTGTCCCCGGCGGACTATCGTTTTCTGCGCTCTTTGGGCGAGAGGGCGGGCGTGCGCTTCACCATGCTCCCGGACCTCTCCCGGACCATGGATGGGGTGATCTGGGACGATTACCACTCCCTGCCCGACGGCGGGACTCCCGTGGCCGAGATCCGGGCCATGGGCGGGGCGGCCGGGAGCATCGAGTTCGGCATGTCTGGGGGGCTGGCGGAATCGGCTTCCGGGGTGCTGGAGCGCAAGTTCGGCGTCCCGGCGCGAAAGACCATGATTCCCATCGGCCTGCGGGCCACGGACGCCTTCATGGATACTTTGAGCGAATTCGCGGGCTGCGACATGCCCGAGAAGGACGCCTTCGACCGGGGCCGCCTGCTCGACGCCATGGTTGACGGGCACAAGTACATTTTCGGCAAGCGCGCCGTTGTTTATGGCGAAGAGGATTTCGTCATCGCCATGTGCTCCTTCCTGGGCGAGATCGGCATCCAGCCCGTTCTGGCCGCCACGGGCACCCAGAGCGAGCGTTTCGGCAAGGCCTTGATCGAAGCGCTGGGGGATGTCTGTGTGACCATGCCGGTGATCAGAAGCGGCGCCGATTTCAAGGACATCGAGGAAGAGGCGGCCGAGCTCGCTCCCGACCTGCTGGTCGGACACAGCAAGGGCTACAAGCTGGCCCGCGCGGCGAATATCCCGCTCATCCGGGTCGGCTTTCCCATCCACGACCGTTTCGGTGGTCAGCGCATCCTGCATGTCGGCTACGAGGGCGCGCTGTCGCTCTATGACATGCTGGTCAATGCCGTGCTGGAAAAAAGCCAGGATGAGTGCCCGGTGGGCTATGGGTATTTGTAGGCAGGATTTTTCTTGAACTGCCGGGATTGAAAGGCATGGATTCCCGCCTTCGCGGGAATGACATCGGGGCGAAGCGCAATGTGTGGGCTCTGATATGAATGAAAAGGCATGGATTCCCGCCTTCGCGGGAATGACATCGGGGCGAAGCGCAACGTGTGCACGTTGATGGGGAACACATGGACGAAAAAGGCAAAACCTGCCGTTCTACCCGTACGTCATTCCCGCGAAGGCGGGAATCCATCTTCGGCTTTCATATGCGTCTAAGGCGCACCAACATACAAGGGAGGACGCCATGTCCGAAGCAAAAGATAGATCACAGCATCCCTGTTTCAATAAAGAGACGTCCGGTTCCTGCGGGCGGGTGCATCTGCCCGTGGCTCCGGGCTGCAATATCCAGTGCAACTACTGCAACCGCAAGTACGACTGCGTGAACGAGTCCCGCCCCGGCGTGACCAGCGCGATCCTGCCTCCGGACAGGGCGGTGGAGTACCTGGACGAAGTCCTCAAAAAAGAGCCGCGCATCACCGTGGTCGGCATCGCCGGACCCGGCGACCCCATGGCCGAGGCCAAGCGCACCCTGGAAACCATTGAGCGCATCAACGCCAAATATCCGAGCATGCTCTACTGCCTGTCCTCCAACGGGCTGGCCCTGCCCGAGCACGTGGACCGGCTGGCGGAGCTTGGCGTGACCCACGTCACCGTGACCATGAACGCAGTGGACCCCCAGATCGGGGCCAAGATCTATTCCTGGGTGCGGGTCGGCAAGGTGGTTTACCGCGGCGTGGAAGGTGCGAAGATATTGCTCGAGCGCCAGCTGGAATCCATCCGTCTTTTGAAAGCCAAGGGCATCACCGTGAAGGTGAACAGCATCATCATCCCCGGCGTGAACGACCATCATCTGATCGAGGTGGCCAAGGTCGCAGCTAGTCTGGGCGCGGATATCCAGAATCTCATTCCGCTGCATCCCACGGCGGACACCCCCTTTGCCGGGGTGGAGGAGCCTTCCAAGGAGCTCATCCACGAGCTGCGGGCCAAGGGCGGCGCGCTCGTGCCGCAAATGACCCACTGCAAACGTTGCCGGGCCGATGCCGTTGGCCTGCTGTGCTCGGACCGTTCCAGCGAATTGATCCCGACCTTGAATAAATTGGCCTGCGGATCCAAAGCGGGAGCCAAGCCTTATGTGGCAGTGGCCACGCGTGAAGGCATGCTCGTCAACATGCACCTGGGCGAGGCCCCGAGCTTTCAGATTTGGACGCCCCAGGGCAAGAGCGCGCGCATGATCGAGGAGCGGCAGGCGCCGGATGTGGGCTGCGGGCCTGAGCGCTGGCATAAGCTTGCCGAAGTCCTGCATGACTGTTCTCTGGTCCTTGCCGAAGCGGTCGGAAAGCAGCCCGTGCAGGTTTTGGCCGAACATGGCATTGCAGTGCTTGAGTGCACTGGGCTCATCGCCGACATCGTGACGGAACATTACCAGGGGGGGGACGTCATGCGCTACAAGACGCGCAGCCACAAGGCAGGATGCGCAGGTATGGGTAACGGCTGCGGATGAATGAAGTTTTTGAGTTACGTGAACTCTATCGGCGGCAGGAGTCCTGTCGTCGTTTTTGTTATCAGGCATAGCGGAGAGTGGACTTATCTTTTGAAATTCTATTGATGAAATATAATGGTAAAATCTGATTCATGCGGTCCGTGGACTTGTCCGGAACTCTTGCAGCTTGCACCGTAAGCTGTGTTGTGTTGTACGCCAGCATAAAGAGGTGAGTTGCCAGTTTGACGGAAGCGCCAGACCCGTAAGCCCTCCTTTGATTTTTATTTGTTTGTGGTTGAAATATGAGGGCGTTGCATGTATGATCAAGTCAGATTCGTGATTGCCGTACGTTCTTCGCTTTAAGTCCAAGACGTTTTTTGGCTTGATAACCATCTGAATATATAGTGTTATTTTGGCTTGCTCGCCAGGTCGGCGCTTGACCGCTACGTACTTGAACCGTAAAGGCAAGGCCCATGACGAAAAGATACGCCGTAAAGTTTTTGTTCGTATTGGCAATATACGCCCTGATCAGCGGATTGGCCGGAATCGGTTTTTCCGCTTTTGCGTCTTCGGGCACCCACGTTTTTCGGGCCGCAGTTGCGCCCAAGCCCAAGACTCAGAACGTCGTGGCCGACAGCCAGGTTGCGGCCGATAGCCAGGTTGCGGGCCAGGCTGAACCCGCCAAGCCTGCCCAGTCTGTTCCGCAAATATCCCCCTCAAAAGCTTCTGCATCAAAAACCCAGACGACCACTTCCAAGTCCGACGAGGTAAAGAAGGCAGCCAAGCCCGCCCCAAAGCAAACCGACGCCGCGCCAAAGGCCCCGGAAGCCAAAGCCAAGAAATCCGCCGCGGATATAACCAAGTCGGCCAAGCCCGCCGTGAAGCCGGGCACGTCCAAGGATCTGTATCTGAATGCGAAGGCCGCATTGTTGATCAACATGTCCACTGGCGACGTCTATTATGAACACAACCCGGACAAGACCATTGCGCCGGCATCGATCACCAAGCTTCTGACGTTGTACATTATCCGCGAAGCTTTGGCCCAGGGCCGGCTTTCACAGGCAACCGCCATCCCCGTCAGCGCCCAGGCTGTCAAAACCGGCGGTTCGCGCATGCGTCTCAAACGCGATGAAAAGGTCCCGCTTGGCGAGCTTATCAAGGGTATCAGCGTGGTTTCGGCCAACAACGCCTGCGTGGCCGTGGCCGAATATTTAGGCAAGGGCGATCCTTCCAAATTCGTGGCGCAGATGAACGAAAAGGCCAAGAAGATCGGCATGGTCAACAGCCGCTTCAAGAATCCCAACGGCCTGCCCGCGTCGGGCCAGCTCTCCACCGCCCGGGATATTGCCAAGCTGTCCGTGGCCTATCTGCGCACTTTTCCCGAATCGCTCAAAGTGCATTCCATGACGAGTCATACCTATCACGGAGCCACACACCGTAACGCCAACACGCTGCTGCGTACTTACAAGGGCGTGGATGGACTCAAGACTGGTTTTGTTTGCGATGCCGGATACAACATTACAGCCACGGCCAAGCGCGGCAAGACCCGACTTGTCGCCGTCGTGCTCGGTGCCCAGAATTCCGCAGTGCGTCAGCGTGAGACGGCCAAACTGCTGGATTATGGATTCCGGCGCGCGGCCAGTGAAGAGAAACTCGCCGACAAATCCTCGTCCGCGGTCAAGAAGCCAAAAGCCTGACCAGTTAACGCTATGCTACACGTAAAAAAAGGGATTAAAAAAAATCCCTTTTTTTACGTGTGGTGCCTGGCGTCCGAGATGGAGACAACTTTGTCCGGAGCGGTTTGAAGAGAGGGGGTCAGGACTGGCCGTCCATCGCCTGTTTGAGGGGGAGCAGTTCGTCGAATTCGACTCCGATGTAATACAGCCCCATCAGGGAACTGTCGTCGGTTTGCCCCCAGCGCACGGTCCCGTGCATTTCCTCGATGGCCTCGAAGCGCTCGAACCCCGTGTCGGCAGGTGTTACGATGACCCTGTCTCCGATCTTGAAATTATAGTCGGCTTCGATGAGCAGACCGCCGCGCCCGATGTTTATGATCCGTGCCGAGACAACCATGTCGGTCTCGGTTTGCGGGATGATCCTGCAGGGAAGCAGACAGCCGAAGCGCTTCCATTTTCTGTTCTTCTGCATCTCATGAGCCATGGCAAGATCCTCTTTGGGGGAAGCTTTTTTGCGGAAAGGTAAAGTTTCTAGCTCATTAGAGGAAGCGTCGAGACAACACAAGGAGAATGGCCGCGATTATTGCTCAGTCAGCACCATTCGATGTGGCAGTTCTCGTTCCAAGGCGATTCCGACATGGTAGACGTTTTGACCCGAGGACGTCGTGGACTGGCTCCAGCGCACCGTGCCGATCAGTATCTCCGCGAATTCAAAGAGCAGGGCGTCGTACTCGTCCTCAAGGGTGATGGCCACGCGTTCGTTGGCGATGAACCCCTGTTCCGTCGCGAGCATGACTCCGCCTGGACTCAAGTTGATAATGCTGCCCAGGGCCGAGTTGCGGTTATCGCCTTCGTAGCAGATCTTGCACGGCACGGTTATCGGTTCGCGGTCCCAGCGGCGCTTGTTTTGACCCATTTGTTCCTCTTCGCGTTGGTTTGACTTTATGCAACATGAAGGTTCAGGATTGTTCCGTCAAGTATTGTCCATAACAAAAGGGCTTATTTCAATTTATTGCGAATGTTTCTCAAGTTGATTGTGCGCGTGGATATTGTCTACTGATGTATCGCCAGAATTCCGGAAAAGGGATATCAGAAAAGACAATCTATGAATGTCGCGGTATCCACGTTGCGAATGAACTCGCCGACCGGAACATCCGCCAAAAGCCTCAATAGCTCGGCCCGCTCATGACGGCAGCCCGCAAGCAGGGCCTCAAGTTCGGTCACCGCTCGCGCGCCGAAGAAATCCCCGAAGATTCTGGCCTGCTCGATGCGGCCGTGCTGCACATCCAGATGGATTTCCACAACGCCGCCCTCGGTGCGCGTGCCCCGCGTGAAGCCGTAATTGGGCGAGGATCCGAAATTCCAGTTCCAGGTGCCGTATTTTGATTCCACGAGCTCGTTTATGGCTGCTTCCTCATCCGGGCGCAGGACCGGCAGGTTTTCCGACAGGAGTTTCGAAGGTTTCTGGCCAAAATAGCTGATTACTCAAAACAATACAGCATATTAGCTCTTGATTTTTTGTAAGACCCCACGCGTCACTTCGTAGCCGAATGCGGCCAGAATTTTGGCCTGTTCCGGCGATGGTTCTTCAATCATACGCAAGGCCTTTTCCTTTTCCCTATTCCAGCACAGGCACGAATGCAGATTGTGCATCAGTTCCATGGCCCGCTGCGCAGTCATGTGGATTCCGGCATCTTCCAGCTTCAGTTCGGCGAGTCGCAAATATGCCAGGGCGATGATGCAACTCAGGAAATGGCATCTGATTTTCGAGTCAGTCCAGTGCCGGATCGGGAATATGCTGACCAGATCGTCGTCCTTGGATTGCCGGAACGCTTCTTCCACAAGATATCTGTCCAGGCTGGCCTGAACGATCGCGTCGGTGCTCCAATCGGCAAGGTCCGTGATCAGGATATTCTTACCAAACCTGTCGATATACCTGCCTATGCGGTAATTGTTTTTGCGGAATCCCAGGGTAATACGCCCGTCCTTACGCTCAAAGCTCAGATCGTACAGATCCTTGGGCAGGTGCAGGTCCTCGCAAATTTGTGCATACCGCTCACGCACCTTGCCTTCCTGGGTCCATCCGCGAGCCTCATCCCTGACCTTGGCTCGTATCTCGTACAACGCTGCCTGGAGCTTTTGTAGCTTGGCCTCGAAGGCGTATCTCTGCTTGGTAGCCGTGAGCGGGTTGTACGTCACCACGACGGTGCGTTCCGCGTTCCAGTATTCCCCGCTCGTGCGCCAGGCCAGAAGCAGATCATCCTCGCGGCCCTTGGCTATAAGCTCCTGGTTATGCCGGGTTTCCACCATCTTGAATTGATCACGGCTGGCATGGATGAGTTCTTCGGCGAAATAGGGAGAATACGTGGTGATGAAGTGAACACCATCCCTGGCGTCGATGACGGCGAAATTGTCAGGAGAATTCATGCCCTTGTCGAAGACGATGGCGACATCTTTCTGCCCGTATCCGGGGGTGTAAAATATTTTGTGTAAACGGTCAGTTGTCGATAATCGACCCCACAAGGAGACGACATGACCGCACGCAAGCCACTTCCAGTCGACCTGATCGACGCCCTCCTGGCGGACTACAA
>Ga0180007_10000561_pt1 | contig 59773 bp, 91 predicted proteins | sample MM_PC_MetaG_FD_121122 | JGI IMG/M metagenome (GOLD analysis project Ga0180007, IMG submission 121122) | Groundwater microbial communities from the Aspo Hard Rock Laboratory (HRL) deep subsurface site, Sweden - MM_PC_MetaG | ecosystem: Environmental > Aquatic > Deep subsurface > Groundwater...
CAGGTTTAGCTGGCGCAAGGGTGTGAAAGCTCACTCGAAAAGAGCCAGGAAGGGAGACACCCTCGGAGGCGTATATGGCTATATTAGAGACGATACCGCAGCCGAGATGATAACATTCTCTGGAGAATTATACGATAGAAGGAAGGACGACATTGAACACTGTAAGGGTAAATGGGCCATAGCAAAGACAGAATACGCTGGAGGTCTGAGAACCAGAAAGACTACAGAATCGATAAAGGCTACCATCAGAAATGTATTCTGCTCTGATATATGGTTAGAAGAGGACCTGATATCGGCATCGATAGGTGGGATGGGAGTCGACCTGATAGATAAATCTAGGAAGTCCATACGATTTCTCGATATAGATGCATGCAAAGAGTGTTCACTGCGTGAAGAAGCCGAGGCGCCAGTACCTCCTTCTGTCGGAGAGTGGAATGTAGCGATAATAGGTGAAGCTCCAGGTAGAGACGAAGATGTAGAAGGGATACCGTTTATCGGAAGGTCTGGTGAGCTCGTATGGAACTATCTTCATAAAGCTAATTACAATAGGGAATTATTCTATGTAACAAACGTAACTAAGTGTTATCCAATGAGGTCCAAGACTCCATCGATAAATCATATGAAATCGTGCAGGAGGTGGATTGATTCTGAGATAGAAGCTGTTAATCCTGTGGTGATACTTGCGTTCGGTAACGCTTCGCTATGGTGGGTCACCGGTAAGACATCAGGAATTATGTCTCTAAACGGCACAACAGAATGGAACGCAAAACTTAACGCATGGATATGCTGGTGCGTCCATCCTGCCAGCGCGCTCAGGTCTCCAGAAAATATGCCAACGCTTATAGAAGGTCTTGAAAACTTTATCAGAACTCTAGATAATATAGGAGGCAAATTCAGATGATGCTAAACCTGGATGAAAGTATGACAGACTGGGTGGAAAAGTATGGAGATGGGTTCGTAAGGTCGCTCAGAGCGGCAGCAGAAGTAAGAGCCGAAAGAAGGAAATCGTATGGAGATACGTATCGTAACGACTACCTGATGTTTCTATACTATCAGATGAATAATAAGATTAAGAGATTCAAAAGTCAGATAGCATTTGATGGAAATAGTGAATATGTTAAGGATGTATCGGTGGCGGTCGATTCTCTGCTCGATTTAATATGCTATGCCGCATTTGCATTTGAAAACACCATGGCAAAGGAGCTAAATGATGATGTCAGATAAGGTGGTACTCGGAGGAGGGCTGTCTGGTCTCATATACGCGTATTATCATAAGGACCATATTATAATATCACCGGATATCGGAGGAAAGATGGACGAAAGCGGTAAGGATTTTTTCTCTAATATAATATTTGCTCACTATAATAATGCCACCATAAGACTTCTAAATGATATTGGAATACCATATTCTAGGGCGACAAGGCCAATAGTGTATATTGTGAAGGAAAAGGCTGACAATATGGCTGGATGGAAGAGAGTTGTATTAGATAAAAGCATGGTTAGCATCGATGTAAAACTAAAGATAATTAGAAAGAAGATGCGCGACCCTTCTTTTGAACCACTTGACCTGAATCTGTCAACCGACGATTACTACATCGATACGCTAGATTTTTCTATAAGCGACCTAGTTAGAAGACTTTCAGATAAGATTATGAATGAGGAAAGATGGCATGATCAGACTGCCATCAGGATAACTAAAGAAAAGGTGGTTACATCTGATACGTCATTTCCATATTCAAGACTGATATCCACTATACCGGCGGATATATTCTGGAAAATACACGAACTCGAACTCGACTGCGAACTAAAGTCTGGATGGACTACCTTCGCGCTATCGGATAGGCCAACATCGGAACTAAGAAATATTCAGTTTAATATTGCATATGACGCTACTGATAGTGCATGTACTAGGATATCTCATAATAACAAAAAAGATAACGACGTTTTCCTGTATGAGTTTGCAGGTAAGTTAGATGAACATCAAGTAGAGAGCAATCTTCCTCTTGATGCTAAGTTAATACAGTGGTATTCTGAACCTAGAGGGGTTATCTTTACGAACAGCTGGAACGTCCCTCCTCCTAATACTATATTCGTCGGAAGGTTCGCCCAGTGGAAGCATTCAATCAAGCTAGGAGACGTCATAGAATCAGCCCTATTCGACTGTGATGTGAGGACAATATTCAACAGGCAGCTAAACTTTACCAAGAATTTCTTTGACCTAGATAAATTAAGGATGGATACTGAATACAGACAAGAATCGACCAGGAGTATTATGCTACTCCTCTACCCAGAGCTCGGAGAGATACTCAACGCGATAAACTATAAGGCTCATAGAAAGAGGAGAGATGTTAATGAAGAGCATGTTAAGGAAGAAATAGTCGATTCCTTTAAGTATCTTCTCAACCTGATGATTATATGGGGAATCGACTCGCAGGAGCTCTTTGAACTGTTTAGCGCTAAGTCAAAGATAGTTGAAGACAGATACAGAGAGAAGGTGAAAGATGAGACCTGATTGGGAAACTTACTTTATGAAGATAGCCTATATCGTTTCTGAACGCTCTACATGCATAAGAAGGAAAGTTGGAGCCATCATCGTTAGAGACAATAGGATACTTTCCACCGGATATTCAGGAGCTCCTAGCGGTCTTCCGCACTGCGATGAAATTGGAAGCTGTCTAAGGGACGAGATGAATATCCCAAGTGGAGAAAGGTCTGAACTATGTCGCGCCGCTCACGCAGAACTCAACGCTATTTCTCAGGCGGCTCAATATGGCGTTGGTATAATGCGCTCAACAATGTACTGTACCGATAGCCCATGTTCATTCTGTGCAAAGGCTATGATAAATTCAAAGATTATAACAGTCATATATGACAGAGAATATCCTGATACTATGGCTAGCAGAATGTTTGCAGAGGCAGGTATTGTATCAAAGAAAACGAAAATAGAGAAAGGATTTGAGACATGAAGGATAGCGAACGTAATCTAAAGGAAAGATTTGGAATACGATACGGAAAGAAACCGGAAACAAAGTTCATCGATAATATGAACGCGGTTAAAGTTAGGCTTATCGATTGGCCAGACCCAGATAGGTTGATAACCGTTCTCGTAAATATGGCGAAGGCCAGCTGGTATGAGGACTTTTCCGTCGATGCTGATAAGGGAGATATCGAAAAAACAGTAGAGAAGCTGCTGTCAGGAGAGGTGTTGGCTCAGGGATTAGAACACGCGACATTCTGTTTCCTAGTGTCAGGTCTAAGCCTTCATGGAACTCATATGCTCGTAAGGAACAGGGTGGGGATACGATATATGCAGAGGTCCACCGCAGTATGTGACTTCAGGGATGAACCGGTGCTTGTCCCAAGAGCATTCACCAGACATCCATCTATGCTTGAAAGATATAAGGAATGGGCCCGTCAAGGGAAACAGCTCTATGCCGACTTGCTAGACACTGGAGACATAGCTGCCTCTGACGCCAGGATGTGCTTACCTAAGAGTATGCCTCAATGGTGTTATGTCAGCTGCTGCCTCACTACGCTCCTGTCGATATACGGAAAGCGCTCTGATACTCAGGAAGAGCCTCCTGAGATGAATATCATGGTGGAACAGATGAAAGACCTAGTGGTTGAAAAGTTCCCATATATGAGAAAGTATTTCGTCAGATTCTGTGATGTCGGAAAGTGCCTGCATAATAGACCAGGATACGAGGCTAACTCGGTATTTGCAAGAGACGATAGGCATAAGGTGAATAGAATCAGAAAAGTAACGATAGTCGGAGACGGAGACGCAAATGAATTAGAATTCTACAAGGATAACTGGACGCTTCATAACAAGACGAAACAGGAAATGATGCTTGACGCAGACCCATATGATGACTAAATTAAGGAGCAATAAATTATGATGATACAGGATATGTATCGAAATAATAAGTGGAAGATGCTGATGTGCTGTATCATGCTTAATAGGTCGAAGGGCGGCGTAGTGAAGAAAGTGGCTCCAAACTTCTTCGATGAATTCGAATCTGCTCTGTCTGTTATTAATGGCGATAAAGATTTGATGACCAAAATTATACAACCGCTCGGACTTCAGAACGAAAGAGTTAATAGGATGAAAGATTTATCCGAATGGTTTATAAATAATAAGAAGGTTGTTACTTCCGACGACCTGCTTGGAGCTCCAGGGGTTGGAGACTTCACTATCGAGTCATGGTCGGTGTTCATCGACAGAATAATACCAGAAGTAATAACCGATAAGGAAATAAGGAGATATGTTCAGAACGCTGTAAAATCCAGTGACATTATAAGAAGTTTTAGCAAAAGAATATATGAAGCTGGAGAATTTAATACGATAGAAGGCATGGACTATATTGAAGCAATTAACAAAGGCATAGAGATATATGATAATGTATTCATCGAAAAGCTCGATGAAGATAACGCTAAGTATGTATCCGATAAGATGGCATTCATAGGAGACCAGATAGATTCTGCTATAAAAAAGATTATGTATGACAGAAACAGCAGAAGGGCCATCATAGTATTCAACCAGGATGGAAACGAGCAGAACTGTTCCGTGTGTTCTCATATTCAGATAAGGAACAACAAGATAATAGAGCTAGTGTATCAGCGTTCTCAGGACGTTGATATGCTGCATAAGGACATAGAAACATACGCAAGAATAGCTTGTCGTTTCTGTGAATATGGATGGGCAGACGAATATTTTATATCAATAAGATACGGAAATATACACGCGAGATACGATGCATAATAATGTTATGATTATTAAAAAAAACAAAGGAGGTAATAAAATGGACTGTGGAGGACATAGAGATTCAGATAACTGCTGGTTTTTGATGATGGGAAAAGCGCAAAGGATGCTGCGCCGCCGTATGCGACATCACCGACCCAGCGATATGAAATATGCCCAGTTGGAACCAAGTCCTAATGACATAAAAAACTTGGCCGTGCACCAGACAGGCTGGAACGTGAAGTGCATCGGAAAAGGTTGTATTCATCATGGATGAATACGTCCCGATAGCGCTACGTCAGGAATCGTGGAGCATGGCAAAGCATCCTGAAGCGTGGGGCATAGGACGTCTTGATGGGCATGGCGGAATGGGAATGACGCACGGACCATTCGATAGTGAAGAAGAGGCACTAGAGACGGTCGGAGAGCGGGGAGAAAGAATCGTTCATTTCTTTCCCGATGGAACAGATAAAGTGGTATGGCGATGGAAGCTTGACAGATGGGTTAAAAGGTATCGCCTATAGGGTTCTGAAGGTCTCCAATGGTTTATAATATAGTAGAATAAGATATGGCCAAATGAGGAAAATAAAGGGAGATGAATGAACTACTACAACGACAACGACAAGAACGCGGCGATAGAAAAGTACGTGGTATTTGTCCCTCGGAAGGCTAAATGCAAAGAGTAAGGAGCGAAATGACTGACTATCTCGGTCCATACGAATTAGGCAAGGTTCATTGCATGGACTGTATGGAAGCTATGCCGCAGTTGCCGGATGGGTGCGTGGATTTGGTGCTGACTGACCCGCCGTATGGGATTGGTGAGGCGGCAAGACGGAACGAAACAAGAGGCTGTCTTGCGAAAGCGAAGAACTATGGTACAGCCAAGTGGGATGATAAACCTCCATCGTCTGAATGCTTCAAGCAAATAATGAGAGTATCGACAGAGCAAATTATTTTTGGTGGCAACTTTTTCACTTTTGCACTTCCGGCAAGCAGTAGTTGGATTGTTTGGGATAAACAAAACGGTGATACAGACTTTGCTGATTGTGAGCTTGCGTGGACATCTCATAAAAGAGCGGTGCGAAAGATTGTGTATCGTTGGCAGGGAATGTTACAAGGCAATATGGGGCATCTCAAAGAGCAACGGGTACACAGAACGCAAAAGCCGTTGCCAGTCATGCTATGGATATTAGAGAGGTATAGTTCCACCTCCAACATCATCCTCGACCCGTTCATGGGTTCAGGCACAACCGGAGTCGCCGCCGTCCAGCTTGGGCGTCGGTTCTTGGGATTTGAGATTGACCCGGAGTACTGTGAACTGGCAAACAAACGCATCGCCGAGGAAAAGCGTAAAGTAAAGCGTGGCATACCGGACTATTATAATGTATACCGCAACCACAAAGTCAGCGAAGGCACTGATAATGCTAAACTGCTCACCAGGGTTAAATCCCTGAACAATCTGAGGCTCATTAAAGACAAACTCTACAAGAACTGTGTGGTATACGCACATTGGAATAAAGCAGATGATAGGGTCGAGGAGGATGAAATGGTCGGCAGGGTAGGCAAACTTCTGGCTAAAAGGTAAAACGTGTGAATCACATAGACATTCTTAAAAATGCATATATTGTCTGTATTATGGACGAAGTCCTATCCGCAGTCGATACCGATATACGACGTTATAAAAGTCAGAATATGAAGCAGGCGGAAATTGCGGCGAACAGCATAAGGAAGATACTAGAAGATAAGAAGAAAGAGGCTGAAAATGGATAGCAGAAAGGATACGAATATGGATTATGAAAAGGACATGCAGATTGACGAAACTGCGCTCGACGTGGAATGGCTTGAACAACCATCGTTAATGATGCGATACTGTCGCCTAGCCACCGAAGCCAGAGCCTCAGTTGATATGGCAAAAGAAAGGCTCGATGCCATAAAGGCGCAAATAGATACTGATATTAGGAAAGACCCAGCACAATACGGTCTTGAAAAGCTTACCGAGACACTTATAGCCAATACCGTCATTCTCCAGCCTGATTGTATACATCAGCAGGAGGTTCTTAACGAGCTACGGATGGAAGATGCTATGGCACAGTGTGTTGTAAGAGCACTGGAACATAGAAAAAAGGCACTCGAAAACCTCGTCGTTTTACATGGACAGCAGTATTTCGCTGGTCCGTCAGTGCCGCGAGACCTCACCAAGAAATACAGCGAGCGGAAGGAATGGGAACGGAAACAGAAAGATAAGATGGCTACCAAAAATATTTCGCCAGGAACAAAGCGAGAAAGGAAAAGGGTTTGAAAGGTGAATTAGCATATTTTTTGGTGCTATCGATAATAGCCTTCGCCATAGTGACAGTAGTGTCTGCTACTTGGATGTATTTTATGAGCAAGGCTCAAGCTAAGGGATGGATTGAGGAATTAAACAGTTTCATATCAAAGAGAAAGGAAGATAACGATGCCAAAGAGAACAGAGAAGTGGTCAGGAAAGGGAGTGGGAGCAAAGGCGAAGCAGGAAAAGGAAAGAGGGAGCCAATTCGGATATCTGATAAAACCTGAAGATGTTATGGTTTATCTACCGTCTCCAGGAGGGAGGAGCGACATCGATTTTCTGGTATACGACGTAACCGATGATAATCATCCCGATAAGGATGAATCACTAGGGATTGCTCTTAAGGGCGAACAGTGGTATCGACGACCATTCAAGATACATAGAGACATCGGAGTGAATAAGGTCGCTGTAGTATGTCCGACATCAATCGGAAGGAGATGTCCGGTATGCGAATACCAGGCAGAGCTCAGAAAGAAGGGTGGAGATAAAGAGCTGATAAAGGCGTTAAGAGCAAAGGACAGGGTTCTCTATTGCGTCATACCCATTGGAGAGCATAAGTTCGAAGCGGTCCCTCACCTGTTCGAAATATCTCATTATCTGTTTCAGAAGTTACTCAACGAAGAAATAACCGAGGATGAAAGGTATGGGATGTTTCCGAGCCCATCCGATGGACTAACGGTCAAGATTAGGTGGGACAGTAAGAAGATTGGAGAAGGCGACGCCTTTGCCGAAGCCAACAGGATTGATTTCAACTCAAGAGACTATGAATATGACGATGATATGTTATCGAAAGTTCCTGACCTCGATTCGATAATACACAAATCTGTTATATCAAGCGAAAAGCTTTCCAACATGTTCTTCGAGCTAGAAACCGAATCAGACGCCGGCGCGGATGATGGAACAGAATTTCCTCCCAGAGAAACAAGCGAAGAACGGCCGAAGCGAGAGCGCAGAGATGCAACAGAACATACACCTGCAAGAAAACCGAAAGGAGCTGTACCAAAGGAGAAAGAAAAAGAGTCTGAACAAGAATCAGATGAAGACGTGTGTATCGCCTGTGAAGGGACTGGAATCAACAGTAAGGGTAATAAGTGCAAGATATGTAACGGAACCGGAGAAAGAAAGAACGAAGATAAAAAAGATACCGATAATGCCTGTCCATATGATCACGAATTCGGAAAAGATTCAGATGTTTATAAAGATTGCGACGATTGCGACAGAGAAATATGGGGTCGCTGTCTTGATGAAAAAGAAAAGAATATCGCCTAATGAAGATAAGGTCGACCTACAAGATAAAAAAGAAGAAATCCCCTCCCATAATAGATGGGAGGGGAGTCACCATGTCATTCATAGCTCCAATCAACACTTATGAATTATTGGCTCTGCATTCCATGTACTACGGCGTATCGATGTCGAAATATATACGTAAAGTTATAGAAGATAGAATAAAGATAGAAAAGAACCCAAACAGTGTTATAAATTCCATAGCCGAACAGATGGCAGATAAGTGGAAAAAGATATTCGCGATGAACAGCGGTTCTAATGGATGGAATAGTGAAGATAATCTTAACAGAAGGTTCGAAGAGTTTGAAAAGGATATGAAAGTTGCACTGAAGACAAGGAGGATGAATAAAAAGTGGATAGAGATTATTATAAAGGAATTCAAGAAAAGAGCCACCAGTTATGACTAGAACAAGAGTAAGCGCGACAAAGAAGCTCAGCGAACAGATGAAAGATAGATACGCAAATATCCGTCCGGAACTTGACAGTGACCTTGGCCCAATGATAAGCACCGGCTCAACGTTGTTAGACCTTGCCATATCTGGTACCCGCATTAGGGGTGGCGGAATTTCTGGTGGCATCCTTATGGAAATGTCAGGACAGCCAAGCACCGGTAAAACGGTTATGCTCTGCGAAATAGCTGGTGCGGTAAAGCGCCAGGGTGGTGAGCACCTATTCTACGACCCAGAAGGACGGCTGAACAAACAGTTCGCTAAGATGTTCGGTCTCGATATTCAAGATGAAGATTACAGTATGCCGGACACGATACCACAACTGTTTGAACCGATAAGAAAGTGGGAGCCAGAACCGCAGGATTCTGTACACGGAATATTCGCCGACTCGCTTGCGGCGCTTTCCACAAAGATGGAGATGGAAGGTGAAGATAAATATGGAATGCGAAGGGCGAAGGAGTTCAGCGAACAGATGCGTAAGACTTGTCGCGTGATTAAAAACAAAGGTTTCCTGATGGTCTGTTCAAATCAGGTACGAGAAAACACCGCCGCTGGACCTTATGGCGAAAAAGATATAACTCCTGGTGGCAGGGCCATACCATTCTATTCCAGTTTGCGATTAAGATTTCGCGGTTCAGGAACCAAGCTGAAGGAAGAACAAAAGATACATGGTAAGACGCATAAGCGTGTTATCGGAGTTGAAGTTACCGCATACATCTCTAAGAATTCGCTGGATAAGCCGTTCAGAGAGGCACCGATAACCATCCTGTATGACTATGGTATCGACGATATACGGCAGAACCTCCAGTTCATTAAAAGTATAAAAGGTGATAAGATATATTCGGTTGGAGGGACATCGCTTGGCATATCGATGGATGGGGCCATAAAAGCCATTGAAGATGATAATCTTGAGGATACCGTTAGAAATGAAACGATAGATTTGTGGGAAGAGGTGGAACGCAAGTTTGTTAAGGATAGAAAGCCGAAGGTGAGATAGGAGTCTTAGAATGGAAAGAACACGGACAAAAACTGAAAGAAAGAAACCGCGCATAAAGGTATCCTCTGCCAAGGCCAAGGGGCGTGAGTTTCAGCAGTGGGTCGGACGACAGATATCAATAATCACTGGTTATAAATTCGGAAAGGATTGCCCGATAGAATCCCGCCCGATGGGACAGAGCGGCGTAGATGTACGAATGGAAGAACGTGTGCTGAATATGTTTCCTTTTTCTGTGGAATGTAAGCGTCAGGAAAACTGGTCTGTGCCAGCGTGGATTGAACAGGCCGCCAGGAATCAGCTACCGAACACCGACTGGCTCCTGTTCATGCGCAGGAGTAGGACTCCAGCGGTGGTAACGATGGATGCGCTGGCATTCTTCAGACTCATTGGCAGCGGTATCAGGCTTGAGGATAACAACGGCGGCGACGTTATAGAAATAATGCCAAATGGTAACGGCGGGTATTCAATGACGATATGTCAATCATGCGTTCGAATATTTGAATCGGAAGGCACTATAAGCTCTATTATATCTGACTTGAAGGAGAATATACTATGAGCACAGACGCCTACAAGATGTATATCAGTTATGACAAAGGCAAGACATATGTTTGTGAATATATCGTCGATGACGTGGAAGAGATTAAAGACTTAATTCGTGCATTTGAGCGTAGGAAGATGGTTGTGGATTTCTACGTCAAGCATAAAGGTAAGACGATTACAGTCAGTCCGTATTCTAAGAAAAAGGCGGATAAAGCAACACCCTGAAAAGCTATGTTAGAATCTATACAAATAAAGAACTTCCAGAGCCATAATGACACCGAGATAGAATTGTCAGAAGGTGTTAACGTATTCATCGGCCTATCGAGCGCAGGTAAGAGCGCCATAATGAGAGCCATACGGTGGCTGAGGAATAATAGGCCGGGAGGTGAATCATTTCGCTCTAACTGGGGCGGCACCACGACTGCACGCATTATATTGAACGACAAGGATGAAACAACAATAAGCCGTATAAGAAGCGATAAATCCAACGAATATCTATTAGATGATATTATCGTATCACCTATACGATTCAAAGCCATCGGAACGGATGTTCCAGAAGAGATTCAGAAGGCGCTCCGTATAGACGACATATGTGTACAGGGCCAGCATGACCGCCACTTTCTGCTCAGCGAAAGCCCCGGAGAAGTCGCCCGTCACTTTAACGAAGTTGCTCATATTGAAGTGATAGACGTCGCTCTGAAAAACATACAGAGCAATATACGGACGATAGATGCTGATATCTGCGACCATAAAATAAACATAGATGCGCTCACCGAAGAGCTTGATGACTACATCCAACTACCAAGTATCGAAGAAGAGGTTGTTAAGGCGGAAAGTATTGAGTGCGAAGTACAGACTGTAACCGAAGGTATAAAGAAGATAACAGCATTGATGTTTACCTTCAACGAGGCTGAAGCGGGTATATTATACAGAAATAACTTTATTCTGGCAGCTTCTTACGTCGACAAAGCCCTCGGCATATTCGAACGTATAGGCTTAATAGAAGCAGATGCGCTGACGCTTAGGAGACTGACGGAACAATATGAAGCGACAGAAGGAGCGATACGCGACAGGAACAACTTTATCCTAGCATCTCCAACAGTAGATAAGGCGCTCGACGTGTATAAGCACATAAGCGCGATACATTCGAGCATCCTGAAGCTCAAGAGAACGATTGAAGCGCACGAAGAAGTTGAAGGTGAGATACATATAGGAAAAAGAAACGTAGAAGACCTTCAGGCAGAACTGAATGCAAACTTCCCTGACATATGCCCGCTCTGTGAACAGGAGATAAAATAATGGAATTCTTTGAAATGAAAGATGAAGAAATATTGGAAGAGGACCAATTGGTGGTCATTGTTAATACTAATATGATACGAGCCTTTGATGCGCTAAAAGATTCGACTCCGGATGGTATATTTATCAAAGAGATTGAGGATGAAGATGAAGATGGTAATCCAATATATGGCGGTATGGTTATACTATTGAACGAAATAGAATTCGCAAGGTCACAGAAATGAAACGGACTAGAACTAAGAAAATAGTTAATCCTCCATCGGCAATACTGACTTCCGACTGGCACCTGCGAGAAGATACACCAGAATGCCGAACGGACGACTTCTGGCAGAAACAGTGGGACAAGGTTCTTTTGACGCAGCGTCTATGTCTAGAATACCGTTGTCCTGTTATACATGCGGGAGACCTGTATAATCACTGGAAACCGTCTCCATTACTGCTGACTTACACTCTTCGATTTATACCAGAAAACTTCTGGACCGTATACGGACAGCATGACCTTCCACAACACAATATGAATCTATCAGAAAAGTGCGGGATAGATACCTTGTTGGCATCCGAAAGCATATGCCTATGCAATAACGGTCACTTTAGTACCGAAACGAGTGGCGAAACCAATATAATACATTACGGAAAAAGTAAGATAGCCGTATGGCATAAACTCGTTTGGGAAAAGAATCCTCCCCACTGGGACACAGACGGGCTGACTGCGGAAAGGGTGCTGGCGGAACACCCTGAGTTTGATTTAATAGTGACTGGCGATAACCATCAATCGTTTGTTGTTGAATACGAAGGGAGGTTGTTAGTAAATCCAGGTTCTCTGACACGCCAGTCTGCTGACCAAATCAACCATCGGCCCGCCGTGTTCCTGTGGTATGCGGAAGATAACTCCGTAGAGCCATACTATCTGCCGGTGAATCTGGATGATGTCACCCGCGAACATCTTGACGAGGTACATAAGAGGGATGACAGAATGGACGCATTTATATCCAGTATTAGCCAGGAATGGATTAGCGGATACAATTTCGAGCGCAACATTGAACGATTCTTCAGGAAGAACAAGGATATCGATGTGAAGGTTAAAGAGATAATCCTAAAAGCGATGGAATAAGTCAAATGATAATTGTTAAAATTGTATGCTATTATGGTTGTTCTGAACTTGGAGCGCCAAATACGTGGAGAAAATATGAAATTCTATAAGGAGAATAAATATGGATACAGATGAACTTATGGCATTGAAGAAGCGAATCGACGCCGCCAAGACGGAGGTAGCCGAATTCGAAGGCAAGAAGAAACACGTCCTGCAGGAACTTAAAGACGACTGGAATGTGTCAACCATACCACAGGCGAAGAAAAAGCTCGGCGAGATGCGGAAGAACGTCAATAAGCTAGAAGACGAACTCGACGAACTTGTTACCAAGATAGAGGCCGCAATATGACGAAGGTATCAGAACTACGGCAGGTTCTAGAGCAACAGAAAGGCAAGCGGGACAGTGTTAAGGAACGGCTCGCCCAAACAAAGAAACATCTGTTGGAAGCGGAGAAGTCGTTGAAATTGTACGAACAAGCGCGCGAGGTTACACGAGAAGTTGCGTTAAAGACTCAAGAAGGCTTACAGTACCATATCTCAGAGATAGTCACTCTAGCGATGAACGGCGTATTTGATAAGCCGTACAAGCTCATCACAAGATTTGTTCAGCGACGAAACAAGACTGAGTGCGACCTTATATTCGAACGTGACGATGTAGAGTACAACCCAATGGATGATACCGGAGGCGGTTCGCTTGATGTAGCGGCGTTCGCCCTACGTGTGGCGAGTTACACGATGAAAGCTCCGCGAGGTAACAACGTGCTAATACTCGATGAACCATTCAAGCACCTTAAAGGACAGACTGAAAATAGGCGAGTCCTCGACATGGTGCATGAGATATCTGAACGGCTTAACATCCAGATAATTATGGTAAGTGACGAGCGCGTGTCAAGAGAAGACATAATAGATGCCGCAGATAAGGTATTTGAGGTCTCTATAAACAGAAAAGGTGTCAGTTCGGTGAAGGAATTATGAGACCATTATGTGTTTTACATATTGGCAGTTATCGGATTGAATATTGCGTGGATGGCGATGTGTGGGTTGTGATTGATATAAAATCAAATACAGAAGTGGCATATAAACCTACAAGACAAGCCGCCATAAGGTTTTGTCAATCAACAGAAGGTCAATATGGATTATCCAAAGAATAAAGAAGACTGGTGGGAGTGGGCGGAAAAGTATTGGGACGATTTCTTTTATATTTTATGTAAGTATATCAACGTATATGCCGTAGCAACCGATGATACATATCAGGATGGAGCCTTGATTGGATGCACAATATTAGAGGATATTCTCAGATGCAAGAGAGAAAAAGACAAGAAGCTAGGCAGGTACTTTCAATCGGCATGGACAATGGCACCAGATAGTATTTGTATTTATGACAATCCAAACTGGAGCAGATTCTGCGATATGTGTAGTGAAGAGCAAGTTCTATGGGAGGAGGATAAACATGCAGATACCAATAATGCGATGTCCAATATGTAACTGCGAAATCAAGCATACCACCCTTCAAGAATCAGAGTCTAAGGGCGTCATTGAAATGACAAAGGCAGTGCCAACTTCATTTCCCACAGAAGGTAAAACATTAACAGTGGCAGTGTTCAACGCGAAGCGACAATGTCAATGTGGCGCCACAGTCGACGTGACAATAACAGGGATTAGGAAGGAGGGCTGATATGGACGAGAAAGAGCGGGAAGAACTGAAGGAGAAACTAAAAGATATTTGCGGGAATCAATGCGTTGAAGGCTTTGAATACGCATCAATCGACGCCATGCTTGCCATTTTTGAGCCGTTGCTGGCCGAGAAGGACAAGGAGATTGCGCGGCTTGCTCACATTGAAGACTTGTGGAGCCGCGAGAACGCAATCATGAAGGCGGCCATTGAGCGCGCAACTAAGATGCTCATGGATGCGTTGACGTATAAGGATAAGCATGGAAACACGAAGCGCGCCTATAACGAGCTTATGGATGCCGAAGAACAGGTTATAGCTATGGAGGTGAATGAGAGTGCAAGACGGTGAATACACGAAGGAATATGTCGAGATGCAGCATAAACAGCTTGCCGCCAAGGACGCGGAGATAGAGCGGCTGAAAGAGGAAGTGAAGCAGTTGGAAGGGTTAGATGCCGATAACGCAGCTTGGGTTATCGCCCTCGCAGCAGAGTTACCAGAGGAAGTTTATAAAGATGTAAGAAATCGAGTAGGTGTCTTGTTTAACCAACTCCACGCCGCCGAGCAACGCATCAAGGAGCTTGAGCGCAAACTTACCCTCGTCAAAGAGCACGCCCTAATCAACTTCGACAATGACTTGCTTAAACTGGTTGACGCCAAGAATATGCCCGATAACTGGCACTGTCCAAGATGCAACGCCGCCAAACAGACGAGAATACGCTTGCGGGGATGGGAGCAGACACCGCCCAATAGGAATAAAGGCCACTTGGCGGCGTTCTATCTCGGACACGAAACAGCCAGAAGTGAAGTCCGCGCCATCCTCGACGGCGGAAAGGAGGGGGAAGATGAAGGTTAAGTGGAACCGCAAATGGGATGTCTACACAAAGTTTGACCGAAAACAGGGCTTGTGCCCACACTGCAACAGGGCATGTAAACAAATAAACATATGGAAAGAGATGGCTATTATTCAAGGTATATATTATCCCCCCTATATGTGGGAAATAATAAATATCCCATCAAACCCAGGCGATGCTCCCTTGGCAATAGGGTGTAACAAAACATTGAGGGCCGCCAAACGCGCCTCGCTGAAGGCGGCCAAAGGAAAGGAGGAATAGGGGATGGGGAGCCTTTATGAGCGCTTTCATTCAGGGGAAGAAGTAGAATGGCATCCAGAGGCGTTCTCGCAAGGAATGGAAGCATGTATGCGAGGCTTTTCCTATAGTGATAGAGGCTGTAATCCATATACAGAAAACCGTGAAGGTTGGATGTATAAATCGTTTGTTGCTGGATGGACAGATGCGGATATGTGTCGTAATGAATGGGATAAGAAAGGAGACCCACAATGAAAAAGCTACTCATCGCAGTTTTGTTCCTCGCGCTCATGCCGGTTGCGGCGTCGGCGGCAGACATTGGGATGGTTATATGGGATGCCAGCCCTGAGCCGGAAGTCGTCGGCTATCTCGTTGAATATTCCATAGACAGCGGAGCCACATGGAAATTACTGAATGTCACCGACAAAACATATATCGTAATGCCCAACGCTCCGAATGGGACGATTGCTCGCGTGAAAGCCGTCACCGACATCGGCTATGAATCTGTATGGAGTCCGCCATGCGATGCCAGAGTTATCACTATTCCCGCTCCGGTCAATAAGCCGTGGTGGAAACGCTGGCTTGGACTATAACATTTCGGGAAGTGGGGCCAAATGAGGGAGCCGAAACCATCCGTTCAGCGGCTCGGCCCCACACGCCCGTAGGAGGATGATATATATGAAAGTAGAGCTTGAAGTGCTCTGCGACACAATTCTCCACATAGGGGAAGTGCAAGAAGCTCTTGAGGTAATCGCAGGCGAACTGCGTCAACGCGGACTCGCGCATGACCGAACAAAGCTGCAGGAGCTTGAGTTTGATACTTTCGTTGAAACAAGACCAAAATTCAGAAAAGCCAATTACGGAACACCAGAATATCAGGAGTGTGTTGAACTCGCAAGGCCAGCCGTTGACCACCATTACCAAAACAACCGTCACCATACGGGGTTTCACGAAAACGGAGTAAATGATATGAATCTAATTGACGTTATTGAAATGGTCTGTGACTGGAAGGCCGCCGCGAGGAGAAGCCCCGACAAGACATTAGAGGATACCCTTGAGTATGCCTTCAAGAAATACCAGATAGGCGAACAACTTGCGGGTATCATCAAGCAGACACTCCGCGCCCTCGGTTGGCGCAAGGAGCAATCCGATGCCTGATTATGAATGCGCATGTATTGATGTAGACGTTGACGGTTCGCCGGGCTTTCATTCCGCAACAATGAGGATTGCCCGGAAACAACATAAGTGTTGCGAGTGTGGGCGCGTCATCGAGCCAAGAGAAAAATATGAATACGTTACAGGCAAGTGGGCGCGAGAAAGAAGCGTATATAAGACCTGCCCGGATTGTCTGTCAGTACGCGAAGCCTTCATGTGCGGCTCATATTATTACACGCAAGTATGGGAGTATGTGAACGAACACTTGGTGGAGATGGGCGGTAAAATTGCGTCTGACTGCCTTCTCAGCCTAACCAAACGAGCGCGGGAACTAGCCTGCGACATGATACAGGAGATATGGGACGAAGACGATTGGGAAAAGGAGGGGTATCCCGATGCCTGAGACAGAAACAGTCGAGACCATAGCCGCCGAGATTCTGGAGCGGTGGGGATGGAAGTTTGGCTACTGGAATTTACATATTGGTGGGTATGCATATTATATGAACAAACAACTCCACCAAATACGATGCTCAGAAAAACATGATAAACCCCTCGATGCCGCCCGTGCCGCCCGCGAATTCTGGCAGGAGCAGGAGCGGGAGAATCCGTTGCTGAAAGAGGCCGTGGAGATAATCCGCGAATATAGGGCGCATCAACCATACCCAAAATACTGTGCAGAAAAACTGGACATCCAAGCCAACGCCTTCCTTGCGCGGATTAAGGAGGGCTAGATGAAAGGCCATAAAACGCTTGTCGCTCAAGGTCCTGACTGGGAACTTCTCAATGATGACAGAGATAATGAAGGACTATGGTTTAAAGACGAATCTGGCAACCTTACATTCTTAATATGGGATGAAATTGAAGTGATATATCGGGCGGCTCAGAAAACCAAGGAGCGGAAATGAAAACACACGATTTGAAGTGCTGGCCGATATATTTTCGGCCCATGCGAAGCGGCAATAAAACATTTGAAGTCCGCAAGAATGATAGAGGCTATCAACCGGGCGACCTCCTGGTCTTGCATGAGTGGGACCAGGCGACGCAAAGATATTCGGGAAATCGGATAATTGCCGGTCCTGTGACATTTATAGGGTATGACCTGCCCGGCCTGCAAAATGGTTATGTCGCGATGTGCTTTGCGGAACTTCGATTCCTTGATGCGTGAATATTACATAATGAAGGATGGTAATATCGGCACTTATTATTCTTCTCTGCCAGTTTTAATATGCCAGCTTTTGAAACCAATCCACGCACCCGGTGAAACTGGCACAGGCAGAACACCAGATATGTCAGCGCTACCAGTAATTGCATATTCTGTGTAATCAATCTCAATTTTTCTATTATAGACACCTTCTGACTCAATCATTTTTCTAAGTTCAAAAACTGGACTAGTTCGCTTAGATGTCACCGTCTTAATAATTGTACCGTCGGACCGACTTTCAGTTACTGTAGTCGTCGCGCATCCGCAAAGTACGATAATAAAAAGTATGACAATATAAAATAAAAATGGGTCTTTCTTTTTCATACAGTATACACCTTTTCCTTTCTTCTATTAGCAGGATTAGCCGCGTAACCAGCCCCAAGACGCACACCAAGATACCAATACTCAGCCCTAAATAATCCCCACCATCGTAAGGGAACTCGATACCATTTAGCATGAATATGTCTGACGTCCTCCTTTATCATCCTGCGAAGCTCCATATCAGCAAGCCGTCTATACATATCACGTTGTTTTGAAGTATAACCCGCATGTCCCTCACGGATTGCTTGATACCATCCGTCATGACACAAAGGACCTCTAATAACAGTCTTCGTATCTATTGTAGGTCCAGAGGCCCCATCATAGGCATACCCCTTTTTAAAATGTAAAAGACTTCCAACCGATGCCCTAATAATTGAAAACCAACTCATCTCAACCTTATCCACACCATTAGGAAGACTTATAGTACTGGCGATAAAAACATCTCTAGTGAGTTGGCGCTTGTAACCGTCACGAAATCTTATGATTGGCATCTACCTTACCTCCCAAGCCTAGACTTTGTTAAATACCTCGTGTCAAAATGTCCAAAATCTTGCACTTCATTAACATACGTGTAACCATATGGAGAATATACTACAGTAAGTCTATCATACACCTGTTTCTTTAACGCAATATCGTTGGTCAACGGTCGCAAATCTAAAGCATCCACCAGATGCCTAGAACTATCGTGGTCATCCCTGATACACCCCCGCTCAAAGTCACTACAATCGTTATAGAGCCTGTTATATGCGATAAGTGCATGAATATTCCTATTATAGTCAGGACAGCGATGTCCGCTCATTACGGCGATAGGAACGCTAAACTCGATACGCACCTGAACCAGCGGCCTGAATACCCAAGGAAGTATCAGCGTTGTTCCGTGACAGTAAGGACAGCCATCCGGAAAATAACGAAGATTCCTGTACCGACCGCCGCATTGAAACTCATCAAGACAAAATGGGGTGTCCTCAAGTTGTATTCTGTTCATAAAACAATGGTCCCCCATGTTGGATTATTAACATAAACTTTTAATTCTGAAATAGTAACAGCAAATACACTTGTTATACTCTTATAAGCAAATACTTGAAGAGTATCGCCACCAATCCACCCACTAATATCTTCTGTATAAGTTACAGTATTATCGTCACCAAATCCAGGTTTAAGTGAACGTGTTGTGCCAATAGGAACACCATTACGATAAATTCTACCATATGCGGTTTGCCCACTAAAATTATTTTCCATAGTGAAAGCAATTCGTAATATGCCTTTTGCAGAATCACCAAGTGTTGTCTCCTTAACTTTCACCCAACTTAAACTATTAGTTGTCTTTTCAGCGTCATTCTCATGAACCAAAATATCACCAGCGACCTGATTTGGAAATAACGCAAATGACAATTTGGCGGGTGTCACAGCACCATCGGAAATCTTTGTCGTGGTTACAGCATTTGCAGCGAGCTTCGCAGCAGTGACACAAAGATCAACTAGTTTTCCTGTGGTAATTGCTAAATCCATAATTGATGCCGTAGCAACAATCGAGTTTGCCAATGCACCAGTGGCTAAATTAAGTAAGGAAAGCCAAGCCGAATCGGCAAGGTTCCTCACTTTCATAAGGCTGTTCGTCGTGTCTGCCCACCACTGTGCCGGAACTGGGCTTGGAGGTGCATTCGCACCAGAGGAGTTGGACCTTAGACACTCTAAATTATTTTCCATATTTTGCAAATCAGTTTGACCAACATGACTTGGGTCAAAACTATCTGATGTATATCCTTGTACCATGTTATTACCCCTTATCTATTGACAAAGTTTCAGTTCAAAGTTCTCAACCAGCGCCGTTATTGGGTCGCTTGGGTCGGTTATAGTTATCTCAACCTGAAAGTATCTTCCAGTGATAATAGCAGACAGTATCTCCATCATCTTAATCTCATTGGTCGGTGGACTTGTATCGCCATATTTTAAGGTGATAGATATTCTACCCGCCTCAACCATTTCGAATATCTCATACCACGTCCTTGTGCCGATACCAATATCGTCCCAGGTGTTCGCCACGACAGAGTTATCTGGTATAACATCATCCCACGTGTTTCCTACGCCAAGGACGAGAATATCAGCTAGCACATAGGCGAGGAAACGCTCTGACGAACCGTTATCATATATCTGTGATAAATAGGTACCAGATAAACCGCCGCTCCCGTGACTGCATTTTAGATAATCCTCTGCAAGATAGCTTGTCTGCTCTGTATTGTCATGTGCATCCCCGCTCTCGTCATAGTCACATGCAAAGGTTTCTTGCACAGCCCAACCATCAGGTGGGTCGATAAGAGTAACCGTGGCAGAACGTGGTGTCGCGCCGTATCGACCGTTCGTGGACAGTGTGTTAACCCAAAATGTATGGGTGCCAGGTTTCACCCCGGTAAGATTTAAATTAGGAGCCCTGAGCGCCCCTAAGAACAATGCTCCAGCCCACGTCGGGCCTACTCTGAATTCGTACACCTCAATGTCAGGGTCACCGACCTTTGCCGAATATAAAGTTATAGTGTTTGGGCCAACCACCGCATTCAATTCTACACAAGACGCCGGCACATCCGTGTATCCAGTTACCACGTGACGTATGCTGTAGCCATCCTCAAGAGCCTGTTTAACACCGTGAATGGATACCGTTCTGAGCATAACCCAATACTCTTCATCCTCTTCCACATTTTCTATACTGAAGTCTGATGCGGCATTAAATTGATGCTCATAAATATTAATGCTTGATTCCTCACCTCTACGCACCCATACTTCCACATGACTGAACCATGGATAATCCGTAGGTTCATCAAAGGCTATCATTATACGCGTGAAGTTACGCAGTCGATAGAAATACGATTCTTCCGTAACCCTAACATTAGAAACCTGCGGCGGTGCTTCCGAAGGGTCTGGAAGGTTACACTCGTACGTATCTTCTATAGTGACATCATAATCATCGTCATACAATTCTATATTCTCATAGGTCATCGTCAATTCTATAAGCCCATCTGGTCGTATCCCTGCATTCTGCACGCGCATCAACTGTGAAGACAACCCATAGGTTTCGTTTGTTAATGATAATAGGTCACACGGCTCCAGTCGAATAGCATTATCCCTGAACGTTCCAGACACTGTTCTATCTAACCTTGCTCGCTCAAGTATGTACACTCCCATATCACTGGCCTGCTGCCTATCAGTACATCCATCCAACGTAATATCTTTTATAACACCGGAAACATCACCAACCATAATATGGTCTTCAATATACCCCTTTTCTTCATCAATAAATGAAACCCTAAGACCATCTGGAACATCAAACTGACCTGGTTCAACAATCGCAAGTTCGCAGGTTCCATCGGCATTCTGCAATAAATCGTCATCCGTTAGTACCTCCGACACGGTCTCGTAGTTAAGGTCGGCGTATCTCAAATAAAATTTACCAGCGTACCACACCAGCTGGCCTCTGAACAGCATACAAATCCTATCAAGAACATCATGCCCGGCCATATCGCGGTCAATCCGTATATTTATAGCCCACCCCTTCTGTTCACAATAGGTTGCCGCCGCACCCCATGATGTTAAATCAAATTTTATGCTATCAAATCCATATCCATACCTAGTGGAAGTTAAAAAATCGTACAGAGCAAGAACCGGATTATTGCTCCACTCAGTAGTATTGTCTCTAAAGTCGAACAGCTTCTTGCCTTTTAGTTCTATAGTTCTTTGAGGAAGATTCTGAAACTTATCATAGTCATAAATCAACTTCCATACCATATAGCATGTATGTTGCATATTGTTATTAAATTTAGATATGGCTGCATTTAAATTAGTATCATACGTTTGGTCATGCGAACCACTATGAAACCAATATTGAACATTGCTGCCATATTCATATTCTAACTTATCCCCAAGCCAGACTTGGTCGTATTCGGTACTATCGCCTGGTTCATCCCCAGGTTCTTGTTCAGCCGCAATCCCATCACATTCACCTTCAGCAAGAGTTTGCACAATCCACAGATGTTTATTTTGAGAACCCGTCGCTTCCATAAAAACATCGTTACCTCCCACTCTAAGTTTGCCGTATATTATCGGTAGCTTTACACTAGGGTCTCTAGTATTCGCCCTGAGTCCACTGGTGCGTTCTGCCTCTGGCGCATCTGTTAGTAATCGCATTATGGCACCTGCTACAGACGATACGATAAATGAAATTACAACGTATGTTAAAAATTCACCTACTCCACCCATATGTCCACCCTTTTAGAATCTTGTAGAAACGTATCGGCAACGATATCACACCTCTGGATTCTGACACCAATAAAGCATTTCCATTACCACCATTTATGGCCAAAAAGAAACCTTCCGATGTTCCTTTCAATTTAATTAATAATATATCACCCGGTACAACCTTACCGGCTGGAATCTGTTTCAGCATGACGTCTAAACATCCAACCATAACCTCACGCGCTCGATTCGGGTTATCAAGATATAAATCTCCATATGATTGTAAGGTATATCCGTTGTACTCTTCTGGAAGCTGAAAGCCTCGCTGTCTAAGATAATCTATTACCAGCATGAAACAGTCCATACAACCAAGTTCAAACGGCTTACCCAAAACCAATGCGCTCATCTTGGCAAGGTTAAAACCCGCATTTACTTTAATTTTTCTGGTATCCTGCCCCACCATATCTCCTTATCAACTATGCTTGGCAACCAGGGAAATCCGCCAAAGTGTGCTTCGTTCCCCAACGCTTGACATCTGGCGAGCGTCCTATCGCACCATGCCTCTCCACCCACATATCTACATTCTACACCCTTAAATTTTTTCCACCTACAGCTTGACGAATGTGTAGACAAAGTTCTTTGCGCCCATTGCGACAATATATTTGTCACTGATATGTTCAACTTACTTTCAGATATACTCCAGCTATCCAATAGGCCCTCAAACAAAATCACTTCTGCCGGAGTAGTCAGCTTAAAGCTGGTAGACACCGTAGGTGTCACAGTTGCCGAACTTTGCTTATTCACAGTACCCATTTATTTATGTTCCAAATGTAACATCCACTTCAAGAATCCATGTGTCTGCATTTGTTTTCGTCCCCAAATCCTCAACAACCCGAAGTAGCATTGTACCACTACCCTCATCATCACTATTGAATACACCCCACTCCTGCCAATGGAAGTTTGCTTCATCTTGGTCAAATGAGACCCTAAATCTAATCTTATCTGTACTACCGTCATCATCAGGGTTTCTTAATGGATAACCATTATCGACAGATTTGCGTAATGACTCACCGGCACTATTTGCTTCGGCTTCAAGCTCGATTTGGTCAGTGGCAAACTCTGTATTATCATCACCCACTCCGAGTGCCGCGTAAACCTCGTTAAACAAATCAATACCACCGTCACCACATATTGCAGAAGCAACCGCTATCGCACCAGCATCAGTTAGGGCCATCTTCAAACTCCTCCAATTTTGCTTTAACGTTTACAATTTCGTAAGGTTCAGTCTCACCATCACGAAATTTTAATATCCTTATATCAACCATAGGTGGCCCCAAATAAACTTTCAGTTTAGTTTTATCATCGTTTTTATTTGTCATTGAGCTATATATCTTTCTGTTCTAAAATTTTTAGCGCCTCATTCTGTATTTTGAGAACATGTTCCATTTTGCCAAGCGTTTTTGATATAGTTATAGCTGCTGTAACCATTATGATTGCAACCGTCAAGATAATACCAGTCCATGCAATTACTGACTTACGGGTTTGTGCTTTACCATTCATGTATCCTTCAACGCGAGACATTGAACTATCTATCTTGGTTAAGCATCGACCATGGTCACCTAATGTAAGTTTAATTGTCTTAAACTCTTCGATACCATGCTCTAAGTTATTTGCGTTGGTAATTACCTGTTTTATTATTTCCTCATGTGCCGAACACTTGCCAAGTCCTGTTCCTTCCACATCAAACTTTTGCAGCCCCATCGCTCACCTTCCTTCCTTATTCTATTTCCACTATGTGCTGGCCCTTACATGGTAGTCCCAAATAATCTTGGCATGAGTCTGTTTCGTGACACCATAAGCCGGTTACCTCTGGATATTGAGTCCACAACCAGAAATAACCATCTTTTGAAATATGCCAAGGGTCTGTTCCAATCGGAAAGTGCTCCCATGCGTAGAGCATATCCTCTAATGACACCATAATAATTTCAGCACCAGGAAATTTGATTGCGGCCATGGTGAGAATCTCGACTCGAATAGCAACAAAGTCAGAAACCTCATAACCCTCTCGAATGATAAGGTCGCCTATCCCACCGATGATGACGACCTGTTTATAGGTATCACTGCGTTGCTTCTCAATCATATCAAGAAGCTCAACATGCGTTATTGCACCCGAATAATGAATTTCATGTGGAAGCCATGCCTCAAACTTCACCGCCCATAATCCATATGAATCACAAAAGACTATTGTTTTTTCTGAATTGTCCCTAAACTCAGGGATAGATGCTTGCGGAGGTATAGCCTGCATCTTATCTAGAACCTCCTTGCAAGACATGGTTGTTAACAACATACACAGTGCCACAACAAATACGACTAAGATTTGAATACGCCATTTTGTTTTCATTTTACTATCTCCTATGTTTGTATCATATACTAAGGAAACACAACGACAATAGGTTGCGAATATGTTCTATATGTTAATGTTAACTGAACCCGTTGTGCTGTATTTGCAGCATACTCAGAACTACGCCACTGAGAAAGATGATTGGTTGCATAATCATTCGGCACAACTATAAATTCAATATCAGTGTGCCCTTCAATTATCCTCCGATTGAATGCAGCGACTCCAGCAGCATTTAAAGTCATAGTCTTTACCCCGGTAGAAGCCATACTTACTGTCCCTAAAACAGTATTCGTATAGTCAGTCCCGGCCACTGCAAAACCTGCACCACCAGCCCACTCCTGAACACTATTATATGTATGGTCGTTATGGCAAGAAGAATTTGCTTGCGCCGCACCATCTGCTGTCCCCTCAGGCCAATCATTGTTTGCGTCTTTAAACTCATAAAGAGATGCCGTGATACTCGCAGTCTCATTATGAACAACAAATTCAATTGAAGCCGATTGAACTTCAGAACCTGATGGTATAACCCCTGTCCATGAAAACCGTATAATGGACTTCATGTCCGCATTTAAAAAGTCTCCTATACTACCTACTTGGCTACCGCCATTATTGTTCGCGCTTGAGGCACCAGTTACAACCCAGTTATCTTCACAACTACCACTGTTAGCAGGGCGCTCGCCAATAGTAACGGTGGTATCAGAAAGTGCCACCTGTCCAATTGATAAAAGAACAAACATCGCTATAAAAATGATATTCATAAATTTGTTTATCACGATAATACCCCCACTATACAAATGGTTATGCTATCAGGGTCGTCGGCCGCATCATTATCAAACGCAATAGAATGCCCATCCTCTATCACGGTATGATCTATTCCTGATGTTCTATCATCATAGTAACAATCTGTTCCATTTGTTGCGATGGTAATAGCCTCAATTGTGGTTATATCTGTAAAATCATGCGGGTCATTCATTTCTTTCAGAGTGAATGCAGTATTATCAGTATCACTTACTGAATAGATGCTTGATATTGTGAAAGTGTACCCAGTTTCATTCCTAAACAGAATAAAATTATCAGCTTCAGCTAGATATAGTGGTTTTGGTAAAGAAATTGTAATGGGGGCGGCATCGCCTATTTTAACAAGGTCCGCCCCAACAATTGTTTCAAGCCCACCTTCAGAATTTATATCGGCATCTTTAATAAAATCAATACCAACTATAGCTTCAAGCTCGCCTTCGGAATTAATATCCTCCTCAGCAAGACCGCCACCAGCACTTAAATCTGCCCACGAACCAGCATCATTAACTTCAAGGTCACCTGTAGCATAACGCATACCACGAGCATCATTGCTCGTTGGGTCATCCTCTGCCCCAAATAAAACCGCAACATAGGTACCATCATTAATAAAATGTAAATCTGTTGTGCCATCACGATTAAGGTCAACGCTGGTCGCCCCGCTCCAATATGCCGCAAATGCAACACCCACAACCAACGTTAAAATGAGTGTAACAGACAATGCAACATATTTAAATACCCAAAGAATATTCTTAACCCATTTCATAACTTTAATTCTCCTATTCATATTATAAACCATACAACCCACATTAGAACTCAAATATTGGGCGCACCGCATCCCTATTTGTATCCCAATACTGTAATATTCCATCACCATTGGATTGCTCGTCAACAATAAAATAGTGCTTATCTGTTGCGCCAAAATATATTTTACCGTCGGCACCTATACGTAAACTTGGCACGCGAGTCTCATTTGGTATAATAAACGGGTCATCTGAAAGGTCAGGATGCCCTGTGTGCGGTGCTGTAGCATCAATATGGTCTGCAATCTCTTTTATTGTTTTTGATTCAGTACCGTTTGACAATATACCAGTTATAAAGGCGGTTGCCCAACGATACGCGATACTCCCGATACTGCCTTCGTCATCAGCCCTGGGTTCTATTGATTTTGTAGCCATCTATGCTCTCCTCACTTTGGCATCAACCCGCCCGTGACAGGATTTACCTCCCAAAAATCATCACTAGCACTTCCAGCGATAGGCATTATTCCTCCGGACACCTCGTTATACTCCCAAAACCCCAACTCACCAAGAATCAACTGAATAATGGGTTTAATACCATTCCCATCTGAAGACGATTCCCAAAAGCTGGTCGCGGTGGATTCCGTCACATCCACGGTGATAATATTATTATTTGCATCCATCAATACAAGGCTGAGCTTGACATCGGCACCACGCGGCGTCCCTCCTACGAACATCGGCGTGAACAGTCTGTCTATATTGTCAAGCGTTATCGTACAATCATCAACGATTCGTTCGTTTGAGTATCTGATATTATCCACCTCAAACGCTCGCGGAGTGTATCTGTTGCCATGCAGAACTATTGCGATATCGCAATCGGTATATCTGTAATGCACATTGTCCAACGTAATGTCTAATAACCTAAACAGTTTAAGCTCTTCCGACTGCAATTCGGTTATAACAGAATTTACCAGAGGTTTCATTGATTCAACAATCCTCTCAGCTCTACACCGCATGAAACGAGCATGTCTCTGAATATCGAAAGGCTGAGTACATCATCCGCGAACACCGACCGAATCTTAAGTGTCCCTGTAAAGTCGATGGTTATTATAGCACCATCACTCGGTGCCACCATACCAGAATCGTTGAACTCCAATCGGTCCGCTCCATCCGCACCAGTTCCAGCATCAATGTTATAATTAGTTCCATCCGTCTGTTCGACACCATCGATATAGACCGTCTGAGCGAGCGAATTCTTACACGGTAAATTAAATACCTCAGTATCACCGTCTCCAGCACCGACATATTCTCCTGCGTATGACGGATAGGACAGCTCCGGTTCTGGCATAAAAAAGTTGAAAGATTCGTAACTACCGGAGCGAGCTATGAAAAATTCCCAAAGAGTTTCGGCATACGCCTTGGTAATATAATTATATTTTACGGTGATATCGCGCCTCGGATATATAAACTTCCGCTTTCTGCTCTCAACAGATTCTGTGTTGAACTGCGTCCGCAAGGTGTTGAATTGTATCCGCACATCAACAGTCGGGAATAAGGGAATCTCTGTGTACTCAGGAAATTTAGCCATCTATCTGGTGCTCCTTATAACTGACCTTAATGAAGCATTCCCTCCGCGAAGCTCTCTAACGAACGGGCCGAGTACCGCATTTGGATTACGACTACACAAATCTTGGAAACTCTTCGCGTCAACAGCATGTATATGCAACACTATCGGGCGATTATCATTACTGGATGCCTGACTTGCTTCAACACCTAAGTTACCACTTGGCATTCTGGTCAACGGCATAACCGCCTCTGGTCCAGCTTCGCCCATCAATCCAGCACCACTAGCCATAGGAAATATAGTAGGCTGCGTAACGACATTACCGCCACTGAATGCCGCACCAGAACCAAAGCCGGGCAACCCAGTCAACGTAAATTGGTCGGGGGATATGGTATCCCATGCCAATCCAGTATCAACCAAAGTGGTTGTTGGAAATAAATTACCAGTTATGACTCCAGTTATACCACTAACCAATGCACCTATCAAGCCACCTAGCGGACTGCTACCGCCGCCCGCGCCGCCTATCAAAAACTCCTTCATCATCTGACCCATCACGTCGGTGAACGCCCTCAGCATTGAATCCAAAAGTGCAAGCCATATCTCCAAGAAACTATCCATATCACCCTTAAAAGTCACGAACAGCATATCACTAAAGGTCTGCTCTATCGCGTTAGAAGTGCGCTCACTAAGCAGGACCATACGCTCATTGGATTCCAGCATCCTTTGCTCAAACATTTCCATAATCTGTGTTCGTATCAGAAAGTAATCTTCATGACCTTTCAACAACGCGTCAAGTTGAGCCATTTCGCGCGTGTAATCTCTCCTGGCCAGTTGTTCCTTAGTGAAGAACATGTCTTCGTACTTATTTGTGATACCGTCTATAAAGTTTTCCTGCTTTGCTAGCTCCTTGTCTTCTAATACACCATGTTTTCCTTCTCTAGCCTCTGCCAGCAGTATCAATGCCTCACGTAATCTGTCCGCATCTTCTATTTGAGCCATGTATTTTGCTTTTGTCTCTTTGTACCAAAGGTCAATCTTCTGCGCATCATTCAGAAAGAGGCTATTATGAATATCTACAATGCTATTATACAGCTTTTCTTCTAGCTCCAACCTATTATCTGCGTACTCCTGGTCCTTATCCTCGCGAACATCCTGCAAGTGCATTATTAGCCTGTTAGCCTCTTCGCTTTCACCGTACAACGCACGAACATTCTTAACAGCCTGTTCGTATTCATATTGATTGATGGCAATCTTGCTCTGCGTCGTACTAATATACTTCGCCATGATACTATCGTAAAGGGCTTCCTGGCGCTTTGCGTGCTTAGCCTCTACAATATCCTTCTTTGCTATCGCCCTTAATGTTACCGTTACCTCTGCATCCTTATGCCCTTTATACAGGTCCATCAGAAAATCATACTCGTTTTTTATCAACTGTTTCTGCTCTTCAAATTCATCAAGGCCAGCCGCCTTTATCTGAAGCTCCGGAAGCTCCTTTTGCATCTTCTCCAACCCGTGCGAAAGTTCATCGGTAAGAACAATTCCGACGCCTTCTGCATTTTCACTAATTGAACGGAACATTTCATCAATCATTGCCAGCTGAATATCAACATCATTAAGGCTCTCCGTCCATCCCTCAAATGGGCTTGGTACATCTCCTGGTTTGTGCATGTTTGTAAAGATTTTATCAAGTGTTATCACAAGGCTTTCGGCACCTTCATTCCATCCCGCAAACGGGTCTGGAAGCTCTGAGGGAAGGTCAAGAACTTGTGTTTTAAGGTCTTTGGTTGCCACATACAAATTCCCTGAAATATAATCAATCGTGTCTGATATTTCATAAGCTATTTGGTTACCAATTTGACGACCTATATCGGCACCTATTTTATTAGGAATTCCGCCTGTTATACGCCATAACTTAGCGACAATATCTAAAGTGGATATAATAAGCGTCGCGGCGTCCATATAGAACTCATGCGGCAACATCCGCTCCATATCTTCCATAGTGAGTGCAACCTTCCACTCGCGAAATTTATTTAAGGTATTGTCCAACGAATCATTGATATCCGTGAGCCAGTCCTTTATGATGCCAGAAGGAGTCATACCGAACAGTATCTCATACCGCTCGATAAGAGAACCGAGCCTGTCCCACTGAGCGGATATCGTGTCCGTCTGTTTCTCAAAGGCTGTGTCAAGAGAACCGGAAGACCGTACCAACTCCTTATATATCCGGTCTAGGTCATCCGCCTGCTTCCCTTGTAACGCCATAACACCTACGAGCGCACGGACGTTCTCAAAGAACGTTGCCGTCGCCTCTTGACTTCCCTGCGATGCTTTGGCAAGGTCCGCGAGCGCCCCGGCCAGCCCTTTGCTCTTTATCGCGGCGACGGAAAGGTCGGCTCCAAGTTCTGTAGCCAGCTTCTGTGCCTGCTTCGTTGGACTAAGGAACTGAACGAGCGTTCCTCGAAGCGAAGTCACCGCTTCGTCTGCCGACAGACCTCCAAGGGTAAGCGCGGCTATAACAGCAGATAGTTCTTCGATGGAAATATCCAACGCCGCGGCGATAGGTATAACACGCCCGAACGAACCAGCAATCTGGTCACCAGTCAGTTTACCAAGTTCCACCGTTCTGAACAGAACATCATACACCCTATTGAGGTCCTCAAGTTCCATCCCGTAGGCATTAACGACGGTCGTACCAACGTCCATAGCGGTATACTGGGAAGTAAGAGCCGCCGTAGCGAACTTCGCGGCAAGAGCTGTCGCCTCAACAGCGTCCTCCGCTGCTATATTCGCGCTGAGTGCCTGATACATGCCCTTAGAAAGTTCGGTGGCCTTGCCTAGCAGGGGATTTATCCCTAGAAGCTCCTCTCTCAGGCTCTGCATCCGCCTGTCGCTAACGTGAAGTATCGTCGTAACGTTAGCCCATTCCTTCTCGAATGCAGCCGTCGTCTTAAGGACTTTCTTAAATTCGGCGATGAATGCGGTCGCCCCTCCCAGTGCCACGGTAAAGGGGTTAATCATCATACCAATCATAAGCCCCTGCATCTCCGTGGACATCTTTATACCAGACTGGAGCCCTTTAGTAAACCCTTCGGTGGCCTTCGTCATATTGAAGAAGCCACGGATGGACGTCTGCGATAGGTTAGCAAGATTTGACTTAAGCTTGGCAGTCTCGGTACGAGCCTGCGATGTGTCAAGTCCCCACGTCGCCATCATCGAACCGACATTCGTACTCATAGGCGCTTCCTGCCTTTTCCTTCTTGATTACCATTCTGTATTCTGGCTACGGCCATCATAAGCCTTTTCATTTCATCTACCGATTGCGGTTCTTTCCTTGTGTTCCTTGGCACCGTTCGAGTCGTTCCTTCTCTTGTGGACAGAACCTGTAGACCTTCGCGCTCTTCCCTTTCAAGTTCACCCTTAAAAACATAGTAAGCCATCCATTCTGATAGTTGAGCAGACGTTAAATCATTAAGCAACACATCAGGATGTACTATTCCGAGCCTTTCGCAGAGTTCGAAATAGAAGCGGCGACTTGGCCGCCTTCTGAGTTTTTTATTAAATCCTCCCTGTCTTCTGACCTTATCTTGCTCAGCTTCTGCGCAACGGAGGCAATCTTATTCAGCTTAGACCCAAGCATATTACCGCTCAGCGTTTCGTAGTCATCTGGGTCCAGAATAAGATTCCCGTTCTCGTCACATATGGTATTCACCGCCAACTTCGCTCTGAAGTCATCTAAAGAACGTTCATACGATACGATATTTCCTTTAGAATCTTTTACCTCCTTCGCAAGCACAGAATTTTCAAAACGGTCTCGCTCACGACCTGTCATCTCACGAACGTAGATAAATTCACCTTTACCCAGCGATACCTTTTCTATCGTTAGCTTTTCCTTCTTCAGGAGCTGTTCCCTTGTCATAATCACATCGTTACTCATTTTATCTCCTTCACATAGAGTTATATGCTCATGATTAGAGCATAAACAAACCATTCAATCGTTAACTTAGCCCGGACTCGGCCCACTACCAGAATTGACCGTGACCTGTCCACTCACTTTGATGGTAACGCTTGAACCAACCTTATCATCTGCCTTAGCAGAGAGCGGACACTCTGTAACAAGACCCTGGAACTCAAAAGTCGTGTTATCAGCATCTGGCAAACCTATTTCATAGTTCTGCAAGTCGTCCGACTCAAAGTCTGTCATCATCGTTTCATAACCGTTTCTTGTGAAGTTCATATCCAGCGTAACGGTACCGCCGTCTCTGAAGCTGGCTATAAACTCTCTGTATCCGCCGGTAGAATCCATGCTGGTGACATCAATCGTCTCCCTAGTCATTGTCGGGCCGCCGATATTTGTTATCTCTGCAATCCTATCCCACTGACCGGTTGACGAATTCCACCGCTTGAACGTTGTACCGACACCAGAAAAAGCATCAGACATACTCTTCTCACCTCCTTTGCATATCGATATTCCAAACAAAATGTACACGACCACGCTCATCGTGGTCTAGCATAGCGGGAGCGCCAGCCGACATTATTACTGAATAATAAGCACCATTCATGGTGATATGCCCATACCCGTGCAAAAAGTCTTTAATATCACGTATCATCGCCCACGCGCTCGCATATATCTTATTCCTGACAAGAATCTGAACAGATGGACGTTCATACTTCTCATCCTTATCGAACGTAAGGTCGTCAGGAAATCCAGGAGTGTCAAACACGGTGACGCAGTTGCTCGGCTCTGGAGGCTCCAGTCCAATAAAAAGATTGACTCCATATGTTAAGCTGAGGTCCACAATCCCTTCAATCATGTCTTTGATATCGACACTTGGAGAATTCATAATTAGTCAATCTCCTGCTTCATCTTAGACCGTACTGCTCTACCTGTTCCACCTAGTGCGTATCCAGCTTCTTTCATCCGAGCTTCTTTAATTATCAGAGCTAACATCTTCACCTGATTGCGCCGTATCGCCGCCTGAAAATATTTCGGACCAGCGCCCCTTCGCTTAAACTTGGCGTTCATCTTCTCGTGTATATAAAGGGCGTAGTAGGCGCCAAAACCAAATGATATAGCTTCCTGCGACATTGGAGCAGCTTCCATTATAGCCCTTGCCTCAGCTAAAGTCTGCGCATGTCCCTTAACGAGCCGTTCTATATCGACAGGCTCCTCGACCGTGCCGGCACCGGTCTTAACCGAGCGAGTCCTCTTAAACCTGGGAGAATTACCAGCTGGCGTACTCCCTCTCGAAGTGGTCACGAACCAGCTAGCTCTCAGATTACCGGTGTCTACCGGTATCTTGGGCGCTACCTTATCCATATCTTTACGCAGCATCGCTACCGCGCGGATAAGTCCAGACATCGTCCTGTTCTCGACCTGTCGTATTGCCTCATTCGTGTTGGCGATAACCTCGTCTAAACCTTCTACGCCCGTTTTAAAGCGCGGCGGACTCATAAGTACACCATCCTAAAGAAATCGTTCGTCTCAAGTGGGCCTGGTATCTTATCCGCACGTATAATCCTGTATGCGGTGCTGATGCTGATAGGGTCGTCCTCTTCATCAGAATCAAGGTCTTCGAGCGTTCCGAGGAACAATATCCCCCGTTTGTCAAGGTCTTGCGTGACTATAACCTTAGCCTTTGATACGACCTCTTGCCCCATTGCATTGGTTACAACTTCAGTAACGCCATACCATGCCACTGGTATTTCCTCCGGATTATCGTATGTGAACCCTCCAGACCCATCATCCGCTGGATTACCCCAATACACGGCAGTCTGCACTGCCAATAGTTCACAAAGGTCTTGCATTGCACCCATATCAATCGTACTCGAAGCTCGTTATCGCCCTGAGCGTCGGTCTCCTTTTCCCCAAAGCCGCCATCTTACCAGTAGAATCCAACATCAGCACGGTCTGACCATATGTCGTAGAACGAAGTTGCTGTCCAAAACTGTCCGAGAACCTAACCGACGGGGCCGGACCACCTCCGGCTTCCTTCAGCATCTTACTACGCTGAATCGTAGCAACGATAATATGAGCAGTCAGCCAGCACTCTATCTGCTCTTTAAGAGCGTCAGTTATCGTTGTGTCGCTACCTAGAACCTCTGTGACCAACTCATTAGCCGTCAGAATAAAAGAATCAACGGTGCCGGTAGCAACGCTTTCCGAAAGGATAGCATTCACCTCAGCAGCAGTCGTTCTAGCCATGCGCGTGCACCCCTTTCCTTGCCTTCCATAGTTTAGGGTCGACGAACTCTATGATTGCCTTCTCGTTCCATTCCAGTCCAAGCCATTCTACGACATCATATAACTGCCGGTAATCTCCGCGAACCATCCTATCCGGCCATATTACCTTACAGTTCAACCCATTCTCTATCATCTCCACAAATCTGTTACGATGCTGACGCTCCCACCACAACCATCCGTCAAATTCAGAGCTTACCTTCACCGCCCGCTGTATAAATGATTTCCTATATGCGGACATAAACGCAGTCTTGCAACAAGAATGGGCGATATCGCTTGGTTTTCTCCGAACTATTATCCACTTCGCATCAGGAAAAGAATGAAACCATATCGGCCACATTAAACACATCTTGGCACCCTTGTAAAACCAAGGGCCTTCCTTATACCCCTCATCCATAAACACCTTTTGAACCTTCTGTCTCCAATCAGACGGTATCGGAAGATTATGAATATCTGGTAATGGGTACTGCCCAAGTCTATCTACCCTAATAGATTCGAAATACGGCTTAACCAGCGTCTGGACCACTCGTACGTTTTCATACATACCCTTCCTGTTGTTACTATTCGCTCCGCGCATTACACCACCAAACGCATTACACCTAAATATAGAACCTGCAACAAGGCTAGTACCAGAACGAGCGGCACCGGTTATCAATATAGGTTCTTTCATTTCCAATTTTGTTTCACCCAATCCAACTCCTCCACTATTGCGTGAGGTCTCGGTCGTCCGTGAAAGCATATAACCCTCGCATTCTTAGGTAATTCATGCCTACAATTACGCTTATATGAATAAATACCAGCAAAATAATTTTGCAAGGACTTGTATTGAATACCCTTTAATTTTAATTTGCTATGAAAATATTCCTGGTCCCCCATCTTAAATCTAGACACCAAATCAGGGTCAAATTCATCGAATATAAAGTTACAGGTACCGTTGTCCCAAATCATTATTCCAGAAGCAAATAAGCCATTACTCCTGCTTTTCTTATTCCAAGGGGTAAGGGCAAAGAAATCAGAATTTAATCTTAATAAGTCATCAATATTACCCAATATTACAGTGTCCAAATCCAGGTACACAATATTATTAGAATCAAATATCCCCTCCCTAAATATCTCAACTTTACTCCACCATCCAGCTAAATTACGGTCTAATTGTACAATTCTAACCCCATCCAAACTTATATCCATATCAGTAAAACAGGTTAAATCATATGGAACAGTTATGTTTCTACTCAGGGCGTTCCTAAGATGTTCAACATACCTTATGTCATAATCCCCTCCAGATTTTAACACGCATACTACAGACGTGGAAATATTATTACGCTCAGGCAACTCCTCCGCCAAGTTTCTTATGGACACATACGCCTTATCATGAGGGTTTTCTACAACCTCAGAAGTCTGTGCTGTTTCATTATTGTCATAATAATTAGGCCCAGTGTATGGTTGGTCATTTATAACAGCAATAGCGCGGTCTGAAAATATCTCCCAATCAACCTTATCAGCAAATTCAGGAAAGTATGTTTTGTGTATAGTATCTGGCGGAAATGTATTATAGGCAAAATTCCGGTGTACGCCGTTGGTATAAAGATACCTATGGTATAGTAGGATAGTTTTCACTCCGAACACCCCAGACATAATAGTTATGCCAGAGTTCATACCGATTACTGCTTGGCTCCCCCTTATAAGCCCAAACACCTCCTCAAGAGCGGTTTTACCCCTCAAATCTACAGTGTTCTTTGGAAGCATCTTAGCTAGTTTGTCTAATTCTAAATCATCCTTATCCCACCTAGCCCCAATTAATACTGGTTTTAATCCAGTAGTACCAACTATTTTATTAACAGCACTAGCTATCTGTTTAATGCTTATGTCTTCCAACAGCAATTTACTAGTACCAACCAGCACCCAGTAAAGTAATAAATAATCGCCATATTGCAATATTGCCCTTTTTCTGTAATTTTCCTCATTCAAAGATATAAACCTAGGTAGATACCAGTTGCACTTCAAATCAGGGGCCTGTTCCTGTAATGACTTACCGGCCCTTAAATACCCATTCCAAGTTATGAAATAGTCGCACCCCTGTACGCTCTCAAATATAGAACGCCCCTGCTCCAAATATGCTTCTTTCCAAACCGGGTCTTTTTTGTTGAATTTTACTTCTCCTGTTGAATAAAGAAATGGAAACATCTCCAAGAACGGAAATGAACGGGCATGTGAATCGTATTTCTTGGCCCTTGGGGCGGCCACATACGCATCCACCGGCTCGGACAGTCCTTCCCGCTTCAAAAAGGATTCAGTCTTTATAAGAGTCCAATATACGTCCCCCACACCAGGAGGTAGTAAAAGACTTGGCCTATGCTGAGTAGGTTTACTCAGCTCAAATACAACCTTGGTGGGCTCCTTTTCTATAGTACCATTTACCAAAAATCCAATTCTCTTTACTAGTTTAACCAATTGCTCTGGCTTAAAATACCATATGTGCTCTATCCTCTTCCAATGACCTAAAGCATCAGGATGGAAAAATAAAGGCAATTCCATATAGCATCTTCCATTAGGTTGCAACACTCTAAATATCTCTTTTAAAAATCTTATTGGGTCTAACACATGCTCTACTACATCAGCGCATACTATAGTATCAAAATGCTCTGTTGGAAAATGTATGCTCTCAAATTTTTTGAAATATATGAATTCATTCTCAGGAGCATAATGATACCTAGTAAGTTCACATCCATATGCTTCTATTCCCTTATCCCTACAATATGCCACCAAAGCCCCACTACCGCATCCTATATCCAATACTCGTTTAGATAACGCCAATCCCAGCCTATTGAAAGTCTTTTGAGCATTGTTTGCATCATGCGAATAATTACCCGCAGTAAATGCTTTTTTAGATGGAGGATACTTTGTGGAGTACTGTAAATCATACTCAGCCTCGGTGGCAAATGGTAAATCTACCTGTCTGACCATACCACAAGTATTACACACCTCTATTGGTATAGAACAAGGCTCAGATTTACCAGCAGCACTGGTTACAAAACCATCATGAGCGTCTGAGCTGAAATTTAAACTCCCACAAACGCAGTTCATTAGCATACCTCCTCATACAACTCTTTCAACTCAGAAATCATACAAGGCCCATCAAACTGAGTTGCCGCCATATACATATCAATCACATCCATCGACGTCCTCGGTTCTAATACCGGAAATGAAAAGATACTATCCAGTATTCCAGTTATATTTGAGGTGTGGGTAGGCCCAGCATAGAACGGTTTTACGCTTCCTACAACAGCCTTTATAATCACATGGAACTTAAATTCACCGTCTGATATACGTTCTATCATATCAAGCTGATTCACCAAGGCGTCCATAGCATTCCAAATAAAATCATGGCGTTCAAAGAACAGCACAGATTTGAACCCCTCAAGTGACATCCCCATGGCCAATCCGGCCATCAGGTTCTCCGCCACAGGGGTTTCTAACTTCTGCTCGTTAGGAATATTTTCCAGTGTACTATATGCAGAACCATGCCGCACGTTATACCCCACAAATATATAGCCTTTAGCGGCAAGTATTGCCATAGCCTCTGTTACTGCCTGCTTGTATTTTCGTGGGGCAATAGACGGTGGGTCTAATGTAAATTTCCACTTCTTTGGCGCATCTAAGACAACAGCCTCCCGCTTAAATTTAAGCCACCCTCCAGAACCTGACCCGGCGTGAGGATATATTGGGGTATAATCATAGTGTAAAACACAATGGAATTGCCGCGCATATTCAGAAGCCCAATGCTTAATATTCCACCGTTCTATTCTGGTACTAGTAACAGAGCGATTGTTATCTTCTATTACAAACGTGCACGGTAATTCAAATCCGTCCACATACCTACACGCCTCATACAAGTGGCCTTCGTCAGAGGCCCCATCTCCAATAAAACACCACACGTGCCGGTCGCTCCCCTTTTTCTTCAAGGCCCATGCCACCCCAGCAGCAATTCCAGGAGTGCCCGCCAATATGGATGACGAATAGAAATTCAACTTCCTGTCAAATATAAACATACTCTTACCGGCATCCACAAATCGTTCCAGACGTTTTACACTACCCCCGGCAAGTAGGTAATGATAGTGCGACCTATGCGTTGAAAATACATAATCCCCCTTGGTAAAACTTTCAGTGAACAGTTTAATAAGCTCATCCTCATTACCGCCGGATAAGTGAGTTAAATATGGGTATTGTCCATCGTCATATTTGGCAGCCAATGTTTTTTCTATATCTATCAGTTGACGTTTGGTTAACATTATATTTCCTTACTATGAACTTCCTTCCATAACTTTGCCCCATTTATTGGAACTGTTCCTGATTCCCCGATAACCATGCCTGCGGCAATGTTTGCAATATCCGCAGCATCAATGATACTATACCCAGAACACATGCACGCAGCAACGACCGCTAGAACAGTATCCCCAGCCCCAGTTACGTCAAATACGGTCTTTGCTTTCGTATGTAAGTACTTCCCGCATTCGACACCATCGTCAGTTATTATCATCATACCATCAGGACCCATGGTGACGATAATGGCCCCTAACTTATATTTTTCCTTAGCTTCCAGAGCCAACTTTGCAACAGATTCATGATTTGGTGCCGTTTTCAACATGGCCCGTTCAAGTTCACGCACATTCGGTTTTATTACATCGCACCCACGTACCCCATCCCAGCAATGTCGCTTAGTATCAACAAATGATTTGACTCCCTTCTTTTTGGCCTCATTTATCAGCATTTGCAGGACGTCATCGTTCAGAAAACCTTTATTGTAATCTGATATAATAACAGCATTAGTTCCTTCCAGCACCTCATCTACATTAAGTTCCGCACTGCAATTCTCCCCCCACCGTTCATCATCAATCCTAAGTATGTGCTGGGAACCGGCCATCGCACGAGTTTTCGTAGTAGTGCGGCGGGTAACATCCATTACTATACGCCCATTCATCCTATCCTCAGAATTGATAATGCTCAGAATATCCATCCCAGAACGGTCTTCACCCACCACACCAAATAATTTTACCATACATCCAAGACCTATTATATTTGAAGCTACGTTACCAGCCCCGCCAAGCATCTTAGCGCGTACCCTCTCCAGCAATATAGGAACTGGAGCCTCTGGAGATATCCTGTTTACTTTACCATGAATGTACACATCAAGCATTACATCCCCCACCACCGATATTGTAATACCATTACTAACAACACTTGGTAAAGTCATTAAAAACGCTCCAATGTAATAGAGGTAACAGCCAATGAGTCATATTTTCTATTGTACAAGTCAAATACTGCATCAGCCACCGCTTCAGGACTAATCAGGTTATCCCAATCTTCCCGATGCCGGACCATATCAGTTTTCATAGCTCCAGGATAGATACTAAGCACCCGAATGCCGGCAGGACGGCCAACTTTATCCATTGCTTCAGAAAACCCACGCAGACCAAATTTCGTGGCACTATACACAGGTTCATTATACGATGAATTCAAACCAGCCACAGAGTTAATGTTAATTATGGCTCCATTTTTACTCTTTTCAAGATAGGGCCAAGCTATCTGAGTTATCATGATAGGAATCATGAAGTTCACCGAACTAATGACTATGATTTTTTCGCTAGGCATATCCTGCAAAGATTCATCGCTATATACCCCTGCATTATTTACCACCAAATCAACTCCGAACTCGTCAAGCGTCTCATGTATGTTAATAAGCGTAGCGGCCATCGTAAGGTCGCCCCCTATAACGCGCATAAATGGAACCACGCCATCAACATCGTCAGGAGGGTTTCCGCTCCTACAAGTGAGTATCAACCCAAAACCATCCCTAGCAAATCGTCTGGTCAGGGTCAAACCAAGCCCTCTGTTGGCACCAGTTATCAACACATTCATTTCTTATCCTCTATGGTTTCTTTGCATGCCATCTTTTTCTTTGTCGTTTACCCTACAATCTAATAGCACCTTACCTGCGTTAGGGCCGCGCGCAGTAAATATGGCCTTGTCAACATCCCCAAGACCGTAGGTGTGTGAAACCAGAAGTCCCGGGGTGTACTGACCACACTCATACATCGCAATATACCTTGGTATGGCCGCGTACGGTACAGTCAATCCTCCCTGACTGTCCATTATCGTTCTGCCTCGGTAGTCGTGATGGCCCATCTTTATAGATATCGGACGGTCGTGATGCGGCTGTCCGACAAGAATCATCCTTCCGTTTTTACCAAGCGCGTCAAACCCACTCTGGATTATCTCTTCACTTCCGGTGCAGTCTATGAACACATCTACCTCATAGGCTCTCATCGCATCTTCCATATCAGTTTCTTCAAGCGCAACATTCCACACTTGCGTGGCGCCGCACATACGGGCTCTACCAAGTTTGGCATCATGAATATCAAACGCTAGTATTTCGCCAGCACCAGCGACGGCGGCTCCCATAATAGTGCTGAGACCCACACCGCCGCACCCGGCGACGGCAACGGATTCTCCTAGCTCAAGCATCGCCTCGTTCTCTATGAGACCGAAACCAGTCGTAATTGCACATCCATATAGACAGGCAATATCTAATGGAAAGTTTTCTGGTATAGGAGTTAACCTGTTCTCCGAAACCACAGCCTCAGTACAAAATGTATGAACAGGACCACCACCAACCCTCTTATAATGAACAAACCCATCTATAGGTTCAACCTTAAAAGCATATCCGGCAGGTTCTGCTTCTATACCCAGACCTTTCCTCCAGTGCATTACTACATGGTCCCCCACCTTAATATTCCTGACCCCTGTGCCTACAGCCTTCACTATCCCAGACCCCTCATGCCCTAGGCAATGTGGCAGGTATTTATCAGGGCCTTTCGCCCCAGATATTTCACCTAATTGGGCTCCGCAAATGGCAGAATAATGAACGTCCACTAAAACTTGCCCTATCTTTAGGGGCGGAACTTCTAGCTCTCTAATTGCTAATGAGGCATTTAATTTTTCCAATATTGCAGCAATCATGTTAACCCCACCAAAGTAGTTTTTTATAGCCCAAACTCTTCAAGAAAGGTTTTAGTTTTTCCTCATTGGCTTTCAAATAATCCCATTCCTCTGGTATAAATCCACGCAGTACATTTGCGTCCTGAGCCAAATACGCAGCATTAGTCTCTTTGGCAACAGCCCCCACAGAATTTACCTTGGGCCAACCGGCAGAATACAATCTCAAATTTGGCTCAGGTTCCAATCCTACAAATTCCGTCATTTTAACCAAAGCTCTATACCTATTGGTATAAGATTGCCCTTTAAGTATATCTACAGGTAATATGAATATAGAGCGCCTAAGGACCAATTCTACCAGTGTTACAAATCCATTTACTATGTAAAAGTGCTTCAAATTTGGGTGCCTATTTCGCCGTGTTAATAAAGCCAATAGCGGGTCCCTAACAGGAATTATTGGAGGATATTCGGCAAACAATGAATCCAAAGCTTCACTTGACGTAAATTTGTCTGAATCCTCAGTGAATATTTGCTCACCATCCCCAAAATGGGTGTGCACCAATACCGTACCATTCCGTATAACCTCAACGTCCCGCAACTCACGAAACTCGTTTACAGTACAATTATTACGCAATATATTTAACACAAACCAAGTTCCTGTGTGTGGTATAGTAGCAACCAGTATTACTTTAATCAAAGCAAATCCTTTGCGTTAATTATGGGAAAATCAATAATCGAACTTCCAGGACTAGCATTCAAAATCTCTATACCCATTGCTTTGGCATCCTCAGCTATACATGGAAACCCACGAAGATGCCTTGAAAAGCCAGGAGGCTTACGATTACTTCCGTGCCCTCCATGCCAATGACTCACTTTGTTGTCGTCAAGTTGCATGTCAAATCCGAGAAGAAATATGCGCTTGGCCCCAAAGTGAACAGCAAGGTTGATGGCGGCGGCTCCGCTGTTACTATTCCACGACACCGCCTGTCTATTTGACGATATGCCCTGACGGTGTTTCTTATCCTTCTCGACATACTTTATCTTATCCTTTGCAAATGCGCCTTCCCTCGGAGCACACGATACTTTTAGACCAGGCCATTCGGCAAGCCGCTTTCTGTGTACAAGATACCATGCACTGTCCCCGAAGAAATCAACATCAATCCAATCACCAATCATATAGGCATTATTCACACCAACAACATGCTTATCATGAAGGCACTGCATATACTCCGAAAGGTGGTCCGGTGTAAGCTCTCCAGACATCACCTTAGCGACAATCCTCTCTGGAACATCAAATTGTCGCGCCATAGATGGCCCTCCACCTATTACCCAACAATCGGCATCAGGCCATATCTGTGGCACGTTCCATTTCATTAGGACATTTTCTCCAGAACTTCCGTCGCATCCGACTTATCAAGCGGTCGTGCGTTGAGCGCCTTTTTGGTCGTCGCATTTATCACGTCGAACTTTCCTGGTTTACCGGGATGCGGAACCACCGCATACGAAGCGGCGTTGGTCACCGGTGCTTCATGAGCGGCAACCGACGGTATTTCAGACAACGGCTTGATAACATCCAAAAACGTCACCGGTATCTCCGATGGTCGCGCCATGAAAACCTGATTCGGTTTTATGATTCGTTGGGTCCGTTTTCCGGCAGCGTCCAAGGCCGTCATACGAAAAGAACCACCACCTATTTTACGCCACGAAATAGGAGCGTCATCATCGGTATTGTCATCAAGGACTTCGACAGGTTTCTGTTCAGGGACTTCAACAGTTTCTGGTCCAGGAGCCTCTACCGCCTCCTCTTTCGCATCTTCAAATATGGCTTCCACTTCAGCCTCATTATCGGTCTCCTCCGTAACCAATTCGATAAGTTTCTCTTTCTCCTCGATTTCTTCCGGAGCCTTTTTAACTGAACGCGACCGCGCGGTGGTCGTTCCTTCCTTTTTCTTCGTCATATCAGTAAATCTCCTTCCGCGTAAATATGATAGCATGATTAGCTATCAAAACTATTGTTCTACGCCCCGTGTACTATTCCGGAACGATTGTTATCATCCGAGCGAACCTGCGGCACGTCGATTGTGAGCACCTTAAACTTCTTCACGAAGCCACCCTCTTCAGACCATTCAACATTCTGAATCGGAAGGCCGCGAACTATCCGCACAACATCGGTCGTGGTTTGCACAAGCAGAACGTTACTTGCCGTCAGCTTGTCCACAACGACGATATCCTGAATGTTTGCAATCTGCAATATTCTCTCGCGGATTGTTCTTCCAGTTGCGGTCGTGGTATCGAAGTCTTTATCCAGAACCGTCTCATAGTTGGTCGGGATAAACAGTGTCCACGGTCCATAATGATAGTCGTCAATCGACGCCTGTTTCATTGCTATAACGTCAGCGATGATATTTGCGGCGGTATCAGACGCCCAGGATGTACCGAGGGTGTACGGATTTCTATCCGGATGATTAACGAGCGAATATATCGTTCCACCACCAAACGCATAAGACGTATTGGTGAACAGCATCGTCTCTTTATATTCCTCAATCTTCCGAGTCGCTCTTTCAGCGTCCATAGTATCGATGGAATTGCCGAGCTTTCGCGAGTTTTCCAATTCGCGAAGGTTTATCTCATAATCCACGTGGATGATGGGAATCGGCAAGTAATGCGTGCTGAACACCGGACGGTCGTTAGGACCGCGAGTCACGGCGTCCATCGTCATTACCGCTTCCATCGCATCGCCAGTCTGATGCCACTCAAGCACCGTGGTGCCCATAGCATTTCCCAGCGCCCATACCAGACCCTTGCCGACAAGGTAGTTAAACCCAGTCAGCCGCTGTTCAGCAATGCCGATAACAGCAAGGTCCAGCGTTTTCCACTCATCCCGACGGAGAGTTGCATTACCGGTTATTGGTGCGACCGTCCAGTTGCTCTCATCATTATAGTCGCCGCCCTTAAAGACGTTGATGTACGACCGACCGTCTGAAGGGTCAATAAACGGTTTCAGCGCATTAGCGTTCAGCGCACCAGCTTTTTGGATGTGCTGTGCTATTTCACCCTGCGCACCTCCATCGAGGCTCATAAAGTCAACATTGATTCTTAAACCCATTCGTTATTTCACCTCCCTTCATAAGTTAAACGATTCTCACGCGGCAACGATACGTAGTGTCAGCGCCGCTTGAACTGGAGAGGTCAAGTGCCTCTCTCGCTTCGGCAACTATCGAACCTGCTTCCTCAACGAGCGCGCTCGAAGAGCCGCTCCGTTCCTTAAGCCTGCCATTGCCCGCGGAAACGAGTTTATCGCCTTTCGCTATATTCTCACCGTCGAGAATCAGCGCATAGACCTCGTCGCCCGGCTGACATGCCCACACTCGCGCCTTATCATCGACAGCGTAGGCGTCATCAATGCCCTCGCCCTCAAGCGCGTTCTCTATGGCGAACAATTTCGCGGCAGCACCTTCAGCGGTGGAATGCGGCTGAATCGCATCATCCGAATCAGTCTCAACAAGCATCCCCGGAGTCAGCACCGCAGCGACGTTGTACTCTTCAAAATTGTTACCATAGTTCTTCAGTATAATCGTGTTGTAAGCCATTCAGTTTGTCACCTCCCTTCGCGCATTACTGCGCCTTCTTTTTATTTGCTTCGATTACATGAAGCATCGGTTTCACACCCTGAACCTCATGATGTCCGCCTCCGCCCATACCGGAATAGTCACGACGTTTGGCAAGCGCAGACAGCTTCTTGAGTTCCGACGTGTCCTTCACTTCCAAGTCCTTAGCCGTATAGCCAGCACCTTCGGCGAACTTCACGATGTTCCCTATCAACTGCTCGCGTTCTGCATTATGCAGACTCTTCGCGTACTCAAACGTCGCCTTATCCTCAGGCTTCAGCAACCCGACCACATCGTCAAGACCGAGCTTGCCTTTGAGCGCATCCACCGATATTTCTTCATTATTTGTCGTATCGGCTTCGGCATTAGGCGTCTCCTCCGGCTTTTCCTCTGGCGTTTCATCCACCACCGGAAGCATCTGGCTGAGATGTTCCGCACCGAGGTCCTCGCCGAGTGCCGTCAACTTATCCTTGTCGGCGTCCGTCCAGCGAGTGAGCTTGTTTGCGATAAGAGCCGTTACAATCTCGGCGCAACCTTCGCATTTCTTCTTTGCGTCCTTTCCCATTTCTTCACCTCCTTCATCATTCATCTGTTGTGCAGAAACATAAGTAACATCACGTGCAACCTTCTGCGGTTCACCGTTAAGTTCTACCTTACCGTTATTTACCGCATACCCTACCTTATACAACGCGCTGACTCCAGCACCGATAACCTCGTAAACGAACTCATTAGCGAACACGTCCACAAGGTAATATGACCTATCGGGTTCATCCATGGAGTTCAGCTTCAATTGGATGGCATCCATCACCTCCCTATATCCGCTCTCGCACGCGGTCATTTTCGTGACCGTGTACCCATTTTTGATAACACCTTTGATTACTTCCTTACCTAAAACACTCAATGGTTCACCTCCTTCCGAACAGACCCCAAGGCCGCACCCGTCGGCTAGACTACACGCTCCCTCGTGCTCTATAAGGATAGCCAGGTGGTCTGGTACATAATTATGTTCTATACCTTCATATTTCTCCGTGCCCCATACGCCTGTTTTCCATTCCTTATCACTGAAATATCCGGTACTGACCTCTAGAGCCTCACCCATCTGTATAGCAAATAGCACCTCCGGACACGCCTGTCTGAGTCGCGATTCGCTCAGCCATGCCTCCGATATCAACCTACCATCAAAGTCGGAATTAAACAGCGTTCCTACCGTTATCTCCTGCATGAACTCAGGACTGTTACATGAAACAAACATACCATCTTCATTCGGATGATTCACGCATACCGGGCGACCATCCCACGCTTCCGGCCTTTTACCGAGTTCCTGCGCTGTATGCAACATCTTACCACCACTACCATTATGAACACCCTCAACAAGCATCACGACTGGAACCACTATATATGTTTCGCCCATATAGTTCTCGGTACGAACATCATAAGAATTAGCCACGAGCTGATGCACATCCATCTCCGGTATCTGGTTACCTACCACGCCGTTAGCCTGGCGTATGGCCTTTGGAGCGCATTCGTCATCCGTTCCGCCGTCGGCAATACAGGAACCAAGAGCAGAGTTGGCCACCTTCACCCACTGTCGTTTCTGTTTGTCTGAGAGGCCCTTCTTATGTTCCTCAACATCTCCAACTTTCCAAGGCATTATTCGCTTCTCCTCTCCCGCTCTGCACGCACCTTATCAGTGACATCGATAGGTATCGTACAACATCTGCAATTCGGATGCACCGGAATCAGATTCATCGCTTCACTCGGTTTCACCGGTTTCTTTCGCGTCTTTATCTCCAGCTTCTTACATATCTTGCATACCCGCCAGTCTTCTGCGGTAACCAGTTCGGCAAGGACATACACATCTTCGACCTCCCAATTCATATACTCCTGTATGGTGGCCTGATGATGCGCCCGTATAATCTCAGTCCTTGCCAGCATCCGAGCCCGCTGCCGCGCCGGAATCTTCCGCCCAATAACATCGGTGATTCCGAGGTCTCCGTACGGACCTGTTATCGTCCGCACCATCTTTCGCGCCAGTATATTCGGATTATCGCCCTCAGCTATTCCCTGCGCCAGTATCCTGCTCACCTGCGTGCTCATCTCCGAGGTTATCCCTTTAAGCTCCTCAAACGCTCTGACATACAATATACCCACCCTATCCGCGTGGAACGGGTTAATGAGCAGAGAGCCACCAAGTTGCAGTCCTGCCGCACCAGTGGCCTCGGCGAAAGGCGGAACAGTGAAACCCGCGCTGATAAGCTCCTCACGACCACGACGCACTCCCTGTTCATACGCCTGACGAATATATGTATCAGTCCAGTTATCATTCAGCGCAGCCCCTATCTGCTGTACCTCATACGTTTCCAATATCCCTTTTGCAACCATCTCATCCATCCATAACCTAAACGCCGCAATCTTCTCTGGAGAGGTAGGAAAGTCAAAAGTCGAATGTACGGTGACTTTAGAATCGCCAAGTCCGAGTCTGCGCATGACCTCATCAGCCTCGACTTTTGCCTTCAGACCGAATCCATCCTCATCCACGACCACACGGCGTATCTCCTTACAGAGTTTATCAAATCGCCTGCTCATCTCCCGAGCAAAGGCATTTCTAATATAGGTGGTTCGCGTAGGGTCTCGACGGTCGAGCCTATTTAGCGTCAGCGTCGGCATTAATCTCCTTACCGTGTTCAGCGGCTACAAGGTCAAACCTTTTGAATAATTCCGGGATTCCGAAGATATGAAAATCGCTTTCTTCGATGCCTTCCATCGCCGCTTCCGGGCGATACGTACACTCAATAGTAACGAGTTCACCCACCGCAACGCGCAAATTGAAGGATATCGTGTGCTTCGGCAAACCAAGCGCCTTTACCAACTCTTTTATGATAGGATGCGTGACTAGAACAGCCATATTATTCCTCCTTTGTTCCATCCACCGGAGACGTAGGAAGTTTAGCCTGGCGTCCTATCTTCCGAAGCTCCTCTTCTATCATCGCCATCTCAGTATCTTCCTCTTCGGCGCGCTCCTCCATCATCCCGACTATGAGTTCAATCTGCTCCTGGTCGAGTCCCATAAAGAACTCGAAGAATGCCGCCGGAGTAACGATATCCCTCGCGTTTATCGCGTTCGCATAGTAAGACAGTGCCCGCGCTCTGATTTCGCCAATCTTAGCCTTATCTTCCTCACTTGGGGCGAACGGGTCTTCCCAAGCAGGACTGTAATCCTCCTGCTGTGGCGCAGGAAGTATCTCGAACTCCACCATACGCTCTACGAACGGCTTGACAATCTTCGGCCAGGCAAAGATATTCCTCCGCGCCTTTATCGATTCAAGCCAGGCGCTCCTATCCTCCACGCTGGCAAGCTCTCCTCGTTCAGAACCAGTTAGTATCCTCTTAGGTATCCCCGTAATAGCGCTTATAGCCTGTATCTGAATGTCCACATGACTAGAAGGGTCGGCAACTTGCATTGACAGCGGAGTGAGCTTCATTGCGGTGAGCGTAATAAAACGCCTGAGCTGATGCTCATATTCATCAAGCTGCTCTTCCAACTCTTCCATATCATCATCATTAAACTGGGCGTCACCATCGGCCACGGCCGCGTATCCCGGACGGGCACCACGCCAGAACATCTCCGCACTGCCGCCCATAATCTTCTCAAGGTCCATCAGGCGATTCCATACAGCCACTAGCCTCGGAGTTCCATATATCTCACTTTCATCAAGGTCATCGGCAACGTGAATCACCCTTGTAAAATGGGCCGACATATGTCGCTCCACTTTAGTGGCGTTTTCCGTTACCGTAACCTTATACATGTTAGGCAGACCGTATCGAGCATTGCCTGGGTTAGTTTCCCACGCCTCTATCGACGCGCTTGACTGACACAGCGGTTTAACATATAACAATTCGCGCTTTCCTGGTGCCACAGGTCTTTTCAGCCCATCTGCATCCATAACGTCGTCAAAACCGAGCAGAAGAACCCCATATGAACCGAGGCCGGTGAGCTTATCAAGCCTAAGAAACTTCTCTGGAAGCAATAAGTCTCGTGATAGCCTATCCCACGCCTTCTCGAACTCTGTATCCTCGATATCGTTCGACTCCATAAGCGAGATTCCACCCGACCACGTCGCTCGCACCGGCCTGTCTATAATGGCCTTCGCTATATCCTGGCGCGAATACCGAGCCAGACACTGTTCAAGCGATATCGAGGTGGTGACTGGGTATCCAAGAGCGCGGTAGAGGTCGCGGTCGGTGCCGTACTGGAAACCGAGCCTTGCGTTGAGTTCGGCCCTTGTGGAGAGCGAACCCTCTATCGACGTAACCTGCGCCATAAGTCCTGTCAGTCGGTTCTTTCGCACTAACAGTTCTTTACGCTTATCGGTACTGCCAGAATTAGCCCTTACCCTTTTCACGATAGCTTATCTCCTCCGTTTCCTCTTAAGGAGAACCCCAGCTTTCTTTTTTCCGGTAATTTGAATAAACGCTGCGCATGTCGCATCAACTTGGTCCTTAAACTTTCCAAAAGGGAACCACCTAAACTCGTCCAGAAACGCCTTATTCCATTCGCCACTAAGCAAATCAACATTACCATTATTCACCTGTACGCTGAACGGGTCTGCTCGGACCACCTTGTCTCCAGTAGGACGGTCGGCACGGACGGAAAATCCTGCCAGGTTACGTATGGACGCCTCCGCAGACTCTTTTCCAGAACCGGCAGGTTCCTGTTCCACATATATATAGACATTCTTACCATCCTGTTCGGCGGTCGCTCGCATCACCTGTTCACGCTTCAACGAGTCCCACTGGCCTCTGACTATGTCGCAAACTACGAATCGACCCGTCTTCAGCTTGGCTAGCTTCGCTCCAACGGTGTATGCCCCGGCATCCGCCGTAGCGGCCTTATCCCAGTATCGCACCATCCTTACGACGTTGGCCAGAGACGGGAGTTCTTCTATTATACCGAAATTCCCTACCTGAAACATCCCTCCGCCCGGAGGAACGGGATTTTGCCCTATCTGGGCGGCGTACCCGTACTGGCCGAGGTCCACCTTCAGCTCGTCGAGTACGTCCCAGCTCATACGAACCGGGTCCATCAGGTCATCAACGTAATTCTCCGCCAGTTCAGGAGGGCTTAGATACGCTCCGAAGTTCCTTATCTCCCCTGGCATACAGATAAGTTTCACGTTCTCCTTCTTGTTCATTATGAATCCGGTCGGGTCATTCTGATGCAACCTCTGCTGAATAAGTATGGTGGGAGTAACGGACTTCTGTATCCTTCTTGAAGGAAGAGTGTGCTCGAACCACGCGTTGGTGCTATCCAGTTCGATATCAGATGCGGCCTGATGAGGGTTGAGCGGGTCGTCGGTGATGATAATATGCGCGTGGAATCCGGTCACCGTGCCTCCGACCGACGTACTGTACCTGTTCCCTCCAGGAGTCTCATTCCCTTTGGCGTCGCGCGTCACTATCCTGTAGTTGCTCTTCGTATCCTTATCCTCTTTTATGCCTATATGCGGGAAAAGCTCTCCAAAAAGGTCGGAACGTACCAGGTCGCGCGATATCTCCGCATGCTCCAGCGATAGTATTCCTGAGTACGAAGCCACTATGAAGCGCATCCATGGCCACTTCAGCCAGCACCAGACTGGAAATGCCACCGAGACCGTCGTGCTCTTAGTGGTACCGGGAGGTATGTTTATAATAAGGTCGTATTCCTTAGTCTTCCCCTCGGCCACCCGCTCGGCCACCCGCTCCAGCTCCTTGCACAGGTACGGTATATGCCAGTTCCAATGAGGCTTATCACCGGACATACAGAGCCAGAACGTCCGCAGAAAGAAGAAAAGCCTCCTCTTACATAGCTCCGCTACCACGCCGGGAGGGTTGCCGACCGCATCCATAAACTGCCCGCGCCTCTCACCGCTTAAAGGAGCCACATCCAGCACTTCTCCACCGGTGAGCTTCATAGCTTCGCCCTCCTGGCGCATCACGCGAACTCTAGCGACCGTTACCACCTCCATCCCCGTTGCTAGGAGGATTTTCAGCCTCCAGCACCCCTATCTTCATAGCCAGCTGAAGCTCCTCGTCCGTCAGCCCCTCGAAATCCCTGGTAACGAGAGGCCTGCCGCCAGGCCCGGTTATTTCTTTCCTATACACATCTCTCCAAATCCCCCGCTGCCTGTTCTTCAGCCAGAATATGGCCGCCGTAGTATCAGGAGGATAACGCTTAACAATCTCCGTTTCCACAATCTGCCCATTAACCACCTTTATATCCACAGCCTTATGCGAATAACCCCTGGCCCTCCTGTAAAGAGACTGCGCTACGTATCCGTCCGCCATCGCCTTCCCTGCATCCAGAGCCTGACGGAACTTCTCATGCTCCCTCTTCCACCTCTTTATCGTCGATTCGCTGAACCCCATCGCATCCGCTATCTGTGCATCCGTCAGCCCAAGAAGAGCTAACCTGTGCGCCCTGCCAGGTATCGTCTTATTATAATCCGTCATAACTAGTCTCCGTTTCATAAAAAGAATCAACCCAAGGGGTGCCAATAATAACTATGGGTATATCGTATTCCCTAATAATAGTAGTAGGAGGAGTTATAGGGATAATAGATGCTATACCGTATAAGGGCTCGGTAGGAATTCCCGAAATTTTTTGCGAAGGCATTAAAAGTTCCGAAAAAATTCTAGAAAAATTTTTCTGGGGTATAGGGGCTGATACCCCGCCCGGTCGCCGTCCGGAAGGGCGGAAGGGTAGGGGACCACTAAGGTCTAGTTGGTCCACTTCAAACTCTATCCGGCTAGGACTGGCTTCAGTACTAGGTTCTAGGCGGGCGGCAGGCTCTATCTCTTTATAGGTAAGGGTTATGGCCGGTTCGATAAAGGAGGGTTCGGGTTCGGGATATTTTCGGCCGGGGTTGGCTAGGAAGGGGAGGGCCTTATTCGGGGCTTTATCCCCTTCCTTTTCCTTATCCCTATCTATTCCCTTATCCTTCCTTCCCTTATCTAGTCTATAGACTTTCAATTCCCTTATCCTTCCCTTATCTATTCCCTTCCCTTATTTATTCTACCCTTTTCCCTATCCCTTTTCTTCTGGGGTGATTTTAGGAAGGATTTTTCTTTTCCTATATTTTATGGCCGATTAGCCTCTATCCCTTTATAGATAAGGATTAGAGGTCGGGCGAACTATTTTTATTTTTCTATAGGGCCTCTAATCCTTATTTTATAGGGTATAGAGGCCGGTCCTTACTAAGAACCTTATTCTATAAGGGTTAGAAGAGGGGTATTAAACTAATAAAAGTACTGGACTTTATTAGGAAAGTATGATATACTTATAGACAGAAGAAGTAAGGGAAGTTCTAAATAAAGGGAGACTGGTAGTTTAGCGGATACGATACCGAATGAAGGAAAACCCGGATTCGTGTTTAGGTCTGACGTGATAGGTATAAATCCTAATACCTATAAGTCCGCTAAGGTTTCCTAAGGTTCTTTGAAAATTGACCGGCGTATCGAAGTATCTGGTAGGCTCCGCGGGATAGATAAAAACCCGGCCTAAAAATCGGACTTCGAGTAAATTCGGTTCTGATCGACCGACCTTATATTCCTAAAATCTTCTATCTAGGAAAATAGGGCGCCACGGCCCTCCGCGGAAACGGCGGCGATGCTGACTGTCACGGAAGGGCAAGAAGGTAAAAGAAATCAATCCTATCGCGTCGAAGGCGCAGGGAATCGGCCCGTTCGGAAGGAAAATCCGCCCGCGGGTTCAACCAGTAATAATCCTCCAAACCCGGCCATGGACGGCCAAGTATTTCCGAGTATAATCCGATTCCGAAGCAGCGAAATCCTAGTAAAAGCCTTGAACCGATTAACTTCGTCTAATAGATTAAGTCGGCGGGAAGAAAAAACTTTTTCCGCCAGCTATAATCCGAATAACAGGGGCTTAAGCGAACGACGAATCGGGGGTTAATGGAACGGATAGTAGCGTAGGACGGGCGCAGACAGTCACGACGACGGATTGAAAATAAGGTCTTCTAGAAACGAACGTGACAGGTTCGTTTAGATAAGGTTAGGGGAAGGAAGAAAATTCGGACGATTTAGATTAGAGGCCGGGAAGGAAATTTTATTCTCGGCCTCTTCCCTAAGTCGCCCGGCGTTCGGGCGGGTAGTAAGGGAAGGATAAACTATTGGAGGACGGAAAGATGAAAAACGGCATAATGTTCAAAGAATGTCCAATTTGCGGTGGCATAGTAACAGGCGTTGACAAGATTTGCTACGACTGCAAAGAGGTGGACGAGTGGGTTGTTATGATTGACGTTATTAACGGAAAATTACCGTGCGTAAATGCGCTTGGCGAAGTATTCACAGACGCTAAGGAGGCATTGGAGGCGGCGGTAGCAGTCGAAAAATTCTTAGATGAGAAATTCCCAGGGAAATACGGCCAGACATACGTGGTCCCGCATGAATAAAATAGGCTAATTGAAATAGTCAAGACAAGCTAGAATATCGACGCGAAGGCCCTCGGGCCTTTGCGTGGGTAGTTTAGTTAACTAGGAAAAGAAAAACTATTGGAGGACAAAATGAACGGAGTACACGTAGGCGGGAGCGCCGCAGGGCAATCCAAAAGTAAGGCCGCAGGCATTATTGACTTGGCCTTTCGGAGCGCCTTTCGGAGCGAGCTTGCACACGAAATAATCTGTAGTATAGCCGAAGGAAAAATGCCCGAAGGCAGTAAAATCGCTGTGCACGCATGGCCGAAGGAGGAGGGACATAATCGCTACGGTATCGGCCCTGTTGTTTGGGGCGACAGCGCAGAAAGTTGGTTTGATGTGGTCGGCGATTACGACCACTTCAACGACCAGACTAAAATCGTTTGCCAGCTGAACGGTTGGCCGTACATAAGCATGAGATAGGAAAATAGGAGGACAAAAAATGCCAAAGAAAAGCAAACATATCACGACAATACCCAGAACTCACCCACGCCAGCTCAGCATCCTAACGGAGATACGGATGAACTATATCGACCGTCTGGAACTGATATGGGTTGGGAATAGTGAACGCGACGTGGCGGTGTATGCAAGGCATGCCAAAGACGTGAAGGAAATACAAACGTATGTGGCTGGGATATTCGCCGGGTTGAAAATGGCGTAGGAAGGAAAAACTACAGGAGGACAGGAAAATGCTTATACGAATTGAAATAAGACTGTCGCGCGACGGGGTGACGACATTTTGGCATAAGGCATTCCGGTTCGGTCGGGCGATACGGGCGTACAGAAAATAAGACGGTTCCTACGACGCGGAGGCCAAACGACCTCTGCGTGGTCGGAATGGTTCCGACAGGGAAGGAAAAACTATTGGAGGACAGGAAAATGAAACAGGAAACAATGGACGCGCTCTGGAACCAGATTCGTAGTATGCATTCCGCGACGCGGGTAGTTCGGAAGGACCTCGCGAAAAAGGCGAAGGAAATTGCCGAAGGCATGGACAGCCTATGCAACAGGTTGAATGCTAACGAAAACTACCAGCCGGACGCCTGGGGCGAACTCAGAGGCCACGGCACCACACTCGACCGCCACTGCGGAGAATACTACAATATGAACAGGATGGTATCCGACGCCATGTCCTACACGGTGAATATAATAGTGGACGAATGGCCGGCACCGGAAATGTTCAGGGCGTGGGCGGATGAGAAAATGGAACAGCTCAAAAAGCGTTCAGAATGGGCGGATGTCAAAGGCGACATCTGGCTGCTCGACGTGCTCCGGACATGCGTAGAGCGCGACTATAAAGACCGCGATAAACGGTTTGAGGAGGAGAGGGCGAAGGAAGAAGCCGAACGTATCGCTAATAAGAAGGCATCGGAAGCGGGACTGAGAAAAAAGGAGGCGCTAAAGGAGGACGCAGATGGACGATATACTATCCCGCTGATATACTACCGCGAAGATGGGACGACCACATCATTCGACGTCAGCGTCGGCGTCAGGGAAACGGAAAAGACGTATAAAGGGAAACCAAATTCGTGCATGCGCGGATGCTCTGGTACGTACTATGAGGATAATAAAGGGAGACGGCGTATCATCAGGATGATAGTTCGTGACTGTGCCGAGGCGGACGAACCTACACGCGTATACATATTCAAGAAAGACGAATCGTATGAGCTTTGTATCGAACGCGTTGTAGGCAAGACGCAGTACAACATCTATACGAAACCGGGCCTTGTGGCGCTCCGCAAACAGTGATAGAGCACTATCAGGATGACGAACGGATACGCAAGGAACGGGCAAAGAAGAACACTCTGGCATAGCCTGAACAATATGTGTAGCACACCCCAAACACATTTCTAAAGTTAGACGGAAGGAGGGCAGTAGATATGCGCCTCGGCCCAAACGAAACTGGTGTCGCAATAAACGACGGACTTTGGCCTGTATTGAGGCGATAACGATTATGGCTATAAGGTCCCGGAAAAGGTGATACAGGAGGACTTCGATTGGCTGTGCGAAGAGGAAACGTCGTACGGATTCTTCAAATACCACGGACACTGGTATCACATTGCAGAATTCGTAAGACTTCCAGAAAATCACCCCTTACGTAAGGAAGGATGGGAGGCATTCAGCGCGGATTCGTTCTTCTCCGGCGTGGCTATAAGAGTATCAGGTGACGCCGATGGCGGATACGGAGAGACACTTCAGGTGGCGCTGATACTATCCTGAAATAATATGGGTTCGGCAAAATATGGAGGACAGAAAATTATGGCAATAGGGTTGGCATTCAAACAGACCGGAAGTCCGAAGGACGACCTTGCCTCACTGATTCGACAGCGTATGAGAGCGCGGAGGATACGCGCCACGTGCGATACGTGCGGGGAGATTATATTCACTATCCCGGTCACGACGTTTCCGGCTCTCGATGCGTTGGAGGCGGTGGAACAATACGGCGCTCGGTGTGAGCGCGGTAAGGTAATATGTGCGAAATGTATAAGGAGGATGGAAGGATGAAAGATATATCAACGCAAAGAAAAATCGATGAAAAGACTGCTGACCTTATCGTGCAACTCGGTCGGGCGGAACAGATTGCATTTGAACTCAACAGAATCGCCACGACGATGCCGTCAGATTTGGCATATGTGCGCAGTTGTACGATTCATGAAGCCATTCAAAAGATTCAGGAAAAGACGGCAGAGTTCAAACGAAACCATACCAGAACAATATAAAGGAAAATAAAACAGGAGGAAAGACGATGGACATGCGAAAAAGGATGGCGCTTAGACGGCTCCAAGATAAGGTTGTAGTACGGCTTGAGCGCCTCGGCTATACCGACAACGACAAGCTGAGTATTAGAAACCATGATGGATATCATATATGTCTACTTGACCTTAAACAGTATTTATATTTTGGGATGGAGTACGAATTCACCGAGTTTCTAAACAGTTAACCAGGGCAAACAGGAGGAAAGACGATGGATGCACCGAGACACATGCCAAGGCGATGTGCCAACTGTTTACACCTTGCAACATGCAATCCCTCAATAGACATGGAAATTCAATGGTGTGAGCGGTGGGAATATTATTTAAGAGATGTTTAACCACCCAGGGCTAGCCCCTGGCAACCACGGAGGTTTGACGATGAAATACCGACCAGTATCAATTCAAGAGCTTGGCATAACAGGCAATGAGTCCGACTGGAATCACGCCGTTATTGTTGCGTTCAAGCGGAAGCATCCAGAGCACAAGGACAAGCGGATCGGCGTGACCAAGCGGAACGGCAAGATTAACATTTTTGTAATCGGCCAATCGTTTCAAGACGATGTGGGCGACATTCAAAAGGGGCGGTTTCTCGTCGCTCAATACGAGATAGCCAAGGGCGTCTAGCCCCTGGCAGAGCTTCGGAGCGTCCGGGGCTGTGTGAAGGGCTGGAACGGAGGATGAGACAATGAAAGCGACACAAAAAGAAGCCATTGAAACTTTGCGCGAAATCTTAAAGCCCGGCGACAGAGTATATACAATTCTACGGCACGTTTCAAGGTCGGGCATGATGCGTCATATATCATTAGTCATTAAGTCTGACGCTAATGGTATCCGCGACATTTCACACCTTGCGGCGAAGGCGCTTGACTACAAACGCGCCGACAATGGCGGGATCAAAACTTCAGGGTGCGGTATGGACATGGGGTTTGATTTGGTGTATAACCTCTCAATGGTTTTGTTCTGCCCAGAGGGAAAATATACCCACGAAGGCGCATATGCGCTGAAACACGAATGGCTTTAACATCCTAACGGAAGGAGCGGAAGAATGAGCAAGCTTATATTGGCCTATCATGTGAGTTATCGCAATCAGGGCTATTTGGAGCACACAGCCCCAATGTCACATGAAGAAGCAGAGAAAAGCAAGGAGTTTTTGAAGTTTCAGGGAGCAAAAAATACGCGCATTATAAAAACTAAGTACCCGTGGGCAATACCAGAAAGACAGGTGAGCACATGAAAACGCGATTTTGCCCGTTATGCAAGACCGAGACAGCGTTTTACATCGGCGTGAAATACGGCCAGCCGACATATGAGTGTATCAACCGCGGCAAGCTGTTTGTTCGGCGCAAGCGAGAGCGCAAAGAAAAGGAGGTAGCGGCGTGTGGGTAATTAAGAATGACAAGGGACAAGAGATTGCGTCGTTTGGGTCGTGCATGAAAGACTTTGGGCCCTGCGGATATTGCGGGGACAAAACGGCAATGATGTATGCGTTCTTCTGGAGAAATGGTTTCGGAGATGGCGAGACTCTTTTCAGCAAGCCAATGTGTCAAGCATGTTTCAATGCGTGGATGCGTGGAAAGCCATTACCAAAGAAAAAACGCACAACAAAGCAAGAGCGGCAGCCCCGCGAACTCTGCACCAAATAGGAGGGATTCCGCAATGGTGGGAGCGTTGGAGCTACCGCAAGGGGAATATAACAAACATGAAAGGAAGTGTCAAGATGGGATTGGATATGTATTTAACCAAAAAGACGTATGTGCAAAACTGGGACCACACGCCGGAAAAAGGACGTCATGCCGTAATGGTGTTCAAGGGTTGGAAGCCATGCGAACACATCAAGCCGGAACGGGTTTCGTACATCGAAGAGAATATCGGTTACTGGCGCAAGGCGAACGCGATACATTCATGGTTCGTCAATAATGTCCAGGGCGGCAATGATGATTGTGGGACGTACTATGTGCCCAAGGAACAGTTGCAAGGTCTTTTGGATATCGTGAACAAGATTCTTGAAAATTCAGAGGTTGTCGCCGGAACCGTGAGCAATGGGCAGAAACTTGAGAACGGCGAATGGACAGACATTCTTGCAGATGGCAAGGTCATAGGCAACCCCGCAATCGCTCAAGAACTCTTGCCAACACAACCCGGCTTTTTCTTCGGCGGCACGGATTATGACCAATACTATTTCGAGGACTTGAAAAATACAAAGGCTATCCTCGAAAGCGCATTGAAAGAGTACGAACACGGCGAGATATATTATCACTCAAGCTGGTAATCCAGTGGGACGCCGGGCGCGGTCAACACGACGCGCCCATAACCGCCTTCGGGCAAGGGGTGTCAAGATGGAGCGGCAGAACATGATGCAAAAGTATCTCAATGAGTGGGTAATATACGGCGGGTTGCCATGTTTGCGAGGGGAAGCACTTGCTGACTTACAGAAGCGCGTCGGCATCAAGGGCCGGGATGCTTGGCTTATGGGCGGCAATCACACAATGGCCAGCGACGACCCGCGCAACACGCCTGAACATCGAGCGCTGGCAATCAAAATGCTAAACGGAGAATTAGACTAACCGCCCACATGGGCAAGGAGCGATTATGAGTGAGCAAAAACACACGCCGGGACCGTGGAAAGCGGGAATGCAAGGGAAGAGCTGGCGTGTCTTTGCATTCGACGGCACATGCAAAGTGGCGAAATGTTTTTATATGGACGGTCAACTTGGCCCAATTCCTGAGGCCGAGGCCAACGCCCGGCTGATAGGGCAAGCCCCGAAGATGAAGGAACTGCTGGAGAGGCTGGCAAGAATTGGAGACATGGCCGGATGGAATGATATTGACCCATTGAAGTTGGAAGCGCAAGCACTCCTGCGCCGGATTGGGGGTGAGTGACGATGACGACAGCAGAAAAAATCAGAGAGCTAATACGGGAAGAAAAACCACGCCGCCGCAGGCAGGACGACCGGACGCAAATAGTCTGTAATGAATGTGGCCGGCAGTTTGGAAAACGAATCGGTCCCAGGACGTATGAAGTCAAGTGTCCAAAATGCGGCGGATATGACACGGAGGTAATATAAATGCGAACTCAGGAAGAGATAACGCGCGTTTTCGAACGGTGCGTCAAGGACAACCCGAATCTTATCGCAGAAGATTGTCCGTTTGACTTTCCATTATGTGCCGAATGTAATGTAGAAGAGGTGTTGCGTTGGATTATGGATATATGCCCTCAATCCATGGAGCCATGCAAAGAGGTCAGAATATCGTGCGTCACTCACTGCCACTTGAAAGGATAATTCGGAGTGTTGAGGTGAGGGCCAGCGGCCCTTACCTGAGCCTTTCGGATAGGCCGAAGGCAAGGATAAAAAGGAGGATAGAATATGGCAAAACGAAAGAAAGTGGTCGTGTATCGCATATTCGTCGGCGCGCATACCGAAATAAAAGATGGGCAGACGCACGATGTTCCAGCACACTGGCGAGCGTCAGGTTCGATAGGTAAGACGAACGTCATCACTATTGCCGATGGTGAGGACGAGGTGCTGGACCGGTTCGTAATTGCAGTGAAGGAAAGTCGCGGAATCGACATCGACCTAATAATACGAAACCTATACTGAACCAAATACAAGGAGGGCCGAATGCAAAAAACTATTAACGGTAAATCTTATAAAATTGGGCCACATGCATACCTGAGCTATGCAGACCTGAGCTATGCAGACCTGCGCGGTGCAAACCTGCGCGGTACAAACCTGAGCTATGCAGACCTGCGCGGTACAAACCTGAGCTATGCAGACCTGCGCGGTGCAAACCTGCGCGGTACAAACCTGAGCTATGCAGACC
>Ga0180007_10000562_pt1 | contig 59756 bp, 72 predicted proteins | sample MM_PC_MetaG_FD_121122 | JGI IMG/M metagenome (GOLD analysis project Ga0180007, IMG submission 121122) | Groundwater microbial communities from the Aspo Hard Rock Laboratory (HRL) deep subsurface site, Sweden - MM_PC_MetaG | ecosystem: Environmental > Aquatic > Deep subsurface > Groundwater...
ACTCACGGTCACTGTCCATGTCGTTGTTGCTGACATCCCGTTCGTGCCGTTATATGCTGTCACTGATATGTTCTTCGTGCCGAGAGTGTTCCATGATACTGATGTGTTGTCGAAGTTCGTGCTCTGATTCACACCATCTTTGAACCATGACCATGTATTTATCACTTGGTCGGCTGTGGCGTTCAGGTATAGTCCTGCTGACATGTTGATTCTTGGGGTCAGTGATGGGTTGTTCGTTGCGTTGTTGCTCCAATCGGTCAGGGTGGGTACGGCTGAGGCTGTGTTCATTAGCATCAACAAAATTCCTATAATAATTCCTAAATAGATTTTTCTCATACCGACCTCTGCATTATCCTACCAACCGAACCGCTGATTTGTAATGACCGTACTTCTGACATGAACATATCATTTTAGGATAATGATTGCATCAGTGATAAAGGTTCTCTACACGCTTTTTTGAGTCCTTCGAATTGTCCTCAATCACGATGTAAAGATATATTCCCCATATCACGAGAATCAGGAAAAATAAAAGATAGTGCATCGTGTACGCAAACCCTTCCGAGAAACCGCCGTTTGTGAGCACACCAACCGCATTGTAAGCATCTGAACCAGTTATAAGTGGGTTCAGGCTTGGTAGGTTTAATGACATGGTAATTATTCCGAATATCATAATCAGTTTTTCGGGTTTCATGGCTACAATAATTAAAGTTAGTATGAAAATTGATATAGCTGGAAACATGAAGTAGCCCCATAATGATTGCCAACTTGCAGATGATGAAGCCAGTATCGATGTGCTTCCGGTCATCCAACCCGATTCATAAGAATCTATTGACCAACCATTTAAAACCGCCCACAGCGAGTGGAGTATGGGGTCGTGTATAAATGTCGAGATTGAAATCCCGAATAGGACAACTATAATTGAAAAATATATTGGGTCGTTCGATTCCTGTTTGGTTCTTTTCTGCTGCTTCATATTATTAACTCCTCTGTTATTGCTTTTTTTTTCTCGTAAGATTATATTAGTTTATTCTCTTATTAATAGTTTCTCTGCAACCCGCTTGAATGGGGTTTTTGGTTGGAGGGATTAACTTCACCGTGTCGCTGAGATTCGTCGTGCCAACCTGACCTTTTGGATGCCATATTAAATGTGCTCCTCACAAATATCACATGTGCCATCAATAATAGGATAATTTTCATCTTCATTTAATATTGCTTGGTATTCAGCTTTGCTATAAAATCCAACAAAAATAACGTGGCGACACGATTGACATACTGTTAGAACTGAAAAGTGTAGGTGGTGTGGGTAATTGGGTAAAGCATGAGGGCATTCTGTCAAGTGTTTCTTGCCGAGAGAACTATAAAGATTTACTTCCACAATGTTTGTTCCTATTAAAAATAATGAACGTTGTTTCATTGTGCTAATCGTTGGTTCGAGGGTTGGTGTAATCAATACACTCGTTTCACCAATAAGAAGTTCTAAGGCTTCTTTTGATACTTGTAAGTTATCTTTTTTCATAACAAATCCTCGAAAGTCATCTGCCTATGCTGTTGTCGGCGTTGCTTCAGTTCTTCTTTTGTACGGAAGGAGCACGCACAATATTTTCCTATCTTACATAGTAGAGCTTTGTCCGCAGCATAATCCAATTCTTCTAAAAATTCGTATATGGATAAGACCTTCACTCCCGATGAGCTATCTTCATTCCAACGGTCGTAATCCTCCTTTGTAAATATGTCGCTGAAGACCACTACCCACAGTTCATCGAGGTGTTTCTGATATTTTTTTCTCGACCATTTACGGTACACTACACTTTTGCTTTCTGTATTCGTTACATCAATCCCGATTTTTTTCTCAGCATCGCATACGAATTCGATAACTTTTCCTTTTGCAAGGTGCACATTATATGATGGTAGAGGTTTTCCGTGCTCTTTGCACCACTCTTCAAGAATCTTCATTATTATTTGTTCTGTCTTTTTGCCACGTTTCATTGTGTATGATGCTAACTCTGAAATGTATTCTTGAAATACTGATACTGAATAACCAAGTGCTTTTCTGAATTTATTCATACCACCGTGTTTGATTATTGCATAAACCAATCCGCCGTTATCCATTGCACGAAGTTCTGCAACGGTTGGGAAGTGATGGAAGTCGGCACATATCTCCTTTAATTCTTTGATGATTGTTTTGTTTGTCCAGAAACCTGCATCGTTTCTGATTATTTCTTCGTTTAACAGAAGTCTGAATTTGTTCATACCACGGTGTCTTTTTATTGCATTAGTTAAATCTGTCCTATCTACCTCAAGTTCTGTTTTTGTTGGAAAGTAACCACGGTCGGAACGTATTTTCTTTAACTCGTTGATGATTGTTTCATCTGTCCAAAAACCCGCATCGGTTCTGATTATTTCTTCGTTTAACAGATGTCTGAATTTGTTCATGCTACCGTGTTTGGATATTGCAAATCCCAATCCGCTTTTACCCATTGCACTAAGTTCTTTTTGTGATGGGAAGTGACCGAGTTCGGAGCGTATCTTCTTTAGCTCGTTGATGATGGTCTTGTCTGCCCAAAAACCTTTATCTACCTGAATTATTTCTTCGTTTAATAGAAGTCTGAATTTATTAAAACCACCGTGTTTGGATATTGTAGCAGCCAAATCGGTTCTGCCCATTGCACGAAGTTCTTTATCGATTGGGAAGTGATGGAGTTTGGAACGTATCTTCTTTAATTCGTTGATGATTGTTTCATCTGTCCACTTCGACTCCCGTTTCACCATCGGTGTCCTTAGTAGTCCAATAGTATTCTTTTTGTTCGCTACTGCTTTATGGATTGGTGCTTTGCCCGATATATCTGGTAATTCAAACCACCCACCCCTATTAGTAGGCGATTTCTTCGCCATGTTATATTGTCCTTATCATTATTTTGTTGTGCTTGTCTAACCCGACTGTGTTGACTGTGATAATATCTCCAGCCATTGTAAATTTCAACATAATACCATTTTCATTAATATAAACGGTATTTTGCTTGAAAATAATATTATAATGATTTTGGTCTTTTGTATTTGATAAATCGGTTGCTGTAACACTAATTGTGTCTTGTGATAATGGTGTCAAAACAAATGATGTTCCATCAATTATTATTTGTGCTGTCTGATTCGATTGGAATTTCCCTATCCGTTGAGTAAATAATACGTTTTGATACCACTCTGAAGCGACTGTTCGAATGCCTTCGGGATAGTCCTGAGAGTTTATTTGTACCTGACGTCCGGTTATTTTAATATAATCCCGTCCTGTGATTGGAATCACATCGTTTGTTGCGAACTGTACCTGATTCCCCTTTATTATCGCTGTGTTGTTGCTTAAAAATTTAATAAATTCAATTTTTGTTTGTTCATTAATCGCTAAATGCTGAGGATATGAGGTCAAAACTATACTCGTTGAGAAAAAAATAAGACCTATCAGAATGAAAATCGTAATTGATTTCGTTGTGGTAGGTTGGTCTTCATATCTCCTATTTCTTCTCATGTTCCCGCCTTCTCCCCTTTTAACATACCTGAGAGCCATGCATAAACCAAAATCGCTAATATAGTCAAAACCGTGTATAGTGTTCCTGAATCAAAATTTTCTGCTGATAAGAGGACACCCGTGTTGAATGTGGCGTGTGCAATAATCGATGACATGAGGTTCTTGGTGAAGAGGTAGAGTATAGTTGTGACTGCCGCAAGCAGAAGCAGAACTCCGTACATCATGCTGTTTGCCCCCTGAGCCGTGTAGGTTGGAACATGCATAAAAATCCAAAAAAAAGCTGCTAATATAAATGCTACAACCGTATTCTTGAAAATTTTCATAAATGCAAAGGGGGCAAGCACACGAGCTAAACTTTCCTCTGAGGTCGAAACCACCAGCCATTGCGATGCGATATTGACCGATAACGCCAAAGATGATGGGATTACTGTTGCTGTGGTTAATGCTGCCACGCCCGAAAAATCTGGAACGAGAATTGAGGCTGTATCCGGTGTGTATTTGGTCATAATGCTACCAAGAATGAGTGCAATCATCCCACCAATAATGCCCAGCGGTATCGCCAGTTGCATGTTCTTGTCTGACCAACCAACTGCTTCAAGGTCGTCATCAACTGAACCTCGACCGGATTTATCTACGGATGCGCCGAGCGTGAAAATAAATGCGAGTGGAATTGCAAAAACAATATACATCGGGTCTTTGAACGCCAATGCGAATAGAACGACGGTTAGACCACTGAGTATCAAGTAGCCCGTGGTCGCACTGCCGCTATTGGATTCCGAACGAGAAACCATAAATTTCAGGAAGGGGTGTGATACCCCTTCATCTCCTTAATTTATGGCTACTTGCGTTTCTTCCCTTTACTCGGCTCTGCCGTGAAGTAGAAGTATCCAATTATCAAGACAACGGCGACGATTATCCCGATTATGATATTCCGTTGCATCGGGGTCTTGTTCGGTGATGTCAGGACATCAAGCGGGGATGATGGTTTCGCTGGTGTTGTTGCGCCTTCCTCTGCTGCAAGAATCGCACCCATGTTTGATTTCAGGGTAGTGAAGGTTTTCGAACTTGAATCGTATATTGAACCGCTTGCACGGTTATATGTCAGGAAATATGCCGTGTAGGTTATGCCTTCACGAAGGTTCGTCATGCTAATTGATGGTGATAATGTTAAATTAGTCCACGAACTCGTTATGTTCGCAATTCCTGATGCTGTGTATAGGATTCTGCTTCCAACATAGAGGTTAGTTACGTTGTCGGTTGGTGTGGTTAATGTCCATGAGATTGTTGCCGAGTCTCTTTTTATGGAACTTGCCGTTGCTACCGATTGTACCGGTGTTATTGGAATCATTTTTGCAGCAACTATACCCGGTGTTGTTCCGAAATATGAGCCGTTTACAACTGACACGTTCACTGCAAGAACCTTTTCCGTATATCCACTTGCATTCAGCCAAAACTTGTAATCTACGGCAGTGGCTCCGGGAGCTTCATTCGCAAACACACAAGTCAGGTTAAAGAACCCATCTGTGCCTGTTGTGTCTGTGGAGTCAGCCGTGGATGTGGCACTTATGTTTGATGCGTTCCTGATGTACGCCCCAGATATCGCATACCCCGAAACCGAGTCCGTTATAGACCCGTTTACTGGAATACAGCTTGGGGCGGCAAGTACCAATTCTATTGTCATCATCGATACCAAAACTGCTACTATGAGCAGTTTGATTAGTTTATCTATTCTCGTAGGGAATCCTCCTTTAAACAAATTATTGTATTATGCTATATAACAATTCGTTTATATAGGTTTCTATTGTTTGATTCCAATCCACCAACTAAAAAAAATTAAATGAGGTCGATTTGCACTGTGTTCCCGCTCATTATATCTTTTTCGGTTACATCGAATTCTTTCGTTACACCGTTCATCGATATTTTGTACATCTCTATTGGTGCTGTATCGAATTTGGTTTCTCTCTGTTCCCAACCCGTTGTCGAGTATGGAACTCTTATTGAATAGTCTCCGTTAGCATTGCTTGTTGTTGTCTGAGTGTAAGTAAACTCCCGACCCAATGTAGTTTTTATGGGAAGCGATACTGTTATTGTGGTGTTCGGTTGCGCTTTTCCGATAATGTTCCCGCCTTTGACATATTCAAATATTTTTACGTACCCTGTTGCTTCGGGTTTTATGTTGCTTCCCGTCAGGAAGTTGTATATCAGTTTATACTGTTCTTCCTGCTGTAGTCCCCCGCTTGTTTTTGCGTTCAGGGTGGGTGGACTTGATATCGTTTCGTGAACTAACCGATATCTCTGCATACCATTGGTGTCTAATATATGCAATTTTCCAGTCATGCTCGTAAATGTTTTCATACCGGGAATTCTCTGAAGTCCCTGATTGGTCTGAATTGCTGACAGATAATAGTTTTGTGGATTGAATCGTGTCGTTCCACTGAATCCTTCATCCCAAATATCGTTCTGGTTATTCCATGTTGCGAATATCGATTGAATCCCGTAAGCCATGAACCCATCCGTGACCACGTATCTTGCACCGAGTTCATCCATGCGTTTATTCCCTTCTTCTTCGGTCTGAGCCGTTAAGAACGGGGCTACTTCACTCACTCCCGCTTGGAATGGGTTGGCAATTGGGATTCTGTGTCCCCAATACGTAATTACGTGCCCGTAATCCCACCATGACATTATCCCGTATGCTGTTTTTGGATACGGGTATTTCTCGTTTTTTGGTGGGCGTTCATACGTTCCGTAATAGTCCAAACCTGTGTCGGGTGTGTTGTTTTTCATCCACGACATAGCGTAATACCATTCGAAGTATCCTGCGGATAATGCTCCGCTTTTTGTTGAGGAGGTTGATATTTTGTAAATCGAATTGTCTAATGGATAAAAGAAAATCGATATAATAAGCAATGTTAAAATTAGGGTCGGAAATGGTTTTAATCCTTTTATTACCGATTGGATTGAGTTGAGATTGAAATCGTTCCACCCGACATAATTCAGTATCGATGTTGCAAATACCGATGTGAGTAGTGCTACATTGATAGCGTAATAATAACTGAACCTCACCTGCGCCAGTGTGATAAGCAATATGAATATGCTCCAAACCACTATCAGTGTATGCTCAGGTTTCTGTTTCCGTATGCTGAGGTATCCCATAATCGCAAGACCGATGAACGAGAAGTAATAGCTTAACCCGAAATACGCCATTGCGGTCGATGTAGTCAGTGCAGTTCCTTCAGCTACGGTTGCAGCCCCACCGGTTCGTACCGAAAACATTGTTGCCAAGTTTCCGAGTGTGATGGAATACATTTCGGGCAACATTAATTTCAGAAGCACCAACCCTATACCCATAGCAATTGTTAAAAACACCACGTACATTATGGGGGGTTGCTTTTCTTGATTCAGTTTTTTGGATATTTCATAGAATGCTGTTGCTGAAATAAACCCCACCATCGGTACTGCCAAGTGTAATAAGGAGTAAAAAGCTGAATCGAACCCGTTCCTGAGTTCTACATAAGGGCTTACCAATAAAATTGGAATCATGAATATCGGTGCACTGATTATCAAAAGGTACTCGGTCGGTTTGGATTTTAGGTGGTCTATCACGAACTGAACCCCGATAAATATCCCGAATACCACAACGAAAAATACACCCGCAGTCCAATTGAGGATATAGAGTCCCAAGAAAATCCCTGTCAGTGTTGCATTCGTTAAGCCTGATTTCATAACTGAACTATTTCCGTTCCTGAAATTTTCAAAGGTCAGGTATTCCGACCGCCTGAGAGTCCTCACAAAATACATTACTGCTATTGTCAGGAACAAGACTTCTGCGATGTGGTTATCTGTAAATCCAAGTACAGACCTTGATAGAAATTGTCCCGGAAGTATTGCTGTAAGCCCTGCTGCGATTATTCCCGCTTTCCTTCCCATCAGTTCTTTGCCAATGAAATAAACTGGAATCACACATAATGTTCCAAGAACTGCGGGATAAAAAGAACCGACTGTATTGATAGTTAGCTGAGATGGTGCTCCTCCATCGAATATCCATCCTGCTATGATTGCAATCGTGGCGATTGTCTGCTCAAATAACGCACCCCAATGTAACTGATTCCCATACGGGTATCGTGTGAATGCATCAAAGAAAATTCGGGTCGGGTAATTGGCAATCGTGTTCTCGACGAGTCGCATGTGAAATACGGCATCATCCATAGCGAATGTCAGTCCCTCTGCCATTAATTGAGAACCCCGTTCGTATGGGATTATTCCCCGAATATAGAACGAGATTCCAATGAAAATCGCTATTATCAGACCCGTTATTGTGTTTGCCCTGTGCGACCCCTCCGATGTTTCGGAAATTTTAATCGGAATGACCTGTTTGTTACGATTCTTTACGTTCTTCATTGGTTTGACTATTCAACATAATTGAGATAAAGGTATCGGTATAGTTGTTTTTCCGATAGGCTTATATTCTTTATGTTTCATGTTTTATCTCATGAGCGGTCGTATTCGGTTTTCTGTTGTTATTTGTACGTACAGTATGGAACGACTTCCTGATTTGTTGGAAGCTATTAACAGTGTCGTTCTGCAAACGTATCCTTTTATTGAAATCGTTGTTGTCGTTGATGGAAATAGAGAACTATATGAGATTTTAGTTAAGAAAAAACTCGATGTGGTTCTCCATCTTAACGAAAATAATCTCGGTCTGTCTGCAAGTCGGAGTATCGGAACACAAATCGCTACGGGAGATGTTGTTGCGTTCCTTGATGATGATGCTATTGCCGACCCCCATTGGCTTGTTACGCTCTCTCATAAATATCTCTGCGAAGGTGTTGTGTGTGTCGGTGGTAAGCTGAAGCCTCTATGGGTGTGTGAAGAACGTTCCTTCATCCCTGAAGAGTTTTGGTGGCTCATCGGGGCAACTCCGAAAGGCAGTCCTGAACGAGATGTTGAAGTCCGAAACACCTATGGTTCGAACATAAGTTTTCTGCGTGAAACATTCCTTCGGGTCGGTGGATTTGATACTGCATTTGGATTCAATGCAGGTAAAAATATGGTTTTACAGGGTGAGGAGGCTGATATCTGTACCCGAATTAAACACGTTACGGGTGGAACTGTGTGGTATCTCCCTGATGCTGTTGTTTGGCATAAAGTGTTCAGGTCACGGGTTGGGGTTGTCGCTCTGTTCAGGCGAGCATTTTGGCAGGGATACTCCAAACGTGTAATGAAAGAGTCTTCTCCCGATTCGTTGGGTCAGGAGTATGGGTTTTTGAATTACGTTCTGTTCACGGGAATTCCTGAACGGGTGAGGGGATTGGTTTCCAGAAATGTTGTTGTTAACGCTGTGCAGTTGTTTTTCCTGATTGCTTTTACAAAAGTAGTCGGGCTTGGATATGTTTATCGGATGGTGAATAATAAATCATGAAAATACTTGTTACCGGTGGAGTCGGGTTTGTTGGGTCGCATCTCGTGGATGAGCTTGTTAAAAAGAAACACGAGGTCGTTATTTATGATAACCTTGAGTCTCAGGTGCATGATGGTGTTCCTGAGTATCTGAATAAAGCCGCTGAGTTTTTATTTCGTGATGTTCGGGATACTGCGGGTCTGACTGAGGCGGTGAATAATGCGGATGTTATTTTCCACGAGGCTGCTCTTGTCGGGGTCGGGCAGAGTATGTATGATATTAAACGATATTTGGATATCAATGTAATGGGAACTGCAAATCTTCTTGAGATATTGGCTAATAAGAATCATTCTGTGAAGAAGTTGGTTGTTGCCTCATCGATGTCGATTTATGGAGAGGGAGCATACCAATGTGATAACTGTGGAGATGTGCACCCGACACTCAGAACGAATGAGCAGTTATCGAGTAACCAATGGGAAGTATCCTGTCCAAAATGCGGGAAGAAATCGGTCAAGCCCATTCCAACAAATGAGGAAAAGCCATTGCAACCCACTTCTGTTTATGCTGTTTCTAAAAGAGACCAAGAAGAGTTGTGTCTTTCTGTCGGCAAGGCATACGGTATCCCTACTGTCGCTCTCAGGTATTTTAACATTTATGGAACCCGACAGGCGTTATCCAATCCGTACACAGGGGTTTGCGCCATCTTTTCATCTCGCATCAAGAACGATAGACCACCGATTGTTTTCGAGGATGGGTATCAGACACGAGATTTCGTTTCGGTTCACGATATTGTTCAGGCGAATCTTCTCGTTATGAAAAAGTCCGCTGCCGATTATGATGTGTTTAATGTCGGCACGGGAGTCGGTGTTTCGATTCTTAAAATCGCTCATACGTTATCCAAGCTTTATGGAACGTCGGATAGTGTTGAGGTTGTTAATAAGTTTCGGGCTGGTGATATCCGACATTGTGTAGCTGATATTTCGAAGATTCAGATGCTCGGTTACGAACCATCAATCGGATTTGAATGTGGAATGAAAGAACTTGTTGATTGGGGAGAAACACAATCTGCGGATGATAAGTCCGCAAAGGCATTTCAGGAACTAAATGATAAGGGGCTTGTCATCTGATGCCCACTGTGATTGTAACTCGTCATGCGGAGAAGCGTACTAAAAGAATGGGTTCAAGCAAGAAGAAGGCTACTGAAATAGCTGAAGAAGCTTTTGCTGGTGGGATTAAGCATGAAGAAACTACCGGACGATTAAGGAAATATCTTAGTGGTTTATATCTTCAGGAAAGAACGGCTAACAATATTCGACTTCATCATCAGATGGTCTTTCTTTTCAATGGTAATGTACTCATTACAATTCTTAATTTGCCCCATAATCTTCATGCTTCAGTTGAATCTATAAAAAGAAAACGAATGCTTACAGAATACAATAAAAGTAACAAGCGGTTGATTAAAATCAGCGAGGATTAAATATGGTATTAGATTGGAGTAAAGTTGAAAAAGAGTTTTGTGAACGATTGGAGAACGCAGTTCCGAATGATTTGAAGGATTTTGTCGGGCTTATTGATGGAAAGGGATATTGTCCCCTGTGCACTGAGAAGAAAGTTCTGTTTCTTGTACGTGCAACGAAGAAGAGCTATTGTTCTGACTGCTTGCCTGCTGTCGGGTACGAATATTCTGCGGTCGAGTTCAATAATATGTGGCAGATTGCACAGGATGTTCTCTATTATGCCAATGAGAAAATATTGGAACTCAGTTATCCCAATCTTGATTTCAAATCTGTTACTCCTGAAAAGGTTGAGGGGTATCTGACAATTCGGGGCTGGGAGAAACAGCCGTTCGGGAATCCGAATGTTTGGAAGTTCACGAAGACCTTCCATTCTTTCGAATTCACGACACTCGTTCCGATAGACAAATCAATTGAGATTGATGCTCTCGTTCCGAATCGAGATGACCTTGTTGATTATCATAGGGCACTTGAACTCGCTTTTGAAGTCATTGCAAAGGTGGAGAAGATAAGCCCGTATGAAGTGTTCAGGAAGTGTTCTGAAAAATAAGTTTCTGTTTCAAGAGTTTCTGTTTCAAGAACAGTTCGTATACTTCCCGCAATACCCCTTCTCCCCCTTTGGCGTTCGTTCTGAGATGACAGATGTTCTTGACCAATCCCACCGCATCTGCGGGGCATATTGCTACTCCCACCATATTGAGTGCATCGATATCGTTTACATCATCGCCGATGTATGCGACGTGTTGTGAAGAAATATTTAACTCTCTCAATATTTTGAGGACTTCTATGCTTTTGTCCTTGATTCCATCTTCGAGTCGAACCTCAAGTTTATTTGCCCTATCCACAACGATTTGTGTGGATTCTCTTGTCATGAAGATTACTTGTATCCCCTCCTTCCTGAAAAGCTTTACAGCCATTCCGTCTTTCGTATTGAATTTCTTGGCTTCGTTCCCATCCTCGAAATAATACATCCCGCCATCCGTGAGTACCCCATCTACATCCGCTATAATCAGTTTGAGGTCTTTAAGATTGGTGCTCATGATTTTATATCCTCCCGTTGTATTGTCGTGTCATCTTCAATGTCGTGTGCTGCACGCATTCCGATAAGGTTCGGGATTTCTCGTGGGGCAATTCCATCGCCGGGACTTTTTGTTGTTAACATGTCTCGACGAATCTGTTGACCTGAATATATTTTTTGGGCTGATACGATTGACTTTGCCAACTTTTGCCGTATCGGGATTTCGGGCGGGAGAATGGTCTTCTCAGGGCTTCCCATCGCTTTTATCGCTTCGTTAATGTCTCGTACCATCTTCCTGAATGGTTCCGGTTCAAGTGAATTCGCTTGGTCACTCCCCTTCCACGTTTTGTTCAGGGTGAAGTGTTTCTCTATCACGCAAGCACCCATTACAACGGCGACCACAGGTATTACGATGCTCGGTTCGTGAGATGAAAAGCCTACGAGCTTACCATATCGTTTCTTGATTGTTTGCATTGCTAATAGATTTATGTCCGACATCTCGCAGGGATATGTTGATGTGCACTGCATGATAATCAGGTCATTGTCCTTGAAAATCTTTACGGCTTCATCTATTTCCTCGAAATTCGACATGCCCGTGGATAAGATGACCGGAACATCCGTTCGGGCACATATACGAGCAACGTGTTGTAATAACGGGAGGTTTGTCACATCCGCAGATGCGATTTTGAATATCGGAACTCCGAGTTCTTTAAGGAAATCCGCACTCGATTCATCCCACGGGCTTGCGAAAAATATCAGCCCTTTTTCATCACTATATTTCTTGAGTTCCCTATATGCATCCTTTGATAATTCTAACTTTTCCCTATGCTCACCGTAAGTGTCTCCGAAACTTGCATATCCCCCATACGGCTTATCACGAGCTTTTTTTGTCAGGATTTTTATGGTATCCCGTTTCTGAAACTTTACGGCATCTGCCCCGCTTTGTTTTGCGGCATCGATAAGTTGTTTTGCCGTTTCCACACTGCCCATGTGGTTGAGTCCAATCTCTGCTATGATGAACGGTTTGCAGCCATCACCGACTTCGGTATTCCCTATTTTTAATTTCACAGTGTTTTCTCCTTATTTAGTTCTTTTTGCTGGTTTGCCCTGAATTCCTTGTTCCTGAAGCTGTTTATTTTTATTATGTCTTGATTGGTGTCGATGAACTCCATCAGTTCGCTGAAATTTATGTCCGTTGCTGTTGAATAAATGTTGTCAAAAATTATTTGGAATAACTCGTAGTCTTCAGGATAATCTAACGTGAGCCTGATGTCTTTGATGTACGGTTTTGAGAGGATTGGTGATGTTTCTTTTATTGTCAGCTTTGTCAATACTGATTCTCGGTCAAAGTATGCGAATACGTGTTCTGTGGGTTCTGGATGCTCGTTCGCAATCTGTTGTAGCCCTCTTGCGCTCATTCCAGAGGGCGTACATCCAAGCGGGTATCCTTCCCATGTTACGTAATCCGCATCCGTTACATCCATTATGGCTGCTGTTGTATCAATCAGTGTGTAATCGATTAATGGGTCATCTGCATCTATGTTGATAACGTTCCTGACTTCAAACTTGTGTGCTGCATCAACATACTGCCGCAGGACATCACCTTTTTTCCATCGATGATAAAATATATTGTGGGCTGCTGCTATTGCTACGAGTTCATCATCTGAGTCCTCATCGGTCGTGCATAGCACTATTGTCTTGATGTTCGTGTGAAATTTTACACGGTCAATCAGGCGTTCTATTATCGGTCGTCCCTGTACCTGAAGCAGGTGTTTTCTTGGAAGGCGTGTCGAAGACAGCTTTGCACGAATGAATATTGCGGTGTTTTCGAACATCATATCACTCCAGCCACTCATCTCGTATCCTGATTATCGTGCTTTCTGGAACTGCACTTAAAAAGTTCTCGCCACGCTCCGAATCTCCAAAATCTGTTTGGGTTGTCTCTTCAAGGAGTTCATTCGTGACTGCTATTATCGTGGCTTTGATTATTTCCTCTGCACTATATGGGTTTATCGTTCGCCCCATATTTCTTTTTAAGATTTTGTTTAACAGTTTTTGCCTTCTTTTTATTACCATGCAGTCCATCCCCCATCAATAACCAAGTTCGCACCAGTCATGTATGAAGAAGCATCCGAAAGTAGGAATTGGATTGCTCCGTTATATTCATCTTTTGATGCCATGCGTTCCAACGGAACTTTATTGATGTAATTTTTATAAAATTTTGTATTCTGATTGTTCAGTACGCCCCCAAAAGTCATTGTGTTTACTCTGACATTCCATTTGCCCCAATATGTTGCTAAATAGCGTGTTAAGTTCAATATCGCTGATTTTGATACTGAATATGATATTGGTTTAATAAATGGGTCTTCTTTAATTTCATAAATACGTTGGTCTGGTGATACCATACCGTAAATAGACCCGATGTTGATAATTGAACCTCCGTGTTGTTCCATCATCGTTGCCCCTATCACTTGGCAGCACAGGAAGGTACCCTTTACATTTACTTCCATTACTTTATCCCACTGTTCTTCTGGATAATCTTCGAACCTGTGTGAATCCCTATCTGGTGGAAAATCTATGGCTGCACAGTTTATCAACCCATGTGGAACGCCCCATTTCAGTTCGACCTGCGATAACCCATCTTGAATTGATTTTTTGTTAGTAACATCGACATGCATTACTAAATAATTGTCACTGATGAATTTTGCATCCAATCGAGTGTTTTCATAGTTTACTATATCGAATATGGCGACTTTTGCGCCTTGTTCGTTCAAGTGGTGAGCGAATTCTCTTCCGAGTAGTCCCTGACCGCCTGTGATTATTATAACCTTACCCTTTACGCTGAATATTTGGTTTTCCATTCGAAATCCTCTATTGTTTTCCTGAGTATTTCCGCTTGCTGTTCTGCAATTTCCATATTCTGATAGTTCGTTTTGAATTGCATCATTTTTCGTTGTACTTTTTCGGCTGTGGGGCACGTTCTGTCCCAATTGTAATCCATCATTATAGGCTCCCGGTACGGTACTTGCCACGCACCGTAGAACCCGTGTCCTCCGTTCTGTACGTACAGTTTCCTGAAGTCCTGCCACGATTTTCCGATTACACCTTCATAGGTCATTGCGAATGTCCAATACGAGTTCGTATATCCTTCAGGCACGAATTGTGGGGTAAGCCATGTGCATTCGGTGTCTTCCAATACTTCCCGATAATACTGAGCAATCGTCATTCGTTTCGCTACGATTGATGTAAGCCGTTCCAGTTGCGCCAAGGCAACCGCTGAGTTCAGTTCTGGCAATCGGTAATTGTATCCAAGCGTATCGTGTCGCAGATAGTCGGGAGATTGAAATACATCATCGTTCGCCCGTACTCGCCCGCTTTCTGCGGTCAGGTTCTTGAACCCGATTCCTGCGTATTTCCGAACACTTTCTGCAAGCTCTTCATCTTTTGTTATGACCATCCCACCTTCACCGACTGAGATGTGCTTACTGTTTTCGAAACTGAAACATGCCATGTGCCCGATTGAGCCTGCTACCCGTCCATGATATTTTCCCAAGAAACATTGGGCACTGTCCTCTATAACCACAAGGTCTTTTTCTTCTGCAAGCTCCATAATCGGTTTCATGTCTGCCGGAAGCCCGTATAGATGAACAACAATTATCGCTTTTGTCCGTTTCGTTATCCTGTCCCTGATGCTTTCGGGGTCGATGTTGAACGTTGTATGGTTGATATCCGCATATATGGGTGTTGCCCCCGTGTATAGTGTGGCGAACGTGTCCATAATCACAGTCAGTCCCGGACTGATTACTTCATCACCCGATTTTATGCCCGCTGCGAGTAAACACGTATGCAAAGCCGATGTTCCTGAATTGTGGGCTATCCCGTATTTGCTGTTGAATGTTTTCGCAAATTCCTTTTCCAATCGCTCAGTCCATGTTCCGCCCGTTGCGGATTTCATATCGCTTTTGAGGACTTCTTCTACGTATTCTAATTCATGTCCATGAAATCGTGTCACGCTGTTACTCTATCCAACATAATTATTATAAAGGTATCGGTCAGCTAACTGTACGTACAGATACGCAAGAACACTTTATTGAGGTCTTCTCGTATCTTTTTTGAAACTGTGCCTACATCCCCTTGTTTGATGTGTTTGAAATAATATCTTAATTTTAACTTTATCTTTTCCTTTTTATCGAATCCGTTGTTCAGTTCGTATTTCCTTGTGCTGTTCTGAATACGAGTTCGCTCAGACAAAAGATATTCTGTTGACATTTCTGTGAAGTTGATTTTAAGGGTTCTGTCACTATCAAAACTGTTTCGAAGGTATTCTATTTCATCAGTAATAAATCCCTTTTCTTTGGCGAAATCCCATAGCGGAGTTCCGGGAAATGCTTGAATTAAATGGTATCCTGCGAGTAATTGAACTCGATGTAACATTTTCTCTCCATCCGTTATTGTTTCGGGGGTTTCTCCCGGATAACCGATTATAATACCCATGCCAATATATAATCGACATTCCTTTGCGATGTTTAAGAACCGTTCGTTTTCTTCTACCGTTGATTTTTTGTTCATTGCATCGAGCATTTTTTGGTTGCCATGCTCTATACCTACCTGTACCATGAAACATCCAGCCTCTTTCATGCTCTTGAAAAGTTCCTTGTCGGCAAGCTCTACCCGTATCGCACACGACCATATAAACTTCATCTGTCTGTTGTGAATTTCCTGACAGAATTTTTGAATCTTTGTTTTGTTCACGAAAAAGTATTCATCTATGAATGTGATTACGCCAATCTTGTGTTGTTTTATTAATATATCGATTTCGGCAAGAACATTTTCTATACTTCGGCTTCTGTATGTTCCGTTAAAATTTCTGAAGCAGAAATTACACCGCATTGGACATCCCCTACTCGCTAAAATTGGAAGTGCATCATCCCATAGGTCATCTGTTTCCCGATATATTTTCATGTACTTTTCACTGAATAGATGCCATGCTGGAAATGGAATTATGTCGAGGTCTTCTATCATTGCTCGACCCCGATTAATAGTTGCTTGCCCGGTTTGGTCTTTGTATCCTACTCCCTCGATTTCTTCTCTGTTTTTCCCTTTAATCAATTCTTGAATTGTCCTTTCGCCTTCCCCAATAACATAAATATCGGCGTTAAGGCTTTCAATGATTTTCGTTGGCATTGATGTTACAATTATTCCACCAAGAACCACAATCGACTTTTTGTTGCTTGATTTTATGTCGTGTATGACCCGTTCGATACTGAAGAAGTGTGCAGATAGTCCTGATATGAGAATATATTCGTAACTCTCGTCCTTCAGTCGTTCCCTATTGGTTTCTATGTTTAAATCAAGAATGTCAATTTTCGCTGTTGGTTCTACCTGAAGAATTGATGCTGATAAGTATCCGATTGCTGTCGGAAAATACGGTCTACGTCCGTGTTCGGGGTATACAAACAGAATTTTTGTCACTTCGCTTTAGTTCGTCACCTAATTATGATATAGTTTTTGGTGTAACTGTACGTACATGTATCTCAAAAGGTTTATCTCAATTGTGTTTCAAGTTGGGTCTAATGAAAGTAGCTTTCCTTATTGATAAAAATGTGTTTTATCGTATGTTTGCCCCCATAATAGAAGAGATGTTGAGCCGTGAACATGATGTTTATTGTTTTCATGATGCTGCTTGCCCTCGTGATGGGATTAAAGGATATCTATATCCTGCGCTGAGTGATGCCCCTAAATTCTATAATGGTAATCCCATCGTTGTTTTTTATTCGGGTGCTATTGGGTTTGCTGAAATATCCAAACGTCTTGGGATTGAGGTTGTGGTTTCTCTCAACTACTATAATCGGCACGTTCCACTTCACGAGCTTGTTGGGTGTTTTGGTGTGAAATGGGTGGCGATTCAATACGCTCTCGACCAGTTACCATACTCACATCTGATTGATTTCCCTGACCGATTTTTCTTTTTCAGTTCCGTGTGGTTCGAGCTTGTACGTACCTTCAAACAACCCAACATGAAGCTGTTGACCGGTGATGGTGTCCGCTTTTGTGGATTCCCTGAACTTGACCAGCTTAATACTATCGACCCTATACAAGTTCGGTCAGAACTTGGAATCCCCGAAGGTAAACCTGTCGTGTTGTACCTTTCATTCCAATACCTTATGCAAGGAAATCAGTTATATTCCCGATATCTGTTTTCGGAGAATAATCTAATTATGAAATTAATCGCTTGTTTGCGCCACCCCAAATATTTTAAATATCTTCTTCGTGGATACAATAATGAGAACCTATTCAAGGCGATTAAGAAGTTCTGTGACAGAAACAATGCTTACCTTCTTATCAATGGCAGACAGAAATCGCCGATTCCCCCTTATATCGTAGGTGATAAAACCGTTACCGATGTGTCATTTTATCCTGCTGATATTTTAAAGTGTTTAAGCGTGGCTGATGTTTGTTTTAGTTTTTGGTCAACCGTAGTTACTGAATGCGTCCCTATGGGCGTGGCTAATGTGTGCATTGCGCCTGAATTAGATGATATCTTTCCACACCACAATCGATTCGGTCATAATGATTCTATTTTTAATCATGTTCTCAATATGTGTCCTGACCTCTTTGATTGTGATGGTGTTACTCGAAAAATGGGGATTAAAGAGTTGATACGGGATTTGCCGGATATGAGTCTTGATGAGTTTGATATTAACCCGATGATTCAAGCCCTTTGGATTCAGAAGTTCCTTTCTTCTGCCGATTCAAAAAGTTCTGAACGAATTGTTTCCGAGATTGAAACTCTTTTCTGAGTTTCCGATACGTGTTCTGTGTGTAGATAATCCCTGCCCTCCCATTTAAAATATATGCAATTTTCCGTATCAGATTCTCAATGTTCAGGGGGTCTAATTGGAATATTGCCTCCATCTGATGATTTACTTCGTTCATTAAGTTCATCTGAGTGAAACTGTAAGCAAGTATGGTGTGAAAACGAATCTTTTCCTCTCGTGACCATTGACCACTCATCGCATCCAAACCCAGTGTTGCCTTCCTCTGTGCTAAAATAACATATCGTGCCTGCGCCTCTGTTCTTGCAAAACTTATCATTTCATAATGAACTCTGGATTGATACAATCTACTCGGCAAGTTTCGTATCTGATACTTTTTCGATATCCGTAACCAATACTCGTAATCCTGTGCATATCTGAAATTCTCATCGTACTTACCGACATCCTCCATTACCGTTCTTCTGAACATTACCGAGCCGTGAGTCAATCCGTTTCTAACCTTCAGCGATTCCATCGGGTTAGGGGCTGCCTCCCATTCATCAATTTCATCTCCGATTTCATTTATTATCGTGGTGCTTGTTCCAAGAACCCCGATTTCAGGATGGTTGTCCAAATATCTTACTTGGTGTTGTAGTCTCACTCGTTCCGACACATCATCGGCATCCTGTCGGGCTATATACTCGCCTGATGAGGCGAATAGCCCTTTGTTGAGGCTTTTGGTAAGCCCGATGTTCGCCCCGTTCCTAATGAGTTTAATGCGTGCATCTGTTGTGAATGAATTGATAACTGCACGTACAGAAGGGTCAACATCTTCAGAGTAATCATCGATGATAATGAATTCGAAGTCTTGGAATGTCTGATTTAAAATGCTTTGAATCGAGTCTATTAAGTATCTTCGTTCGTTGTATACGGACATTATCACGCTTACTTTTGGCATTTTACTCGCTCAAGAAATATTTTATTACCCATTCAACCCATTCACTTCGTTTCATGTATCCTTCCTTATGGTGTGCATCTCCACCCCGCCCTGTACCACGACCGAGATGCATGTATATCAGTTCCCCATCATCATTGAAACATCGGTCGAATGGAGAGTTCCTTACGAATTCCGGGTATTTCGGGTTGTCTTTTACGAGCGCAAGCGTTTCAGGATTGTTGAACGTGTTCTTGCATACAAATGTTTCATAGTCGTTTCCACGTAGCCCGATTGTAATAAAGTCCCCTACATCATATATCGGCATATCGTGCATGAAATGTAAGTTCAGTTTTTCGTATAGTTCGAAGTCGAATAAGAATCCGGATACGTGAACTGCATTAACTCGTGCCCTATCCTGACTGACCCCCGCTATTTTTACTTTATCGTTGATTTTGGATTTCAGGTAGTCAAGCCACCCTACCTTCACTGGCAGAGCATCGTTGTGCATAACGAACATGTATTTCCCTTTTATGATTTTCGCCGCAAGGTCAAGAGATACTGCGTTCGCAAATGTGATGCGATATTTTGTCATCCATCGTGGCTGATACCACGTTCCGATGCCCGATGTGTTATAGATTACATTCACGCCTTCGAGAAGCGATAAATACTCTTTCATCTCTTGGTTTGAATCATCATCGACTATCCAAAGGACATACGGTTCGTTCGTATATTTTTTTATGCAACGGATAGCCACATCAGTCATTTCGATTGAGTTCCGAACAGGCATGACAATGTGAACTGCTTCGGGGTCTAACGATTCTACCAATCGGGATATTTTATAGTTGTATGTTCTTCCCGCAACTTCCTGTTTTCCTGATTTAAGTTTTGGCATGTTTACTCCTCATATTTATTGCACCGATTTCATTCATTTTTATTATCTTTTCTGTTCCAATGTTTTCTTCAATCCATCGCAATGCAATGGTTTTAAGCACTTCACTTTTGTCCTTCCCGTAGAACGGTATCAAAGATTCAAGTATTTGGATATGAATATCCTCAAAGTTGGTTTTTATTTCCATATTTTGTTCCTCAACTCATTTCCGGTATTTCGTCTCGATAATGCCAATACGCCTGTAAAATCATGAAATCTATCGGAAGTCCGTAGTAGTTATGTTTCAGACGATAGTATGATGCTTTTCCCCAAAAATACGCTGCAATGGATGCGAACAACCCGTATTTTTTATATATTTTTTCGCAAATTCCGACCAATTGACCGAGCTTTTCGTATCTGGCGAATGTTATATGTGTCCATAGATTCTGACTGAAATAGAGTTCTTTTATCCATGGTGGTTTCGTGCCACCTATTGTTTCAACATTTATCCATTCTCGGAATTTGGTTGGCATTTTCAAATTATAATCACGCACACATTGTTCATATAATTCTCCACCCGGATAAGGTCTGAACATAGCAGCCCCGTTTATGAAGGTTTCCGGGTTTGCTTCGAGTATCTGCCATATTAACTTCAGGGTTTCTAACTGTTCTGATTTTGTTTCTGTTGGTAATCCGGTCATGAACGCTACGACGGGAACAATGCTGTGTTTTTTAGCCCGTTTCACGAATGTCAGGATATCCTGCGGAGTTATTGTTTTGCGAAGCATATCCAATATTCTCTGACTTCCCGATTCCCCTCCGACCGAAAGTTTATTGCAGCCCGACTTTACGAGAAGGTTCAGGTATTCGTCATCTATCCACACCTCTCGTGTGAACTTAACATGCGGGTTGGCAAGCCATGTTATTTTTATTCCTCGTTCTAATATTCCTTCCGCTACTTTTTTTGTTTGATTTCTGTTCGTTAGAAACACTTCATCCCGTATTCCTATCCGAAAAACATTCCATTTCTTTTGCATGTGCTCGATTTCATCGAGGATTCGTTTTGGCGACCGATATCTCATCTTCGTGTTTTTTGTTATGACATTGACACAAAATGTGCATTTAAAGGGACAACCCCTACTGGTTTGTACTCTTGCTATCTTTTCGGTCATGGTCTTGATTGCTTTCTCGCTCATGAGTCCCCAATTCACGAATGGTAATGTTTCCATATCCATGAATTCCCGATTTGGTGTGCTGTGTATGATTCCCGTTGCATCCTTAAACGTTATTCCTTTTACGTTTGAGAAATCCGTTTCTCCTCTCTCTATAAACTGAACAAGTTCAAGCATAGTGCCTTCGCCTTCTCCACGCACAACGAAATCTATCAATGGGTCTTCTGCCGTCTGCTCAGGAAAGAGTGTTGGATGAGCACCACCCAAAACGGTTTTTATGTTTGGGTTCACCGCCTTTATTTCCTCTAAAAGCGGAATAAGATGCTTTATGTGAATTGACATACAATATGAGCCAATGCAGATGGCATCTTTTATCTCAGTCATTACTCGGTCATGCCAATTCTCTTCAACTGAACAATCTATGAATCTGACATCGTACCCGTTCTTCTGCAAGTATGTTGCTACATAAAGTGTTCCTGTCGGGGTGTTGTAATCCGTAATCGTTCCTATCGGTGGGTATATCATTACTATTTTATTGGTCATTTTTTTGCTCCATAATTTATTATACTTTCCGATAATTGTTTTTCGGTATTTTCACTCATGATTTTTATTCCTCGTTGTCCACATGCCTCGTTCGGTTTGGAAAAGCTCGTGCATCGTATGAATTCGGTTTTATTACCGACAAAAAATATCCGGTTGTAAATGAACTCAAAAACCATGAATCTTTTACGAATTTACAGTTGTCGAGTTTTGTTATCAGGTCTATGAATGGAAACACCCAATACAATAACCACCGTGTTCTTGATTTTGTATTCATAATTGCCTGTTTTAGCATGTATCCCAAAACCGTGAAATATAGACCTTGTTCTGATATATAGGCGACACTTAGCCCTGCCCTATCAAACATCTTTATTAGTTTAAAATTCGTGAATCTGACCAAATCATAATCGAAATGTATGCCGATATTGAACGGGGTTGATACCATAATATTGCCTTTTGTGACAAGTACACGACCCATCTCTAAAACAGCTTTCTCTGGGGCATTCAGATATTCAAGAACTTCCGTGCATTTTATTGAATCGAATACTTCTGATTTGAATGGCAAATATTCGGCATCGCCTATCACGGTCGGTCTTTTTGTTTTATCCCTATCAACCGTAATGTGGTCGCTTACATCCCCGAATTTTATCTGATTGCCCCGTTTTGTTCCCCCGCCAATGTCAAGCATCCGACCAAATAGATTCTGCTGATGCAGTTCTATTTCTTTATCGAGTAGGGTACGCCGATATGAATTTATCATAATTCCTTCCTGAGCGTCATGTATTCCTGTCCACCCCGTATGGTTGGGTATTCTTTGTAAGATACACCCGTGTCGTGTATCCTGAAACCGTTTATTTCAGCTATTTCGATTGCATAGCCTTTTCTGAGTATGAGAGATGTGTGGTTTACCGGTGCATCAATTTCAACATATCGCCTATTTAAAAATCGTATTTTGTCTACGAAACTTAAATTATAAAAAGAACCGTAGTATATTTGGGCAACACCCCCGTATTTCAAGCAGCGGTGGATTTCCGTAATATATTTCTTGAACGTGTTTATCGATGTAAAGTGCTGAAATACGATGAATGAATATATGAAATCTGTACTCTCCGACCCCACATCTATTGTTGCGCCCGTACTGTGTTTTAATTCGAAGTTTTGGTGTCCGTGTTCGTTTAATATTTTCTCTACCGTACTCGCTTCATTATGAACATCTATCCCGATAACTTTCTTGAATCGGGTGCATCCTGCGTTCATCAATCTCCCACCACCATACCCGATTTCTAATGCTACCATTTCTTGCATACCCTCAAGTAGATTTTTAACGACTGTGGTTAAAATGTGATGTCTAAAATCCGACTCGGCTTCTTCGAATACTGTGTTGGGGTCTTTTGGTTTGTCGAACCATTCCGTGAACGCCGAGATTCCTTCGTCTCTTGCTTGTTTTATTCTTTTCCGATAATCCTCAACTTCAACCATAGACCTCCTGTAGCATTACAACCTCAAATCCTCCGGTCTTTATCCAACTTAGAAGGTCTTCGAGTTCTGTCCACCGACCCTGTTTGTCTATTTCCAAGGCATGACCGTAAATATGAATCAGCCCTTGATTATATTTAATGTATTTCTTGCACGACCGTTTCCAATCTCCTGTCCATGAAAATTTTGTTCCTTCTAAAATATTTCTCCGTATCCTGAAAATCCTATGATACAATGTGTTGTATATCTGAATCGTTGGGATAATGGCGAATTTGTCCGAGCCGAAATTCGTATTACCTTCACCAGTAGCACGAGCATACTTATGCCCCGTGACTTCTGTTTCTATTTTAATTAGGTCTGTGAACTGACCTTTCGGATAACTGAATCCAACAACATTCGTATTCAATAAGCTATCCAATGCTTTTTTCCCCATAATAAGTTCGTAGTGCCTTTGGTCTCCGTGCTGAAGTGGTAATGGGGTGTGGCTGACCGTGTGTGCAGCGATTTCGTGCCCTCTTGAGTGTAGTTCCTGAATATCCTTTGATTTCATACCTACGTGCTTTTTTAATGGTATTATATTGATAAAAAATGTTGCCCTGAATCCATATTTTTCTAATAGGTCGGCTAATTTCATATTTAATGCATGATTGTCATCGAAACTGAATGCGATTCTCATTTATATCTCCAAGTATATTGGTTTTTTGCTTTTTTCCAACATTATGTTGTGTATAGGACAAAGTAGATTGAGTGGGCTTTTTGTGGATACGATTTCGTAATTACATTCAATCATGGGACATTTATATCGTGCTTTCATATTTTTATCAACCCACACAGTTCTTTGATTCGTTCTTCTTCTCGGTCATCCGATTTCCAAATACCATTGTTCTCTAAAACATAGTCATCGTAGATTGAATATAATTTGCGGGTGAGTGTAATCCCTACATCATCATTGCGTTCCGACCGATTAATAATTTTGCGGTATTTCTCAGGCATCTTCACGTATAGCACGAATCGGTCACGGAAGGCTACCAATTCCTCTGTTGATATTGTCGGTAACGTTAAGGCAGGTCTGTCCTGTTCATAAACTGCGGTCGAGTTATGGTCGAACATTCCGTTCTCAATAGCGAACTCTCCGAGTTTCGTTCCTCGATAGGGATAGAAATAAACGCTGTTTGGGAATCTTGGTTGAGCCAATCTATTCAGTTCTGCCGTTTCTTCGAGTGATTCTCTCGTTTCATGTGGGATTCCAAGCATGTTGAATGAAGAGGTTCTTATTCCTGCTTCGTTTAATAATTTGAATGCGTTGATTATCTCTTCTTTTGTTTCCGTTCGCTTCAATATGGTTCTACGCAGATATGCATTTCCTGTTTCTATTCCCATTGAAACACTTAAACAGTTCATTTCTTTAAGGTATCCGACTGTTGTTTCATTGATGTGTTTTGCATTGACCATTGCTGTGAACGGTACGTTAACCTCTCTTCGATATTGTTCAGTGAACTGTTTTAAATATGCGTCGGGCTTCGCTGTAAAATCTTCATCGTGGAATACTATCAGGTTCAGACCCCACATGTCTCGGAGGTGTTTCAGTTCTTTTATAATGCGACCTACGCTGTACCTTCGCATATATTTCCCGGCGTGCTCCCCATAAAGTTCTCTGGTTGGTTCATTAATACAATAAGTACAGACATTAGGACATCCCCACCCCACCATGCAATCTCCCCCGACTCTCGGTTTACCATCGAATGGTTTAATTAGATGTCTGTTATCGAATAGCGTCCAGTCAAGGTAAGGCAATGAATCCAAATCTTGAAAATATGGTCTGAGCGGGTTTATGCGAATCTCGCCACCATCCGTTCGAAATGCCATGTTCTGTACTTCTTCGGGGTTTCCGCCATCTTGGAAACACCACAATAATTCTGGAACGGCTTCTATGCCCTCCCCGATACACCCAAAATCAATGTTCCTATTCTCAAGGATGCGTTTCGGTTCTGTTGTTACGGCTTTATTACCCCATATCACCTGTACGCTACTATCCCACCATTTCACCACTTTGGATACTTCGAATCCGATGTCTATCTCATCAGATAATGCCGATACAAGAACTACTTCCGGGTGAAATTGCATCAACTTTTCAAGTAGCTCTCTTTGAATTGTTGTCTTTTTCTTGCAACGGTCGTGCCCTTCCCAATCCATTTTTTTGAAGATGCGTACTCTCATCCCATCTTCAGTATCATCCGTGTGCCCCGTATCGATAAATGTGGTGTCGAATAAAGCCACTTCATGTCCGTGTGCTCTTAATATCGGAGCGAGCAATGCAACTGCAAGTGGCTTATATCCAATTTGGTCTTTGTTCGTCCAAACGAATAAAACTCTCACTGATATATCCCCTGCTCTTCGGTTGTTTCTTTATCGTTCTTGATTCCCGGTAACGGAATTGGCACGGCTGGAGGAAGACCCATTGATTGGCTCGACAACAATGCCATAGGTAATATTCTGAGCATGATTTTGTTTGCTATCTCGGTTCGCATTTCATCCGTGATGTCTTCGATTTTATCTACTGTTTTTTCGCAGTCTACATCCCCCTCGTATCGCAAATAACCTAATGAGGGGTTCGTATACACTATTGAGAACGAATATTCAACTCGAATTACTTCGTCCTCGTTCATTCTTGACTTTACGATTTGCGGGGTTTTGAGTGAGAAATCGTAATTTATATTTATGTCATGATGCTCTTTCAGTTTTTTTTCTGACCATAAAAACGCTCGCCCTTCTGTTTTTGATATCGTTATGTTTATAATCATAGTTTGGCTCTCCCGACTCGAATTAATTCTCCTATCTTCTGTCTTCCTTCCATTAATTTATGTTTTATTTTGTCTGACTGCTGATACTGTTTCGGGGTCGTATTCTCCAAGATGTACATGCAGAATGAATAATAGAGGTCTGCAACTTTTTCATCACTCATCGTATTTATTTTTTTACTGAAGTGTTCGAGGTTTGAAGATACCATTTCTATCGCTTGTATTACATCTTCTGTGCCTTCGAACAACAAGCCACCATTACCAACCAATTCAGGATTCCCGCCACTGTTCCTGACTACCACAGGCAGCCCGCAATGTAATGCTTCAACGAGAGAATTTGAACACGCATCGTTCTGCGTGGCAGTGATAAAGATGTCGCTTCCTTTTAACATAGATGCAACCACCCGGCTGTCTTGTGGTGGAAATGTTTCTATGTTATTAAATTTTAGTTTTGAATTTCCAAGATATATAAATTGGTATTTCGTGAAATCGAGGTGTTCATCCAAATATTTATAAATGTCAAAGCCTTTTATTGTTCCTGTTGACCAACCCGTTGTGATGATTCTTATTCGGTCTCGGTCATGTGTTCCTTCTTTGCGGGTATTGAATATTTGATTATTTGGTGCATTATGGATAATCGTGCTGATTCCTATCGGTAATCCGATTTCGTAATATTTCCCTTCCTGCCATGCCGACTGAAACACCGTTCCATCAGCTACGGTTTTGTTCATCTCAATTACTATTTTGTCGAGATACCTGTCACCTCTTGCGTATGTGAATACTGACCCCAAGCGATGAACGAAATGTTTTTTCGGGTATTTGATTTTTGCATCTATGACTTCTTCCGTTTGGTGATGGCTGTTGAATAGAATTACGTTTGCCTCTGCAATTGATTCCGCATACCTTCCGCTCCTGCGGAGTTGATGGCGAAGGGTTTTTAGGAACTGATTCCCTCCACCCCATGCGTGGTCTTTAATATCGCTGAGGATATGTATTTCTTTCATCCTACCTCTGTGCCGGTATTTTTTTCATATAGAATCGCCAATTTCCGCCTGCGGGAAATCCGTATTTCTTAATTTCAGTTCTGATACATGAACCAAATGCAAATTCATACTCATTAGCGGAATGGGTGTCAAAGAATCTTATCATGCTCGATTTGAAATCGTCTGTGGTGATTTTCATCTTGCCGTTTATTCTCAGATAGAGTTCATCCATAGCAATATATTCTGATTTTGAGTTTTGGCGTTCTGCTTCCAAATATGCCTGTATTATCTGCTCATCAGTGAGTGTTTTTGGGTTTGTCTTTCGTTTTATTTCGGATACCCGTATCACTTCATTTTCGGCTATTATGAATGGTTCTGTTGGCATGTGGTCTATTCCACCCCTATCCCATCGAATCGAGAGAACGTTCTTTTCAATATAATAACAGAATCGGCTTTTTTCATCCAACTGTATCGATACGTAGGCGTTGTGGTTTTTATCTCCCTGACAGCAGTTCGTTGTTTTTAAACCGAGTCGGTTGAGTTCCTGTATCAAAGGTATCATCTCTTTGTCGATGTCCTTCTTTTTTCCATTAATCTCGGTTATTTCACCATCGTGGGTCATAAACAGTAGCTCTATCCAACATAATTGAGATAAAGGTTTCCATGATGTGATGTCGTTGCCTATCTTCTTCGGCTTAAACCTGCAAACAGATGATATCGGTAAATAAATCAAGCCCCTTTTTTGTCTCGTTGCCTCAGCAATCCCACCCCATCCGTTCGTTGATGCCTTGCACTTTAGCTGTAGCGGAGTGCGATGTCGGTCACTATTATTCGATTCATAAACCTATCTACCTATCTGCTTGTTGTACGTACATTATGTGTACTCGATGAGATTTCGGTTCTTTAGACTATTGATTAAATCATCCTTTGTCCTGAGTGTGCAAGTTTCCAGTGCACTCAGTTTTCTGCGGGAGTGCTCATCGATATCGACCTGTAAGGTGTCTATCAAATCCCATACAGACATGACTTCAACATTATTGGGGCTTTCTTCGTTGAATCTGATGTAATCTTCAGTAGAAAATACGTCACTTAATACTACTATCCATAGTTTATTTAAATATTTATGGTAATCCTTCTCAAGATATTTCCGCCGGATAACACATCCATCCCGTAGTTTTGTGTTTGTTACATCAATTCCGACCCTCCCACCACACACAAATTCGATAACATTTCCGATTGAAAGTTTTTTATTATATATGGGTTCCGGGTGCCCATTAAGTTTGCAATATTGTACTAATATTTTTTTCACTTCTTTTTCTGACTTATAACCACGACGTTTTACATAGGTTCCTATATCTAATTGCTCTTCTAAAGAGGGAGGATACCCCAACTTTTTTCTGAATGTATCTATACCACCATATTTTGATATTGTACTGCTTAAATCGTTTCTGTCTTTTTCTTTAAGCTCTGTTCGTGTCGGGAAGTGACCAAGTTCTGCTATCGTCTTTTTTAGTTCCCTTAAAATATTTTCTTGCGTCCAATAACCATACGGTTTTCGCAGTAGTTCACAGCCGAGTGCAGTTCTGAATACACCCATTCCACCATTTGCTGTTATTGCACCGATTAAATCGTTTTTATCTATTTTTTTAAGCTCTGCGAATGTTGGGAAGTGACCAAGTTCTGCTATCGTCTTTTTTAGTTCCTTTAAAATATTTTCTTGTGTCCAATAACCTTTTGATTTTTTAATTAGCTCATAACCCATCACCGTTCTAAGTTTATTCCAGCCACCGTTTTTTGCTATCGCATTAACTAAATTGTTTCGGTCTGTTCCTTTTAACTCCGTTCGTATTGGGAAGTGACCAAGTTCTGCTATTACCTCTTTTAGTTCCTTCACCGTATTTTCGTTTGTCCAATAATTTGCTGGTTTTTGGTGTAATTCGGAATCAAGCAGTGTTCTGAATTTATTCATCCCACCATTTTTATTCATTGCACCAATTAAATCGTTCCTGTCTTTTTCTTTAAGCTCCGTTCGTATTGGGAAGTGACCAAGTTCTGCTATTACTTCTTTAAGTTCCTTCATGATGTTTTCATGCGTCCAATAACCACACGTTCTTCGTTCATTTTCCCTTACCGTAGACACCCGAAGTATCGCTTCCAATCCTTTCTTTACAGCTACCTTGTGGTGTATTGGGGCTTTGTCCTGAATGCCATGCTGAGTAACTATTGGTTGTCGGGGTTCAAACCAGCCTTTATGTATATTTGTCTTTTCTATCATTCCTCTAACCTTTTGTAGATTTCATTATAAAATCTATTTGCCATGATATCCCATGAGAATTTCTTAGCCGTTTCTATTCCCCCTGCCTTTAATCTGCGTGCAAGTGAGTCGCTGTTTAAAATATCGAGTGCATAATTTGTCATTCCTATAATATCATCAATATCCACGATGAATCCATTCTCACCGTTTTTTATGGTTTCTGGAGCTATCCCGACTTTTGTAATTATGAGAGGTATTCCCGAAGCCATAGATTCCAGAATCGCTTTAGGCATCCCTTCACTTCGGCTTGTACAAATATACAAATCGAGTACTTTATAATACTGAGCTACATCTCTGAAATCTTTTAAGTAAATGTGTTTGAATGGTATTCCGTGTGTTTGTAATTGGTGTTTTACGTAGCTTCGATTTGCCCCTAAAAGAAGCACAAATATTTTTTTATTGTGCTGTCGCTGTATTCTTTTTACAGTTTCAATAAATGCTTCTGGATTCTTAACCCACTTCGGAGTGATGTCTTTTTTTTCGTTCCATCCATTTGAATCTTTTTGAAAGCTCCCTATCACTTTTGCATCGGCTGGAATTCCCAACTTGTTCCTGAGTTCCCAATATCCCTCTATTTCAGATGCGGGTTTGAACTGGTTCAGGTCGATACCGAGCGGAATGGTAATGATTTTATCATCGTTTGCTCCCATCTCAATAAAACTTTTCCGAATTGCTTGATTTGTCACATGCAATATCTCAATATGTTTGCCCATTTCTTTAATGTTTTTCAGGTTCTCGTCGTTCTGAGTGATATGATACCATGATAATACGCATCGGTTTGATTCGTGGGGAATTTGATATGTCCCTACTGACCCGAAATGAATTATTTTGTTTTTCAGTCCTTTTGGTGTTGTGGTTATTCGGCTTTTCATTACCACATCCCTGAGCTTATTCATCTGTTTTGTGAGTTCCAGCCCATCCTGTTTGATTGACCAATCTCTCGATTCAACGATGTAATTGAGTCTTGCATCGGTAGTAGTGTTTTTTACATAATCTGTTAAGTAACCCAGCCCTTCACGAATCATTCCATCACCTTGTACTTTGGACATTCGATATAATCAAAGTTTAGAACGAAATTACTCAAGTCGTTCGGCATGTTCAACGAACACCCGCCTTCTTCCGGTGAGTTTTTACAATTACTACACGCATCCCATTGCATACGTCCGACTGTTGCGCTCATAGTTTATCATTTCCTCTTGCTACTGCAAGAATCTCTCCGAACTGTGTATTGTAAGATTCAAGCTCCAGCCCAGATGCTTCAAGTTCTTCCTTCAAGGTTGCTACCGTATATTCTATACAATGTGTATTATCCAACCTATAATCCCATCCTTGTTCCTTCATATAAATAGGTAGCCATCCTCGGTCTAATGCGGGAACTCGAATCAATACTTTTTTCCCTCTATGACCCCAAAACGATAAGAATTCAATTCTTTTATCTATGTGTTCAAGAACATTACTTATTGTGATAACATCATATTTTTTGGTGATTGTCAAGGATAGTAGTTTGAGTTCTGTTGCATCCCCGCTAAAATACCTTAAATTTCCTCGTAGATTGCGTTCCTTCGCTTTTCTTATGCGAGATGCATTGATGTCCATCCCCGTGACCTCGAACGCCTTGATAGCCATTTCAGAGGTCAGTACACCATCACCACAGCCTATGTCAAGCACTTGGTCTGTCGGCTCGATGTTGTCAAGGAAAAACTTATGGTGGTTCTGAATCCTGTGTTTCGGGTGAATCCCGCCCTCTTTCATGGATGCCAATACGCCTGCTGCCCGATAAGATAGTGAATGTACGTACAGTATTGTCCTCAGAGCGGGGTCTATTGCCAATGACTTTAGCTCTTCCATCTTCTTGACCAGTTGTATCTCTACCATATCGCATATCCCCATGCAAGAAACTTTCCGTTCGGAAGTGGCACGTATTCTATTCCTGACCATGAATCGCCTGAATCCCCGACACTCCACTGGTCAATCCAGACAAATATCCCATCATCTGTTTTCTGCTGTTTTCCTGTTGGGGCATCTACTATTCTGAAGTCATCCGCATGTTCTGATTCCTCAATTTGATATTCGATTAATTTATATAATTTTTTTGAAACTATTTTCCTTACGGATTCGAGGACTTCCCGATTCTTAGCATCATTCTCAATCCGTTCTTGCTCTATTCGTTTTTCAGCTTCCTTGTAATCTTTTATATCTTCTTCCGACATTCCCTGAAAGTAGTCTATTTCTGCGCTCATTTCAATTCCCTCAACATACATATTTCTCGGCGAACTGTTTCTTTTAATGAGTTGTTTGCCGTTATGGTGTTTCTTGCATTTTCACGGATTTTGTCGGTGATTTCGGGATGTTCACGTATCATGAACAGTGCCCTGTTTATCGTGAGTGTAATGCTACTATGCGACAGTTCCGGGCATAAGAACCCCGTTTCTCCATCTTCGACTAATTCTTTTATTCCACGAACGTTCGTTCCTATTACAATACATCCGCACGCCATCGCTTCCAAAAGGGCTTTTGGATTCCCTTCGTAGTATGAGGGGAGTATGAACATATCCGCTTTCTGATATTCTTGTACGAGGTCTTCGTTCTCTATTTTTCCAAGAAATTTTACGTTCGTGATTCCATAACTTGCCATCGCTACTAAATACGGTTTCTGTTCGCCTTCTCCGACCATCCTCAGTTCCACATCGAGTGATTCTGTGGCAAGTAACAGTGATGTTAAATTCTTCTCCTGTGCTATTCTACCTACATACAGTATCCGTTTCGGGATTCTCTGCGAGGGGTCGGGTTTGAAGAGGTCTGTGTCAACATAGTTTGGAATAACGTGGATTTTGGGTTCTTCAATCCCGTATTTTTCTATTATTCTTTTTTTATCCATCTCGGTCGTGACAATAATACTATCTGCCACCACATAAGATATTCTTTCCGTTAACCCTGCAAGCAATCGCTTCCATAATGGAGCTTTGTGTTCTTCAAGGGTCTGAAGCCACGGATAGCCTTGACGGATTATGAGTTTATTCATTAACATTATTTTCTCCTCCGTAGTTGAGCACAACATTCTTTTATTTTTTCTAATTTATCGATTAATTCATACTCTTTGAATATATTAAGATGCTCTGAATTGAAAATTTGTAGTTCATTTTTACTATTTAATTGGTTACTTACATATTTTTTACGGTTTAACATTGTTTTTATCGTTTCTGTTCCTGAAATTAGCCAAATATGTCTTGGATTAAGAGATGCCCTATTGTCGAAGGCAATGAGAAGAAAATAATCCGCTACTTTGTTTCGTCTGATATGAAAATGCCACGCATTGTCTTTTTTGAATAGGCAAGCAGATTTCACGTCTATTTTGTGCTCTTTACCACATATAAAATCATATCCTTTATTATGAAGTGGTAGTCTCTGAACCTCTAAAAATATTTTACTTAAAATTCGTTCTGCAATATGTACTCCAAGATATAACGGACATGATTTATTTTCTGATAACGGTTGACTTAAACCTTTTAGGTGCATTTGGTATCTTCGTCGTTCTGCTTCATCCTTGAATCCTTTCTTTTCTGCACAACGGTTTGTATATTCAGTGCGATTTTTGTGCCCTTTCTTTTTAATATAGTCTACCTTTTGTTCTTCTGCGCTCGAAAATCCGTTTTTCTTCGCTATATATTCATTATATTCCCCGGCTGTAATCTCCCCTCGTCTATATCGTGCGTGCATTGTTTTACTTTCTTTTGGTATTCTGCACCGTTCCATTTCTGCATTGCTCTTATACCCCATTTGATGAGCACGGTGTTCTTTAAACTCTTTCATATCTTTAAATCCACGCTTTTGTGCTCTGAAATCATTATACTCTGCCGTACTTATTTCTCCTCTTTTCCACCTTGAAAACATTGAGTTTGGATTTTTTATGACTGCCATTCGTTTTCAATCCTTATTTATATATCTCGAATAAAAATTTTGATATAACTGCTGTAATCGAACCATTCATTTGATTCGATTTGAAATAATCTACATTCTTCAATATATGCCTATGAAGCCACGGTGCGTAGAGTGTGTACAACCAATCGGGCATCCATGTGTTGTTGTACAAAATCCCGAATCCATCAATATATGGTTCATCTGCGTTCCCATACGTAACGATGAATATTTTTTCTAACGCTTTATTCAGTTCTCGATACGGTTTGAGTTCCCGTTCCAGTGTTCCTGATTCTTTCCATTTCTTGAGCGACATCCCGTAAGACATGAACAGAACGAGTTTCCCTTCGTGAAATATGGATTCGAATGCCTCTTTTGCACACTCCGGGATTTCGAGTTCCTTTACCATCTGTTCTCCACGTTCGGTTAATTTGACTCGCATTGTGTTCCATCCTTTTTCCAATTGAGTTTGAATACAGAATACATCGTCAGTAGCCCCATCACCACATACATAATGTATAATGATAAAGATGCCCCGAATATTCCGAGTTGCTTAATGAAAATAAAGTTCGCACCCAATCCGATTACAGCGGATATGATTGTTATTTTTGCCATAACCCCAATTCTTTTTTTCACAATCAATACGTTCGAGAGTATCGCCTGACATCCATAAACGATTGATGCCACTACTATCATCGGAACGATTGTATACGAGTTCTCTGCTATTTCAGGTGTTGTCAATAATTCGAGAATGTTCTTTGCGAATAGGGATATCACGAGTCCTGAAAGACATGATAATATGAAAAATATAATTATTGATTGTCTTACTCGTGCCCACATCTCGACCTCTCGCCCTGTGTCCTGAAGCTCGGATAGTGCTGAAGGCAATAACGTTCCGAGTGGAGCCATGAATAATAAGACCGCACTACCTAACCCGTATGCTGGTGCGTAATATCCAACATAGGTTATTCCCAAGAACATGCCGATTATGAATTTATCACTTCCGGTAATCATCCACCCCGCTATCGCTTGTGGGAGGGCGGGGTATCCGAACGATAAATATTCTTTCAGTCGTTTGAAATCTACTGACCCGAATCCAATCTCTTTTATTATCAGACCGTACATTATCCAAAATAATATGATTTGCCCTATCCCGTATGCTCCTATCGCCTGCATTAAGTTCGGAGATGAAAGAACTGCAATGCATACCATCCCTGTGACTGCTACGGATTGAATTATCGTAAATGCCGTGAGCCTTTTTATTTGCTGTCGTGCCCTGAAATAACTCATGCATACGTTGTTCAAAACAATTACTGGGAAGAGAAATGCGATGTATTTGATGATTTCTGCCCTTCCGTCAAATAAATAGTTCGCCGTTTGCTGAGATGTCAATATGAGTAATGCTGAAATCAAAACGCTTGATGTTAGTATAAAGAGAAAAATCGTTTGAAATTTGTCGGTCAGTTCTTTTGTGGTTTCTGTCGGGAAAAAACGTAACATGGCTGTAGTTAATCCGATGTCTGCTATTGGCATCAAAAGTCCGATAATAACCAAAAACAGTACCCAAATCGCATATTCCGATACGGGTAGCGTTTTTGTCAGTATTGGAAGAAGAACAATGCTACTGAGTGTGAGAATTATTTTGCTTACACTGACCAAACCTACACGCCTGACGAATGTGTTTTTGGAATATCCGTTTATTTTTTCTGTAAGTGCCATTCTACTGTCCTTATTATTCCTTCCTCTATTTTCACTTTCGGTTCCCAGTCGAGAAGCCGTTTCGCTTTTTTGATGTTCGCATAATTGATGAGCACATCCGCTTTGTTTCGGGGAGAGTATTTTATCTTTGCATCTCTTCCGAACTCATCCTCTATCAGTTGTATGGCGTAATTCAATTCGATGGGGTTGTTGTTCCCCAAATTGATTGCTTCGAATCCGAGCGGTTTCAGGGAAGCTATCGTTCCTTCGGCTATGTCCCCGACATACGTGAAGTCCCGTTTCTGCGTGCCATCGCCGAACACCTCGATTTCTCGGTCGTTCCTTATTCCTTCTATGAATCGATATAAACTCATATCCGGACGCCCTGATTCTCCATAGCAAGTGAAGTACCTGAGAAGGCTTACATCCAAGTCGTAGATGTAGTGATAGGAATGACAGAGGACTTCTACGGCTTTCTTCGTTGCCCCGTATTGCGTAAGCGGATAGTCCGTGACCATTTCTTCACTTGCCCCCGTTGTCTGCCCTTCGCCGTATACGCTTGATGAGGAGGCGACTACGAATTTCTTAATGTTGTTCTTAACACAGGCTTCAAGAAGGTTCAGGGTTCCGTTCACGTTCACATTAAGGAATGTCCACGGGTCTTCAAGACTTGCTCGAACGCCAGCTAACGCAGCGAGGTTTATTACAGCATCGAATTGGTTGTCATCGATGAGTTCAAACATCGCTTTTTTATCTGTGATGTCCAACCGCTTGAATTTAAATCCTGATTTCCCAAGCAGTTCCTTTAATCGTTTTTCCTTAACATCAGCACCGTATGAATATGCGCTGAGGTCATCTATTCCCGTTACTTCGTTTCCCCTCTCAAGCAAGAGTTTGGTCGTTCTGCTTCCTATGAAGCCCGCACATCCTGTTAATAATATGTTCATTGTAATCTAACCCTTGGATTCTTGAATTTTTTTTGTTCTGAAGAAGAAATCAACGGGTCAAGTATTATTGCTCCGAAGATTCCCCACACTATAAAGCCTATCAGTAACCATGTTTCTGTGGGTGTTTTTGCCAAAAAATTAAATATGAATGCATTGAACCCCAATCGCACAAAGCCAAACACGATAACAATTGTTATTGCTCCGCTGATAATAGAGTCTAAAATAATGCTTCTATTTCGGTCTTCCCCTAACGTTTTTAAAAATATGTAGATTCCTGAACCCACAAATGTTCCGATGATGACCCACCACTCTGAAACCGAAATCACCGCCCCGAAATTGTAGCCCGTGCAATATGGTTTCATCAGGAGAGAATCTGTGAGGCATCGCTGCGCTGCTGTCAGTGTTGATTCTTGGGAGGGAGTTGCCGATTCGCATCGGCTTAAATATTCGTTGTAGGTTTGTCCTGTTGGACAGCCATCTTCGGCTTCCGCTATTGGTATGATTAGTATAATAAGCAGTAGGGGGATGTATTTACCTTTTATTGTGTTCAACATTTTTTGTGCCTCCGTTCCTTGCTCCTACGCCTCTGTACGTGAATTCTAATTCTTTTGCAATATCAGGTCTTATCATGCGTCTGCCATCTATCAGTATCGGTGTTCTCATGCCTTCCTGTATTTTCGTGAAACTCAGTTCCTTGAACTCTTTATGTGCTGTCATTATAACGATTGCATCCGCACCCTTCATGATTTCGTACATCTCATTTTCAGGTGGGGTGTTTGTGGATTCTACATACGGGTCGAGTATCCAAATGTCAGCACCCCGGTTTTCAAGTTCTATGATGAGAACTGCCGATGGGCTTCCCTTAACATCACCCACGTTCTCTTTATACGCCAAGCCCATAACCACTATTTTCGAATTCTTGATACTCCGTTCGTGTTCGTTCAGGGCATCAATGAGCAGGTCAAGAACATGATACGGCATACTGTCGTTCACCCCTCTTCCCGCAAGAATCACTTTTGAATGAATTCCGAGTTCTTCTGCCTTGTGTGTCAGGTAATACGGGTCACAGGGCAAACATTCCCCACCGACCCCGGCTCCGGGATAATAGACATTGAAATTCCATTTTGTCTGTGCTGCTTTTATTACATCCATCACATCGATGTCCATTTTTTCGAATATCATTGCGAGTTCGTTCATCAGTGCGATGTTCAGGTCTCTCTGAATGTTCTCGATGATTTTTGCGGCTTCTGCCGTCTTGATGTTCCTGACTTCACATACATCTTTCACAATCGTTCGATACAACATACTGACGACATTAAGCCAATCAGGATTGATTGCCCCGACTACCCTTATCACATCCTGAATCGTGTGCTCGCTGTCGCCCGGATTATACCGTTCGGGAACGTGAGCCAATCCGAAATCTATTCCGGCTTCGAAAATTGGTCTACCTGTGCCCTTCTCCAATATAGGTTTGAGGATTTCTTCAGTCAGTCCGGGATATACCGTTGATTCAAGAACAACTAATTTCCCTACGGATAGCCCTTTCGCAATATCTTCTCCAGCCAAAATGATAGGGCGCAAATCGGGAGTTTTATCTGAGTGTACGGGAGTCGGAACAATTATCAAGATTATGTCTGCCCGTTTCGTTGCATACGTGGTGTTCTCCGTAGCGAATAATTTACCCGAATCCACAACGTTCTTGACACGTTCCGCAATGTTCAGGTCGTTTAGATGACATTCGCCTGAAGTTATCAGGTGCACGATTTTTTGGTTTTTGTCTGCTCCGATGACTGTAAATCCCTGTTCTGCGAACCGTACTGCTGTTGGAAGACCTACGTAACCGAGTCCGATAACTGCAATTATTGCCGTTCTATCCTTTATTTTTTTTAGTAATTCTTCATACATATTTACCTGCTACCGATTATCTTTTTTACTTCTTCAATCCAACATCGGTCAAGACTACAATTCATTACCGCTTCAGGTTGGCATGATTCAAAATCTGTAATTTCGGTTTCATAACTGAATATACAGTCCTCGCAGTGTCCGTTGTTGTATTCTCCGCATAAATTGAATATTGCTTCCTGATACCCCAATACGTAGTCGTCTCTTGAGTCACTCATCTCTGATTCTATCTTTTTGAGGTATGCTTTTAACCGTTCCGCTATTACCGATTCTTGTTTCAGTTTCGTTTGACACTTTTTGCAGGTTACGTGGTCGTGCCTATCTGAAAACAATGGTCGTGCCTTCATGTCAGGAAATTCTCTGAGTTTGTACAGGCTTCCGCAATATGTTATTCCCTCTTTTTCACTTGCCGAGTAGTGTGTTGGCATGATTCATCCACCCGATGATAAGTTATCGAGAACGGTTTTTGCTTTTGCCGATGGTGTCAGGATGATTTCACCATCTTTTTCACGAACTAAATACTCTTCTCCCTCTGTTGCTATTCCTGTAAGGGGTACTATTACACTTCCACCGTGTTTTGTCGCTATTACAAATTTCATTCTTTGCATTCGAAATTAATTAAGTAACACAAAGGTAATAAAGGTATCGATATCGAGTAAATGCACGTACAGAAAATCAAGTGGTATTAAAAAAGAAAAGGTGTTCTGAAAAATATCAGAACCAACCTGAATTGTTGTTTATTGGTCTGCGAAGTATCCAGATGCACCTGTACCGGTGGCTCCATCTCCAAGCTGTACCCAGAAGTCATCCGCAATCGTGACTGCGCCGTTGTTGGATGATGGTGAACCTGAGTTCATGAGAAGTGATACGTTTATCGTAACGTTAGTGCCGTATGTATCGGTTTCCAATTCCCATGTGAGCCTATTGTTGTCCGATGCGGTGTTCAGTGTCAAGAACTCGTTACTGATTTCACCTACATAGTACCAATTCCAAACAGCGGCATCTCCGCCTTTCCCGGCTGCTGCTGATAGTTTGGTTGCTGCAACGTTAATTGGGTCTGTTCCACCATAGTTCTCTGCTTTTGTCAGGCTTGTGAACTTCTTGCTGTGTCCCGCCTTGTCCGTAACTGATAGGTATCCGAATTTGCCTGTGAAGTTTGATGGGGCTGAAATGTATACTGCAAGGTCTGGAGCATATTGGTCGTTGACCGTCGCTCTGCTGTACCATGTTGCCGGTTCATCTGATAATGCCGAGCCTGCATCATCGATAATATATCCATCTTTGATGGCATCCTGACCGTTGTACCAGTCATACGTTGCATATTCGTAGAGATTCCAATATGACCTACCTTCGCTATCCGTAGCAACCCATTTGCTGTTGCCAATATCAAAATCGTTCAGAGTCATGAGGTGGACGGTTGAAATGTTCTCCGCTGCTGCGGGCGAGGTGTCTTCATAAGTATACACTATGAATTTGTCACCTTTCTTAGCAACTAACTGAGCTTCAGACCACTCGCCACTTGTGCTTGATATATCCTTTGGTGTTCCCGTTGGGAATGCCTTGAGCGCAGTGATTCCTTCGTTATAATGTGTTGCCATGATGCCGTATCTTGTTGCATCTTCATCGAATTTGCCATTCACATCGAATTTCGCATAAGATGAGTCGAGCAATACAAGTTTGCTATCGGTTGTACCTGTTCCACCGTTACCGGCTCTCAGGAAGAATTCGAGTTCGCCACTTTTTACGGATGCTGTTATCGGTGCTGTTGACACTGCGGAGTCTGCGTCTGTCTTTGTGACCTCTCCCGTGCTAACATCACCACTGTCGCCACCGAGTAAGAGCAAACCGCCGAACACTACAACGAGTGTCAGAAGAATGCCTACAAGGAGCTTACCATTACCTTCTTTCTTAGTCATATTTTAATCCTCCGTGTTCGTGGCTACTGCCGTGAACACTGTGATAAGACCCTATATTCCAATCGTATATAAAGACAAGTTTTTTTCAGTAATTCGAAGTGTGGGGTATGAGTTATTCTGAATTTCGAATTTCCGAATCAGTATCGGTGGGCGCATGGTTTTTCTTCTCTGAATTGAACGGTTTTGGAAAAAACTGTTTCCAACCGTTATACATGTTGAATTCAGCACCCAAATATTGGGCGAGAAGGTATAGTGCGCCCGTGACCACAACGACAATCGCCAATATCAAATCACGTTTCAAGTATATGTTTGTCAGAAGGTATCCGACCGAAAGCAGTAGCAGAACCACACTGTATGTCGATATCGGGAGATACTGAATCGTCTTGGTTTGATATTCTGGGTTTATTGTATATTGTTTTGTTATTTGGTTGTTCCTGATAATGTCCCTCTTTATCATCCCTTGAATAAGGTCGTATAGCTGTTTGTACGTGAACAGAGCGCATTCATACCGTTCAACTATTGCGATTTCGAGTTCTTTTACGGTAAGCGGTTCTTCTTCCTGAAGCACATCAAGTATCGCCCTGAATTCCCAGCTTGTATTTCGTGGGTCGAACTTTTGGGATAATGAGTGTATTACTTCGGTTCGGTCTATCATCTGAAACTCACCCTTCTAAAATTCGTGTCTTCATTTGATGTTGATGAATCCCCAAGAACGTTACAGTTAACGTAGAACCTCTCACTATCAGGTTCGCATCGTCTTCTTTCCTTCTTTGGGTGTTGTGGTGATTCTACTCTGACATATCGATTTTTGAGGTTGTTTGGTGATGATTTTCCCGAATTTGAGTTCTTCATCGATGAAGAATCCTTGCCCATCTTTGTTTTCAGGTGTATTTTCACTTCCGTCCCCTTTGTGTCCTTCATCGGTATAGTTTCATCTTCATTCATTGGTTTATTGCCCTCCGATATGCTCCTAATACATCTGATGGTATTGGTTTCTTTCTGTTCAGAGATATATTTATCCCCGTGACTTCCCGAACCTTCATCCTGAACTCCAACCCGTGCATACTCTTCATTATTTTTATTCCGTGTGGTTTCAGGTATCTATACATGTATCCCCGTTCTCCAACCCAATATACTTTCCTTCTCCAAATGTATCCCCATTTAAAGTATCTGCTCAACAGTCGTCTCGTTCCACCCCGACTCAATCCCGTCATTTCAGCAATCTGTCGGGGTAGAAGATACCGTGTGGTATGAAGTAACGTATTGAGAATCAAATATTTAGATTCGTTGTGCCGATGGCGTGTATCTATATCTTCGCTCATTGTCCCTCACCTCCAGAATTAACCCCATAGTCAGTAACGGTTGTAAACATCTTGCTTTTATGTTGCTGATGCTTGTTCCCGCTGCTGCCGAAATTTCAACTTGACTCAGTGGGCTGCTTGAATTCAGTATTGTTTGGTATACGGGAGCCATTGAGGGGTTTGTCATACATGCTTTCTCATATTTTTCCTTTAATTCCGTATTCACTTCTGTTTTTTCGGTCTTTGTTCCCGGTGCTACTGAGTTTGGGTTAACCTTCAGTTCACCCATCAGTTTATCAGCCAAAGATTCTGGCATCTCGTATGTGATTCCACCCTCTGTTGAATATTTGCAGATGTCATTCTCGATTGTTTTCAGTTTATATGTTGATTTGAATCCTTCTAATGATGTGGGGAGCGTTTTTATTTCCTTTGATGTTCGGTTTCTCCACACAGGGACTTCATCTGTTGATGACATGTCCTTAATCCATTCCCCGCCCTCTTTCTGTTTACCCATTTTGGTTTGAAGTGTCTGATTTTCTTTTCGTAATTCCGCCAACTGTTTTTGTAATTCTTCCACCCTACTCTGTTCTGATTTAAATTTGATATTGGCTTCGATGACTTCCCCCGCACGGTTTTCAACATCCATTTTTAAATTTTCCAATCTCTCGTTCGTTACCTGAAGTTTCGTCATCAGTTCCCGATTGTCTGAATTTGATTTGTTCATCTGCGTTTTCATTGCGTTGGTCTTTTCCGCAAGCTGTTTCGCATAATCGTTCCTGTTCTTACGAATACTTTCCAAATATTGGTCGTTTATATCCTTGACTTTCAGACCGACTTTCCAGTCCATCTGCTTATTCTCCCAATCGAGATATGCAAGGCGCACCATGATAGGAGTTGATAGTGAAATGAAGTAATCATGACATAATTTTTGAATTCGTGGGTCGTTGAGCCTGAAAATTTTCTGATACTCGCACAGCATTTCAGAAATGTAGTAATCTGTGACCTGTTTTATATTTGAGATGAACGGTGGGGCGGATTTGATATTCAGTTCAGAGGGGAGATTTATCGGGATTTTCATCTGCTGTGCAAGTAATTCCAATATTGCCCGTATATCCATTGACATTGTGTGCGAAGATGATTGTACTATCAGCGCATTGTCTTTCACGCTTGATGAAAATATATTTGTAAAATTCACTTCTGCGAATAATTGTTGGAATCCTGCAACTTCAGGTGGTGAAAATCGTATCATCGCTGTATCTATCACCGAATTCAGTTCCGATGATGCTGATTTTATATCCGGTGGTCTCTCCTTGAGAGATGATTCTACCTGTGTTGATGCTACTTTTCGGTGTTCTCTGTCCCGCCGAATCATTTCTTCAAATCCAATTGCTTCTGCCATGATATTCACCTAATCCACATGTCGTGTTCGGCACGACATGAACCGAGCGTAATAAGAACAATCCGGAATTGATGGGTCGCCCATGCCTTTGATATGAATTACACCCAATCCGGTTCCGTTGATGCTCGTTACCCCATCTGATAACGGTAACGATTTTGTCATTGCGATATTGATAGGAACGTTTTCACCTTTCAGACCATCTGCTATCTGTTTCGGGTACTGGAATCCATGAATTCTTGTCACACCCCATGCACGAGTCAATACGTTGAAGTTCTCAAGGGCATCTCGTGTCGTCTTGTGCACCGAGCGGTCTGATGGTGCGAACTGTTTCGTTTCATCGATTACGAATACGGGACGTAATGAGTTGTCATCTCGCACGTATTCGAATAATTGCTGTATTATCGTGGATAACAGCGCATCTCTCCTCCTATCTGTCGGGGTCGTTCCGAGACTGATTACCGACACTTTTCCCGGCTGATTCTTTCGTGGTGCATGAAGCATTTCTCCTACATCTGTTCCATCATCACGAATTATTCCCATCTCGCATAGCGGTTCGAAGATGTTTTTTAATGAGTCTGCCGACCGAGCAGTTGATTTTTGTAATCCCAATACTTCAAGTTCCTGTTTGATATATTCAACTGTTCTTTCCGATTTCGGTCGGCTTAATATCAGTTCCAAGTATCGCTGAAAGTCACGCCCCGCAGGTTCTTTGTCGCCAAGCTCGAAAAACGAGGATGGGGTCATTCCTGATGTGCGAATTGATAATAGTTTTGTGGCGTGAAAGTCCCTCTGCATTATCGGATATGTCAGTTTCGGTTCATCATATATCGGAACGTAAACCTCTACTTCGGGTATGTATGTGGGTTCAAGATTGAATCGCCGTAGCGATTTTATCATTTCTTTCCGTTTTTCCGCCTCTACATCCAATCGCTGATTGAATGACCAATACTGATTCTTCGTCGGGTCGATGATAATCACTGACCTATGTTCTTTGAGCGAAAAGTATTCTACCAATTGCCGTATCAGAACACTTTTTCCACATCCTGATGTTCCGAAAATGTTAATCGCTTCATTCATTCCGGGCATTGATGGAAGCGGAATGTAGGCATCCGATATGATTTCGCCCGTATCGGGATGAAGTTGGTCGCCAACAAGGATTGACCGTTCGGGAATCATGAAGGGTTTTTCTTTCGCTTTTTGTAATGATGCTACGTGGTTTCGTCTTGGCGGAACAAGATGTCTTGCGAATGGAGTATATGTTTGTCTTGACCTTATTTTCGGTCTTCCATCAAAAATCGTTCTTGCGCCCATGATTAGTTCCTATTGGGTATCCTTTGCATCGCCGATGTCACGTATTTCTTGTTTTGGCTCTCTTCGTCCTGATAATCCTAATCTGTCATCGTAATAATCCCGAACTGGAGGATACCCTAATCCACCACCATACCCGCCACCGTATCCACCGCCGTATCCAACTGGACGACCTTCCACACCCATTGGGGCTTGCCGAACATTAAGATACATAATGTGACGAATGTAATTCCCGCACGTTTCCAAGTTACCGCACAATCTCGAAAATAAGAATGAGAGTCCACCGAATTTAGTCGTTATGTCGATGAGCGGATACAAATACACATCATCTTTTGCATTATCATTATAAAATACCGTTCTTCTGAAGTTGTTTATTGTTTCGAATAGATGAAAGAATTTGTTATAGAAATTCTTGAATTCCGGTTGACTTTTTTCGAGTTCTATGTACGTATCCAACATCGTTTGCGCCTTTCCGAGAGCTTTATTGACCAATTCAAGTGCTTTCAGAAAATCCTGTTCCTGATTTTTACTCAACCTGAAGTACCGTTTCTGCTTTATCTCTACCGTGTTTTGAACTAATTCTTTTATCGTTTCATCCGATGCACCTATTTCAGTCGATAGTGTGAAAAATAAATTCGCAATTTCATCTCTTTTTTGGTCTTCATCGGAATTTACATACAGTGGCGATGGCTGTTCGGTCTGTTCAGTTTCTTCACTATCAAATTTCCGATTTCTGCTCTGTCGCTGTGGTTGTACATCTTCCTCTTCTTCCCACTCATCCATGTTATCTTCATCTTGCGGTGGCATAGGATTGTTCCGGTGGCGGTAACTGTTTTATCATGTTCTGTTTCATTGTTTCAACAGCACTGTTCGGTTCTTGGGTCTTGAACTGATTACGCATCTGCGTGAGATATTCTACGGCTGCACGTCGGAAGTCCTCTTCTGACATTCTGTTGTTCTCGAACTGCTGCGCTTTTGTCACGAACATTTCGAGTGGAGAGGGGTTGTTCGAAAACGTCATTGATTGCATCCCGGTAGGAGACATTATTGTTTTCGGGTCTGCGCCGAACATGAATTTTTTCATCCAATCTACACCAACAACATTGAGGAACTGAACTGCAAGAACCTGTCTCTGACTTTCCGATAGTGACCCGTTCTGTTTTAGCATGGAAGAGATTGAACGAATGTCCGCCTGCATGATTGCAGCGGTTTTTGACATGTCTTCCAGACTGATATTATCCCATGGAACGCTGAGATTGTACTCTCCTTCCACCATCGATATTCCCTGACTTATCTTTTCTTTCACGCTCAGTTGCAGTCCTACGACTTTATCCAAAGCCCACTGATAGTTTTTCAGTAGCGTGTTCACGTACTCCTGTAATTGCATTACCACACCATCTGAGGCAATTACACGAGTATTCAGGATAAAGTTCTGCGATACCAATTCGTATTTCTTTGATTCTGCTTTTTGGTACATCTCTTTGATAGAGGTTACGAAATTGATATCTTTTGATAATTTTTCGAGTTCCGCTGCTGTCAGGTGTGGGGTTATTTCAATGAGCGTTTCCTGAGTATTATTCGGAAGCTCATCGTACGGCTCGTGTACCTTCGTTACGGTGGGGTTGTGGGCAAGAGATGCATAGATAAACAAGTCTCCGCTTTCCGTCTGTTCCATGACATCGTAGGGACGGATGGCGTTCGTTGATACGAGGTACTTGTAGTGATGATGTCCCCTTCCGATTCTTCGTAATATCGGGTAATTTCCGAACATCAGGTGTTTGAAATCGAGTAGCAGACATTGTTTTCCTTTATATTTTCGGTCATCATACCATATTTCGTTTATTTCATTAACGAATTTTCCTTCCTTATATGATACTTCCGTTTCGATGCCCCAATTCGGGTCGTACCACCCAAGAGGGATTAATTTGAATTTATCGTTGATTAAAAAAACTTGGGGCAACGATTCATACGACCATGTGTCTTCGATAAAACTCATAGGACACCTATTGAGCCTTCGGATGCAGACGCATTGTGGGATTGCTCTTCTTCTTTCGGGATATGAGTAAATATACAAGACCTAAAACGGCTATCAATAGTATCAAGTACCATAACAAACTTCCCCCGCCATCGCCTTCACCATCGGGTTGCGCCTGATTTGCGTTCGTTGTGGTGGTTTCTGTGGTGGTTGATGCTGATTTTACTGAGAATTTTACGAGTCCTGACCCACCACTGTTTCCGATGAATTTGAACTCATACTGCCCGATGTTATCGAAATTAAACGTGAATTTGCGGTCTCCGCTGTCTGTTATTTTTACGCCATCTTGTCCCTCAAACTTTCCGAGGGCACTCATAGTCAATACGAAATCCCGACCCGCAATCGCTTCGTAACTCGCTTCTGATACAATAGTTGATGTTCCTGAAGATTTTGTGTTCATCCCTGTTGTTTTCAGGGTGTAAACTTCAGTGAACTCTTCTTTCCAGCCCCATGTGTTCTTGGTTTCGTATTTTATGGTGAATTCATATTTTCCGTTCGAATCAATGATATATTTTGCTGTTCTATCAGTCCACGTTACCTTTGGTTCATTTGATTCTGCTTTTACGCTTATCGCCATCGGGATTGAGGTGTCTTTTCTCCTGAAGTAAACACTTATCTCGGATACACCACCATCTGTCGTCCATCCGGCCTGTTTTATGTAACTTTCACCATCGAAATTGTTCACTCTGTCTTTCGCCATCGGCAGTTCCCTATCGTAATAAACGTATGCGTAGATTGGGTTGTCTGACGCTGATGTTGTGTTGGTTGTGGTGTCTGTCGATATCACTTTTAAAGTTATTATTTGAACTCTTATTTTATTTATCATGTTTCCATCACTGGCTTTTATTTCTCGTATTATTGTTTCTGCTGCGTTTTCTATAAGGGTTCTATACGGGGTTTCGATTCCACTTCCGATGAATAAAAAGTATCCTTTATCTTGGTCTATACCACGAATAAATTTAATTGTGATGTCCCCCAACCCCGTTCCGAATGGCTTGGTGTTTGTATTATTTGTGAATAACATCATTGTGGTCGGTTCGCCCCACGTTCCTATGCTTGTATTCGTATTGTTCTTCCATTCCCCGATTAGAAGTTCTGCTTGATAAATATCTTCAGCCGATGCAGGTATTGATAGTGATGCTATCAGGATTAGTAACAAAACTATTTTTATGTTCACGTTGGTTTCTCCCCTTTTACCAATAGTTCTTCACGCTTTTCAGAAATTTTTCTTGTTATCTTCACTGTTTGGTTCATAAAATCCTCTACCTCTTTACTTATCGGGGAGTGCGACAATAAAAAATCCATTACCTCATCGTTCGTTACTGATTTTGATACATCATTTCCGTTGTTTCTCATTATGGTTAATATACTCCTTGTTGCGAGAAACTTTTTAAAATTCTTGGGGGATAATGTTACGGACATGAGTTATCATATTATGTGTTTGTCATCTGTACGTATATAAAGTGTTCCGCTAATCAGTCATTCTGTGGGTTGGTTTCTTGGTTGGTAAGTAATTAATTAATTATTAATTACCCACCAACAAACTATATTAATGCTGTTGGGCTGTACGATTGTCTAAAAAAATAGGGTTTATTCGGTTTAACCCACCAACCGTTTTATCCTGACTTTAGTGGTGCAAGTGAAGGATACAGTAGTACAATAAATCCGTTCAGAACTATCAAGTAATATGTCAGGTTTATCATCACCAATCCGACATAAATAAATGTGGTTGCCTGAAACTTTGTTCCGAAAAAAGTAAACATCGTTCCCTTTTTGTAATAGTCTTCGTTCATCCTATACACGATGTACATTACGATTATGACTGAAATTATTTTGATACCCATTGCTGTGTAAAGTGAATATTGCCCCGTGAGGTTCTTGAATACCCCATTCAGTTCTACACCCAACCCGGATTGAACTGCTATGATTGTAATGATTGCATCTAAGATATGGAGGTAAATGTAATTTAAAAATAGTGATGTCCAAAACCATTTCGGGACAGTCATACCCACCACAACGGACATTGGCTCGTGCATGAGTCGTTCTTACATGCATTGCAGTATTCTTTTATGCGGTCTGTGATAAGAACGAGTTGTTCTTTTTGCTGTCGTATGAATCGTGCCTGATTGGTCGTCAAGCCTGTTTTTAATATGGTGTCTGCTCCGACAGTAATCCCGTTGCCCCGAAGTGTTTGTGCCAAAACCAAATATTCGTTCCCGGTCAGTATTTCACCCAATATGTGTTTCAGTGGTGTCGGCAGACTCGTGTACAGTTCCTTTGCACCATCTGATATCTGTTTCCTGATACTGACCTGAAGGATTCCTATTTCTTCAGTCCGTTTTCGTTCCAATTCTTCCTGATGTGTTGAGAGATGAATCAATTCCAAAATGGTTGATAGGTGTTGTTTTTTTGCTTTTGTCATCCCTTGAATCAACCGATGTTGCATTTTCTTATTTTCCCGAAGCTGAGTGTCCACCTGTTCCAAGGTCATTTTTCTTGCCCCTTGTTCATGATTTCGAGAATTGTCGTGAGTGGTATACCTGTGTTCGCTCCTGTTAATACTCTAAATATCAGGTCTGTATAAGTGTTCATGAAGTATGCCCTTACATCCCTCCGAGCGTTCAAACAGTATTTCGGAAATCCGTGCCGGTTTTCTACATGCTTTTGTAGTTTCCTGAGCGTGTCCATGTCCGTTTTTTCGAGTTCTATGATGTTGGTTTTCAGTTCCGCCAAGAGCCGTTCCGCCTGCTCGATGTTTTCCAATGTGGTCATAATTCAATCGCCTCTACCCGCTTGTATATTCGTGTTTCTCTAATCCGTTCGCTCCGTATTTCCGCATGTTTTCTTTCCGTTAGTTTCTGAGCGGCTTCAACCCCATCTTTCCATGAAACGTACCTGAACTCTTTGCCATCCACCAATACAGTTCTTATCGGAAGTCCATCTTTTATTTCAAGATAATCGAGCATCGTACAGTCTGCTTCAGGGTAATCGTATCCCTCTAACCCACACATCCCGTGTTCACCATTGGTGTTCCACGCATCATCATCCTTCTCAGGATGGTCTGGGTTGTCGTGTATGGGAACTCCACAGGTTATGCCACCATTACGATTCAGGTGTATCCTTGAGCATGGTGGAAGCTCTTCGAGGGTCTTGTATGTGGGGTTGCCCCGTTCATCAACCCGGTCTATCCAAATGGCTTTTGCCATCTCGTTTTCCCCGCCGATTTTTGCACCATCCCATTCTGCATAGAACTTTTCAATCGCTGCGGTCATGCTCTCTGCTTCGACTACACAACTCGTGCGTCTGCGCCCGACTAAATGTTTTCGGATTTCGCTCTTCAATAGCTTTTTGTCTTTCTCGTGATAGATGAATACTCCGACTTCATCAACGTGTTTGCACGTACAGAAACCACCGAAGTTGGTCATCTCGATGAACCGTTCGTATAAAGGTAATTGATAATAGCTCATGAATCCAACCTGTCCTCGAACTCATCGTTTATCCATTTTCCCATTAGTTGTTCCTCGTAGTTCTTGCATACGACACCTTCTATTGCTGAAGAGCCATAATGCGATTTCAGTTTAGCGAATGCGCCGAGTAACATATATATCTGCTCGATTGTCGGGTTGTCTAACTTTACCGTGCCGTATTTTAGCGGTGAACCCATTATCATTGGTTTGAATTTTGGTATTCCATCGTACCCTATAAAAACTATATCGAGCCATGCGGTTTTTGGGGCATTGTGGTGCGTTCCTCCGATATCCCAACCATCATAAATTATATGGGCATGAACCGAGTTTTTCGGGTGCAGTGACTCTTTTATCCAATATTCTTTTTGGTTCGGTGTATCAGGAGCCATTAAATGACAGTCTAATTTTCCATCGACCTTTTCCTGAATTTCGACCTCTCCTGTGAACAGTTCAAGTATTTGGTCTTCCATCAGGTATCGCTTCTTTGGGTGTTGTTTTCCGTGTGGGATTCGCAGTATCTTGCTGTGATACCACGATGCGACCTGACCTTCAGTTTCAAGTAACATGAGTTTCTTCCTTTAGTGATATGAATGTGTGGAAGTGCGTACAGCGACAGTTCGGTTCTCCACAAGTGCCCATAGACATGTGCTGAGATTCACGATGCAGACAAATGCACATTGGGTCTGTGATTCTTGTCCTGTTTTGATTAACCATTTGCGAGTAGTCGTGTTGCAGTTCGGTCAGCTTTTCCTGTCCTTTGTTATATTTATTTTCCCAAAATATCGCCGAGCAGAACACCCAAATAAATTCTATTGAAACTACGATGTACATCCATTCGTATTTTGTCACCAGTAACGTTATCATGTTGGCGATACCGAGAACAAACACTATTAAGTACCATGTTTTTGTGCTCATATCTTTACCGCTATCTCCTTCAGTTTCCCGATGTGTTTTTCACATCTGAATATCGGTCTTATACAATCCATTAAATGTTCCCCGAAATATTTCGATATTGCCTGCTCACCTTCTTTACTCCATGTATCGTCAATGCCGGCATCTCTGGATATTTTATCAAATAATTCTTGTGCTTCATCGCTGTGCGGGTTTGTGATGTATTCCGCTACACAGCCACAATGTACTCTATTCGTATCATTCTCACATGGATAAAAACGAGGAAGCAGACCGAGTTTCCGATATATTGAGAACTGAATTGGGTACTTTGCATAATCAGCTAATTGCTGGTCATTGTCTCTCGGCGTGCTCCTGAAGTGAAGCTGTTCGAATTTCCTATGGAGTTCAATCCATTCATCATCGTTGAGTGTGTGCCCCTTCAGGTTCGATTCTTCTCCAATCAATCTCAGTCGCTTGAATGCTTGTATCATGATTGCATCATCTTCAGCATGAAGCTGACCATCTATACTTAGTCGTCTGTTGAGCAGTTCGAGGTATGATGCTAATTCTTTATTCGTCAAATCATTGTAGTCGCTCATGTGTTGTCTCCTATGGGGTGGCTGAGTGTTTTTTTGGCGTCTTCAAGGACTAATTTATTCAAGTACAACTGCATTATCGGGAGGTCTATTGGGATATTTGTTATCCCGATGTCGAAATCACCCTTCTTGTCGCAGATAATTATTACTCCGATTTGAACGACTTTGCTTATCCACAATAGCATTTTAGGTTCGTGGGTTGGTATATTGAATCTTATTTCCCCGATTCCTTCAAACTGAATATTCAAAAATAGGTATGATTCGGATACGCTCACCCGCACGGCTCTCCATGTGCTCGTTACTGCTTTCCCGATGTATGTTTCTTTATTCCCTATCGTTTCCTTGAGTATTATCGCCGGAACCCTGAACTCGTTATCATCGATATCAGTGACCGTTGAGTAATTGAAGTCGGTAGCAAGACAGCTTGATTTCAAGTCTTCCAAGACCTTTAATCCCGCTTCTTTTTCGTATAATTTCACTTCAGGATTCATTTTTTTTCACCCACGCCTTTAATAGCTCTCCCTTTTGGTTGTGCCCACAGCTATTGCATTTGTATACCTGCCATTGTCCGCTCTTGTCGATTCTCGTCCCATTCTTTATCAGGGATTCACTTCCGCAATCTGCACATTTTACCATCAATCCCTCCATCCAACTTAATTGAGATAAAGCTGTCGGTCGGGTATCTGTACGTACAGATGGTGTACGCACAGATGGGTGCTGATTCGATGAAATGCTCGGTCAAACGTGTAGAAATCCTCAAAAAAGTGATTTTCACCCACCGTAACCCGCTGAATGTAGGCTTTTCTTGATGTACTGAAAAAAAAGTATCCAAACGGAAAATTAGAAACACCATAATTATAGCGGTGGCAATTATTATTTTGAGTTTTTAGGAATGTTCCCATAAATATTTATCCTTTATGCATCTTATTCAATCTATATGGTACTTGAGACCACTACGACTGCCATTGGAACGGCATTGATGAATGATGTGAGTTATTGGCTTCTCGTTATAATTCTCTCGTTCTTTCTTTTCTTGGGGTTAAAGTTTTTCGATATTCCACGCATGTACGCAGGAATTACGAGTTTGCTGCTTACTGTTTTCCTGCTCGAATTCTTCCTGAAAGCACTGTTCGGGATACTGAATATCCCGCTCAATTTCGGAACTTATGTTGTCGATATCCCGTTCTATTCTAAAATTACACTTACCGAAGGCGTTATGATGATGAAATTCCTCGACATGGTATTTAATTTCGGTCTGTTTCGGTTGGTGGGTCTTCCTTATTATGAATCGTTCATCTCTGCATCACAGTTCGTTCCTACCACTGTTCCTATCAATAACATCTTTGACCTTATCGGTTCCGCTGTTTCAAGCCCGTTCAATTTCTTCGTATTCTTCTACACATCAGTCGATTCCGTGCTTGAGTACATCTTTTTCTATTTCTTTTTCTTTGCGATAATCGTTATATTAACAGACCTTGTTTCCGCAGATACAGACCAATGGACACCACTTGCGTTCCTTCTTGCACTCATCCCCGTTCTCGTTTACAATCTGTTGGTGAGCAATCCTGTGCAGGAATATGGGGTTGCCATACCTGAAATGCAGAAGGTTTTCTATTTTTTAGGTAATGCAGACACGTTCAGTATAATAATGTTCGTTGGAACGTTGTTGGTGAGCTTCTTACTCGTCATGCAGATACTCGCAGCGACCCTTTCGTTAATCTATGGGGTCGGTGAGTCTACAATCAGACCGGATTGGGTTGTGAAACAGTGGCAAGTCAGCACTCAGGGTGTCGGATTCATTTACACGATGGCTTTTGCGGTCATGTATGCCATGCATCAATATGCGTGGTACATCTTTTTCCCGGCAATGCTACTCTATTCTGTGTTCAAGAAATTCTGTGCCGGAAGCATGGATATCGTGAAGAAACATAATGAGAAACAAGAGATGGCAGACTATCTCGGTACTCTCGTTAAACCTGATAGAGAAGAACAGGCGAAAAACGTAGAGTCTGAAAATACTGATATTGCGTTTTGGTTGGTGTTTGCCATCCTACTCGGTGCAATCGTGTATGTTGTGATTCAGTTGAAGTGGATGCCGTTCTTATGATTGAAATCGTGAAGAGAGATGATAAGACTGTTTGCCCGCTCTGTACCGGTGTTGGTGGTGTCGTGTTGATTCGGTTGGTGGCTGATGAGGGATTCTTCAATGTACATTTCGCCCTGTGTTCCGAGTGCAGAACCGAACTTATTAATGTTCTTCGGGGAGTGAAATAATGCCTACACCTCCTGACCTTATTGATTTTTATGCAGAGGCACGGGAATTCGTGGTGCGAGCGGGGTATTTTTGGGAACTCGAAACAGTTCAGAACCGATATTTCAAGGATATGGATTCGGCTGCGTTCCTTGAGGCGTATGTCTTTTGCGTGTTCAATGTGGGGATGAAAAATCAGGTTGCCCAGATAATGTTTGACCGATTCTGTGGGTCTGAATGCGACCCCAAGACCATAGGGCATCCGTATAAGAGAGAAGCTATCAGAACGGCTCTTGAGAAGTTCCCTGAGTGGTGGGGTGGCTTGTTGAATTGTTCTACGGATATGGAACGGGTGGAGTTCCTTGATACCCTCCCGATGATTGGGGCTATCACGAAATATCATCTTGCCCGAAATCTCGGTATGGATGTTGCAAAACCTGACCGACATCTCGTTCGATTGATAAAACAATTTCAGTTCGGAAATGTTCAGGAGATGTGCAAGTTCGTTGCCGATGTTACCGATGACAGAATCGGAACTGTTGATGTGGTGCTTTGGCGAGCAGCAAATTTGGGGTTTGATTTGAACCAAACTAAGTTTACAGTGAACGAATAGTTGATTTTCTTGAACAAATCGCTTTCTGATTGGGTGAAAGAGGGATTTTCCCTCTTATCATCGCCCGTAGATTCTCCATAATCCAGTCAGGTCGCCTGATTCCAATGTCCGTTTCTTGAACTCGCCTTCGGTTGAGTATCCGAACATCGTTACTTCTTTGCAGGGAGTCGTATATATGTCTGCAAGACCTATGCCGTGACCGAGTTCGTGCGTTGCAATCCCTTCCAAATCCATTTTTGTCGGGTCTGCTTCCGCATTGCCCCATGCGAACATGTTGTTGTATTCGATGTCGAATTCCACTATTTCACGGCTGAGTGAGTAATACCATGTCGTTGTTTGGGCGATTGTTCCCACCCCAAGAGAGCTTCCGAATAAAAGTGTATTTTTTCCATCGTATCCGTACCCTGCCAAGCCATCAATTGTGCCTGCTCCGAAAAGTGTACGTGAAGTTCCCGCATCCCACGTTCCTATGGATGTCGTGAATGCCGTTACCACAGCTTCCATACCTGCCCCTGAGCCTACTGGATTGATTGTATAGGGCACCGATGGAGTAGTCCAACTGATGCCCATCAGCCTATAACATTTGCTTCCCGATGAGGCTTTATGCTCTTTCGCTTTTGCGGGATGAGATGTTGTCCGTTTCATGAGAGTATCTTTCCCATCGGGTGATAAGCCCACAACCTCTTCTTTCACGTTCTCATCTGTTCCATCATCGCACGATTCTTCTTCGCTGGTTTTGTCTGATTTCGATGCTGAAGCAATGCCTGACAAGATGCTGAATATCATCAGCAAGGTAATGCTTATACTAACTATCTTTTTTCCGTTCATTGTGTTGATGTCCTCCAATCAAGTATGGTAGCTTTTGTATCTGCTCCCTTAAAAGTTTTATCTCTGCGTTTGCCCGGTCGAGCCGGTCGTAAATTCCTTGTTGGTTTTTTTTCATTGCGTCGATGAACTGAATGATTCCTTCCGGGGAACTTTCATCAACCCAATCAAATTTCTCCTGTTCTGTCAAGAATGACCAATCCATCAATTTCTTCATGAGATTCAACTTGAAACTTAATTGAGAAATAAGTTTCGCTTTTTTATATCTCTTTTTTTATGTTTGTTATTCACATGAATAGCTGTTTTGACCAAATACCCCACCTTTGGCTATCAAACTATACCCTCGCCGAGTGGTATCTGCCGTACTCCCTTTTTTCTCTAATCGTTGTTATACACCACTATTTTATCCTTGTCTATACTCTTGAATAGAATCAGTATATTTGTTGCCCACGTACACTCTTGGAGGAATTGATACTCTTTTTGTCTTTATAATTCCCCGCATACTCGTGGGTTTTTTCAGATAGATGTACACCACATAATGCCCTTTTACTGATTTTTTTAGAACGAAATAAACAACCCGCCTGTTTCCATGATACATTGCGGAATTTGATAGTCTGTTGAACTCTTGTATTCCAGCAGATTTTGTTGTTGGTACGCTACCTACCCCGTTTGTATAATGTGAACTTAATCGAATTGGCATATTTTAAATACCTGTTAATTTATTAACTGCTTCTGTACTAATAAACCTATCCCCATCAGCACAACAAAAGCTCAGAACATCTCCCCGGGTTCTGTTAAGTTGTTGGGAGCCAATTACTCCTGTTAACTTCGGGAGTTTTGTGGAACTTCGTAAACTTTGTGCAACAAGCTACTGCACAATTACCAATCCGACTTCCCTCTTAACTTACGTCTTCTTGCAGATTCTTTATCCTTGCCCGCTTTTAATCTTTTCCGCTCTTGTTCAAGCCTGTTTTGTGCGTCTTGCTTTACTTTATAACTATTTGCAAAATGAATGGTTGCCTTTGATTTATTCACTTTATAAACAGGTTCATATTCACCATTTTCCAGTTGTTCAATTACTAATCTGCCTGTACGCATATTATATCAATCCTTTACAAAGTAATTATTCTTTTAACCACTTTAACCTTTCGTTCTATATTTCAGATGAGATTTCTGCATCAGCTTGATGCATAATTTCCGACTTATAATTATATTCAAACTTCTCAAACTCGCCCTCGTTCCCGAAATCGATAGAGTATTCAAGCCTGCCAGTCTTTTTTATGATTACTGAGTCTATACCAATTTCCTGAAGCATCCTAAAAGTTAGCAACTCTCCTCTTTTCAGTTGTAGGACATCCCGAAGAATCCATGTACCAAGTGCTTTATTGGGGTCGCTCATCAAAGCCTTATCATTATCTTGACAGATTTTTGCTGAAAGGCTGTTTCCATCTGGAAGTTTCAGTTTAAATTTTATATCTCTCTTTGGGAAGAACGCAGGGAACTTATCATGAATCCAGTGTGGAACTCTGAAATATACTTCATCGTCATCTCTTTGCCTGCCAGCCGCATTCCATTGGTTAAGCCCGCTTCGCTCAGGCACAATCTTTTTATCGGTTTTGATGGAATACAAAGGAAGAACCACATACTGATATTCTACACCCACAACTTTCAGCATTTCTTTTTTATGCAAAGCCAGACCATTATCAAGTATATTAAATGGGTCATCCAAAATCTTCACAGCAATTTCTAATACAACCTCATTTTTAGGAAATTTCATTAAAAGAACGCTTTTAGAGACGTTGAAAAAATACTCGCCCCTACCATCAACGAATTTTATGGTTTTTCCTGTGCTCTGCAAAACTTTAATTTTGCTTATATCAACCGTATCCATAGGACATTCGCAAATAATCATCTTGCCAATCTCACGTCGGATACAATGGTATTGAAGGCGGTCTACGGCATACTTTCGTTTAGTAAATTCAATTCTTTTATTCCGAAGTTCTGCTATTTTCTTTGCCTTTTCTAAAGACGCAAGACTCGCAATTTCAAGGACTTCTTTATTAAATTCTGCTACCTTCTGTGCCCCATTACCCTGAAAAGTCTTTATTCCAATCCCAATCTTATTATACACAGCATCTATTGAGTTGTCATCTCTGCTTTTATTTTCTGCATCAAAAGACTTGCAGTATAAATTTTCAGCAATTCTCGAATCTAAATATGGAATATCGCTCTCTGAAAACAACCTGCTGAGAGACCCCACGATTCTCAACATTCGTTCGTAATAGTCTCGTTTTTCTTTTGGATAGTGCATGATATTCAGAGAACGCCAAGCATCTTTTCTGCAATACGTTTTATCACGGGGACTGTCACACTATTCCCAGCCTGATGATACAGTTCGCTGTCTGGAAGGTCTTCGGGGAGATTATAGTATGGACTATCTGGAAACCCCTGAAGAGAGAAACACTCTCTTGGCGTGAGTTTCCTGATTCCAACCGAGTTCTTGATTAGTGGAACATTGTGCCCGCCACGCCCCATATTTGCGGTTAATGTTGGCACAACACCCTTTTTATTTACCCTGACATACGTTCGTCTCCACTGGTAAACGGTATGCTCAGAGTTAATTTCACTATTCAATTTATCGTAGATTAGTTTGTCCTTCGTGTAATAGTATTTATCGCCCGCCTCTTCAGTAACGTAATCTCTGAAACTTCTCGTCAGAGGGATTTGTTCTGGAAATGTAAATCTTTCTGCCTTAGCTTTATCCAGAAAACCCACAATGAATATACGTTCCCGGTTCTGCGGGACGTTTCCATGAGTCATGCTGTTAAGAACTTCATGCTTCAGATGGTAGCCCAAATCTGTAAGTGTCTTCTCGATGATGCTGAACGTCTTCTTCTTATCATGTGATTCCAGATTTTTTACATTCTCCAACAAGAATGCCGTTGGCATTCTTTTTTCCAGTATTTCTGCTATTCTAAAGAATAGATTTCCGCCGGAAGCTCTGTCCTTGAACCCTTTTTGATACCCAGCTATACTAAATGGCTGGCACGGGAATCCACCCACGAGTATATCAAACTTCGGTAGTTTATCTATATCCACTTTCAGAATATCCTGTACAAACAGTTTTGGTGAGACAAAATTTAGGTCGTATGTCTTCTTGCACTTATCATCAAAGTCAGTGGCACAAACAATTTTACATTTTAGTTTTGGATGTTCTGCTGTTGTAAAACCCAAATCGAGTCCACCAACTCCAGCGAACAACGACACTATTTTAAGATTTTTCATTATCATCAACCTTCTTTTTCTTTCTATTCGTAGTTTCTTCGTTAGATACTGGTTCAAGCAGAAACACCTTCACCTTTTTACCCGCCCATTCAATAGGAACGTAAACTCGCCCCGAATTTCCTGATACGGTAACTGTTTTTTCAATCGCTTGATACGCTATTATCTCAACTTTCATGTGTTTAATTCTTACATCCATGTTATCAACAATGCAGCTATATTATAAATACTTTACCATTAAATATAGCCAACTTGCAGCTTTGTAGGTAAAAAAACGATATGTTTATTACTATGTAGCTACATTATAGCTATAATAGAGTGATACAATATGTTTGCGAACAACGAAAACAATCAGCAAACCGAGAAAATATTCGGACAACAGAAATTGAACGCATTTTTTCCAGAAATGGATGTAAAGACCTTCGAGCCACTGAAAACTTCACGGGAGGAACGAGGTAGAGCAATTGCGGATTCGTTCGGGAACATCCGGCGTATTGATGATGCTCATTATGAAGTAAAAGCACAATCCAAAGAAGGATTTTATAGCGTTGGGCGAACAGAGATTGGGTGGATTTGTTCGTGTCAAGACCATCAAACAAGAGGGGTTAAATGTAAGCATATCTGGGCAATAGAGGTTAGTTCCAACCTGAGAGAACAGGTCAAAAAGGTATGCATTGAACCCATTGTACGTACAGATTGTATCTTTTGTCATTCAGCGAACATCAAAAAGGACGGTCTCAGACATAACAAATACGGCAATATACAGCGGTTCTTCTGTAATGATTGCTTAAAGCGGTTTACCATCAATCAGGGATTCGAGGGAATGAAGAGCAGTCCGCAGATAATCACATCAGCTATGCAGTTGTATTTTAGCGGGGAATCGCTCAGGAATGTTGCGAAATCATTGAAGGTCATGGGAATAAAAGTCTCTCACGTAGCGGTATATAAATGGATTGAAAAATATACGCTCTTAATGAAGCAGTATCTTGAAAAGATTAAACCCAATGTGAGCGATACGTGGCGGGCTGATGAAGTCTGGATTAAGGTCAGCGGGGACATGAAGTACCTGTTCGCCCTGATGGATGATGAAACGAGGTTCTGGATTGCTCAGGAAGTCGCTACAACGAAGGAAGGGCACGATGCCAGAGGATTGTTCCATGAAGCTAAGGTCGTGGCTGGCAAGCGACCACAGACCATAATAACAGATGGATTAAAGAGTTACCATGAAGCCTATAATGCAGAGTATTTCACGCTCAAAAATCCACGAACGAAGCACATTAACACGATTAAGCTGGCAGGTGACATGAATAATAATAAGATGGAAAGGATTAACGGAGAGATTCGAGACCGAGAAAAAGTCATGCGTGGATTGAAGAAAGACGATACATGCATCCTTCAAGGAATGCAGATATTCCACAACTATGTCAGACCGCATGAAGCCCTGAAAGGCAAGACCCCTGCGGATGCCTGCGGGATTGAAATTACTGGGGATAATAAGTGGCTCACAATCATCCAGAATGCGAGCCAAGAACTCCCGACAGTTAACGGGGGTTCATAACTCCCTACAACTTAACAGAACCTCTCCCCGAAACCTTTATCTCATTTAAGTTCAATTTTCAGTAGATGGTTCGGAAACTCTGTGCACTGATGGTATTGCTCTTTTTTATCCCTATTGTTTCGGCTCATTTGGGTCAGTATGAGGATTCTGTCTATGCTGAAATCAATGCATCCCCGTTTGAAGATGTTCCTGTATTCCATGCAGAAGAGTCGATGTACGTGAAGAGTCCTATCAGTATGACCGTTCCGTATACTCGCCCTATGCCTTCTGTAGACCTCCGAATCGGTGTTGATGGTGTCATACTGTTCGGTCTGTTGCTGTTCTTCGTTCTTATTGCATCTGTGATGAACACGGTATTTCGGGGATACCTTTATCGTAATTAAGTTTCATTTTTTCAGGTAATGATTGTTAAAAATGTGCTGAAATTGGTTCTTTGCTGTGTGAACTACCTCACGCTAAAGCTGTGAGGCTTCCTGATTCATAGACCGAACTTGCTTTGACGTATGGGATACTGTTAAAGTATCTCAGGAACATCGAAGTATTGGCTTCAATCTCCACAGGC
>Ga0180007_10000563_pt1 | contig 59727 bp, 46 predicted proteins | sample MM_PC_MetaG_FD_121122 | JGI IMG/M metagenome (GOLD analysis project Ga0180007, IMG submission 121122) | Groundwater microbial communities from the Aspo Hard Rock Laboratory (HRL) deep subsurface site, Sweden - MM_PC_MetaG | ecosystem: Environmental > Aquatic > Deep subsurface > Groundwater...
GGGGTTTAAATCGTATGAGTCCAATAGTATATGGTGATATGTTTAGAGACAATAACAATAAAAAAGATGGCCGCCCTCTAAAAGAACAACCATCTTACTTAAATGATTTAAATTATTAAGGTCTTTTTTCACTTAGTCCTTGACATAGGGTATACATTAAAGTGTTTAAGTCTTTTTTAGATTGCACATTTTTCATAGACACATTCTGGGTTATTACACTGAATGCATCCTTGTTTTTTAACAAGAACATCGCCACATAAAGGACATAATTCTCTTTCAATCTTTTCAGGAATTTGACCGCTGCTTGAAATGGTGATGTGTGTGACATATTCCTTGACATCACCAGTCTTCTTATTGGTCCATTTTTCTTCTACATGTACATGTGGTGGAGTCGCTGGATTCAAATCTTCAGTATTTTCATTGATACCTGCTAGAATTCCAATTTTAGCACATCGATCTCTAAATACTGTAGCACCTTTTAATCCTTTAGACCAAGCAGTTAAATAAATATTCATCACATCATCAACAGATGCGCTATTATTTAAATTGAAGGTTGAACTGATTGCTGTATCGACATATTTTTGAATGGTTGCTTGTACATTAGCACGATCCATGAAATCTAAATTCTGTGAAGTAATCAAAGCCCAATCCGGTAATCTTTCAGGATCTACAAACATTGCTCTAGCCAAAGCAAGAGGTGTTTTTTCCCAGACAGTGATTGTCTTTTCTTCTTCAAACATGGATACGATACGTCTTGTATAATTGATTTGGAAGAAGGGTTCTACACCACCGCTAACACCAAAGATATTAGATATTGATCCTGTAGGTGCTATTGAAATCAAACGACTGTTTCTCATACCATATTTTTTAACCAATTCATCTGTTTCAGGATCCATGGTATCCTTATAGAATTTAGATGATGAAACTTTTTCATAATCAAATTTAGGGAATGCTCCAAGTTCACCTGCACGAAGTGCTGATTTCTTTGTTGCAGTGTTTAACATTCTTCTCATCAATACATCAAGGAAATCGAGAAACTCTTGACTACCATAAGGTAATCTTAAACTCAATGCAAGATCTGCAAGCCCCATAACTCCAAGACCAACTTCTCTATATTCTTTAACGTGTTCTCTTTGTTCAGGAAGTGCATGACGATCACCTAACATCGTCAGCAAATCATCTAAAGCACCAATCATTTCACCAACAACAAAATCAAAGCGATCCCAATCATAGGCTGCATGATCTGTAAATGCATCTCTAACAAAAGCATTGATGTTCACACTTCCTAAATTGCATGATCCATGAGCCATAAGTGGTTGCTCACCACAAGGATTTGTTGCAGTAAAGCGAACATCTGGGTATTCACTCATAAAGTGATAATCATTCATATGATCGATGAACACAACACCAGGGTCTCCCATAGTATGTGCGGCATATCCAACAAGTTCCAATAAGTCTCTTGCACGAATCGTCTTTTCAATCTTTTCATATGGTGTTTCAAAACGCATTGTCCATTTCTGATCGTTTTTAACTGCAAGCATGAAATCATCTTTAAGAGCAATACTGATATTTGCTCCATTAACTTTATTCAAATCAAGTTTGGTTGTAATAAAATCAATAATATCTGGATGATCAATATTTAAGACAAGCATTAATGCGCCACGTCTATTATCCTGTTGAGTTGATAATGTCGTATGAGAATACTTTTCAGCGAATACCATCACACCAGGTGTTGTATTACTTGTGTTATTGACCTTTGCACCTTTAGGACGGATATTTGATAGATTCATACCTTGTCCACCACCATAACTGTAGGTACGGGCAATTTGATAGTCTGCACGATAAATACTTTCTAAACTATCCTGTGGATCTTCTGTGACATAACAATTACTACCAGTAATATTTCCTTCTCTACCTATAGCATATAGATTTCTTCCACCAAATATAGCTTCTTTATGTCTAAATATTTTTTCTAAAGAGGAATTCCCAAAAGCAACTCTTTTTATGAAGTCTCTTTTTGTTTCTCCTGGTATCAGGTACTTGCTTAAAATCAGATCTTGACGTTCGTCATTATCAGACCATGGATTTCCACGTTCAACCTTTTGTTTCTCGCGATACTTAATGTATGCTTTTGCTGCTTCAAACTGTTTTTTCTTCATTAAATACAATTCAACATCATCTTGAATTGTTTCAATGTTAACTTCTTGCGTCTTTGGATATGCTTTAGTGATTTCTTGAGCCTGCTTAACACAATCCTCTAGAGTAAATTCCGCACCAACATTTTGATATGCTTTAAGCATTGCACTCGCAATCTTCTTAAGATCGAAAGTTTCTTTGGATCCATTTCTCTTTAAAACAAACATCTAATCCACCTCTTATTTTCATAGTTTCAAGTTACTTCATTACAGATTGAAATACCTCTGATTGGTTGATATAATATATGAAACAAAAATGATATTATTTTCAAATGATTTTCTCTTGATCTATCAAGTAAATCTGTTTGAGAAACATCTTTGTTTAGTGTTTATTATAACGGTTGTTTTATGTGTTTGCAACTCATTTGGACAAAGTTTTTTTTGCGATTTTTTAACCGGTTGTGGGCAATGGCTTTATAACGCTTTTGCATGGTGATATTCTTTTTTAAAATAAAATTAATATTTTATATTACCCTTTGGATTTTTCTATAAATACTCTTATCAGATCATAAAAAAATCACCTTGATAATCAAGATGATTTTCTGATTTTTATGATCTGTGTTTTTTATCCATGTACAATCGTTTGTCTGATAGGCTGATGAGCTCATCGAGATATTCACTATCTTCAATAAATGTAGCGATACCATATCCGAATGATAAGGGGATAGATTTCTTTTCTTGTATTAATGGTTTTTTGCTCATAATTTCTTTTAAATCATTAACCTTTTTTTCAACACATAGTTTGTTACACTTAGGAAAAACCAATATAAATTCATCTCCACCAGTTCTAGAAAATATCTCATTTTCCTTTAAACTGTTTTTGATGATCTCACTAAACTGAATGAGATACTGATCACCTATTTCATGACCGAACTGGTCGTTGACACTTTTTAATTCATCAATATCAAGGGCACAAATAGAAAATGGAGTTTTTGATTTTTTAGCCTTATCATAGACTTCTCTTAACATGGTTTGATGGTACTTTCTTGTGTAAGCACCAGTTAAAGAGTCAAATTTTGACAACTTGTAAATATCTTCTACTAAGAATTGATTTTTCAATGCCATCTCAATTTGCTGTGCAAGATGCTTAATATAAATTTTATCTTTATCCTGAAAAGCATTCACATCTTCAATATTATCTAGATTAATGAACCCATAAATTTCATCTCGAACTGTAATGGCACAGGTTAAAACTGATTTTGCAACCAATGCATCCTGATCATCGAGGTCTTTTGCATTTTGTGGATTCATATTTGCATGATTGAAGGTTCTAATATCCCTGATGACTTGTGGTTCGTAGAGATTTCCTAATTTGTATTGATACATATCTTCAAAACGAAGATTGATTTTTTTAAGTAAATCCAAATTATAACCTACAGCGGCTCTAAATATCATCTGGTCCTTATTTCTAATCAGAATGCTACCAAATTGAGCTCTGGGTATGGCATCAACTGCTTTTTCTAAAATGAGTTGTAGTAGATTATCCAAATTATTATCCTTTAATAATTCTGGAGTAATCTCGAGCATGCTTTGGATAATCTTATAGTTCTGACTTAAATGCTCATATTCGCCAAATAATCTTTGAAACTCATCTCTTCTGACTTCTTCATGCTTTCTAAATAAATAGAGAATGACAAACAAAATGGATGGAATGAGCATAAACGTATATTCTAGATGGATGCCTGATAGATTATCAAAAAATTGAATTGTTGCATTATATCCTATGAAGCTAATGAAAATGATGATGCCGCTATATAATTCATTTTTAAACGAATAAAACGCTCCAATGCTATATAAAAGAGGGATAAATAAAAAGATGACTAGATCATGACTTTGCAGATGTGGATGATTCAAATGACCACCTTCAGAAAAAAGCAAGATAAAAAAGATGCTAATCAGAAGAATGGATGCACCTCGCGCAATATAAGTGATAATCAATATCGAGCGCTGCATATGAGTTTCATTATTCAAATAAGTCACCTCTTTTCATTTTGAAATCTATCATCAACTGTAATGAAAATTTAATATATGTTATTTTGTATTTTACCACTAAATAAGAAATCAAGCAATGCTACTTAAGTCAAGAGGATACATTTAGTCATTAAGTTTTTCTTAACTACGACATTTGGCGTTATAATAAATGTAATCTATAGATTAAAGTGGGTTGAAAATGAGACACTATAAGATTTCAGTTGGTGACATGGTTTCTTTCCTTTATGCAACTGGTGATTTAAGCAGCGAGACCTTTCAAAATGTCTCTTTACTTGATGGAACTAGGGCTCACCAATACGTACAAAGTCAATATGGATCAAGTGATCAAGCAGAGGTACCTATTCAATTATCCTACCTTGATAATTCACATGAAATCATCATTTCAGGTCGAATTGATGGTCTTTTAGTCATAGATTCCTATACGACAATTCAAGAAATTAAATCTTCGCGTTATAACATCTTTGATGAAGCCTTTACTGTAAAACTTGAGCATTTATCCCAATTAAAGATGTATGCCTATATGTATATGAAAAATCAAGGGTTAACAGAGATTGATGGACGAGTAACATATATAGAGCTTAGTGATTATAAACAAAGACATATGGAATATATCTTTAAAATTGAAGATCTTGAGGTATTTTTCTTAGACTCTATTTCTAAATATCTCATTTGGCTTGATATTCTAAATGATCATTATCAACTCAAAATGGTATCGCTTAATGAAATGGTTTTTCCATTTGAAACCTATCGAAGGGGTCAAAGAGAAATGATGAAAGCAGTCTATCAAACCATGTTGGACCAAGATATATTATATGCAATAGCTCCTACTGGTATAGGCAAGACCATGGCAAGTCTTTTTGCTAGCTTAAAAACATTAAATGATCCAACTCAAAAGATATTTTATTTAACTGCTAAAACTGTTGGTAAGCAAATTGCTTTAGACACAATGGATATGTTGCATGAAGGCACACTTGAAACAAAGACTTTAGAACTAACTTCTAAGGATGCCATATGCTTTTTAGAAAAAAGAGAATGTGATCCGGAAAAATGTATTTATGCAAAAGGTTTTTTCGATAGACTTCAGGAAGCAACCAAGGATATCTTTCAAAATGAAAAACTCATGCGTAGATCTGTTGTTGAAAGATATGCCCAAAAGCATCAAGTTTGTCCATTTGAATTCAGTCTTTATGTATCATATTTTGTTGATGTTATTATATGTGATTATAACTATGTGTTTGATCCAAGAACACATTTAATCCGTTATTTTGATGAACCAGGTTACAAACCTTTGGTCCTTATTGATGAGGCACATAACTTGATTAGCAGATCAAGAGACATGTATTCAGCAACTGTTGTTAAATCAGATTTCATCAAACTTAGAAGATTAGGCTCTAAGTTAAGACCTACGATTAGAACAGGCGTTAAACATGTTCTAGATATCTTTGATTCCTTTGAAGCAGATTTAACCGATCATTCCTTCATATCCTCGAAATCGCTTAATAATGACTTTTATGAAGCTCTTAAGTATTTGATGAAGAAAGTCGAAAACGCCCTTAAAGAAAATCCTAAGTATCCAAAGAAGGCTGATGTGCTTGAAGGCTATTTATCAATTTTGGGATTCACTAAGATCTATGAGTACTATAATGATTCTTATTTGACCAACATTGAAAAGCTTGAAGATGATATATCTGTAACCATACAATGCTTAGATGCTTCAAAGTTTATACTAGATACAGTTGAAAATAAAACCTATGGTTCTGTATTCTTTAGTGCAACCCTTTATCCTATAGAATACTATCAGGAATTGCTCACTCAAAATGAAGGAGAAACTCTAAAGATACAATCACCTTTTGATCATCAGAGATTAAAGCTCATCATCATGGATCAAATTTCAACAAGATACCAGGACCGATTGGGATCAATAGAGGGTGTCGTAGAAACCATCGTCTCTGTCGTCAACTCAAAAAAAGGCAACTATATTGTCTTCTTCCCGTCATACCAATATTTGAATCAAGTATTAGAACAACTACCTGAAAATTTAGACGCAGATATCTTGATTCAAAAAAGAGACATGGAACATATGTTAAGAGATTTGATGATAGAGAAATTCAAGAAAACGATAGAACGCTCTCAGCTTGCTTTCTTTGTGATGGGTGGTATGTTTGCTGAAGGCATCGATTATGTAGGCGATATGTTAAATGGTGTGATTGTTGTAGGTGTTGGTTTGCCTATGATCAACGAAACGAACAACCAACTTAAAACTTACTATCAAGAACATTTTAATAAGGGCTTTCTTTATGCTTACCAATATCCTGGAATGAATAAGGTCATCCAAGCTGTAGGCAGAGTCATTAGAACAACATCTGATTATGGTGTGGCCATCTTGATTGATGATCGTTTTAGTCATTTATCCTATAAGAAGCTATTCCCACCTGAATGGAAGCATTATGAGACTGCAAGAAACCAGAAACAACTCAATCATTTGTTATCTGATTTCTGGATGAAAATGGAAAAATAAAAAACCCCGCGGGGTTTTATTTTTGAGGTTTGACTGCTGTATTGATAGCATTGTGGTAAACATAGAACTTAGTAAATAGGAATTCAGTAATAAGGTTGACAACCATAGTAAGAAATATGACGAGATATTTTATAAACCCGCTAACATCTGTTGTTAACTCCCCAACCCACCACGTTGATGCAGTTATGAATATCGCATTATATCCTGCAACCTTCAGCATCGCGATTGGGATATTGTTTGCGGACTTAAAGGTAAATTTTCGATTAAAAGTATAGTTCCAGATGACTGATAATACTATAGATATAAAATAAGACAGCTTAGTAGTTAGATGGGCAACATCACTAAACAAAGCAAAAGAGGATATTTGAATAACCCCAGCTGATATTGAGAATAATAAAAACTTCAGGGCGTGTATATAATGATCTCTTTTTGTTAACTTTATTTGGGGCTTTAATTCTTCTGTTAGATTGTTTTCCATGTTGGTATCCTTTTTCATTCTTAATTCTTTTATTATAACACCACTTATCCCAATTAAATAAAAAAAAAGAGTATCTCTACTCTTGATTCATCTTGATATCAATGATAATTTCATTATGTCTAAGACACGGTGGTGTAAAGGGTGGATTAAATCTTGCGAGTCGAAATGGACCAGTAGCTACCACATCATTTAGAGACATCCAGTCACTCAATTGATTTTTCATTCTTTCAACGTGATTTTTAGTGCTACGACCTCTAAATGAAATAGATGCCGCATGATGTTTTGGGTAATGCTTAGTTTCTAAGTTGGGATTTAGAGGAACAGGTATGTCACTACCCTTGTACTTTGATGGAACAACAAATTCCATAGACATCGATTCATCCTTAAATTCATTAATGACAGGCACAGTCATTGAAATCTTTTCATTACTTTTGTTATTCCCACTGATATAACTAAATAAAAGATTGAACCCACTATATCCTGAGAGCTTGCTTTCATCTACAGATGTTGTATCAAAGGCTTCATACAATCTTATTTCAAATTTATTTTCTTTTTTTATAACTTCATACTGAGGTGCTTCATATTTTGACATGCTATCACTCCCTTATTTATATCTTATCACTTAAAAGCAAGATGAAACTTTTAAATGTAAATATTGTTTGTTGTTAGACCATAAAATCCCATACAGTTCTATTTTTCTTGTAACAAGAGGGTATCACTTGTATAATAAACATTAGAGGTGAGTGCTCCTATGACTTTCTACGAAAAAATCAAACGTTTCATTAAATACCAACCGATTACAAGTACAATATTGTTGATCAATTTTGTAATGACTGTCATTTTATTTCTGGATGGCAATTTTTCAATTAACACTTTGGTAAAGTATGGTGGATTAAATCCGTTGCTGATCACTCAATTCCATGAGTACTATCGTTTAGTGACAGTTATGTTTCTCCATGGTAGTATCATCCATTTTCTTGTCAATTCTTTAGCTATCTATTTCTTAGCTGGACAGATGGAACTAATTTTAGGACCGAGAAAATATGCTTTATTATACTTTGTTTCAGGTATTGGATCAAGTTTGCTCGTTGTCTTACTTGGAGCAGAAGATAAAATCACTGTTGGTGCCAGTGGAGCAATCTTTGGTATCATGGGTGGCATGTTGCTGTTAACATTTATTAGATCACAGTGGTTTAATAAGCAATCGATCAATTCCATTAGACAAATGACAATCATCAATCTCGTGATAACATTCTTAGTGCCTAATATCAGTGCTGCAGGCCATATTGGAGGTTTAATCACAGGTATCCTACTATTTTACTTCCTAACACCTGAAATGCCTTATTTCATCGAAAAACAAAGAAAATCGAAAATAGAACCACAAGAACAAAAAGACCAGTTCAATTGAACTGGTCTCATTTTTTTATTTTGCTGAATCAATCATTAATTTTACAAGATTATTAGAAAACTCTGTAGGATCTTCAATAGGTAATCCTTCGATGAGTAATGCTTGATGATAAAGAATGCTTGCATATTCGTCAATTTTCTTGTTGTCTTTTTCATAAATTGTCTTTAGTGCTTGAAACAATTCATGGTCTGGATTGATTTCTAAGATCTTATCAGCGTGAACATCTTTTGCATTTGGGATTTGTTTTAATACTTTTTCCATTTCCATGCTAATGCCTTCACCTGAAACTAAACAAACAGCTGATTCTTTGAGTCTATAGGATAGTTTGACATCTTTAACTTTATCTTTAAGTGCTTTTTTGATTGCTTTCATGATGTCTTTGTTATCTTTTTCTTTTAACTTTAGGTCTTCCTTTTTTGTTTCATCCATTAAATCCGTATCAGCTTGTTGAATTGATTTAAATGGTATGTCATTATAGGATTGCATCACTTGAACCATGAATTCGTCAATTTCATCTGTAAATAGCAAAACTTCAATGTCTTTTTCTTTCATGATGTCCATTTGTGGAAGATTAAGAATACTCTGTTTGGATTTACCAGTTGCATAATAGATTGCATTTTGATCGATTTGTTTTTTCTCAAGGTATTCTTTGATTGTGATGTAGTCATCACTTTTGTTCGTTTTGAACAAGATGAGATCTTGAAGCTTTTCTTTATTTAAACCAAAGCTCTCATAAATGCCATATTTCAAGGTATTCTTATATTGCTCATAAAATGAGATATAAGAATCTCTTTCGTGTTGTAACATGCTTTCTAACTCACTTTTAATTTTCTTTTCTAGGTGAGCAGCAATCTTTTTAACTTGATGGTTTTGCTGTAGCAATTCACGAGATATGTTTAATGAGATGTCTGCTGAGTCTACAAGTCCTTTAACGAACTTGAAATAATCAGGGATTAAATCTTTGTTCTTGTCTTGGATAAAGACGCCTTTTGAATAGAGTTGTAGCCCTTTTTCATATTTCTCACTATAAAAATCATAAGGAGCTTTTTTAGGAATAAATAGCAACGAAGTATAGGTGAGCATGCCTTCTACGCTGGTATGAATGACCTTAAGTGGTTCATCAAAGTCACCAAATTGATGCTTATAGAATGCATTCATATCCTCATCTTTGATTTCAGACTTCATTCTTTTCCAGATGGGCATCATCTGATTAAGTGTTTCTGCTTCTTGTGTTTCCTTTTTATCTTCTGTTTTAGTGACCATCATGTATATCGGATATCTGACATAATCACTATACTTTTTGACAAGTGATCTTAAGGTGTATGTCTTTGTGTAATTTGAAAATGTTTCTTCATTTTCTTGATCGTCTTCTCTTAAATGCAGGATGATGGTTGTTCCAAATGTTTCTTTTTCGATTTCTTCTATGGTGTATGATGTTTCGCCATTTGATACCCAACGATACCCTGTGGATGCATAAGGTGATCTAGTTTCTACCGTTACTTGATCTGCAACCATAAAAGCACTATAAAATCCAACACCAAACTGACCAATGAGATCGACATCTTTTTGGTCAATCTTTTCAAGAAAGGATTTTGAACCACTTTCTGCAATCGTACCTAAATTGTTGATCAATTCATCTTCAGTAAACCCAATACCATTATCAGCTATGATTAAAGTATTGTTCTTCTCATCTGGTGTCAACCAAATTTCATAGGTTTCTGGTGGAATGTTCGTATCTGTTAAAGATAGAAAATGACGTTTGTCAATGGCGTCACTCGCATTAGAAATGAGCTCTCTTAAGAATATTTCCTTTTGTGTGTAAATCGAGTGCGTCATCAAATGTAATAGTTTCTTTGACTCTGTTTTAAATTGTTTTGTTTTTGCCATATATATCGCCTCCATTAAAAATATTATTCAAAAATGGCCTTCATGTCAAGTCCTTTGTATTTTAATACAAAATATACTATGATTTTTAGATCTTTTTTAGGTTCTTTGATTTTGGTATTGATAACAGGATACCAAGAACTACTGATAGGTAAGCTGCCATTAAGACTCGGTAATTTTCTGGCAACAAGAAAGTGATGGTATGCGCTGGTATCCAAAAAAATGGAATCGTCTTTAGGACAACAAAATTCAAGAATTGATTAAAGTCAATCTGATTTGTTACGTCTGAAAATTTAACCTGAAAGATATTTTTCAGATTTCCTTCACCAAGCTTAATATATTGATCAGTGATGCGATGAAATAGCATGAATGTTGGAGCAAAAAATAGATTCATCAATAAACTGATCATAAAAGCCGTGAGCAGAGATGCCCCAAATGAAGCATTTTGAATACTTGGTAATAGATGTGCTTGCTGAGCATTGACAACACCTGTAGCAAACAGTTTAAAGATAATCACAAAAACCATACCTAAGAAGCCCCATACAACGAATTTGATGATGATCCCTTGATCTCCAAAATAGGAACCAGTCTTGATTCTATGTACCAATCTTTCTCCAAGACTCGCAAGAATTGCAGTCTTGATGAACCCCATTAAATAAGGGTAAGATGTAGTGGCTGTTTCAAAAACTGTTCTTGATTGAGGAATGACTACAATCAAAGAAAGCAATAAAAGGGTAAGTATCCAAAGATAATCACTTTTTTTCATACAACCTCCACATTTAAAATAATATACTACTATTTTATCATTAGTTTCCTATAAACAAAAAATATAAAATAAAAACCCCATAGCCAGAATCTTTTTTCAAAGAGTCAGTTCTATAGGGCTTATTTTAATCAATAATCAGTTTAAATCTTTACTTAACTTCTGTTTCTAATTGTCCAAAAGCAGTTTGTGCTAATTGGAAATAATCTTGGAAGTCTGCATTTGTAGCACCAGTTACAATGTCACCAATTTGCCAATAGTTATCTTCAACACCATTAAGAGTTGCAAGAACAGTTGCGAATGCTAATGTATCAAATGCAGCACCATTTGCTTCTAAGAATGCTTCGATAGTATCGATATTAGCTTGCCAACCTAATGAGCCTGTGCTTGGTTGCCAGTAATTTGAGTTTCCATCTTTAAATTGATTTTCACTAACAACGATTGGAGTTGTATCACCAAATGACTTTAATAATTTGAATTCTCCAGCATTAAGTGCATCATAGTATGCTTTCATAGTAGCATCAGTTCTAATGATGTTCATTTCCAAGTTTTTAATATCGAATCTACCAGTTTTTAGTGCACCAGTTTCATCAACAACATTATAAACTAACAATCCAGCTTCAGTTTGTAATGCTTTATAGACCACATTGTTATACATAATGTATAATGCGAAACTAGAAAGACCAATTGTCAATGTGTTTGTTTCATTCCAAACTGTTGGTGCAGATAAAGTAGATAGAGTAACTGCAGCTAATGTATGAGGCAAAAATGCTTCATTGATTTCAACATCGACAACACCGTCAGTTACAACAATTGTAACTTTCCCTACATATCCACCATGAGTGTACCCGTATGCTTCAACAGATTGATCCTTATAGCTTACCATTTTGGAATCTAATTCATCTTGTAAAGCATCTTTTTCAGCCATTTCAGCTTCTAATTCAGTCTGCAAAGCTTCTTTTTCAGCCATTAACGCGTCATAGTCAGCTTGACTAAGACCAGTACATCCTGTTAAAGTTAAGACTAAACCTAAAACTAATAATAATACAACAAATAATTTTTTATTCATTTTTTTCTTCCTCCGAATTTTTTTATACGTCCGGAGTAGATTATATCAATAAAGTTTGGTCAAATCAAATCATATCATAATAAATTTTTCAATTTTGTTCAATTTTTAGTGATAGTAAATAAACCCCTTTTTTTTAGAGTCATAAAATGGTTTTTTTGTCTAATTAATTGATTATTTTCTTAAAAATAAGAAATTTAAATAGGCATAAAAAAGGCATACCTATCAGTTTTTCAAAAAATGAATGATAACTGATTTTGGGGGTATGCCGATACAAACTATTTTTAATATCTTATGCTTTTGTTTTGTGATTGCGATCGTGATAATGTGTGTGAAGCAGATGATGTGATATTTCTCCAAGAGGTTCCTTAAGGAAATCTTCATAAAGTGCTATGACTTCAGGGTTTTCATGAGACTTACGTAACTTCATACTTGCATCAAGTCTATAAGTCGAATCAATTCTTTCCTGACGAACTTTATTGGTAGTTCCATAAGGTTGTCCACCACCACCAATACATCCACCTGGGCATGTCATGATTTCAATAAATGCATAAGGTGATGTGCCTTCTCTGACTTGGTCACATAAGACCTTAGCCATTGATAATGTGTGAGCAACAGCAACTTTTACCATTGAGCCACCTAAATTAATTTCAGCTTCTTTAATACCTTCAAGTCCTCTTAATTCTTTGAAATCAAGGCTTTCCAAAGGTTCTTTGTTTACAACTTCGTAAACTGTTCTTATTGCAGCTTCCATAACACCACCTGTAGCACCAAAGATAGCTGCTGCACCAGTAGTGATACCAAATGGTGAATCAAATGGTTTTTCTTCTAAGTTTTCAAAATCAATACCCATTTGTTTAATCATCTTACCTAGTTCACGTGTAGTGAGTACAACATCGATATCCGGACTGTTTTCATCAACTCTCATTTCTTCACGCTTTGCTTCATACTTCTTAGCAGTACAAGGCATCACTGAAACGACAAAAACATCTTTAGGATCGAGTCCAGCTTTTTTAGGATAATATGATTTAGCAAGTGCTCCAAACATTTGTTGAGGTGATTTGCATGATGAGATATGTTCTAATATATCAGGATAACGTGTTTCTGCATAATTGATCCAGCCTGGGCAGCATGATGTCATCATTGGAAGAACACCACCATGTGTTACACGGTGTATCAATTCATTTCCTTCTTCAATGATTGTTAAATCAGCTGTAAAATCGGTATCAAATACTTGATCAAAGCCTAGAATCTTCATCGCTGAAACCATCTTACCGGTAACAATTGTACCTATCTTTTGTCCAACTTCTTCACCTAAAGATACACGAACAGCAGGTGCAACCTGCACGATAACGTGCTTCTTAGGATCAGTAAGAGCTTTCCAAACAAGATCAGTATCATCTTTTTCAGTGATTGCTCCAACAGGACAAACGCTTGCGCATTGTCCGCAGAATGTACAAAAATCATCAGATAATTCTTCATCAAAGACTGCAGATACTCTTGTTTCATGACCTCTGCCTAATATAGCAAGAACACTCGTGCCTTGAACATTATTACAGACGTCAACGCATCTTCCACATTTAATACATAAATTTGGATTTCTTACGATGGATGGATTATTTTCATCAATTTCACATTTCTCAAATACACTAGGGAAACGATTTTCATCGATACCTAAGTTTTTAGCTAAATTTTGAAGTTCGCATCTCATATTTTTAACGCAAGTTGTACAGTTTGTGTCATGGTTGGACAAAATGAGTTCAACTATGGTCTTACGAGCATTTAAAACTCTAGGTGAGTTTGTATTGACTATCATACCTTCACTTACAGGTGTAGAGCATGATGAGACAAGTCCTTTTTTACCTTCAACTTCAACAACACAAACACGGCAGTCAGATTTTATGTCCAAATCTTCATAATAACAAAGCGTTGGAATATTCATACTGAACTTCTTAGCTGCCTTTAGGATTGAAGTGTTTGCTTCAACGGATACTTTGACATTATTTATTGTTAAATTAATCATTTTCATATCCTCTTAACCCCTCTCTGGATGTTCAACACGATCGATATAATCATCTCTGAAATATCTAAGTGATGAAATGATGGCTGTAGGTGAAGTTTGACCTAAACCACATAATGATGCTTGATGGATGACACGAGCAAGTGATTCTAATGAAGCGATATCTTGCATCGTTGCTTTTCTTTCAATGAATTTTTCAATTAGGTTGCCTAGTTGGATATGACCTTCACGACAAGGTGTGCATTTTCCACATGATTCATGTTGGAAGAAACGAACAACCTTTAATAGGATTGTGAAAATGTCAAATCTTTCATCCATAACAATAATAGCGCCAGCGCCTGTCTTGGAATCAAATTCTTCAAAACGTTCAAAGTCAATAATCATATCAAGCATATATTCAGGAATAATTGGACCGCAAGCGCCACCCAATTGAACCATTTTAATCTTACGATCTTTTTCAATGCCCCCACCTAATTTATAGATGACATCACGAATAGGAACACCAAAAGGTATTTCATAAACGCCTTTGTTCTTCACATTGCCTGATAATGAAATCAGTTTAGTTCCTGTTGAAGAAGGTGTACCTATTTTAGCAAATTCAAGACCACCCATTTCAATAATGGAAGGAATAGTAGCAAATGTTTCAACATTGTTAATCAATGTTGGTTTCCCATATAATCCAACTTGTGTTGGAAATGGAGGTTTAACTCTTGTTCTTCCTGGATTACCCTCAATTGATTCGATGAGTGCAAATTCTTCTCCACATACATAAGAGCCAGCTCCAGATCTTACTTCAATATCAAAATTGAATTTAGAACCTAAAATGTTTTTCCCTAAAAAGCCTTTTTTCTTAGCTTCATCAATTGACCACTTGAGTAGGCTGATTGACTTTTGGTATTCGCCACGAACATAAATAAGCCCGTGTGTTCCACCGGTTGCATAGGCAACAATAATCATACCTTCAAGGATTTGATGTGGATCATTTTCCATCAAGTAACGATCTTTGAAGTTTCCTGGTTCGCCTTCGTCAGCATTACAAATGATATACTTATCTTTATTAGATTCTTTAGCTAAACCCATCATTTTAATTGCTGCTGGAAATCCTGCTCCACCTCTGCCACGTAGATATGATTTTTGGACTTCCTCAATGATTTCTGTTTTTTCCATGGATAATGCTTTTTTTAGATTTTTATAACCATCAAACTTGATGAATTCATCAATGGATAATGGATTGATTTTCCCAAATCTTTTGGATGTTAATTTCATTTCGTTCATCACATGTACACCCGATACTCAGATAATATCGCTTTAATTTTATCAGCTGTCAAATGCGTATAAGTCTTGTCATTAATTCTCATGGCAGGACCAGCTTCACAACAACCTAAACAGCTAGTAAACTCTAGAGTAAACTGCCCATTTGGTGTTGTTTCATTAACACGTATACCGAGCTCCTTTTCAATAGTTTTTAAAACATCCACATCTGAACTCACATAACAAGGGACATCTTTACACACTTGAATGATGTGTTTGCCTCTTGGTTTATCTGAGAAAAATGTGTAAAACGATAAAACACTGCAAACCTTGCTTTCCGGTATGCTTAAATAAGATGCAATCTCAACTATTTCCTCTTTAGAAATATAGTGATTACTTTTTTCAGCTTGATAATCAAGTAAGATTTCAATCAGCTGATCTTCCTTTTTTGGATACTTTTGCAAAACTTCTTTTAACAACATTGCCTATCCTCCTGTTTAAAATGAAAAAATACAATTAAAAAATTGCCTTCGTGTCGTGTATTGTGTCCATTATCATGTCAACATAGATGTTTGAACTTACATTGGAAAAAAGCACTCCAATGCATAATCGAAAATACTTGATGAATTAAAGTAATCAGTGCATGCCATTTTAAAAAAGTCTCTTCTTACCTTATTTATTTATTCATCGTATAATTTACCTTTATCATAATATGAAAAACTATAAAAGTCAATGTTTTTAGGGAAAATAGATAATTATAAACGCAATTTGGAAATATAGTTTTGAATATGTGAAAAAACATTAAAAAAGCCCAACAATCTCTTTGTTAGGCTTTTGTTCAATATTTATGATTTTTTAACTATTTCTAATGCTTGTTCATAAATCAACTCAAAGAGTTCTTCTTCTGTGATGTCGATTGCTTGATTAATGTATTGAAATAATAATCCGGAAATAAGTGCTTGCACCACATGTTCTGTATATGGTTTAGGTAGTTTAGGTTTAATGATACCTTCGATGATTCCAAGCTTGAAAATACTGGTGAATCGTTCTTTCATTTTATCTCTAATTTCTGCAGCATGTATTTCTATTTGCTTGCCCTGATGAAATAATGATTCCTGATCGATATTCATGATGGCATTCATAATAATCTTTGCATCCTTCATGACAAATAATATCTTTTCAATTTGCTCAATGAATGCTCTTTTGAAATTCATGTTTTGAATATCCGATAATAAAATCGTTTCATAGTGATTCAGAAGATAAAGATACGTTTCTGATACCATATCTTCTTTACTGTTGAAATGTTCGTAAACTGTGCTTTTCCCAATTTCAGCTTCAGCTGCAATCTTGGAAATTGTGATTTGCTCAAGATTGTCGCCTTCTTTGATATGAGCAATAACCGCACTAAGGATTTTATCCTTCGTTGACATCATTTTTCTTCGCCTCTTCTCTTACTTTTCTGAAGTTTAGGGCTGCATAGATTGTTGGAACTACGACCAGTGTCAATAGTGTTGCATAAATGAGTCCCCCAATAGCAGTGATTGCCATAGGTTGGAGTAATTCAGCACCTTGACCCACACCAAATGCCATTGTTATTAAAGCAAGAATGGTTGTCAGTGCAGTCATCAAAATTGGTCTTAATCTGATTTGTCCTGCTTCAATAATCGCTTCAATGATTGGTTTACCTTTTTCTCGCAACTTATTAATATAGTCAATTAACACAATACCATTGTTAACAACTACCCCAATTAAGATAATGAGTCCCATAATGGATACTAAACTTAGATTTGAATCAGTAGCCAAGAGTGCAAACATACCACCTGTAAAGGCTAGTGGAATTGTTCCTAAGATAATGAAAGGATAAACGAGTGATTGGAATTGGATTGCCATAACCATGTAGACGAGTAGAATAGCAACGACTGCTGCTAGAGCAAGATCAGATACAGCTGATAAGATAGATTCGTTCTCACCCTCAAAAACAACAGAATATCCACCGCCATATGCAGTAAATGCAGAACTATCCAAATAAGCATTGACATCATCAATAACATCTTGGCTCACCAAGGTAATATTCTTACCTGGTTCTATTTGTGCTGTGACATTTAAATATCTATTGGTACCATCTGTGTTGATGGTAGAAAAACCTGTGACTTTTTCAATTGTTGCGACACTATTTGCATCACCATCAACATAAAGTGGTGCCAGACTTAATTCTGTTAAGTGAGGATCAAGGCTCAATGGATTCATCACAAGCTGTCCACCTGTTACTACTAAATATGGATTGACGATGAATTGTACTGGTGTACCAGGAACATAACCAGGCAACATTGCGTTAAGCACATAAATACCCATGCCTGTAGTTTCTGTATATTGATTAATTAATTCTAAGGTATCTTCGTCAAACAGTTCAATACCTCCAAGGAAATTCAAATAATCTCCAAAGACATCGAAATTGATTCCTCCAGTAACCGTTTCATTAGGCAGATCAAGCGTGTAATCAACACCTTCAAGTGTCACGACTAAAGACTGTGTGGCTCCAAGAGCCTCCAGATTGGCATAAAGTAAATTAATATTATTTGAAACATCTTGATTGGTTAATCCATAGTTCATAGCATTGGTTCTATCAATAGTGATTTTTACATTGTCTGCACCTTGATTGACACCATTATCCACCTTGATCACATAATCAGAGTTACTTAAGATTTCAGTTAAATCATTGGCAATTGCTTCAAGTGTGAGTAAATCATAGCCACTCACTTTGATATTGATTCCGGTTGCTCCAGTTAGACCTGCTGTACTATTTTGTGATGATACTGTTAACTCATTAACTTGATCTTCTGTAATGGCACCTGCAAGATCATAGTCTAAATCTTCCATTAAATCTCTAATATAGGATTCATAATAAGCGGTTGATTCTTTTCTTGAATCTTTGAGATTGACATTAAATGAAATGGATCCAGAAACTCCACCTGTCATGGTTGATCTCATACTAATGAATCCACCACTATTGATGGTTGCTGAGACAGTATCAACATCATCAATTTCCATTAAAACGGTTGTGATATAGTCTGCAAACTCTGCTTTTGTCTCAAATGAAACTTGTGAAGCTGTTTCTATAGAAATACCAATACTACCTTCATCTGATGTTGGTAGCATAATAAAACCTTTAGATATAACAAAGAATAGTGAACCTGCTAATAAAACTAAAACAAATACAAATGTTAAAACCTTATTTTTAAGTGTGAATAACACTGATGATTTATATACTGATTTCATCTTGGTCATGACTTTACTTTCAGGCTTATTGTTATGATCATTGAGCATGTTTGATGCCATTGCAGGAACAAGCGTTAATGCAATCAACAAACTTGCACCTAATGAATACGCAATGGTTAGCGCCATACTAATAAATACTTCAGCAACCATACCTTCAATAAAAAAGATTGGAATGAATACAGCAATGGTTGTTAAAGTAGATGCAGTGATTGCTCCAGCAACTTGTCTTGAACCTTCAATTGCAGCTTCTTTTCTAGTTTTTCCTTCTGCAATCAATCTAAAGATATTTTCAATAACAACAATCGAGTTATCAACCAACATCCCAATACCTAAGGCAAGTCCACCCATTGAGATTAGGTTTAATGTAACATTTGTAAAATACATCAGCATGAATGCTGCAACCACTGAAATAGGGATTGCTAAGCCAACAATAAGTGTTGGCTTGACATCTCTTAGGAATACAAAGAGTATCAAAACTGCAAGTAATCCACCAATAATGATATTTTGCAAAACTGATCCAATGGCTAAATTGATGTATTCACCTTGATCTAGTAAAACAGAATAATGCGCATCAGATCCTTCTCTTTCCATAACAAGATTAAGACGTTCCAATATGTTTTTTGTGACCTCTGTAATACCATAATCAGATTGTTTCTGAAAAGAAACTTGAATACCTTGAAGACCATTAATCTTGGAATAAGTATCTGTGTTTGCATTCACATAATGAATGCCATCTTCTACAACAAGATCACTTAATAAAATAACATTGCCACCATCATTTAGAATAGGCAAAGATTCAATATCAGAGATATTACTAACCTTATTGCCCAAATAAAGCATGCGCAATTCTCCAGAATCTAAAGCAACACCAATCAAACCACCAACATTTTGATCTTCAATGATGGTTAGTACTTCTTGATGAGTAATGCCATAAGCATCAATGATATCAGTATCTAAGTTGACTTCTAAAACGACATCAGCAGCACCAGAAACTGATACATCTGCAACTCCGGGAATGCTTTGTAAATCAAGAAGAATATTTTTATTGAGCCACTCTGTATTTCTAATCAGTGCTTCATCATCTGTTAATGCTTCATCATATGTTTTAAATAATGTCACAGTCATAACAGGTAACATATCAGGGCTGATTCTAAGTATTCTTGTGTTACCTACGCCATCAGCAAAACCGATATTGTTGAGTATTTCTCTCAATTCAATAACAACAGAATCCATATTGGATCCATCAGCAAATGTAATGATGCTAATACCAAAGTGCTCATTAGACATGGATTCTACTTCTTTAAAGTTACCGATTGTTGAAACAGCTGATTCTATATGTGCAGCTACTTCAAATTCAACTTCTTCAGGTGATGCGCCTTCAAATGTTGTTATGGTAACAACAAATGGAAGGTTAATATCAGGAAATAATGTTAAAGGTAATTTCGTGACCGAAAATAACCCTAATACAATAATGATTAATATGCCCATTAATACGGTTATGGGTCTTCTGACGCTGTATGTACTCATCTTATGCTCCTTGTAGTCTTTCTCATGCCGACCGAACGGTCGGTCGGATATAGTAAATTATATCAAAGAGCATGAAGTAAGTCAAACAATATGTCTATTAATCCACACAATCACATTTTGTTTTGAAGGATAAAAAAAACACATGCTTATCCCCAAATTGTTTGCATGTGCATTTTTATTATATACAAGCCATAAAGCCATTGTTATCTACTGATATTAATATCTCCAGATACTGTACTCTTTTTAACGATCTCAATAAAGCGACTTTCTTTGTTTTTGATGTCGATGTCACCACTGACTGATTTAAGTGTTACTTTTTGAGGATAAAACTCTTTGCCATCCATATCACCACTGACTGATCGAACTTCAAAATGATTACATGTCACATTAAGCAGGTCAATATCACCGCTCACAGTGTTGACTTTGAAGTCTCCACTCATTGTTACATCTTTAAGTTCTGAATCACCACTCACTTGAGATAGGTTGATCTCATCTATTTTTGAATTGCTAAATGAGCAATCACCACTGACAGAATTCAATTTGATATATTTGATCTGATTGTTAGTCACCTTTAAATCACCACTGGTTGTATTAACAACCAATTGGTTGATTGTAAGATTCTTAATTTCTGTATCAGAACTTACAGTAACGTGTTTGAATTCATCAATTAGCGCACGTTTTGGTAACTCGACCAAAAATCTAAGATCATTAGTCTGGTTGAACGAGAAGTGGAAACCCACTCTTTTTGGTGCGCTGAATCTAAATTCATTCTTTTCATACGAAATTTCATATTTTTCTACCTTTCCTTTCCCTTGGTAATACACTTTGATATCTTGACCATCACTCAGTTGGTATGTGATATCTTCTGAAACTAAGCTAACATTAACCTTGATATTTTCTTTTTCTACTGAATATGTTTTCCATAATTGTAATTGATCTGTATCTTGTTGGTTGATTGGTTCTACTGTGTCTTCATCACCAGCAAGTTCTTCTGCAACTTGTTGAGGTTGACCAAACTTTTGTTTGAGTTCATCTTCAGATAATCCTTCTTCGATGGCTGTTCTAATCATTTCTTCGTGATCCGCTATAATTTCTTCAATTTCCTCATTTGTCAGTCTTCGTTTCACTAATTCTTGTCTTAAATCTTCTAAATATTTCTTCATTCTTTTTTCCTCCTTGATTGATTATTTGATAAACACCACCGATAAATGCGTCCCATTCTTCTCTTAATTGAAGATAATAGATGAAACCTTTTTCGGTCATTTTGTAATATTTTCTTGGTGCACCTTCATTTGATTCTTCAAGATAAGTCTCAAAGTAATCTTCTTTTGTCAGTCTTCTTAAAATTGGGTAGATTGTATTTTCATTCACATCAACAAAGTCGGAGAGTTGATTGATGATGAGATAACCGTACAAATCTTTTTCTACGAGAACTGATAAGACGCAAAGCTCAATAATACCTCTTTTAAATTGTGCGTTCATGATATCCCTCCTATGCACTAATTATAGCACACTACTGTTTGTGACACAATACCTAACGACACATTTTACCTATTTTTTTTGTTTTTTCATTAAAAAAAGGAGTATTTTTAATCTTTCTCCTTTGTTTTTTTGTAAATTATAGTTGTTTTACTATTTTTTTGATTAAATTACTGAATTTTTGATTGACGGTTTTTGCAACATCTAATACTTCCTGATGGGACAATTTTTGATCCAATATCCCACTTGCCATATTAGTTAGACACGAAATCCCTAAGACTTTCATGTCCATATGAGATGCTACCAGTGCTTCAGGGACTGTAGACATTCCAACAGCATCTGCACCTAAGATCCTAATCATTTTAATTTCAGCAGGTGTTTCATAAGAGGGTCCGGTCCACCATGCATAGACACCATCTCTTAAGGAAAAGCCAAGATCTAAGGCTGACTGGTGAGCAATCCTTCTTAATTGTTTGGTATAGATTTCACTAGCATCTGGGAATCTAGGTCCAAACTCATTGATGTTTTTACCTATGAGTGGATTATTTGCTACCAAGTTCAAATGATCTGTTATGACCATCAAATCTCCAGGTTTGAAATCTTTATTAACAGCACCACATGAGTTCGTTATAATTAAGGTATGCACGCCTAACACGTGCATGACACGCACGGGAAATGTGACTGTGGTTAAATCGTAGCCTTCATAAAAATGATATCTTCCAGATAATGCTACGACATCAACACCATTCAATTTTCCTAATATAACCTTGCCTGAATGTCCTTCCGTTGTGGAAACTACAAAATGTGGGACAGTTTCAAAAGGGTACTCAAGTGTATCAGTCATTTCCTCAACTAAACTTCCTAATCCTGAGCCTAAAATTAAGCCAATTGTAGGTTTGTATTGATTGTTTTTTTGTATATACTTAGCTGCCTCTACTGCTTTTTGATAAGTATTCATAACACACCTCGCTTATATTCTCAATTATACACTTAATTGATCATAGATTGAGATTCTTTGATGAATAAATCACAGATTGGTGTTCAATTTAAAGATTATTTTAAATGTCATTTGAAAATTTAAAAAGATTATTTTTTACAACTTTTTACACATATATTTACATATTCTAAGCATCTACCCACATTTAGGCCGATATTTTGACTTATGACTCGTGATAATGATATTCTAAAAATGAATTGATGTATCAATTGGAAAGACACGAATAAAAATAAATGGAGAAATAATAAATGAAAATTGCAGTAATTACAGATTCGGCAGCAAACCTGTTACCTGAAACACTCAAGAAATACTCAAATTTGTACGTTGTACCTTTAATGATTGTTGTAGATGAAAAAAGCTATCGCGATCAACTTGAGATCACAGCAGATGAGATTTATGGCATGCTAGATGATCACCATGTATCAACAAGTCTTCCAAGCATCGATGATTTAAACAATTTATTGGATAAGCTCAAAAAAGAAGGTTATACAGATGCTTTAGTCATCAACCTATCATCTGGACTATCTGGAACGTTCAATGCCTTTAGACTAGCATTGGAACGTGTAGAGGGTATCAACATTACCCACTTGGATTCAAAGACATTAGGCGGCGGATTATCCATCTTAGTTGAAGAAGCATGTGTTATGGTAAAAGCAAATAAGCCTATACCTGAAATTCTTGAAAAGTTGCATAAAATCAGATATGAAGACAGCGTTGCTCTTTATACCATCAACACACTCAAATATTTACGCAAGGGTGGCCGTATCGGTAAGGTCGAAGGCACAATAGGCAATATCCTTCACATTAAACCTGTCATCACAGTCAATGATGAAGGCGTTTATGTTACTGTTTCAAAGGGATTTGGAATTCAACGTTCATTTCTTGCTATGAAGGATTTACTGGTTGAGAAATTCAAATCAGCAAAAATTGATCTCATCGTTCATTTTGGTGATGATCTAGAAAAAGCTAAACAACTTGGTGAATCATTAAGAAAAGTATTGAACATAAGAAATATCTCATTATCTAAGTTAACACCAGTTCTAGGAATTCATACAGGACCTACAATGTTTGCTTATGTAGCAAGAACCGTATAAACATTTAAACTATAAAAAGATGAACAACGATTGTTCGTCTTTTTTTATATCAGTTCATTTTATGCTATATTAATAATATAAGAGGTGAGTTACATATGGTTAGGTTTGGAGTCATTGGTGCAGGAAGCATAGCAAGAGTGTTTTGTGAAGCAGTTCGAGGTGTTCAAGGTAATCTTTATGCGGTTGCCTCAAGGGATCAAAAAAGGTCTGATGAATTAAAAGACGCTTATGGTTTCGAGAAGGCTTATGATAGCTATGAAAAACTTTTAAGTGATCCTTTGGTAGATTGTGTTTATCTGGCTACACCACATGGTCTACATTATGAACAGATGATGATGATTTTGGATTATAAAAAACATATACTGTGTGAAAAATCTTTCACTTTAAATGCTAAACAAGCTGCTGCTGTTTTTAAGAAAGCTAAAGAAAACAATCTTTTTGTCATGGAAGCTATGTGGACAAGATTCCTACCTACGATTAAAGAAGTCTTAGTATCCGTTAAAAACAAAATGATTGGTGATATAACACATCTTGAAAACAGTTTTGGTTTCAGCTTTGAAAATAGGGATCAATCGAGATTATTTGATCCAAAACTTGGCGCAGGTGCTTTATTAGATATTGGTGTTTATTCGGTAACGATGGCTCATCTTTTCTTAGGTAATCCATCTCATTTCGATACAGAAGTCATATTAGACCCTAGAGGTTTTGACTTATCAGAATCCATAACATTCCATTATCCTGATTTAGATGCTCACATGTCATGTTCTTTGGAATCAATATTAGATAATGAATGTATCATTACCGGAACCAAAGGGGTTATTAAAATACCTCAATTTTGGAGAGCAGAGAAAGCTTATATTTATGATTTAAATCATCAATTGATTAAAGAGATTGCTCACCCTCATCCAATCAATGGATTTGAATTTGAAATACTTGAAGTGATTAAGTGCATAGAATCAGGATTAACTGAAAGTTCTACCATGACACATCAGACAACACTAGATATCATGAAATTGATGGATGGCTTGAGATATGCATGGGGACTCAAGTATCCTCAAGAATAAATTTAGACCAACAAAAAAAGGTTAAAGCCGAACTTTAACCTTCTTAAACAGTACCCGTGTACTGTTTTTTTTAAAATATCAAACTCTTAAGTGAAAATGCCAAACCTGCTAAAATGATGACAATCAAAATAATCATATTAATCCAGCTTGCAGTTAATGACTTCTTATTATCAGTCTTCTCTTTGAGCTTGAGGTGATATCCTCTTAGGACAAAGAATGTCGCAATGGCAACCAAACCAAAAAGTGCACCTGAGACGATATAACTTGATAATCCAAAAATGAATGAACCTAAATAATTGACAAGAGCCCAAGGAATTGCAGCACCTGCGGTAAGTCCAATCATAGCATACATAAGTCCTAACAATAAGCCTCTAAGTGATCCCTTAACCAATCCTTTGCCTTCAGCAATCGATTCAATCATAAAGACGATCACAAAGACTCCAATCACAATATAGCCTCCAAGATCCTTTAGGAACAACCAGAAATACCATGCTGTTGCAGGACCATCATAGGTCCCACCTCCACCAAAGAAAGTTCTTAGATTGCTTAGCATAAAAGCAAATGATAACATAATCACAACTATAACAGATCTTATAAACAAATTGGTGACTCTTGCTTGTTCATCTCTAACGAGTACTTCAATTTGTTTCTTCATTTCAGGAATGATGGTAGTAACAAATGTATGAATATCAGAGTTGCCACATTTATTCTCAAGCTCTTCATAATGCTTGCTTGCCATCTTTTTAAATCTTCTGCTTTCCGGAACAGGTTGTTTTAACTGATCGTGAAGTTCATAGAACTTAATATAATCTACTGGATTATTGGTAGAATTGATGGTATGTGCAAAATCAGGATATTCCATCAAATCTTTTTTTCCATACATCAAAATATCAAAATTGGTGTTCGCATTGAGTGCAATCTTGAGTTTATTCCAATGCGCTTGAGGTAATAATGGTTCTTTTTCTACAAGAAGGTTCACATACTTCTCAGCATCTTTAAACTTCTCTTTATAGATTAACTCACCTGAGAAATCAATTAAAGCTTCAACTAAAACTTTCTCTTCATTTTTAGGTAAATGTGTCACAAATAAATCAAACATCAAAACCGCTTGCTTGACATTGTTTTGTTCAACAAGGTCTTCTGCAGCATATTTGATTTCACTATAAACATCGATCTTTCTATAACCACTAGCAACAAGGTCTTCAAATACTTTAATTTGTTTTAAGTCCTTAAGTGCCAGATGAAGATCTGATATTTTAGGAACCTTATAGGTTGCAAGCAATTGTATCAAGAGAGCGTCTTGATGCTTCTCATTTTCAAGTAAAACAACTTCTGCAAGCTTGAGTGCATCCTTATAAAGCTCATGTTCATTTAAGTCTTGAGCAATTTCTATATATTTTGTGATATAGAGTTCTTTATCTTCAATTTGATCAAAGGTAGTAGCAGCAGCAAGTGCTTGATGTACCCAGTTGATATCTGTGACTTGATCACTTTCCAATAACTTCTTTATTTCAACATATAGCTTATTAACAAATGTTTTTTGTTCACCCTTCTTTTTCCAACTCAATATATAATGATAGAGTTCTTCATCAAAATAATAGATACTGCTTAATTTCTTAAAGAAGTGTTTCTCAAATGCAGCAAGATAAATATTTTCATCTGCTTTACTCAAACACTCCATAATTTCTTCAAATAAAGGAAATACAGTGCTTAATTTTGTATTAAATCCGAGTAATTCAAAATCTCCGACTTGAAGTTTACACAAAAGCATTCCCCAAAGTGCACGTTTTGCACATGGGTCAACTTCAAGTGCTTCTTCGAAAATCTTGCTTGCTCTGCTATATTTTCCAGTTTTAAGATAAAGAACTTCAGCGTTCTTAATTTTATTTTCTAAAATAGGATCGATCTTATATCCTTCAGGAACCTTTGTTCCTCTCTTTTGGATGACTGAACTTTCAGCGGAGGCTTCACCTGGTGTTTCTTCAATGACTTCTATCTTTTTTGCTTTAGTCTTCTCAGCTTTTTTCAAAGCTGGTTTAGAGTCTTTCCATACTTGATCTATGAGCTCACCCTCAGAAATAAAATGTTTCTTCTTATATTTATCCTTTGCAAGCTCTAAAATCTTGAGATAATATCTATTTTGTATCGGTGCATCATCACTAAATCGATGCAAAATAGGCATATATCTTTTTTGACCTGTATCTTCGGTATAGATAATGCCATAGCTACACAAAAATGCTCCCCAATATGCTTCAATCAGTTCAGGGTGTTCATGTATGAGTGCTTCATAATCATTTAGTGCCTCATTAAATTGTTTTATGTTTTTCTTAGTATCAGCAACCGACAGCAAATACATGACCTTTTGATCATATGTAGCATCGACGTAATGTTCGTTCTTGCATTTAGGGCATTGTACTAAACCCGGGAGTAATTCATTCTTTTTTTCAAGTCTTTCTCCACAATATGGACAATCAGGAAATATTCTGACTTTCATCTTCTGCATTTGTATCACCTCGAACAGTCATTGATTATATATATTATCTAATCTTTGGTTTCATTATATCATAACACTTTAATGAATGTAATTTATCGAATGCTATGATTATTCGTTCATGTACACGTGTTATCTATAAAAATCTGTACATAATGTTGATTACCTGTTGACTTTATGACAGATAGTTACTAAAATTAAGGTATCAAAATATGGAGGATATAAATTATGCCAAGAAGAATTACTGAAGATTGCACTTGCGATGGATCATGTGTAGAAGTTTGCCCAGTAGATTGTATCGCTGAAGGTTCACCTATTTTTATTATTGATGAAGATATCTGTATTGATTGCGGTGCATGCCAAGCTGTATGTCCATCAGATGCAATTATTGAAGTATAATATTTAACCAACAAAAGGATATTAAAAAATATGATTCTGATCATTCAGAGTCATATTTTTTGTTATATAAAAAGAAAAAGGCATTTTCATGCCTTCATTATGATTTCTTTTTGAGTTCTAAAATTGAATGATATAAATCTTCAGCTTGTTTAAGATCAAGCACTTCTTGTGCTTTTTTACTCTTTAGAGCTTGACTGAAAGCTAGTGGATACTCTACAGGGACGTGAACTGTTTTGACAGCTAAGCTACCTCTACCTGTAAAAACAATGTATGAGAAAAATGGTACATCTGTATTGAGCACTTTCTTTAATGAATAGATGTGGCCAGAATTTTGTTTGATTGGACTATAGAATTTCTTTTTGATCTTACCATGTTCTAAGGTCTGTTCCCATTCGGTATCTGATTCTTTACCGTAGATGATACCTGCCATGTTTTCGGTTTCAATCACGTGAATACCTTGTTTGTTAACAACGATATGATCAACATGAACTTCATGTGTACCGTCAACAAATGTCAAATCACTGATCACAAATTTCCCTTTTTTGGGTTTGCTGCCTCCAATGAATAACCTAATCACCCATTCACCTGTTAAACCTTTACCAACTGGAGAAACGAAAAATACAGCAACTGCTATTAAAATAAATACTGGGATAAAAAACCACATTTAAATCGCCTTCTTTGCTAGATATATTTTTTACATGCTACTAGTATTTTAACATAATTTTTGTTTAAATAGTTAACTTTTTAAGTAATCTTTTGAAATGATCTCTATCCTTTGATTTCTACTTTTTCAATCACATAATAGATATAGATCATCCATCCAATCAATCCTACATGAAGGATATCATTGGCTGAAAACCAAATCTGATAATTTTCATATAACCCCTCAGGAATCCCACTATAGAAATAGATGAAGTAAACGACATTAATTGCTAGCATCATAAGCCAAACGATGATTAATCCTTTATCTAGATCATTGGCATGTCTTTTATACCGTTTGATATTTAACACAAAGAATGAAATAAAATAAAGAACAAAGAAAATCAAGAAATACTCATAGGTTATCAAGAAATAGATTTCTGCTGCAACACCTAATAATAAGGTCGCACTATACGTCAACAAGCCAATCACTGAAAGATTCCTATATAATTTCTTATCATCTCCATGAAGTGCTTTAACAGATACGGCATATGCCATGACTGTGATGCTAATCGCTGTTATGAAAAGATAAGCAAGCTCAAACCATGATGTAAACAAGCAATATGCTTGCCCTTCACACTTCAATTCATATCCTAAGCCTTGATAACTTGTTCCAGCTAATAAGGTTCCTATTCCCCATAAAATTAAAGATAAGCCCCAAAGATATTTGGTTTGATTGTCTTTTTGTTTAAAAAGCTTCACACCAAAGATGATGGTGATAACACCTAATAAGTAGACTAAAAATGTTGAAGATGGTGTGATGATGATGATATTTCCTACTTCTATATAGGGTATAGAATCTAGATACTCACCTGGTGTGATTAATGGATTTGCTAAAATAGATACAGGAAATATAGCAAATAAAATTAAAACAACAATAAATCCAGCTACCGCTATGATCTTCTTTTTCATTGTTTTTCCCAAGCCTTTCTTAAAAAGTGAGCGACCATCTTGGGTTGTCTATCTCTTGAAAATACGCCCTTTTTATTACCATTGATTCTGGTGAGTCCCTGTTTGGTTTGAAAATCAGCAAAATTCCAAACATGTTCACCAATAATGAAATCAAGCTTTTCAATGACCTTTTTATATGCTTCGATCAATTCAACTTGAAATTCTTCACTAAATGCAACTGATGGCAATTGATGAAGTCCCATTATTGTATCTGCTCCAAATTCTGTAAGCATCATCGGTTTATGAAACTTATTATAATATGAGTCAAAAGCTTCTAGAAGCTTTTCTGGAATCACTGATAAATCTGCAAAATCAACATACCATCCGATATATCTGTTAAGTCCAATCACGTCTGCTAATTGAGCAACCTTATTATCATTTGCACCTACCCATTCAACAATCATTAATGGTAAAGATGTTTTTGATCTTGCATGAGCAAATACTTCATTAAAATAATATAAAGCATGCTCTTCATGCGTATTTGCTTCATTAGCCAAAGAATACATGATCACAGCTGGATGATTTTTGTCTCGCTCAATCAATTCATCAAATTGCTTTTTATAGACTTCGATAGAATTTCTATTGACGGTTTCTTCATTAAATACTTGCTTATTACTCCAAAAATTAAGACCAACAGCTGGCATCTCATTGATAATCAAGATACCCATTTGATCTGCTAGATCATACATTTCTTCAGCATATGGATAATGACTGGTTCTAAATGAATTGGCGTGTATCCATTTGAGCAATGAGAAATCTCTGATATTTAAGGCTGATATGCTCCCTTTACCTACAGTAACGTGGTCTTCATGCATACCAAAACCCTTTAGGTAAATGGGTTTATCATTAAGTAATAATTGTTTACCTTTGATTTCTACTTTTCTAATGCCAAATCTTTCCTCATAGACATCATGTTCTGTTTCAACACGCAATTTGTATAAGATACCTTGACCGATATCCCAAAGTTTTGGATTTACAACATTGATTTGGTCTTTAATCGAAGATGAGGAACCGATAATCTTCCCATCAGGATCTATAAGTTCTACTTTCCTCACCTGATCAGTTGTATCAATCTCATAATCAACTAAAGTCAATGAATATTGATGTATTGTTTTTATCTTAATATCCTTAATGTGATAAAAAGGAACACAATAAAGATAAACATTTCGGTGTAATCCTATCAGATTAGCAAAATCATAATGAATGGTTTGTTTTGGCTGATTCTTTTCATAAGTAATCTCACCAATCGGTAATGTCTGATAATCAAGTCTCGTATCTAAGATGATGCTCAATCTGTAATCTGTTTGATCTTCTTTGATTGGTAACTCTAAATCTATAGGTAAAAATCCTCCATTATGAGCACCAATTAGAATACCATCAAGATAAACCTCTGATCGGTTACCTGCAGCACCAATTCTAATTTTCCAAATGACATCCATCACATTTTTAGGGATAGAAATGATTTTCTCATAACAGACCTTACCCACAAAATCTCTTTCATCCTTTGATGTGAATAGCTCGTTAAAGCTAGAAGGCACGCCAATTAATCTTGGTTCTATTAATGGTTGATTAGGATGATAATTTAAATCAACATAATTGAAATTCCAAATGCCATTTAAAGAAATGGCAATTCTTTTTTCATTTGTTTTCGGATAGAGCATATGAGCCTCCTAGAATCTTTACTTTTCTAATTGTTCTAAAAACAAACAATATATGTCGTGTTGTGCTTTATAAATATTGACTGGCTTTAAATTTTTATCTAGCCAAACAAGTTTAGTTATCCCTTGATTAATCAGTTCATCTAATCCATTATAGACATCATATTTAAAAGTCATTCTCACTTTGGTAAATTCGATTAAACTTGTAACAACCTTAATTGACTCTCCAAAACGTGAAGGCTTGATATAATTGAGTTCCATATGGACCATAGCTAGTCCTACGCCTCTTTGTTCTATTTCATGGAATGGAAGTCCTATATCCTTACAAAACTTAACTCGAGCCATTTCATACCATACAGGATAGACTGAATGGTGAATAATCCCCATCTGATCTGTTTCTGCATATCTTGGATCTATTTTAATTTCTGATTTCATAAACACCTCTATCATTCTTTGATAATCATAGTATAACATATCAGAAAAAAAGCACTCAAATATATTTGAGCACTTCTAAATCTTAGCATCATCAATTTTTATTTCTTGAAAATAATCTTTTTTAATCCTTTGAAGATTCTTCCATTCACCAGATATAATAAACCATCTGATAATTCTTTGGAAACCTTGCCTTCAGACATTCTTTGCAGATTTCTATATGGGAGTTCTCCAAGCATTTGTTCCATCATTTTTTCTGCTGTGTCATTACCTTGAGTCATTTGTTTCTTAAATTGTTTAACAACAGTTTTCTTTAAAATGTTACCAAAGAAAGTATGACTGATTTCATTTAATGTAGAATTTTGATGATAAGGTTTCATTGGTGGATATGGGCATACGTTTCTCCCTAATAACTTTTCAAAATCCACTTGAGAGGGTTTAAATGTTGAATCAATTCGATCATAAACTGATAAAGCTTCTTTCTCAAGTTTTTCTCCATGAATGAAGATTGTTTGTCTTAAATGAATATCCTCGACTGAACTACCCAAGAGTATTTCATATTCGCCTTCTTCAACAATCCAGTCTTTACTCTTTACATCATAAAATGCAAACGCTAAATAAGGCAGTGTGAACTCGGAAGACACCATTTCATGTGGATTGATACTGAGTTTGGTAAAATCCTTTAATTCTTTAAAAGGTTTATAAACCGATGGATTTAAATGTCTGATATATAGCTGTGCAATCTCTTTGCCGAAGAGTTCACCTGTATTTGTGATTTGAGCAGTTATCTTTAATTCTTGATTTTTCATAAGCTCATGTGTGCTTATCAATAGATTGTCATACTTGAATTCTGTATAAGATAATCCAAATCCAAAAGGAAATAAAGGTTTGACTTGTGCTGTCTCATAAAAGCGATAACCTACATATAATCCTTCTCGATATTCAACTTGTTTAGGTAACCCTGGAAAGTTCTGTGATGATGGGAACTCATCTTCTGAATTAGGGAAAGTCTCAGCAAGCTTAGCACCTGGATTGACATCACCAAAGATGATATCAGCAAGTGCACTACCGCTTGCTTGTCCACCTAGGTATTGCTCAAGAATGGCTTTAACATCCTCTTTCCAAGGCATTAAGACTGGAGCACCATTTGCTAAAGTGACGATTACGTTCGGATTTACTTTGATGATTTCATTAATTAAGACATCATGACTTGGTGTCATTTTCAGATCACTTCGATCAAATCCTTCGCTTTCATATAGGTTAATTAATCCTGCCATAATGACAACAATCTTGGCCTCTTTTGCTACTTGAACTGCTTCGTTAATAAGTTCTTGTGATATTTGATTTGAGTTTGCATCGTAGCCTTTAGCATATAAAAGACGTTCACCTAATCTTGATTTAAAAGCATCATATGCTAAGTCAAGTTTTGTTGGAACAATCAAGCTTGACCCACTACCCTGATATCTTGGCATCTTAGCAAAGTCACCAATCAGTGCTATCTTATCTTCTATTGAAAGTGGTAGGATATGATCCTCATTTTTTAGAAGGACAATGGTTTCTGCTGAAACCTTTCTAGCAAATTCATGATGAAGATTTTGATCATAGACTTGTGGTTTTTCGCTGAACGTTTTTTCTGATTTCTTAATGAGCTCAAGAATTCTTGCTATACGTTCATCCAATATTTTCTCATCTAGTGTATTGTTTTTAACAGCTTCTACGATCTCTTGATCATTGACGCCACCACTACCTGGCATTTGTAGTTCTAAGCCACCTTTGAGTCCTAAGACTCGATCATTAGCTGCACCCCAATCAGTAACAACTAATCCTTGATGTTTCCATTCTTCCTTTAAAATATCATTTAAGAAAAGCTTGCTATCACTGACATATTCACCATTGACCTTATTATATGAACACATCACCGTCCATGGTTGTGATGCTTTGACTGCTATCTCAAATCCTTTTAAATAGATCTCCCTTAAGGTTCTAAGATCAATTTCAGCATTAGAGACCATACGATTACTTTCCTGATTATTTGCTAAGTAGTGTTTGAGTGATGTTCCTATATTTTTTGACTGAATACCTTGAATGAGGGATGCAGCCATCTGTCCCGTTAAATAAGGATCCTCACTAAAATACTCAAAATTACGTCCACATAATGGATTTCTTTTGATATTTGCTCCTGGTCCTAAAATAACTGAAACCTTTTCTGATTGAGCTTCTATGCTAAGATGCACACCAACATCTTTAATGAGTTCTTTATCCCAAGTGCTTGCAAGTCCTGCAGCTGTTGGATAGCATGTTGCAGGTATGCTATCAAATAAACCTAGTTGATCACCTGTTGCTATTTGTTTGCGCAATCCATGTGGTCCATCTGTGACCATAATGCTCGGTATATTTAGTCTTGGTATTGATTTCAAATTCCAAAAATCTTGACCAGAGCATAAAGATGCTTTTTCTTCTAAGGTCATTTGTTGTATGAGTTTTTCTATCTCTTTATTCATTTCATTTTATCCTTTCATATTGAAAGCTGCAATAAAAGTATATATTTAATTTTATCATAGATAAGCTTGACAAACTTATGAAATTTGATTACATCGATTCTATATAATAGAAAAAGGAAGCAACTTCCTTTTTCGTTAAACTATATGAGGGGGAAATAATGTTTATTTAAATAATCCTGTTTTCATTGCATTAAGTAATGCACCTGTTGAATCAAGTCCATTTTCCCAATACATCATACCACCTAATTCATTTTCAATGATATAAAGGCTTTTAGCACCAATTGATCGTGCATTATCATATGAAATGAATTCTGTACCATCTGTCTTGACGATGTAAGGCACACCAGCATTTGAATCATAATATGCTTTATATGAGCTGCTAGTTAAATAGTTATTGGTAATATAAGTAAATGATACAGAACCTGCATTACTCCAACTAGACCATGATGAGGTACCTGAATCATAGCTTCTAACTTGCTTTATGCCATAAAAGGCAACACCTACAATGATTTTACTGTTAGGAATACCGTATGAATTATAGATTGCTACGCTTTCAGCAATTGAACAACTACCTAAGGTTTTACCAGCATTAAATGTTGGATAATCATAGACTGTTGAACGATAAAGTGCATTTTGATAATATCCATTATTTGATACCATACCATAAGTCATCATGTTGATATAGTCTAAATATTGATGTGAATTGACAAGATCATAACTTGGTGGTTGCCATGTGCCACCAGCAATGGCAGCTGTAACCAAGTGGTTAGGATTATTTGCTTTAACCTTAGTAGAAATGATTTCCATCATGACCGTATATTGAGTTCCTGTTGGTAAAGGAATTTCCCAATCAATATCAACACCATCAAAACCATAAGTATTAATCAAGTTGACGATATTATCAGCAAACGTATTGATTCTGGTTGTGCTTGTTGCTATTGTTGTCCATTCTGAATCTGGAGCAATTGAGACAATGACCCAATCTCCATTGGCACGTGCTCTTGGCATGATATAATTAGCTACATTTGCTAAGAAGTTTGTACCTGTTAGATTACCTGCACTATCTGCAGTTATAAAGGCACAATTAATGATATCTAAAGTATTAAAGAATTCATCAGTTGTTAAATGATAATCACGATATATATAAGATGATGCAATTGGAGCATTTAAAGATTTATATCCTTCTGCTTCAATTGTATAGTACTTCGTTAGTGTTTGCTCACCTTGAGTTATTGTTGCTGATAAAGTGACTGTTGTTGCTTGATAGGGTCTCTTATAATCACCTGTATCACTTATGATCTCTGGATCAGATGATACCCATAAAATTGAAAAATCACTATAGGACGTTGGTAAATCTAAATTCTCGCTTACTATGTCTGGAATTAAATTAGATAAATATAATTCAACATCGCTCATTGTATCAGCCTCCCAAACTGCAACATAAGTCACTTGAAGTGTATTGTCTTGTGCTTGGTATCTTGGAAATGTTTGAAACAATCTTTGCCCGTCACTCCAACCTAAAAATGTGTATTCAGGTTTGAATGGTTCAGGTAGATCTACTGCCTCATTGAATGTTTGAACATAGTTTTGAGAAATGATTGTATCATTATAAATTGATAATCCTAAAGATCCTGATGTATATAGTTCAACATCTGAGTCAAAGGTTATGAGTAATAAACCTACAGCCTCAGTTGTATATAAAATCATAGCATCAAGTGCTTCTTGATCTTGACAATTATCATGGATAGCTAATACATAGTCATAAGCTGGTAAAGTTAAATCTGAAATGGCTGCAGTCGCTCTATCAGTTGAGACAACTTCATAAGCCCCATAGGTTTCGTTATACTTTAAGAAGAGTTTGTAAAACCATCTGAGTGTTGTAATAGATGGATCTGCTAGTGTGAATGATACACCACTCACATCATTAAGAGATGTTAATATCAAATGATCTTCTTCAACAAATCCTTGAAAAATATCGCTATGCCAATATCCTCCATCAGTATCAAAGGTCACATCAACATCGACATACTCTAAAGGATCGACAATATTAGGGTTCTTAAATGTATAAGTTAGGGTTTGTTGATCAATTGTATATTTAGAAGCCTGAATCAGTTCATCATTGATCGTTAAACTGACTGTATCAACAAATCTATATCCCACTTCTGGAATAATAGTGATGATGATATCTTCATCATTTGTTGAAAGTGATACGACATATTGTTCTGAAGTTGATATGACACTATAATCTGAAGTATCCATATCAAATTCTATGGTTGTTATAATATCATTTTCTACTAAGAATATGATCTCATCAGCAAATTCTGAATCATCTTCTAGTGCCAATTGATACATATTAATAACTGGTCGTTCTATTGCATAGATATTAATCTTTTCATCAGATAGATAAAAAAAGGCTATAAATTCAATGTCTAAATTATAAAAATCAGGATTGATATCATGAATCGTGAACAATAAAGGTTGATTTTCCGCATTGAAAGGATTGCCATTAATTGCCATATTGATACTTTCATCAGAACCTTCAAAAGTGTAACTTATACTAACGTAATCAATTGATTTGGAATCGATACTCAATTTGGTTTCATCAAAAGATATTTCAACTTCTAATCCTCTATTTTCAGGAGATAATGAAATTTGACTAATAAAAATAGATTCATTATTTGTATCAGGTAGGACACAACTAAAAAGAACAAAAGATAATATCATGATCCATAATATGGTTATAGTCTTATGCATAGGTCCTCCTTTATATGTCTTACTTACTTTTATTATACCTTAGTAAGGTATCCAATTCTTAACCAATATCGTCCATTTCTTTCAATATCAAGAAAAAAACATTCACATATCATCATTTCTAATTGAATGAAAGAAAAAATGCGTTAATCTATTTCATATCAAATATTTTGAGTTATAATTTGATTATTAGGGATAAACATAACATATGGAGGTTTATTATGTTCAAGGGTAAACAGGTTGTCATCATTATATCTGCTGTTCTTGCTTTACTTGTCTTAATTGTAGGAATCAGTTTAATTACTGGTTATAATGGCTTAGTCAATCTTGATGAAGACATCAATTCGAAATATAGTCAAATCGAAGTTCGGTTACAAGAAAGACATGATAAGATTGGACAGATTGTAGCTTCAGTTCAAGGATTACAAGATCATGAGCTTGCAGTCTATCAAGCGATTGTAGATGCTAGAACCGCTTATGCAAATGCTAACACTCAAGATGAACTCATTGCTGCTGATGCACTTGAGGCTGTAGCTTTGGCTAATTTATTAGTTGTCATGGAAAATTATCCATCAATAGCTGCTGCAGGATCTTATTATTTATTAATTGATGAAGTATCTTCTATGGAATCAACTTTAGCTGTTGCTAGACGTGATTATAATGAAGCAGTTGAAGATTACAATGCATCAGTTAGAAGATTCCCAAGAGTTTTATATGCGGGTCTTTTTGGTTTTGACAAGAGTGTTGACTACTGGAAGATGAATGATGGTGCAGATGAAGTCCCAGTTATTGAATTTGATTAATATAAAAAAGATATTATACATATTCATCATGTTCACCCTTCTTACAGTTCTTTTAGCATGTAAAAAGGATGAATACCCAAGACCAACAAGTGCCTTTTATATCAACGACTATGCAAATATTCTTTATGAAGCAACTAGAGATAGCATCAGACGTGAGGGTGAAAGATTGTACGAAAACACTCAAGATGAAATAGATGGTGGCACACAACTCGTTATAGCAACCTTTGAGGTTGAAGAACTTGATGACATCGCTTCTTATGATAAAACAGACTTATATCGCCAATGGCGCATTGGCGATGATGATATGGGTATTCTAGTCATCTTATTCTTTAAGCCTTATATTGAAAATGAAATAGAATATTTAGAACTCGTAGAAACTCAAATAGAGCTCGGTTATCGTATGGAACAATACATTTCTCCAGCGCAGCTTGGAGTTATCATAGATAACACCTTATATAGTGATACAACAGATGATCTTGATCTAGCTGTCATGCACATGGAATATGAATTGCTTTCAGCTATTTATGTTGATATTTACGGCTATGAAAGCTTCGATTATGATATGAGTGTATTTGAACAATATTTGATTGATAATCCAGATACTTCTTATGATGATCCTATTCCCATGAGTTTAATTATATTTTTATTATCCCCTTTTTCTACCTGGGGTGAAAAACTTTCTGCCATACTACCTATATTATTCATATTTTTCGCTGGTGGTGGTTTTATCTTGAATAAAGGTGGTGGAGGTTCTAGTGGTGGTGCAGGTATATTTAGACGTAGAAGATAAAAAGGAAGAAAATTCTTCCTTTTTTTAATGTTCTATCTCACTTATTTTTATATAACAGCAAAACCATCTAGTATTGACAAAATCTGTTTACACTCATATGTAACATCTCGCATGTTATTTCCTATCTTCGTTAGTATCCCAGCATTTAACAAGATTTCAATATTATTTCTTACCGCTTGATCATTTGCTTTATGTTTTCTCTTAATGTAGTCGACATCAATAACTGGCTGCATAAAGATATCATCAATGATTTGCCAAACTAAGGCATCACTTCTTGCTTTGATCTTGTTCAAAAAACCTTGTTTCATTTCAATCATTGTCTCTAATACACTATAGACATGAGGAATAACATCCAATATACTTTGGAGTATGACTTGTATTGCTTCTTCATAATAGCCTTCTTTAAATGCATTTAAACTATCTACGTAACGTTTTGTATTTTTAACTAGACTCACTGAGATGGGTATAAAAATATTTTCAGTAAAAGCAAATCTGTGTAAAATAATCTGGATGAGAATTCTTCCAACACGTCCGTTACCATCTATAAATGGATGAATGATTTCAAAATAAGCTTGAGCAAATGCAGAAAGAATGAGTGGATGAAGATCATTTCTATTAATGAACTTTATAAGTTGCGACAAATAAACATTCAAGTGATCTGGGTGTGGTGGGACATAATCTGCTTCATGCGGAAATAGATTGGACACTCCAATCCAGTTGACAACTTTTCTTATACCTAAATCGTCTTTGTGAGTTGAATCTCCCATCAGATACCCGTGAATATCTTCAATAAAATTCAAATCAATGTTTCTATCTTCACTTGTGCTTTTTATCAAAGCATCCAAATTCGATTGTATGATCTTTGCTTCTTTGGTATGCTTCTTATTTAATTGAGCTAATGCAACACTTCTATTGCTCGCATGATAATGTTCAATTTGAGAACTTGATAAAGCTTCAGTCCTTAGTAAAAGAATTGGAAATGCAGCAAATTTGTCTTTTGCATATCCATCCAATTTTGAAATAGCTTCCAAGGTATTGATAAAAAGATGAAACGTCGATTCACTCAATACGATATCAATTTGTGATAAATCTTCAATTACCGCACTTTGATAAGGTTTGAGCATTAATTCTTTTTTTCGTCTTGGTATATGTGCAATTGAGTGAGTCGACTCATATATTCTATTTTCATATGTAACAAATGGTTTCATTCATATCACACGCTTTCTTTAGCATATTTTACATCAATAAGCTGGGATAATCAAGTTTTTATTCTACTTTAAGTAATTATCGTAGAATAGTGATACCTCTTATTCTATGATAATCAAAATAAAAATGAACCTGCTACCTCAAAAAAGACACTAAAGCCATAAAGCTACCAGTGTCTTTTTCGTGTTTATTTGGGATAACGCTTTATATCTTTTTAACTTATGTAGTTCGAGTTAAACTTGTAAACTCTAAAATTGCTGCTGCAATTAAATCTGCTGATTTTTGATGGGTTATAAATGAACTATGATTATTAGCACCTACCGGATCTCCGTCCTCACCAACACTTTTAATCTCAACCATATGCACAAATGCTTGATCTTCTGGTTCCAATAATGCAATGACACTTGCTGCTGCACTGCCATTTAAGGAACCACTTGTCATGGTCCAAAATATATGAGCATTAGGTGCATCTTCTCTTATCTTTAAGATGAACTCGGCAACTGTATTTTTAAATTCAGCAATTTTATCTTCTTTTGCAAATCCACTTAACCGGTTGATAACTGATGTATAATCATTGCCACCAATATTTACAATAACAATATCTGGTACAACACTATGATCATAGATGACATCAACAAGTTCTTGGTTAGCATCAATTCCTATGTAGTCATAAGCTTTATTAATATTGGTTTCACCTGTAATATCATTATATCCGAATGCCAATCCCCAACCAGAATTACTCACAAATTCAAAACTGCCACCAAACTGAAGGGCTGTTAAATATCCAAATGAATGAAGTGATGAAGAGTTTTCGGTAGTTCTTTGTTGTCCGGCTTCACCTAAAGCACCGTGACCTGAAATACCAGAAGCGCCAATCATAAGAAAATGTGGTGCTGTATCATCTTTAATAACCTTAGTAAAGGTACCATTGGTTTCTAAGGAGACCAAAGCAGTCACACCGTCTTCTGGTTCACTGCGTTTAACCAATTGAACCCGGTGATCATCATAGGTGTCAAATGTAATTCTAAATGTTTGTAACTCTTCGCTTAAGATCAGAACTTCACCATCCAATAAGGATTCATCGTCTTTAGCAAGAGAAAAATAGATGTCATTATTCTTATCAGAAAGTGATAAGTTAATGTCAACGATTCTTCCTGTAAAACTGATTTCAAAACCTGTTGCTGTATGATAAAAAACTTCTTGATCAAGCACATGGTGATGTCTACCATACCAAGAGATATAATCGCTTGTTAAATCTTCTTTTTCAAGAAAATCGATCTTAGGATCTACTATGGGTATGTTAGGATCTGATTCAGCTTCACAACTAGCAAGGATAAAAGATGTAAAAAGCAAGACAATCAACAATAATCGCTTCATTTTTCCAACTGACATCTAATGATGGCTTCACTAATCGCTTTCGTAACATTTTCATTAAAAACATCTGGGATGATATAATCTTCAGTTAATTCACTATCAGATACCAATCCAGCTAAGGCTTTGCATGCAGCGATTTCCATATCTGTATCAATCTGTTTGACTCTTGCTTTGAGTAATCCCTTAAATAAACCAGGGAATACCAGTGCATTATTGATTTGGTTTGGTATATTAGATATTCCTGCACCATATACTCTAGCACCTGCACCAAGTGCAAGTTCTCTTGATATTTCAGGTGTTGGATTTGCAAGTGCAAAGACAACAGCATCTTGATTCATCAATCGAACCATATCTTGGTCAACAATGTTACCAGCACTTACTCCAATAAACGCATCTGCTCCAGTTAAAGCAACTCTTAAACTACCTTTAAATTTGTTCTTATTAGATAAATGTGCCATCTCAATTTGAGTGCTGTTTAAATTTTTATCTTCTGGATCTAGGATTCCTGCCTTATCACAAACAATTAAGTTCTTAGCACCTAATCCAAGCAAGAATGTTGATATTGCAATACCTGCACTACCTGCACCATTAATTACAATCTTCGCATGCTCTAAATCTTTTTTTACAAGCTTCAAAGCATTTAATAATGCTGCACTACATGCAATTGCTGTCCCATGTTGATCATCATGAAAAACAGGAATATCAAGCATGCTTCGGAGTCTCTTTTCTACTTCAAAACATCGAGGTGCACTGATGTCTTCTAAATTAATCCCACCAAAAGAAGGTGCTAAATGATAAATCGTTTGTACCAATTCATCAACATCCTTCGTGTTTAACACGATGGGAATCGCATCAATACCTGCAAATCTTTTAAAGATAGCACACTTGCCTTCCATAACAGGAATCGCAGCAAGTGGTCCAATATCTCCCAAGCCTAATACTGCCGTGCCATCACTGATGACAGCGACAGTATTATTTTTTGAAGTTAATTCATATGCTTCTTCGGGGTTATCTTTAATACTTAGGCAGCTGCTTGCTACACCAGGTGTATAGACTAATGATAAATCTTTTTTGTTTTTAATATCGAATTTGCTTTCAACCGATATTTTACCTTTTAATTTTCTATGTAATGCCAATGATTCTTCCATTATACTCATCATTTCACTGCCTTTCAAAGTAATCAATTATTTATTCAGTCGTTGTAAAACGGAAATTGTATACACCTGCGACACCTACTGTGGTATCTTCAAAAGTTACATAGATACTTACACTACCGGGTCCAGTTGCTCCATATACAAATGTTACCACATTTCCAACGACAGTTGCTCTTGAATTTGAAGTTGTAATAGTATAATTTTGATTTGTTGCATCTGTTGGTAGAATATCAACTGTGATGGTAACAACTGTTCCAATTAAAACTGTGTCTCTTATAGCACTATTATTAGCTTCAGGTAAAACAAGTGTATCTGCTGTGATAGTAACACTAGTTATTGGAATAACAGGCTCAAAAGTTGTGAAGCGATACTCTAATGATGCAACGCTTGGATCATCAAATGTAACGACGACACTGACACTACCTGGACCTGTATTACCATAAACAAATGTTACGACATTACCTACAGCTTCAGCTCTTGAATTTGATGTTGTAATGGTATATCCTTGGTAACTAGCATTCAGTGGTAAGATGTCAACTGTGAAAGTTGCTACTGTGCCGATTGCTACTAAATCTCTAACTTCAGAATTATTTGCTTCTGGTAATGTTAAGACATCGGTACTAACTGTAACATCAGTTACTGGAACAACTTCTACAGTTGTGAAACGGAAGTTATAAACACCTGCAACTCCAACTGTTGTATCTTCAAATGTAACAATGATACTGACACTACCAGGACCAGTTGCACCCCAAACAAATGTTACAACGTTGCCAACAGCTTCAGCTCTTGAATTAGAAGTTGTAATGGTATAATTTTGGTTTGTCGCATTAAGTGGCAAGATGTCAACAGTAATCGTTACTACTGTGCCAATAAATACTTGGTCTCTAACTTCTGCATTATTTGCTTCTGGTAATGTTAAGACATCAGCAGTGATTGTAACACTATCGATAGGAACATCTGCTAAAACTTCAACAGTCTTTAATCTATAAACTAGAGTATCTTGAGCTGTATCATCAAATGTGATAGTAATATCAACATCGCCTAAGCCTGAACCTAGTACAAATGATACGACATTTCCAGCCACTGTAGCTTTATCATTAGATGATGTAATTGTATATGTTTGAGTAGTTGCATTTACGGGGTCAATTGCAACGCTGAATGTTGCTACAGTTCCAACTTCGACATCAAATCTTTGTTCAGTGTTATTTGCTTCAGGAAGGTTCACTGTATCAGCTGTGACGGTAACACTATCAATAGGCACATTGACAACTGGTTGAACTGTTAAGAAACGATATTCTAAAGCAGCTACACTTGCATCTTCAAAAGTCACAGTTATACTGACATTACCAGGTCCAGTGTTTCCATAAACGAATGTTACTGTATTGCCATCTACAACTGCTCTTGAATTAGATGAAGAAAGCGTGTAGTTTTGATAATCCGCATCAATAGGAAGTATATCAACCGTAAATACGACAACAGTTCCAATATCAACAGGAAGTCTATCTTCAATATTATTTGGTGCAGGTAATGTTAAAACATCAGCACTTACTGTAACACTATCAATCATATTATAGTTATCAACTGTAACTTCGATTGTATCAGTGTATCCACCATCTCTAGTAGTTACAGTGACTGTTGCAGTTCCTGCAGTAAGTCCTTTTATGGTGCCATCTCCAACAATTTCAACAACAGCATCATCACTAGATGTCCAGATTGTAAATGTGTCTGGTGCATTAGATGGTGTGACTGAGAACTCAAGTGTTTCAGTTGCACCATATGGCAATACGATTGTATCTAAGACAATATTAACGCCAGTGACTGCACCTTGTTGCCATAATAAGACACCACTAGCAGCAAACTTGTCGCCAACCATTGTTAAATCTGCATTTGTAAATTCAGGAAGCATAGGAGCTTCTAAATCACCAGGAACCCAAGTTGCACTTGTGCCTGAATTAAGTAATTCTCTAAAGAATACTGAACCTGCATCAAATCCACTAGGAGCAATATCATAAGTCGTGAGTGTAGTCTTTGCATTAGGTACGGTAACTTCTAGTCCACCATTATCTTTAATGCTTACATTAGCAAATACATAAGTATTCGTAATGGTTCCACCAGTTAAGGTTAAACCAGTCACACCGCCAACAAAGTCTCTAGCACCAATTAATGCACCACCAACATATGTATCAGAAATTTCACCAGCATTGATACCGGCAATACCACCAACATATAAATCCCCATGTACGGATGCAACACCTAGGTTATTAACTGAATCACCTAGTTCTTCTGCTCTATCTTTAGCAATAAACTCTTTAGCACTCAAAGATCGTGCAAATGAGCTTTGAGTAATAATTCCTTCATTGTAACCAGCAATACCACCAAAGGCAACGTTCTTGCCTTCATTACCATCACCACTTGTACTATAAGCACTTTGAGCAAATACTCTACCACTAACTACTGCATTGCTGATTGTACCAAAGTTAAATCCTGTGATACCACCACCAAATGAATATGTGTTGGAACTATTGCCACTATTTGCTTGATTTCCAGCAGGAAGTGTCGCTGTTACAGTCGCATGGTCAATTAAACCATAATTATAAGCTGAAACACCACCAACACCACGACCAGCCTTGACGGCTCCAGCACCACTGACTGTAACATTTCTGATAATACCAGAAGCGTTATTCATACCAACAATGCCACCAGCACCAGTTGTTGTGTCTTCTGTATCAACAACACCTGTAAATACTTCTAAGAAACCTTGAAGTGCAGCATTAGTTAAGCTAGCTGCTCCTGTCACATTTTCAATTAAACCTGAATTGAAATTTGCTACAGCTCCAATTGGGAATGCATTGCCTTCTTGAGCACTTAATACAGTTGCTGAATTAATAGTTAAATTTTTGACAACACCTGTTTCAGTGATTTCATGGAACAATCCACCATTACCAGTAAATGATATAGCATAACCACGTCCATCATAAACACCACCAAAGCTGATTTGTCTGTCATTATTGATTTCAATTGGATTGGTCAAAGACATCAAGATGTCTGCAACTTGTGCAAATGATTTGTCAGCTAATGTGTCATCATCTAATAAAGCGAGTACATCAGATACTTTACTGACCATATAAGGATTAGCAACAGTGCCTGCACCACCTAATAATAATGAGTATCTTGTAGCTACTTCTGAACCAGATTCTACCTTAACGATATAATAACCACCCATAGGGATGACTGATGGTGTGAAGGTAACTGTATCAAGTACATCTGAACTTTCAATTTCTACTGTACCAGGAACAACAGTATACTCATCGCCATCTAGTGGTTTAACTGATACGACAAATGTTTGTAGTTCAGCATCTAATTGCTGCCATATCAGTGTTGATGAGAATAAATCATCAGAGACATGGATATTGGTTGGTGTTGTAGAAACTTCAATCCATCCAGCAACAAGCGTGACGTCTTCTGTCACGATATCGATATCAAAATTCCATTCGAATGTGCCATTCATCCATTTTCCATCAAAGAGAAAACCCTCTTTGGTAGGATCTGCTGGTTTTGTGACCTTACCGCCATTTAAAATGACTTGATCGGCAATATCAGTTCCTCCATCTGTTTCAAATGAAACCGTATAGGATAGCTCAACGATTGGTTCTTTTTCACAACCGACAACTAATCCTAGCAATAATACTAATCCAATGATTAAAAATATTTTTTTCATTTTTATCCTTTCCATACATCAAATTTTTGATGTATATTTCCAATCTTTATTTGTAGTCCCTCAAATGTGATTGGAATCTCCTTTTTTTATGATCTTATAATAGAAATGGACTATTGATTAAATCGGAATATAAGCAACTGAGTTACTTAGAGCAAACATAACAAAGATTGCACAAATAATGATCGGTCCTAAATAAGAATTACCACTAAGTTTATAGAACCATCTGTTAAAGAATGGCATTAAGAACATAACAGGTAGTAATGTAAATAGGATATTGACATATAACCATTGTGTTGTGCCATCAGCAAGTTCAGTAAATGCGATTGTACCTGTTGTAGAAAATGCATAGTATTGAACAAATAGAATCACAGCTAAACCAGCGATATTCATAAATCCTGCTAAAATCAATTTAACACTTTCAGGTAACTTGCCATGCATCTGAGATCCATTAACACGAATTGAATTCGAGAAATAAAAGATAAAGAATAATGGGAAATACATGAGAAGCTGCAAGATCACCTTGAAATTGACATGTCTAGCGGACATGACGAAGATGAGTCTATAATCGACATGGAAAATTGCGTAAATAATTGAGAAGAATAAGAAATAGATAACGATAACTGATAAACCTAATAATAGTGTCTTTAGGAAATCAATCCAAGACAGTTTCAAACCCCAGCGTTTGACTTCTTCTTTTAAGCCTTTGGTTTGAATCTTACCAGGTTCTTTTTTACCTCTAAAGATCAAATGGCTTAAGACAAACATTAAAGCTGAGAACAATCCACTTAAGATCGCCCAAATCGCAACAGCATTGGTCATTCTTTGTGGGAAGAACCAAGTGTTTACTGAATTGCTTGCCTCAGGAAAGAAAGTAAATGTAAGTTGACTTGCTGGTAAATATGTGAGTGCAGCAAATGATGCAGAAATGATAAAGACAACGATATAAATTATAAGTCTTGAAACGCTTCTCTTTTCAGTGATGATGATTGGTTCCTGTTTTGACTTCTTAAAGAATGGGATTCTATAAAGAAGTGATGCAATCGGAACAATCATAGATAGTGAAGCAACAAGTGATATGGTTGTTAAGATTTCTTTATACGTCCAAACCTGATCTCTATAACTGATGGTTGGATTGGTATAGTTTAATGAGATTTCAAAGAATCTGATAATCTTTCCTGTAGCTTCAGTACTATAAGGTTGGAAAGCATGTATGGTTTCTGTGTTGAACACTTGACGCATATTGCGTAAATTAGGATTTCCATAAATCTTTTCAATTTCTATTTGAGTTCCATACTCAATGATGGGTAACCCACCTTTGATTAATCCGGAATTGACAAAATCATGAGATTCAATCATCCATGTGACATCTGATAAGCTCGTGCCAGTAGGTGCATCAGGATTAATCTTGTTTCTGAAAGCTCCTTCATCATAGAGTGCATAATCCATACCCATGTTACTCTTTGAGTATGTAATATCAGATGCAATCGATAGCACATAGCCACTTATGAAGATTGAGTTGACTTTGCTCACCCCTCCATTATTGACTGAATCCTTTCCAAAGTATACTGCAGCTTGATAAGCTGCATTTCCACCAGCTGAATGTCCTGTGACACCAATACGTGTTTTATCAACAAATGGATAAACATCAGGATTGTCATAAATATAATCGATTAAATCAAATGAACCGTATCCTTCAACTGTAGCAATCGCACTACCTTGGATACCTTGGCTAGAAGATGAGTCACCTTGACTATATGGATCAATATTAATCACAACAAATCCTCTTCTGGCAAATTCTAGGGCAACATGCCCTTGAGTTTCTCTTGAGCGCTGAAAACCTGCTATAACAACCATAAGCGGTGCTTTATTGTCTTCTGTTGCTGTCTTAGGCTGATAAATATCATAAGCAACTGTTTGATTGTCTCTTGCCTCAAAGTAAACAGTCGTTATTTCTACATTTCCCCAGTCATTTTGAATCAGACTGGCAAATAATGAAGACAACATAATAACAAAAACCAGGATTATCGTCCATATTCCTGATTTACCAAGCATTGGTATTAATTTATTTTTATGTTGTTTTTTTGGTATCAAATCATTTTCTTCCATAAAAAACCTCCCAATTCCATTGATGAAAGCGTTAACACCATAATCATACCAAAAAAAGGAGCCATATACTATAGGTTCCTTTTTCTGTTTTTTTATATGTTATAAATATTATTTATGGGTTAATTAGCTATTCTTTAAATAGTTCACGAATTGTATAGCTCCAGGATGTAATTCAGCGTTTTTACGCCAGATTAAACCAATCTTTAATTTAAGTTTTTCTTTAAATGGAATACCAACGATGAATGGATCTTCTGGATCAACCAATTCTTTAATCAGAAATGCACCACCAGCATTGATTTTAACGAAATTGCGTATCACAAGTATTTGACTAGATACTAAAACAATATTAGGATCTAACCCTATTTCGTTATACATGCTTTTGATCATTCTTGATTGATAAAATCCTTCACGCATGAAGATGATAGGCTCATTTTGAATATCGCTAATACTTAATGATTCCTTATTTGCCAAGGGATTGGATTTTGAAACACAAAATAAGAGTTCGGTTTCTAAAATGACTTCTCGTTGATATTGTTCGTTTTCGCTCTCATTTAAGATTGAAAATCCTAAGTCAAGCGTATTATTCATGATCTTGTTTCTGACACTTAAAGATCCTTCTTCCCATATTTCAAACTTAGCATCCTCATGAAGAATCATATATTGATCATAGATCTTTGGAAACAAGAAAGAACCAATCATCGGTGGAACACCTATTCTGATGGTTGTCTTCTTGCTCGATAAATCATTTAAGTCGCGCTCAAACATACTGACGTTTTCTAAAATGCTTTTAGCCTTCTCATAGAAAAACTCACCATCTTGAGTTAAAACCATCGTATTGTTTTTTCGTTCGAATAACTTTAAATTATATTCTTTTTCTAGGTGAGTGATTGCAGATGACAAAGCTGGCTGAGTCATGTATAAGACTTTACTTGCCAAACTAAGTGATCCATGGTCACAAACTGATACAAAATATTTAAGTTGGAGCAGTGTCATAAGTTATCCTTCCTTTTGATATCATTTTAAAAATTAAAATCATTTATTCACTGCTGCCTTTTTAGTTTTAGCAGCAGATCTTGGTTTGGTAACTTCAGTCTTTGGTTCATTTAACTCTTTACTGTCTTCTTCTGCTTTTCGTTTAGCATCAATTTCACCAAAATATTCGATGAATGCACGAATGGTTCCTGCCAAAGGAACAGCAAGCAACACGCCTACAAATCCAAAGACACCACCAAAGAATATCAAGCTTGATAAAACTGCAAGCGGATGAATATGAACTTGTTTGCCGATGACATTGGGTTGAATGACACTCATTTCAAGTCCTTGTTCAACAAAATGGATGGCTAGTACTATGATGATTGCTACGATATAGATATTATCATAACCAGGAACACTAGCTTGATGCTCTAGATGTAAGGTAAGCAAAAAGACAATCGGTGCCATCAAACCTAACCATGCACCTAAATAAGGTATTAAATTGAATAATCCCATGAGCGTAGCAAATACCAAAACATGTTGAATGCTAAACCCATCAATAAAGATTGATAGTATACCTAAGGTAATAGCAAAATAAATGAATATGATGATCATCATCATGCCTTGACCTTTAAAGTATCTTCTGATAACCAAATCACTGCGTTTGCCAAGTTCTACAACATGACCTCTTATACTCTTTGGAGCTATTTTGGAGATGCTTGTAAAAATCAAAGTTTTCTCTTTAAGTAAATAATACATGAATACAGGTGTTAATGCTAAAACAACAATGATCGAGATGATACTCGATGCAATACCTGTGAGTGCGACAATGGCTGTACCTATTAATGCAAATATCTTTTCAATTGAGATTCCATTTTGAGTAATCTCTTCAATAATGGCTGAAATATTATTACTAGAAAGATAATTTCCAAACATGTCGCTCAATTCTAATAATAAAGCTTCAATTGATTGATCATCAATCAAATTGATGAGACTCGTTACAATCGTATTGAGCTGAGTGATAATAAACAAAATAGAAACAAATAATATACCTAAGATGAAGATGATGCCAAGCAGTATGGACAAGATGATACTTAATGTTTTATTCATCTTAAGCTTTTGTTCAAACCATGTGGCAATTGATCCAACAATAAAACTTAAGAAGAAAGCAATCACAAATGGTACCAATACTGCACTGATTGCTCCAAATAAGCGTGTTAAAATATTAGATGATATCATGCCTAAAAAGTAAAGACCAATTAATGTAATGGTTATGATAGATACAATAAGCAAGTAGGTTACTAGTTTTTCTTTTGAAAGAAAGCTCTTATTCATTTGTTGTCCCCTTTAATCTTTTAATAGGTATATTATATCATGAATTTTGAAACCTTTGATAGTTCACTTGTAAGGATTAAGAAATGAAAAGTGTTTCGCTTGAGAGCGAAACACCCTGGATAATGATTATTTAAAATATGTGATATCTAAGCATCATTTCTTTACATCATATGAGTGTCATTATAAGATGAGTAAAGTGAATAATATGCCTAGAACACCTAGAACTGCTAAAACGAAAATCGCTTTTCTTGGCATCTCTCCATTGTTTTCCATGGCTTTGCCAAAGATACCGAAAACAACTGGGTGAATCAGAAATGGCATCGCAAAGATAAATGAGATCATGCCTGCAGCTTCAGCTCCAAACATACCACCTTGAATGGATGCAAATAAGCCGAAATGTGAAATAGCACTGCTATTTCCCATAGCGGCATATGATAGGCTCATGCCTGTTAAATCAAGCATGATTAGACCACCAAAGACGGCAACAAGTTGCCAACCAAGTGAGAAAAAGATCAGACCTTTGGTTTCTTGTGCTTTAATACTGTTTGACTTAGATAAAATTTTAAGTGCAAAGTACGTCAGTACTGCACCTACTAAAACAACTAATAGACTAGGCACTAGTAACAATGAACCTCTTGTTGCACTTGCAGCAAGAATGGTGAACACAAACAAATGTCCTAAGAAAGGCACATTGATCATGATAGGTGCTAATTCTTTAGCAGCATCCCCTAAATCTCCTGCTGTACATGCGCCAGTGAGTCCTGAATGTGATAAGCTTCCTGCCATACCGGGAGCAACGATATCAACTGATTTTGCTTTACCAATAAAGACCAATAAAGCCATACCAACAAACATCCAAAATAGTTGTCCAAAGAATCCAAATGCCATGACTTGTATCATACCATCTAAAGTGAATGCTTCTAGTAGTCTAGATCCTCCTACTAAAAAGACCGCAGCTAAAACCATTGGAATACCACCAAATAACAATGCTTTAAATGTAGGTCCGCCTCTCCAATTAGAAAATACCATACCTAATGTACTAGAAATCACCATAGCAAAGAATATCTGTGGTAACGCAATAATATCTTTAATCCAAGCACTAATATAAAACGATAAAATCAAAACTGCTAATATCCCTATGAGTTCAACAACACCTCTCATTAAATAGTGGTGCTTGTTAGCAATCTTCGCTTTAGAATCAATTAAGATAAATGATCCAGCAACACCAAAGAAAGCAATTAAAGGATAATATGAAGATAATAAAGAACCCGTATCTCCCAAAATGATTCTCTTTAATCCTTCAATACCTAAAAGAATAAAATAAGCTCTCACAATGAAAACAAGTTGGGTACCTTTGGTACCTAAGATGACTTCGTTATCATTTAAGATCACATCGTCTTCCTTTGGTAATTTAGGTTTGAAGAAAGTATTTCTTAATTTCTGTCCTCCAACGAAAAACGTGACAATTAATGCCGTAACGGTTACACCTGATGTGAGACCAATCATCGGGAATGAACTTAATCCTGGAGTTCCAATATTAGAGATGTCTAAGACAAGCCCTAAAGTCAATCCAAATATTACAATGATCAGTATGGGTGAATACTTTGTACCTGCAACAACTGCTCTTGAAATGAGTACAATCGGTAATAAAATCAGTAGCGTAAGCCAAAAGTGATTCAGAATACTTAAATCTGCCATATTTCCTCCTATATTTTTATGTATAGTTTTATTGTAACAAGAAACAGACAAATTACAAAGCATCATTTTTTTTAATTCAAAAAATTAGGTTTATGACATCTTCTATAAACAAAGGACACTCTTCTGAGTGCCCTTAAAAATATATAGATATGTGTTCATAAACAATACTAACACCATTTCCTATTTTTCTAAGCTGTTCGAGTTAAGTAGGAATTCTTTCAATCCCATAATAATGGTACCATGATCATTTCTCCATGTTTTAATATCATCTTTAACAATAATAATCTTCTTGAAAGAGTCATGAATTGCAATAAGTGGTCTTTCTTCTTGAAACATTTTTTCTTGATTTGGAATATGATATGCTGATTGTATATAATACCTATTGCTACCCATGTTACAAACGAAATCAACCTCAATCTGCTTATAGTTCAATTTTCCATTAACATGATTTCTTAGTTCAACAACGCCTACATCAATATTATAACCGCGATATAAAAGTTCGTTATAGATGATATTTTCCATGATGTGATTTTCTTCTTGTTGACGAAAGTTAAGCAAAGCATTTCTTAATCCAATATCACTAAAGTAAAATTTCAAAGGTGTCATGATATATTTTTTGCCTTTCACATCATAACGTTCGGATTTATGAATCATAAACGAATCCAAAAGAAAATCGATATATTTTTTTATTGTAATATCTGATGTCTTAATCCCACGACTATTAAATGAATCCGAAATTTTTTTTGGATTATTGAGTGATCCAATCGATGAAGCCAAAATTTGAAGCAATTTCTCCATCACATTTTCATCTCTTAAATTATTTCTTTCAATAATATCCTTCATATAGGTGAGGGTAAGTAATTGCTTTAAATAGGTACTTTTATCTTGATCTGTTTTTATTGTGAGTATGAAAGGCAGTCCACCATAAGTAAAGTATTCCTTCCAGGATTCAGCAAAATCCATGTTTGTAGCTTCATGGTACTCAGAAAACGATAAAGGGTAAACTCTTATTTCATCTCCTCTTCCACGAAATTCAGTAATGATATCGGTTGATAAAAACTTTGAATTTGAACCTGTGATATAGATGTCAATATTTGGATTTCTATTTAATCCATTAAGCAAACTTTCAAATCCGTTACATAATTGAATTTCATCTATGAAAAGGTAGTACATGTCATCATTAATTATTTTCGATTCTACATATTCTCTTAATAGAGTCTTATCTCTATACTTTTCAAATTTTTCACTGTCCAAATCAATCATAACGATATTTTCATAAGGTACACCTTCTGAAACCAAATAATCTTTATAAAGTTTAAAAAGTAAGAAGGATTTCCCTGATCTTCTAATACCAGTAATCACTTTAATTGCTGTATTCTCTTTTCTGGAAATCAACTTTCTTAAATATGCATCACGTTTAATCAACATAAAGTTCCCCTTTGATATTAATGTAATATTACAGTTTTTTCAAAGTAATTATACCATATATAGGTTATTATGCAACATTTAACTTTGTAAATAGTGTAATATTACAGTTTTTTCAAAGTTTACTAATGTGCCAATATCATGGATTATCCTTAATAATATACACAGCTATCCTATTGTAGGAATAAATAAAAATATGCTTGTTAATAGTATATGAAAGATTGCAGATAGGTACAAGAATAGATGGATATTCTTTTTTTCAGCTTCTTCATTGATCATATGAACAACACAAAAAAGAAAATTAGACTTAATTCAAATCTTTTCATCGGTGACCCCTCCATGAAATATGCTATTTGGACATAATATAACATAAATTTTAAAATAGGAGTAAAGACATCCAAAAATAAATTAAACACGAATATGAAAAAAAGAGGTGTTTAGCACCTTATGCCAAACACCTTTAATGTGTACCCTATATCAAGGACTAAGCGAAAAAAGACCTGAATAATTTAAATCATTTATAATGGGTGTTTAATGTATTCATTTCAATTTGATTATAGTACTCTCTTGAAAATAAGTTTGAAAAAAAGATAATCTTAAAAATATAGCCAGTTATTTTTGCAAAATAAAAGAGATACTTGAAAAAGTGTCTCTTTTTTTGATATTTTATCGTATTAAATCTTAGTCTTCTTTCTTCTTGGTTGTGCTGTCATTTGGATTTACCTTTTCTTCGAGGTTGCTAACGACAGCTTTATTGGAACTTTTATTATGACTAAATGGTGTGGTTTTAAATAAACTGCCTTTAGGATTGTTTTGATTAATACGATGATTGTGCTGACTTTTGTTGTGTGTGCTACCTGAAATGGATCTTTGTTGTGCCATAATATTACCTCCTTTTGAGTCTATATATATATTATACCACCATATAAATTCTCATATGTTTTGTATATTGATTAAGTATTTGTCAGGGTCTTTTTCAAAGAGCCCGTTTTATAGGGTACATTTCAACCTGGTTAATTATTTTTTAATATATGGTGTTGATGGTTTGTTTGTTACTAATCCTGTCTTTGGTACATAAGTCTTGTTTTGATCTGATGTAGTATTTTGTCTAGGTGTATATGGTTTCTTATAGTCAGTGGTGCTTCTGGAATTTCCTTTAGAACTTCTCTCGTCTTGATCGATATCTTTGCGTTGATATGGTTTATTACCAGAATCACTACTTCTAGTTTTAAACTTGGGTTTTTCAATCTCTTCCTTAAGAATAACCACTTGTTTTCTAGGTTGTTCAGAGCGTTTGAAAACTTCCTTATTCAAGTCTTGCTCTTCAACGAGTTCATGATAAGACTTCTTTTGTTTGTCATTAAAATTTTTCTTCAATGTTTATAAATTCCTTTTCCATTTTTGTTTTTTTATGAATCTTCATTTGATGATTCATCTGTACATTAATTCTAACACGATAAAGTAGAATATCAACATGCATATATGAGATTCGTTAAAAATATAATTTATTAGTGACCACGACTTTGAACTTTCTAATATCTCTTTTTTAATAGAAAAAGTTGCTAATAGACTTTTTAGTGTCTACTGATATCTTACTTCTTCAATATTGTCTCTTTTTTTGCTTAATGGTTTCTTATAACTGCTATTTCATCTAACTTAATCCAATATGGATTGTATCCTCGATCACCAATTTTTTCTGTTGTAAAGAACAAATATAAGCCATCTGCAGAAATTCTTGATCCACCATCTTCTCTATTTGAATTAATTTGGCTTCCAAGGTTAATAGGTGTAGTAAAGTTGCCAAATTCATCGCGAAAACTAATATATAAATCGTGCATCCCATAACCACCTGGACGCACGGATTCAAATATGACATAGCTTTCATCAGGAGCAATCACTGCTGAATTTGCACCATATGTAGAATCATTGATCTCATTAATTGCTATAGGAGTAGTATAGATACCATCTACATATTCAGACATATATATATTATGTATTTCAGATCCTGAAATGGAAAATAATGCAAAGTACATATTCATGTTCTCAGCAATCGAGAATGCCCATGCTAAAGATTTATCTTCTGGGAGTGGAATATCTATTATTGTTGGGTTGACCCAATTGCCATCTACTCTTTCCACTTTTACGATATTAAATATACCTTCTAGTGTAAAATTAATAAAATATAAGTTATTGGGATTATCTGTAAATACTGGACAATTAGTTGCTCCTGTAATACCTTCAACCTCAAACTTTCTTGCTTCTACCCATACATCATCAACTTTTTTTGTATACCAAATTTCAATAGTCTCAGTTGCTTCAATTATTTTTCCAAAGTACATTTCATTTCCATCTGGAGAAAATACTGGTGCACCATGCCAAAACCATGTTGAATTTGCTACATATCCTACTGGATCAAATCTTACCAATCGGTTCGTTGGTAATGTTTCACCTAAATAATCATAGATGCTGGGAATTGTGATTATCTCATACACGGATGTCAATGCAATATCGTGATCTGGCATACTTTCTGGTATAGTATTGTCCCAGCCTGTAAAAGTATAACCTTCTCTTGTCATAACAGGTATTTCAAGTCCACTTAAAGAACTTCCATACTCAAATGTGTACTCTGCCTCCAAATGATTATCGAAATCAAAAAAACGAACTTTATAGCTATCAATACTCCAATTGGCATATAAGGATATATTCTCTGTAATAAGTGTGGAGTAATCCAATGGTGTATTAAAATCATTATCATAGAACCATCCCCCAAATGTATAACCTTCTCTTGTGGGAGTAGCAATATTAGGGATTTCATTGCCATCTTCAATTGAAATATATTGTGAATTTGATCCATTATTAAAATTAATGGAAACAGTATACATTGTTGTTGATTCTACACATGCAGATAAAGTAAATAATAAAATCAAACATAGTATTAATTTTTTCATATGAAAACCTGCCTTATAAACTGTATTCAAAAACAGACTCAAAGGTCTATCAAATCTTTTTTTATACGATTGAATTCTCAAACATCAAATGTTTGAAAAAATCTATTATATATATTATACATGTTTTAAATAATATTGATGCATCAATATTGAACTGAGATGCATATAACTATTTAGTTTTCTTTGACAATTTATGCTTTTTTTATATCCCATATTAGTAATTTTGTCAAACTAATCATTCATCTCATTAGATGGTGTAAAACGGAAAGTAACTGATTATATGGATTACTATAACAATTGTCTATATCAATATAATTTGAACTTGATGAGAAATTAAAATCATATATTTTCTATCAATCATGATGGTCTTTGTCAAATATAAGGAAGGTTATCTGGGTAGAAATAATCACATCAGAAATAAATCTGACATGCCTCTATTTGAACACCATAACCCATTCGAAAGTGCCATCATTTCATTCATAAGGGCACTCCCTAGAGTGCCCTTATGAATATGTGCATTTAACCTATTGTAGGAATAAATAAAAATATGACTGTTAAGATAATATGAAAGACTGCAGATAGGTACAAGAATAGATGGATGTTCTTTTTTTCAGCTTCTTCATTGATTATTGGAGGACTAAATCCTAATTCTTTCATATGTTTGAACTGCTTATTCTTATAAAATACAGACTCATTCATCATATGAACAACTAAGACAAGAAACAGTGATATTAGGAATGCTAAAGCTACATTTGGATAACCATAAATAGGCATAATCTGAGCAAAGGCAATAGCTATAACAAGATAAATTATTGTTGCTACTCCAAAATATTTAGTTCTTCTAAAATCACTATCTATGAATGTTGCTACATGATAAGCCTTAAGGAGTAATGGGCTATTAGCAAGATCTTGTCGTTCATGAGCAACGAGTTGATCGTGAACCTCTTTAAAGAATTCACCAATATTCTTCATAGCAACTGTAATTCTGAATCGCTCGTTATATGATGAACTAATAGTTACCCAACCACCTAAAGAAGATAATCTTTTTGATCCTATGGATTCTAGATGAGAATATGCTATGATAAATTTCTTCTGATAATTTTCAAAATGTATGCCTTCATCATCAACTGATAATTTCATCGATACCATTTTCTTATAAAAAGAGCGAATGAAGATTGTTTCTCCCAAAAGAACGATCGTCATGAACAAGATCAATGGCTCTGGTATAAAGATCACGGCCAATATAAAGAGTGTTATTGAAGAAATAATCATCAGTGGTACAGACTTGTTAATGATAAATATATATTTCCGATACGTATAAATAACCTTTTGATTTCCGTTTAATTCATATGCTTCCATTTTCTCCCTCGAGTTATATAGTTTTTTTTATACTTAAGAGCTATCTTCTTCTATATTCCCATCCGTGATGATCATCTATAAAATTGAACCATCACTGGATTCAAATGATAGTGTTAGTTCTTTTCAGACATGAATACAAAAAAGTTTCTATGAACATAACAAAAAAGAAAGTTAAGATGTAATTTAAGTCGTCTCATTGGTGACCCCTCCATGAATTATGCTATTTGGATATATTATAACATTAAATTTGCATAGAATTATTTGAATTTAAGCAATAAAAATCTGAAGATAAGAAATAAAAAAAATAAAGAGCTATTTGTTGTTAAAATGATAAAAAAAGGTATAGAGCATCTTTGCTATATACCGGTATTTATTGTTTATAGTTCGTTTTATAAACTGATTAATCTATGAACTTCACATCAATATTGCCCTTAATTGCTTTTGAATAAGGACAGAATCCATATGCTTTTTGAGTGTATTCTTTTTCTACTTCTTTTGAAACACCTTTGATTCTTACTTTAACATTTAAGGCAAACTGAAATCCTGTTTCTTCATCCATCATTAATAATGTGTCTGCTCTAACTGATAGTGATTCATAAGCAACATTATTAGCAAGTAGTAAATATTCTAGTGAACTAGCAAAGCATGAGCTATAACCCATTGAAAATAATTCTTCTGGATTTGTTCCTGTAGGGTTTTGTCCACCCATTTCAGCAGGTTTACTTAATTTAACACTATATTTAGACTGTGTGTCTTTGATCTCTCCATCTCTACCACCATAAGTAGTAGCAGTTCTTTCTAAAAACTTTTTCATAGTATATATCCTCCTTGTTATATGTCTATTATATCATTGAGGAAGGATGTAACAGATTTGTATGCTTTAATCATTTAAAGATAAGTAAAAATATCCAAATCTTAAATGGTTTGAAATTCTTAATCAAAAAACGATAACTTTAGAATTCATGTTATCGTCTTTTAATATCCACTCTTAATTTTTTTAATCTAATTATATTTCAACAAGTATATGATCTTCTTCAACTTTTGTTGGATAGGTTTTGGCATTTTTTGCTGGTACTTTTAAAAATAGAATTTTTGGACTACTAACAAGTTCTCCATTTGTTACATCAATTTGAGCATGATGTTTTGCACATGTAACAATACCATCCGAAAGAGTACCTTTAGCAAGCGATGCACCTAGATGTGGACACTTATCACCAATCGCAAACACTTGATCGTTTCTTATTGTTAATAAAATTGCTGTTCCTTCTAATTCGATTCGAATCATATTCTTTTCTTTTAGTTCTTTTAAACTAGCAACTCTTTGAAACATATAAATCACTCCTTTATTTGGTTTAATTATATCATTAAACTCTATCTAAAGTAGGATGCTATTTATTGAGGAACTCCATCTAATTGGATTTTTTTCTGAAAATACCCTTGACTTTGAGAAACATCTTTCCCCATATCTCTTTTCTATGAACATTACGTTCCATTCTTTTTTGGCGTTTGAACAAAGATTCGTCAGCTTTAACTCTTCTCTTTTGTTCCTTAATCTTAATAAGTCTTTCAATTCTATCTTTTTCAAGGTGGTAATGAAGTTGCTTTCTAACAGCTTTTGCTCTTAATTGTGCAGTTAACCCTTGAGAGTCAGTAACAAACACTTTAAGACTTCTAACGCTAGTATCCCCTCTATTGATATCTGAGATTATTGTCTTAAGTGTTAAGACATCAATCTTAGCAAAGATGAAATCTCTTGAAGGGATAACGATCTTATGATCTTTAGGTAGATCTTCAGCAACTAGATAGTTCTTATAGAAGTCTATGTTTTGGTTCTGATAGACATAACCAAAACCAGAGATTCTCACATCATTAATATTCTTATTAAAGATAGATATCACAAATTGTTTTTCTTGACTAGCAGCATCTACTTGATAGGATGTGTTGA
>Ga0180007_10000564_pt1 | contig 59708 bp, 68 predicted proteins | sample MM_PC_MetaG_FD_121122 | JGI IMG/M metagenome (GOLD analysis project Ga0180007, IMG submission 121122) | Groundwater microbial communities from the Aspo Hard Rock Laboratory (HRL) deep subsurface site, Sweden - MM_PC_MetaG | ecosystem: Environmental > Aquatic > Deep subsurface > Groundwater...
CCAATTTTCTTATTGACATTATACATAGTATTTCATATAATAATAAAAATGAAAGGATACCTATGAAGAAAGCAGCCGTTTATTATGTTACAGCAACAGATATGACACATTTAGGTGGACCAATGGGATCTGAATATACTGTAGATATGTGGACCAAGTATTTTCCTACTGAAGCAAAAGCAAAGAAATTTGCTGAAGATGATTATAAAAAGCTAACGCGTGCAGGTGTAAAAAAAAGAAAAATTAAATGGGTGTGGGATGAAGAGGTGGAATATTGGTACTCTGGTGATTTGAGTTTTATTTCCTATTCTGTCGGTAAAATTAAATTAGAAAATGAAAGGAATTAAATGAAAATATCTACTATACCTATTTCAATACTTTTCAGTGGGCTTATCTCGACATTATTACTTGTCGTATATAAGTCATTTATGTATATTACATCAAAGATGTTTACCCTTGATAATCTGTCTGATGGTAGATTATTCACACTAATGTTAATTAATATAATCATACTTATGCCTATTATAGATAAATTCAACGAAGATAGGTCTTGCAAATGACTAGATTCATAATTGGAAATGTGGTTAAGAACAAAAAACTAAAAAACGATTTATACGTAATTAGTGAAGAAAATGATCTCCACTATACATTGATTTCATTTGATGCAAGTAATGTTACATGTAATGCAAACAATAATAAGACATTCCGAAAGGATATGTGTGGATGTTTTGTTCATCAAAGATGTCCAAATCCAGACTGTGAAGACTGTAAAGGAACAGGATATATTAAAGTTCAAAACAATTGGATTGGTGATTACAAGTATGTTGCTGATAATATCAAAGAATATATTATAGATGGGTTATCAAAACCTTTTGATTTGTAATGAAATATCTTGTTCTTAAATTAAATGATAGTATGGCGGTATACGAAGCTATGGAATACGGTAAACTAATACATCATAATGAAATCCACCCTGAACCAAACATTTGTTGGTGGGATCGATTGTATGGTACTCCAACTTCAATAATTATGTGGTACAATCATAACAAAAAATTCGGATATACGTGGGCATTATACGATTCTATAGAAGAGCTTGGAGAAAAAGAGTTTGTAAATCTATTATGAAATACGTATTTATTAAATGTCGTAATACTATGTTTATATTACAAAGTAAAACACCACAATCTAAACTAATATGTGTATATAATGGTTTAGATGTATGTAATAAAAAAACAAAATGGGTACACACTTTAAAACAACTGAAAACAAAAGAAACATGGTTTACATATCTAAAAGAATATGATACTATTGAAAATTTAATCACTGAAGAAAATATATTCGCGGAGTTGCTATGAAATACTTATTTGTAAGAACACCAAATAATTGGAGGGTATATTCTTCTAAGATTATTATTTTTAAATCTTCATATCCACGTTCTCATTTGACAATAGTTTGGTCAGAAATAAAATCAGCTTATAGCTATAGACCAGGAACGAAACGGCATTACACATCTATTGTAAATTCTTCAGACGAATCAGTACAACAAATTGTTGACAATTGGAAATCAAATTTTAGTGACAATGGAATAATTGTTGTTGTTGAAGCGAAGTCTTTAGAAGAATTGTTAGAAAAATGTTTTGTGGATTTACTATGAAATATATAGTTATAGAATTTGACAATAATCCAAAGCGTAGAAATTTTTATAAGTATGATAATGAGCAAAATGTTTGTATTATTTTTGAAATGACAGGAGTAAAAGATAGCCGAAAACGTATTGGATCTAAACATCACTGGGATTATACTCGACAAATCAAATACTGGTCAGACCCAGCAGGTCCATGGAAGATAATTGGTATTTATAACACATTTGAAGAATTTATAGAAACACATTTTGTAGATCTATTATAATGCCGTGATAGCACAATTGGTACTGCACGTCTTTCGTAAAGACAAGATTGTCGATTCGAATTCGGCTCACGGCTCCAATACGGGATTAACATAATGGAAGTGTGACAGGCCTACACCCTGTTAGTGGGGGTTCAATTCCCTCATCCCGTACCATTTTAGTTTTCAATGCCTCTATAATGTAATGTATAGCATAATACGCTTCGAACGTATTAGTGTGGGTTAGATTCCTACTAGAGGCACCATTTTATGTGTTATTGGTGTTCAACGGCAGCACGTCAGGTTTCCACCCTGAAGGTAGGGATTCAATTTCCCTATAACACTCTGTTTAATGTGTCTATGGTGATAATAGTAACACGTCTGATTGCCTATCAGAAGATTCCGGGGCAGTTTCGGATAGACACTCCATTCTATTGCCTCCATCGTCTAACGGCTTAGGATATCTGGTTCTCAACCAGAAGATTGCCAGTTCAAACCTGACTGGAGGCACCATTTATTTTATTGCCTTATTAATTAGTTTCCTATATAATTTTAAAAAATGAAGGATAATAAAAATTATGCCAAATTCTTTAAATAAACCAATTAATTTCAATGATATATTTAGTGAAATGTTTGGTGGGGACAATTCTAAATCAAAAGACAATCCAAAGGAAACTATTATTATTGTAAAAGCAAAGAAATTGATGATTATCTTCGTTCTAAATATCGTGATAAATTAGTAGTTGGTGTATTAGAACCTGATGGTAGTATTCGTGTTATCAAAAACGATATTTCTGAAACTATGACAACTGATGAATTTAAAGAAAAGTACTTTGTGGACCTATTATGAATTATGCAGTTTTTATAAACAATCACAACATGTGTATTGAAATATGGGCTAAAGATGGTCCAAATGCATGTAAATTGATTGGTCATAATTATTCCTCAAAGATGTACTGGGACTCTAAAAAACAATCACTGGAAGATTGGGTTGATCATATTGAAAAAAATTTTCCAGGTCGGGATAAAAATGGATTTAAATGTACACGTTATAATACTTTAGAGGAAGTGATGGAACAACACTTTGTGGACCTGTTATAAGTTTCTTATAATCCATATTTTATATGTTCTTCCAACTGGAATATCATGTAGTCTAGTGTGAATATAGGTTACCTCAACATTATGTTCCTTGAAAAAATTATAAATGTTCCAAGCTTGCTTCTTTAAGTGATCTTTACTGAATACTTCAATATCACCACTATTATCTCTTTTATCAATACCTAATCTTACAGCGCCATTCTTGAGTGCTAAAGTGTGTAGCATAAAATTTGGTGAATCTTTTTCACTTTCAGATAATCCGAACTGATCTAAATGATCTCTGATATATTGATCGTGCTTTGCATATTGAACAGGAATAATTTGTCCAAACGGAAGCAACCAATAAACAATTTGAGGGGCTGCTCGATATATAGCCTGTTTATACAGATCATTGAATTTGTTAGATATTTCTTCAATAATCAATTTGAATAATTTAGTAAAAGAATCCATATTAATATTTATGCTTTTATGCCGCAGGTTTCGGTAAACACAGGAGTTTAAACGCTAGGAAGTCAAACGGCTGAGACTGCTCCCTCATAAGGAGAAAACAGCAAGTTCAATTCTTGCCCTAGCGACCAATTTTGTCTCTGTAGTGAAATGGATATCACAATAGGCTACGAACCTGTAATTCCAGATTCGAATTCTGGCAGAGACGCCATTTAGCCACTCCAACATCTTGACCCGTATGTTGGGGAAGAGGCTTAAATAAACGGGTCCTTTTGCTCTTATGATGTAATGGATAGCATAAAAGTTTCCTGAACTTTTTGTACAGGTTCAAATCCTGTTTGGAGCACCAATCGCCCGTTTCGTTTAAAAGTAGGACGAGTCCTTGGTGAGGATTAAATTTGGGAGCGTTACCCAAAACGGGCTCCATTTTAGATAAATATTTTAAAAGATATCATTTTAGATAAATATTTAAAATGACATCTTTTAAAGAATATTTTGAAACACCAAACGATTTATGGATTGATTCAATACCAGAAGAACCCTATGATCCGTGTCCTTGTGGTTGTGGAATGAAATGGAGATTCGTAGTTAAAGGTGGGGAAAAAGTTATTGCAGATCATGAAAAAAGATTTATTGAAAAAATGAAGGAACAATCACATGAATAAAGATGACAAACTAATATTCGAATCATATTTTAATAAAAACAATGGTATTCCTGTGCACGTGGAATTAAACAAAATTTTACAAATTTTACAAAATTCAAAAACTGAAAGAGAAGCTAATGAATCAATGTTAACTGTGATACACGATGGCAAGCTTAGCGAAGATGCATTTTTAGAATATTTAGAAATAACACAAGTGACTGCTTATGATGCCATGAAGGAGGCACTTACAGAAGAAGAAGAACCTAGTTTAGAAAATGAACCAGAGAAAATGTCTACTGTGGATAAAGAAATAGACCAATTATCTATACGTTCGTTTGAGAAAAATAATGCCAACATTTAAGGACTATTTTAAAATGCATTTTGGCAAAATTGACAGAGCAGGATATTTTTGGATTATGCCAAACGGCGAAGTTATTGATGTGTCAGCTTCTACACATATGAATTATGCTAGGGCACACCCAGAAAAATTTAGAGTTCCAGCAAGCTATTTTGACGGAACAGAACCTCAACTTACAGCATTATTAAAATCTGGAGCTATTCGAGTAGGTACTCTTGATTATAAACTGTCTGCAGATGTTTCTTATTATACTTTCACTGATTTAAAAAGACAAGCTAGAAAAATATACGAACTTTTTTCCCATACTAAATTTGAAAAAATTCATTTACATAGATTTGAAGAACCTGTCAAAAATCTTGAAATTTCACTTGACAGGATTAAAGAATTATATTAATATATATAAAGATAGCGGGGTACACTGGAGAGTCCAGGGATGGTCTCATAAGCCATCGACGCTGATTGCAAAACAGCTCCCGCCACCAATTTCAAAAGGATATTAAACAACTATTGGCGCATAGAGTAATGGTAGCTCCCCAGACTTTGAATCTGGATGGTTGTGTTGGTTCAACTCCAACTGCGCCAACCATTTCCTTTTAATTTTAATGCCAACGTCGGTTAGTGGCTATACCAGCAGATTTGTAATCTGCCATGTCGAAAGACATACCGGGAGTTCAAGTCTCTCCGTTGGCTCCATTTAGTTTCTTCTTGACTTTCTCAAAGGTTTCATATATAATTTAATTATAATAATTAAAAGCCATTACATGTTTGTAGGTTTACTATGAAAATCTGTGTTTTATCACAAGAGCAACTTAAAACTTTTATTGAGATAAGAGATGATCATAAATATGGAAAATCATTTGAATATACACATTTTGCAGGACCTTTTCCACCAATAAACAACACTCCTTCTTGTTCTACTACACCAGAAAATATAAAAATGATGGAATTATATTATAAAGTTAAAAATGCAGATTTGGTTGTTGTTGATTGGGATGGAAAGAATTTTAGAGTTTTTAAAGATTGGGGTATATGTACAGTAGTAGAAGATACACGAGGACGGGTTCCGAATGTGTGGAACCATGGAGATTTGATTAAAAAAGAAGAACTAGTAGAACAATATTTTGAAGAATTTTTATGAAAAAAACTAAAGATATAACTAAGTACAACATTAAATGGCAAATTTTACGGGCTAAAATTAAAGGCCCTGGTTATTCACTAAATGAGAAACTAACTGCTGTAGAAAAATATTTCAGAGAAGAACAGACCATAGATGCTTATGAAAGAGTATTAAACTTCTTAGAAGGTCTACAAAAAGGATATATAGGCAAAAATCCAAAGGCAGCAGAAATCGTAGAAAGCGAAATCAGTGAATGGCGACATTTTGATTCCACTAGAATGAAAAAAGAATCATCTATAATTCCTACCACAGATGAAATATTAGAATATTCATTTGGTGAAAGATTTCTTCTTTGGAAAGACTTATTTAAACGCAATCAAAAATGGTTAGAAAAAGGATATAACCAAAAAGAATTAAACAATTTCATGGATTTGTTATATAAAGCCTTTCAAGATAACAAAGAAGACGTGGGAGAAAATTATTCCTACAAAAAATTACAACAACTTCGAAAAAGTGCAGAATCTATAGAAAATACACATAAATTTTTCTTTTAATTAATCATTGCCTTATAATAAATTTTATGGTAATATATTAAAAGATAAGTAAACGTTCTTTAAAAATAAAATAACAGTGACTGAATAAGAGGTAGCCAGCCTCTAAGGTGTTAGCGACGATGAAGAATCTAGCTAGCTAGTAGGCCTGTGAAGCGTAAACCTGAAAAAGCGAGAGTTGGTCAACTCTTAGCTTCGTAAGAACGGGACAAATCGTAATATAAATCATTATGATGGCTGTATCCTGTTGAAGGTAAACAATCCTTCCATTCGTTAAGCGTTTGTCTGATCAACAACGTGAATGTGGGTGAATGAACGTGTACAGAACTGAATTTATGGGTAGTCATGAATCCCATCTATTATTTTTTTACCCAGGATAATTAAACTTTATCCTGGGTTTTTTGTTTAATGCCCTCGTAGCCGACCCGAGCTTCTAACTCGCGGAACCGTAATTGGAGCTGAAATTGCAGGTTCGAATCCTGCTGAGGGCGCCATTGTTTTCCTTGTCTTCTCCCTTGGTTCATATATAATTATAATATGAAAAACTTAAAATTCTATGTACAGCAACATTCGACAAGAATATCTCCTGGAAATTATCAACTAGGTACAAAAATTCAAATACCCTATAGAGACTTTTGTGGGTATATTAAAACCTCTGCAAAATTAATGGGGTCTGATTGGATAAAACAAATTACGCAAACTGAATTGCAAATACAACAAGTTATTAAGCGATGGTGTAATGCTTATGTTTCTACAGAAATTAAAGGGCAGCATATTCCTGTGATTGATTGGGATGGGGCATTACACGATAAAAACCTCCCAGTATTAAAACATTTAGATGAAAATAATATTGGATATGTAATTTTTCACAGTACAACTGATTTAAGATACTGGATATTTATTGACCAATTAGGAACTCATACACAATGCATTAAACTTATGGGCGATTGCCGAAATAAATACTCTGCTGGAGATCCATCCTATATCCATTATCAATCTCAAACTAAAAATATCGTAGTTAGAGCCTACCCCAAATTTATGGATATCCCTTCTCTTTTCATGTCCAGCGATCCCACAAAATACACCAAAAATTTCAAATTATGGATAGACAGTTTTAATCAGTATTGGAAAGAACCACATATTCAAGAAGTAGTAGATCATTTCTTTGTGGAAAGCTTATGAAATTTCTCTTTATGCAATTTAAACATGCGCCAGAGATTGTTTATATAGCTAAAGCAGATACTCTAGACAGTCCTGCTACATATATACATTGTCCTGCCGGTATGGATAATTATCGTAATATAACAATTAAAAGTGAAATGCGCATAGACTCTTCATCATGGATCTATAAACTATATGACTCTTTAGAAGAATTAATGGAAGCTCATCTAGTCGATCTTTTATAACATAAAATGATAAATATTTAATATGAATACAGAAACTAAGCTGATTTATGAAGCGTATCAAACTATTTATGAATCTTGGTGGGACGATGTAGAACAAGAAGGTCCTGAAAAAGATGTAAAAGCAGATGCAGAAAAAATAATTGCTTCAGAAAACGAAGAAGAAATATCAGCTATTGCACAAAAAGCTGCACATGAAATTCCTCCAGAACAGACAGAAGAAACTGCGGATAAAGAATGGGAAATCTCTGCCAGGTTTATGCCGTACTTGCAAGAAAAAATAAACAAGCTAAACAGAAAATCAGCAAAATTAGGCACTCCTCCAATTACTCTTACTAAAACCGGTGAGGAAATTCGTAAAATTACAAGTGAAGTAAATGGTGAAGAATTACTAGTACAAATCATTAAAATTAAACTGCAAGGATCTGCTCCAGTATTGGACGGTTGGCAATTTGTGGCAACTATTGAACATATACCAGGCGGCAATATGATTTATAAAGTTCCTGGTTTAGATCTAAAAACTCCACTTACTACAATTTTTAAAAATCAACCACCTACTTGTGATTGGTGTAAAATTAATAGAAGCCGTTTAGAAACCTTTCTAATTCGCAAATTGGTTAATGGTGTTCCTGTAGAAGGAAAATGTGTAGGGCGAACATGTCTAAAGGATTTCTTGGGTGGCAATGATCCACAAAAGTATTTAGCCTATGCAAAAAGTTTAACAGACATTATTGGAATGCTAGCTGAATTTGAAGCGGCTGGAGCAGAAAGCCCTCATCCCCGAGCTGCACATGCAGATCAATATGTTGAGGCTTTTGGATTTCTATGTAGAGTAGCAACAAACATTCGTAATTTTGGTTGGATAAGTGCAGCTAAGGCTCGTGAGCAAGGAAGATCTTCTACAACTTCTGATGCCCTGATAGATATTAGCAATGCACAAAAAGGCAATCAACCTAAAAAATCAATTGAACAAGAAGACAAAGAACTAGCCCAAAAAACTATAGATTGGGCTCAGAATGGTCTTCCTAAAAAAATTGAAGAAATTACAAATAAAATTGCTGCAGGAACTGCTTCTTCCTTCGAACAACAAAGCGTAGATTATTTAAACAATTTACACACAGCATTACAATCAAATTATTTAACTTGGAAGCAAGCACGAATTGCAGGGTCTGCTATTATAGCATATAAAAAAGAAACAGAATGGAAAGATAAACAAAAAGAACAAGCATCTAAATCCAATGAATGGGTGGGACAATTAGGTGGTAAAATTAGTAAATTACACGTAACCCTAAAAGGGAAAAACACTTTTCAAACTGATTATGGTATGTCTACTTTGGTGAGATTTGAAGATGACGTAGGAAATAAGCTAGCCTGGTTTGCTACAAATACAGATTCCTTAGGAGATTGGGATATCGGTACCTCCATGAATATTGATGGTACCGTTAAAGCCCATCAATTCTATCCACGAGGATCACAGAATAAACAAACTCTTCTAACACGTGTTAAAAATTCTGATTTCATTAAGCCTCGAAAGGCACGACAACCAAAATTTGTTGTTCCTCCTGTTCCACCGAAAACAACAGGGCTAGATGCTTCTCCAGGATGGTAATATGAAATTTAAATCTATATTTTTAGAAGCTTTAGATTCGATTGAAATTAAAGCAATCCCATCTAAAAACAGACCATCTGATGTAGATATTATTGGTGCATATCAAAATAATGAATTAATTGGAAAAGCCTCTATTAATAAAACAACAGATCCATACCATTTTTTGCTATCTTATATTCACGTAAATCCTGAATTTAGAAATCAAGGAATAGCAAAAAAACTAGTAGAATATATACAGTCTAAATATACATCTAGACCAATTATACTTCAACCAGAATCTTTTGGATTTAAATTCAAAGGAAAAACAAACGAAGAACTTCGAGCTATGTATTCACATTTAGGTTTTAAAACTTTAGTCAATCAACCAAATTATATGATTTGGAGACCTACAGTAAGTGAATCGGCTATTCAACAATCTCCAGCTTTACCATCAGCACAAACTCATATGTTAGCACCACCAAAAATTTAAATAATTTTCTTGATTTTTTCTATATTTATAATATAATTAACTTAGTGGGGATGGCATACAACAGCAACTTCATGAAATTTCTAACATATGCATTGTTAATATTATTAACTGTTCAGTCACCTGCAAATATATTAACTCTTGAATTAGAAAACGATATATTCTTCGATAGTGATAAATTTTATACGCATGGAACTAAGATTTGTTATTACTTCACCTATCTGCAAACTTTTGATAAATACTTTGAATTTCTTTTCAAAAAAGATAGAGCCCATAACATTGGATTAACTATTGGGCAGAATATGTATACTCCTTCAGATATCAGCATATCTACTCCTATTACGGACGACAGACCTTATGCTGGCTGGCTCTATGGTGGAATTATATTTAAATCTATTGGATCTAATGATACTAGTTTTATTGAAATAGATGTTGGTACAACTGGCCCAGATTCCTATGCAGAAGAAGTTCAAAAACAAGTACATGAGTGGACAGGCAGTACAACTCCAATGGGTTGGAGTAATCAGATTAAAAATGTAGTTGGCATAAATGTAATCTTTAAAGAAAAATGGAAACTGTGGGATGCATATTATAAGGACCTTGGTGTACAATTTAATCCATTTGTAAATGCTTCTCTAGGAAATATTTGTACATATTTTGGAGGAGGTGTAGAACTTCGAACAGGATATAAATTACCTCCAGACCTGTTTATAGTTTCTCCTATAGAACCCACTGTTATTGAAATTAATCCTAAAGAATGGTTCTTCTTTTTATTTGCATCAATTGGAGGCAAATATGTTGCTCGAAATATTTTATTAGATGCAGAATTATGTCCTATTCCATATTATTTAGAAAAAGAAGATTGGATAGGCGAATTCAAATATGGAGCCGCAACAGGATTAAAATACATTCGAATTGAACTAGCTAACATTATTCGTACTAAAGAATTCACCATTCAAAATCAGGATTATATAGAATATACTTCCTTGGCGGCATCAATTGTTTTTTAGGAGAAACTATGGCAAACTATATTGAAATCAAAGCAGAATATTGGTCTGATCGAACTAAAAATAAAGATAAGCCTATTGCATTAACATTTAAGGAAGGTGGAAGAAATTCTTTTAGTGATGTCAAATGGTTATCTGTTAACGAATGTAAAAAACTAAAAGAATCCTTGCAGAAAATATTGGATGATATAAAATTATAATATAAAAGAAATGAAATTTCGATTACAAAATTATCCGGAACTATTAAAAAAAGAAAGACATTAAAATGAAACTTGTATGTCCAAATAATCCTAAACATAAAAGGTTTAGTACTTATGCTGCTATATCACGAGAATGGATAGTAGATGAAGATGGGAAATTTATTAGAGAAGGAAAAAATAGCGATATAATAAACTATCCGGATGAACACGATTGTTTTTGGTGTGTAGAATGTGCTACAGAAGCAGATAAAATAAAGGCAGATGAAAAATGATTACAACAAAACAAAATGGTAATAAGTTAACAGTTACAATTGAACATCAATGTGATTCTTGTGAAGGAACAGGACTATATCAAGGTATGGCTGAAAGAAACGGAGCTGGTGTAGTCTGTTCTACTTGTAAGGGAACAGGTAAATTTGTTTCTGTTGAAACTTTTACGAAATTTGAAGGTCGTAAAAACAAAAAAGGTGTTGAACGAGTTTATCAAACAGCAGGGGGCTATGGAATCACATCTAAAGATTTTACAGATAAAAATGGCAAACTTTTTAAATTTTCAGAAGCAGGATGCTCCTATAAAGATTGGAAGAATGATGTAATTCCAAAACCTATAGAAGATCTGCATTGTCCGTATATGCATAGTAATCAAAACATGCAAAACTCTAAACACAAAGCCTATAAGATGTATAAAACTGTATGTAGAAATGGGTTACATTGGGGCTTGATTACCGAATGTAAGAATTTTAAATGTAAAGAGAAGTGTTGGAAGAAATACTATGAATTAGTTGGTGATAATTATAATGAAATCAAAGCCTAATAAGTGTTACATTAAAAAATGTAAATGGGCTCCTTCTATAGTTTATTTAAATAGAGAACTATGTGACTATCATTGGGAAATGTTATGTAAATTAGATACTGCTGACATGAAAAGAAAATTGAACTTAAAATGAATGTAAAGAAGCCAGATGTACTTGTACTTAATCGTGTTTTTGTACCTATACACATTGTAGACCATCAAACTGCAATGACTCTAATTTATACTGAAAAATGCCGACCTTTAGATAGAGATTATTTGGCATATACATTTAATGATTGGTTAAATTTTTCTTCTCAAGAAACTAATAATTATCCAAAATTACACACTATAAATTATCCTATTGCTATACCAGAAATTATAGTATCTACTACCTTTGATAAACTCCCACAGAGGCAAGTAAAATATTCTAGAACCAATGTAATGGCCCGAGACAAATATCGTTGCGGTTATTGTGGTAAACAGTTTAATAGAAAGGATCTTACTATTGATCATATTCATCCAAGATGCAAAGGTGGTAAGACTACATGGGATAATGTAATCTCTTGTTGTTTCCCTTGCAATCAAAAGAAAGACAACAAAACTATGGCAGAAGCTGGAATGAAGCTAAGATTTTTACCTAAAGCACCAAAATGGATGTCTCCATTAACTCATATAAGTATGAAGGAACATCCTTGTAAAAGTTGGTCTCATTTTATGTATAAGGTCTCTACGGAAATAGAGAATGAAGACTAAAGAATATTGGTTAGCAGAACGCAACTTGTCACGCGGATCATTAACACCAATACTTGGTGATTTTTGGTATCTTTTAGTTAATAAACGTAATGGTGTATGGTATACTTTAATAAACACAAATGACTATACGCTCGATTCTATTAAAAATATTTTGGTAAATCAAATATTACAGATATTGAAGGCCCATGGTGTTTCACTGATAGTTATAAAATAAGGCAATTACAAGACGGTGAAGAGTTTATTTACATGTTATGAAAAATAAAGAATACTGGTTATGTGGAAGTACTGATGAAAAGGATTTTTGGTTTCTTGTAACAGACCTTGAGCCTTGTGTTGATAATAAATATCCTAAAGGATTTCTTGAAGGAAAATTGATTAATGGGGGTCCACATGAAATGGCGAGAGCATGGCGCCCCAATAATTCCAACTTTATATGGAACCCTAAGGCCCCAGGTTATTATCTAAAAAAGGTTCCTCCAGATGAAGTTTTTATTTATATGTTGTAGTTTATTGATGTTATGTGGATGTGTTAATAGTGCAAAACGCAACTATCTTGGTACATACTCTATAGCAAATGATACTATTAATTTGTATCTCGTTCATCAACAAGAACTTAGCAAAACTAATATAGCCTGCGCAATCCACACAATCAGGGATAGTTTATTACTATGTGAGAGTAAAGAGCGATTTTTTATGCATAAGGCATACATCGACACATTAAAATCATTAGAACTCAATTCTAATGAGAAATACATAGTGAATTACTTCTATACTCAATACCTTAATTTTATATATTTTGATATAAAAGTCCCTATGCAACATATATCTCAGGCACTATTTAATGGAACTGAATTGGTGCTAGATTGGTTCGATGACACTTATCGGTTTTTTTCATATAAAGAAACTTTTAATATGAATACGGGCCTATCTGAGTTACGTTAAACCATAAAATATAATGAAATCCGTTTTTATCTTCTACGTTCAATATTTTATATTTTTCTCTTGTTTTTCTATCTGTCCACAGAGCTTCATTTTGCACAAAATAATCTCCATCTAACTTTCCATATAGAGACTCTAAAATATGAGCTATTTCGTCCTGTCTTCTTAGAATTACATAAGCATTATGGTGATCATATCCTTTTGATAATTGTATAGGCTTTGGTTTAGAATCTTTTTCTTTTTGGCGAGCTCTTATAGCTTCTTTATGTTTCCACGGCTTTTTTCGTGCATTTTGTATTTTATCTAATACCGTCTCTTCATCTTTGGCTAATATAGAAGGTTCTAATACAGAAATATCAGCTTCTTCACTATAAACTTCTTCGCTTGGAGGTGAATCTGGTATATCAGGAGCTAACACAACATCAGCCAACTGTCTAACATTTTTAGCTATCCTACGATTTTCTAAATATCTGTTTTTATTCTTTCTAGAATATCGAAGTTTAGACTTCTTCTTTTTAGGTGCAGGATCTATATTTTCTGTTGTCATATCATAAATATTTATGTTACTATAGAATATTGCAATGAACAAATTTAAACACTTTTTTAAAGAAGCGTCTGTCCAATATGAAGATTGGACTAGTGCTATAGAAGGCAATTCTATGCTTAGGACTGGGCGGGATTTGCTTATAGAATTTGATAGAATCTGGCCTGGTAAAGAATCTCTGATTGTTGGTGGTACAATTAGAGACTTGTTATTGGTAAAATTCTTAGTGACACAGAACAATGGATTGTAGATAATTCTAAATTTAATGCCACGGAAGAAGAAATTAAAAAGTTTGCCAATATGAAATATAAAGAATCTTTAAAAAAACCTGGCCAAATAAATTGATTTCATATATAATTATAATATGAAATTTAAAAAATATGTTTTAGTCAGTTTAGATAATGGCACCACAGGATTTATTGTTCATGATATAGAACCAATAAACATAAATATAGATGGTATAGAGTTACAAATATATCAACCATTTTTAGGATATACAGAATCAAAGCTTACATGTTTTATAAGAGACAATATTATAGATTCAGCAAATACAGTTCAAGAACTAGTAGAACGATATTTTGAAATGTTTTTATGATTAAATTTAATATACATGATATCGTATGTCTTAATAATTATAGTATGTACCATGAAGATGAATTTAAAACTACATTTTTAAGATTGTTGAGATTTCAGAATATGAGTATAAATGTTTTATAGATGTTGTTCCTTTAAACAAAAATCCATTACATATAGATAAATATTGTTTTTATGATTATGAATTAAGGAAAATTAGTGAGAAAGAATTGGACATTTATGGTTCTGAATTGTTTGTGGATTTACTTTAATGTATCAATTATTCAAAACCTTTGATAAATTTGAACACAGATGTACATATAGCATCTGCAATGATTATTTTATAAAATTTGAATGGGCTGAAAAACAAGGAAAAGTAGTATCTGCTTGTGAAATACCATTTGAGTGTCGAATACACTTAAATGAAAGTCCCTATGAAACAACTAATCTAATGTGTGAATTATCCTCTACAGAAGAAGTGTGGTATTATATAGGGGAAAATTTTCCCGAGCTGTTTACGTTTTTACTGTAGTTTCAGAAACATTAAACCCGTTACCTACGAAAAAGTTTTTAATAATCCCTGTAACTATAGACTGATCTGTTTCTGGCACATTTTTAAATTCAATGTAGATATCTTCTTCGCCTAAAAATGCGTAGTTAGTAAAATAATCATTCTTAGTTAAAACATAATTACTGTTTAAAAATGTTAAAAAATGTTTAAATAAATCATACTCTAATATTTTTGAATAAGTTAATTCAGGTGCTTCAAAACCAATACTATCCTGTTCATATGATAAAACTATTTTCATAATAATATTTCAAAACTTTCATTTTTGAGTTGTTGTTCTGTTAACCGTTGCACAATATTATCTTCTTTAATAAACATTTCCTGATCATATTTTTTATAATTAGTTTGAGGAGAGGTCATTGATCTACTCCAATAAGGCCCCACCAATACTAATTTTTTATTCTTTACTAAAGATTCTTCCGCCCCTGAATATGATTCTTTTACCTTCCCAATAATTTGTTGATTATTAATTTCTGCTATAATATAATTATCTTGTTGCATGATAATACTCAGTTTGGATTTTGTCATACGTTACTCCATGATCACTAAGATATTGAACATTATCAATGATCATAGAATCTGCACCACAAATATAATATTTAATTTTTGAATCATTAGTAGGAAGTTCAGAAAACCATTCAGTAATCTTTTTAGGAAATCGAGTTTCCTCTTGTGAAACTGCAAATTTACAATTGTAATCGGTTTTTAATCTCCATCCTTCAATACAATCTGCTTGAGTCTTGCCGCCATGAAGTATCATTAAAGGATTATGTGAATAATATCCTAATGCAGATAAAAACGGAGATATTCCTGCACCAGTGGCAATATATACGTATTTTTGATCTTCACAATCCTTGCCTGGTGTAAAATCTCCATGCGGCTCAGATAATTCAATTTCATTTCCAATTACAACATTTGATAGAGCTTTTGAAACACCACCCTTTTCATTTTCGAATATTTTAATATAAAATTCCAAGTGTTTATTATTCCTGGGTGAGGATGCTATATTATATACACCACTACTAGAAGAATTATCAGGATGTGTAATAGTTATACACTGCCCTGGTATATATTCTACACCATTTCTATTACAGGCAATATAAAAAACTGTAGGGGATGCAAATCCGCAAAATGCTACTCTATGTTTCATAATACATTGTCTTCTAGCCAGGCCCATAATTTTCGCTTGGCTTTAATATTTAATTTATCAATTGCTTTATGAAGATCTTGTGTTAGCTTAATATCAGCTGGAGCAGGGCCTGTAGGTGTTACTGATTCATTCTTAGTACCACACCAAGAACATTTATCTTTCCTGTCCCCATTCCACGTTTTACATTTAGTACAGAACCATTCTTGTGTATTCATATATAATATATTATAATATCATAATAAAAAGGCAAGGGAAATATTAGTAAACTTTACGTCTAAATTTGTCTATATCAATCACTGGAATGGCATAACCAGAAGGAGATAAATCAACCCATACTCTACTTACACCCTTTTTAATAAATGAATCATAGGCAACATTTTTCAGTCGGTTGATTAATGCTGGTAATCCTTCTATATATCCATCTAATTGTCGTGTATTAAAAACCATTGGTTCATCATCATCTAAAACATTATAATCTACTGTGCTTGGTTGAGTGCCACATCTTAATCCAATACCATTGTCTAATATATAATCCATTACAAATCTTTCAAAGGAAGTTCTATAAGATTCTGAATGTTTTTGGCGTAATACATCTTCATCTAATTCAAACAAATCAAGATTAGTAGCGGCGAATTCAGCATGAACTAAATCAGCAAAATGTAAAATTTTACCACTTTTTAATATCCACCAAGAATCGTATTTTGGCTTACTAATAATTCTTGGCCGAGTTTTAATATTTTGTGACCAATAATCTTCAAAATTATCTTTTATGGGAGTTAAATAAATGGTTAAATTAAATGGTATAATATTCTTTAATTGTTGTTGATCTTGTATACTCAATTTTTCAGGAATTTTAGCAATATTGTTCCAATCAAATAACGATATCCCTTGACACATTTCACATTGATAGGGTAATTTGTTAAAATTGTATTTAGTTATTAAAAACTGTTTAACATTATCTGGATAGTCTTCTACTTGAAAATTTACAGCGGCTCGATGGTCACAATAAGGACAATCAATAATAGCATGCGGTTTCTCTATTAATAACTCTGTCATATAAATATTTATGAAAGATGTTGATATTTTAGAATAAGAGTATAAATACTTTTAATGAAAAAAGCCATATTATTTTTAAGTTTATGTATGTTATTATACTGTTCTGGATGTTCTGTATTATCTTATAAATCAAATGAAAGGTGTGTTTATAGAAAATACGCTTATACACGAAACACTGAACAATCAATTCGTGCTTTTACTACAGGCCAATATCATGAGTTAGGGCTTAATTTAGGAGCACTAGATATTATATTTGACAGTTGGCAAACACTAAGCAAACAAGTAGCTGGAGCGGCTGCTGATGCAGGTGTAGCATATTTGTGTTATTTAGGAGTTCAAAAAATTAATAACGGTAATGGTAATGGTGATTACAGTAATAATTCTGTTGTTATTAATATTGATTCTACAAATAACGTTGGAGATATAACCATTATCTATACTGTTGGAGACAAAAACAGACCCCAGTATTCAGAAAAATTTGAAGAGATAGCAAAATAGGAGAAATATATGTTTACATTCATAAAAAGAATTATAGCACTGTTTAAGTTTACATGGCTTTGTACAATAGTAAATAAAGGCATACAATCTTTAGCAGAAGCTGTTAATGCATTAGAAGAAATTAGAAAATTAGTAGAAGGTTCCCCACTAGGCGAAAAGGTGCTTCCTTATATTAATGCTCTATTGAATTTTGTAAGTTCATTAAAAATGGCTTTAGATTCAATTGCTCTATTAGTGTGTGATGTCGCTATAGTTATACCTGAAGCAAAAACAACCAAGTCTACAATAGATACACTTAACAAATTATCTAAAGAGCTTCGTGAAATATCAGCCGCCTAATGACCATGTGCTTGAACTGGGAGCATCTCCCTTTTTTGCACGCATGAAATAGGCGCCGCGAGCATCAGATTTAATTGAACCAGAAGGGTCTTTTTTTAATTGACCCTTATTTTTTCCCTTTTTCTTGCGAGTGTTTTTTACTTTTTGAGCGTGTTTAAAAAATTTTCCAAAGTTCATAAATTAATAGCCCTCCCAATAAGAGAGTCTTGATATTTTGAACTAGCTTCTTTACCAATCTCATTAATCATAATACCGCGGACAATCTTAATTATTCTATCTCTGTTAGGTTTACCTTTACTATCAAAAAGATATAAAGGATCGGTTTCTCCAAATCCTGTATACTCTACCATATTCCTTATATACTTTTCAGTATCATTTTCTTCAGGAGGTGCCCAACGAGTTATAATACCTCTAATAGTATTTAATCCATATTTTTGCTTATAAGTTTTTAACAGTTTTGTAACAGCCCGAATACCATAAACAGGTTGATCAAATTTAACAAATTCTCTATTATCTCTAGAAGAACCTTTCCAATGATCACTAGTAGTTCTGATATTTCCTGGGTTGTTTAAGGAAGCACCAAGTGGTTCAGCTGAAGATTGCCCAGGAGATAGTGCAAGAGCACCAGCAAGAGCTAATGGAAGAAAGCGTCTTTCACTAATACACTGTAAATAAAGACTATCGAATCTGTTTGTCATCAATAATATTTATTGATTTATCAACAACTTCTGAAGCATTTTTATCAGGTTCTTTTTTAGTCCAATCGATTTTATCAAAATTATCAAACCATTTTCTAAAACTTGCAATTCGTGATTTATCACCTTTTCCGGCCATAAATTCTCCTATCATCATTCAAGTAATAACTTTCATAGGCCTTTAAAATCTTATGGGGCATTTTAGTAAATGATCCATTAAGAGTTTTTGGCATCAGAGCCATAATATTTTTTGATTTGTTTGGTGGACATTCTGGTTTATACCACACTCTATATTTTCTAGCAAAATTATAAAAGTATACATAGGCCGCTGCTGTTTTAATATATTGTTCTAAATTAATAGGAAGACCATTCTTTTTAATCATTTGAACTGTCATTCTTTCACATTCTAATTCTACATTACGAACTAATTCATGTGTTTTAGATAGTGTTTGTTCATTATATTTCTTGCCTAATATCCAATCAAAGAAAAAATCATCCTTTGGATAATTCATATATTTTTTCCAATGCGGAGTTTTAAGTAAATATTGTATAAAATGATTATATTCGTGTAAAAATATTTCCCCCCATTTTTCTGCCTTTGATGCACATTTTAATAATTTCTTTTGAACATCTAAAAATCCTTCTGCCATAGTTCCATCTCCATACATAATTTTCTTATGTGGGGAAAAAATACATTCAAAATCATTTTGAATAATTTCTTTTTTAGCGAGCTGTACAAACTTCCATAGTATTTTGTGCATGATTATTCTCCATCATAAGGAAATTTTACCCATACATCAGCTGAAATTTCACGAACATAGTATTCTGGTTTAAATTTGCTACATGGTTTATAATAAATTGAAGCTGTATGAACATCCTTACAACCTCTTTTTTTAAGTTCATTTTCAACAAAAGCAAATGTTTTCCCAGAGTCTGCAATATCATCAATAACCAAAACGTTTATATTTTGAACCGATCCGTCTAGTGGTTGATACATGATTGTATCTTTCTGCTGCTCTGTATTATCATACGTAGATATACCAATAGTGTAAATTCTAAGGATGTTTAGTGCGTATGAAACTATCTGTGCAGGAATTAATCCGCCACGAGCAATAGCAACAATAGCATCAGGAAAATCTAATACAGAAACCTTTTCTTTTATTTTATCAATTAATAGAGTACAATCTTTTATATAGGTGTCCCAATTTATATTTTTATTTTTCATATTATAATGATATGAAATTTTTAGATAAATTCAAGATAATACTAATTTAAATAATGTTTTATCTTCTCCGTGATTTTTTCTATAACTGTTTTATTGCTCCAGTATGTTAGGTGGGCAGAAATAGGCCCAAACCCACCTTTAAAATAATAATTTTCAGCCGAGTCGATGTGATATGCCAGTAGATCTTTTTTATTTATAATATTTAAAACAGGATAATTTCGGTGCTCGACGAGCATTTTAATTGTATCAAAACTGTTTTCTGTTCTTAAATATAAATCCCTTATTAATGAATAAGGAGAGCCAAACACTATAGCCGGTTTATTTCTTATTATAGCTAGAATTGATCCGGCACTATGGCCTATATAAATATCAGCTTCTGGAACAAATATATCTAATGGTTTAGTACAAACCGCATCAAAATCTTTTATTACTTCTATTATAAAAGCGCGAGCTTTTTTAATTAACCAATTATCTTTAAGAGGGGGGGTGGGGACATGTTGATTATCCCAATTAAAATAGTCTATTGAACATTGTGGAAATGCTTTTTTTAAATGTTTGATTAATTGTATTTTATTCGGATTGGTATGTATATGAAAACCAACTCCAGGTAAAATTACAATTTTCATTATTTTGTACCAAAAAACCAAGCAATTATATAAAACCACCATTTCTTTTTAGGAACAGGTGGAGGAGGTGGTTCTGGATTTGGAGGATTATCTACAGCATCTTCTCTAATTAATTTAGCTACATCTGAAACTACACCATATCCCCACACATCATCTTTTCCGGTTACACCTTTATCATTTGCATACTTTTTAAGATGTTCGCGAACTTGCTCAACTGTTTTACAATCATTCTGACCTGTTACTGCTTCTTGATCACGGTGTTTAGCTAAAAGCAATGCTATAACACCTGACATGAATGGAGTGCTCATTGAATTATGTACAATTAATCCTTCAGCAACAAAATTATGATTGTCTTCAATAGTCAAATCATATACCACGTCTTCTTTGTTCACATTAATTTCCTTAATTCTCTCGAAAATTATATCTGTAGTTCTTAAATATTTTTCAAAAGAATTAATATACTTCTCATTTTTTTCAATACATGGTATACGATTCATTAAAAACTTTTTATATTTATCATCAAAAATTGTAATAGAGTCTTCAAAATTTTTAATCTGTGAGGAAACTGAAGCATATGAATTATATGTTTTTCCATTATTTGGATTTAAATTAAATTTAGTAGTTTCTCTTTCGATAAAATTGGCAAATTTCAATCCAATCATATTACACAAACAAATAATGTCTAATAATAAGTTTTTGTTGCAAAGCTCAAATCCAAGATTTCCGTTACTGCCTATCCATCCATCAGTATCTATTAATCCAGATAAAAATCTGATCTTTTGTTGTTTTGGAAGTGCATATACCCAATACGGTATTCTTTTAGTATGTGACGTTTCAAACAAATCTAATTCTTTAAAAATGTTTGCCAAATACTCAGAATATATAAACAAATCTCCCGACTCTCTTATAGAAATTGGTAAATTGAAAGCTTTTTCAAATAAATTAGCATAATTTAAAGGCAGATCCTTATTTTGCTGTTTATATCCGTATCTAACACATAATCCTAATCCCGCAAGCCCTGTTGCAGCAAATTTATTTGTATGAATATACCCATCACCCAAAAATGCTCCAATAAATTGACAAAACTCATCTGTAATTTTAATAGAATTTAATGGTATATTAGATTGTGAGGTTTGTTTTAAATAATTGGTCAATTCTATATGTTTATATTCAAGCGCTTTGTTAATACTATTAATTGTATTTTGTGAAGTATAATTAATTTGTTTAACAGTTGCAATCTTGTCATTATCTGTTAATTCTGCAACAGTTTTCCATTTTAACTCATTTTTATCTTTTACCAAAAACGGGTGATTATCTGTTGCTTTGATAGTAGAGTGGTCTGTTATTATTTCAAAAAGTTGTTTAATTCCGTTGTTTTTAGTTTCAATTACTTTTTTATTCTCTATTTTGTGTGTTTGTTCATTAAGACAAAAAACTTCTTCCCCTACTACAACATCTTCTATATTTTTTAAGCCGGTAACAGTATAAACTTTAGTTCCTTTAGCTAAACACGTACCGCTCAATACAGCATACTCATGATTCAACCAGGTAGAATAAATATCTACACCAGGTGCACTAAATTCAGCTTCATTTCCTGTTGAGTTAAATGACGCCGGGTTATCATTTTTATCAAATGCTGTAACACAAATAGTTTCAGGATATTTGGCTGGATAATTTATAGAATTTCCTCTTCCATCATTACCGGCGGCGCAGACTAAAGAAATATTAGCCTCGTATAATTTCTTTATAATATTGTGCATTCGAGTTGTACCAGAAGGTGCACCTAAACTCATTGAAATTATATGTGGTTTAATTTGAAGAGCATATTCAAGTGCGTCACAAATACCTTCCATATCACCAGAACCTTCAGTGTCTAGCACCTTCACCGCAATCAATTTACACTGTGGAGCAACACCCACACAGCCAATTTCATTATTGCGAGCACCTATAATTCCCTGACAGTGTGTATTGCTAGCTATTATACCATTTGCAATATAATTATTACTATTTTCAACAGTAAAATCATATAGATATCCTTTGTAATATTCTTTTTGAATATCTAGTATTTTATACACTTTATGAATTTTTGTGTGGCCTTTATTAAGTGCTTCTTTTTTTCTTGTTATTGTGATATATTTTTTTAATAAATCAGATCCGTCTTTAAATTTTACTTGCCACATTTCACAACCAACATCACAAAATTTATTTGGATGAGCTTTATTATGTATTATTGATACTGATGGCATACCAATTGTAACTAAAAACAATCTTAAATTTTCTATAAATTCTTTACAACTAGATACAATCTTGATTCTGCCGTCTGCTTTAGAAACATAACCATCCCCATCTATTAATCCAGCAATAAATGACATACAAACTGTAAGCGGTGATTTTGTAATTAATTGTGGGATTTGGATTCTTTTTGTTTTATTGCCTGATGGAATTAATTGTGTTATAATAGACCACCATTTTTTATTGTTAAAATATACTCTCGTTTTATTATTTTTGAAGGAATATGTTAAACAATTAATTCCTAGTTTATTACATATCTTTTCAAATCTAACAATCACTTCTTTATTTTCATTGCATTGATCTAGATCTATTCGATACTGAGCATTTTTTCCAGTCCATATATGTCCATCTGTTAAAATAATTCCTAAAAACCAAGCAAAATCTTCATCTAAAATTATTTTTTCATTATCATATTCTATATATCTGTATTCTGTTGCGGGAGTCATGCATGTTGAATTTCTTATTAAATTATCTCCAATTTTGAGTTGATCCGCATTAATTTTCTTAACTGTAAATCCTGATCCTCTAGATGTGTTGATATACATAGGATGCCATGGTGTTAATGCAATAGATAGTGGAAATTTTTTATTTGCACCATATAACACTCTAATTAATTCACCATTATATTTAATTCGATGTACAGCTTGAATTTTTTGTAATGTGTGTTGTTTATTATAATAAGATATTGTTTTTATGTTTTTGTCTGAAATATCTTTTATTACAGAATCGTTTGTGACTCCAATATTATTAGAATCTATATTGTCAAATAACGTTTCTATTTTTTGTAATCCACAAAAATTTGTAAATATTTTAGTATCAGCAGTTACACAACTATGCCCGTTATAATCTGTAACAATTGGTTCATAACTTACAAAAGATCTACAAGAATCTTTAATTACAGCATTGCCTAGATCTGGATGATCTGAATACCCCGTATCAATAACCATTACAACAATATTGTCACCTTGTGTAATAGTCCATGTTTGTGGTACATTTAGTTGAGAAATTCCCCAGCCCATACTCTGTGATAAAGTATGAACTACTTTTAAAACTTTATAAGGCGGTAATCGAACAGGATTGTTTCTATTCATTATTTGTATGTCCCTACAACCGATTCTATTATTAAACTGGCAGAATTTAATTGTTTTTTAGCAATTTCTATAATTTCTTCAGATGGTGGATCTATATAGCTTACTGTAATAAATCCCCATACTAACTTACGATCTAAATCTAATAATGGTCGAGTAACCATAACTTTAATTGCCTGTCTTTCCAATAATCCTCTAAAAGCACTATATTCAAGATCATCAGTATGAATAACAATGGAATCATTACTGTTTAACATAAGACCGATGAATACAGGAACTGCAGCAATAGGAATATTTTGACAATTTAATAATTCTTTTGAAACGCCTGGCTGTGTAACTTCTTGAATATTACTATATTTCTTAAATGGAACAGATCCTGAAAACATTCCTGAATTATGAAATCTAAATAATCTTACTCGAGCTGCATCTGATTTAATTAATACTGAAAATAATAATTCCATAGTGTATTGATCTGTATTTACATCAGATTTTAATGTAGACATATTAAATTCGTTATTTTTCATTCTATTATTTGTATATTGTTGAACAAAGGTGCTTCCTACTATAACAACACCAATAAAAAACCATATTAAATGGGATGCGAAAAGCGCTTTAAACTCATCTTTAAATCGCGGTTTGTGCTTTGCTTGTGTCATCATAATAGCCTCATTATTAAATATTTATGAAAATTTATTGTAATTTTTCTCCAAATATACGATTGCCTCTATTGGAATTTATTAACGCTACATCTGTATTATTAGCTATATTAGTCATAAGCATATATATTTCATACGTGTTAGTAGCATTAGAAGGCTTGAATGGATAATTTATAGACAAAGTATATACTTCAGTATTTTGTGCAATTTTATTAACGAATGTATTTATTGGCGCAAACGATGTTCCATTTTCATATAATATTACCTGTATTCCTACAATAGATCCCGGAGCTCCACCAATCAATTCTAGTGTTAAGGTTACTGTTAATTTTTGAAGATCAACTGATCCAGGGTGCCACTTATAATCACTAGAAGAATTGTATATATTATACGCATCATCAAGTTCATTTGAAAAAACTATTTTAAGAGGAGTATTGGTAGGCAAGTGCACTATAGTACTAGGAGAAAGTGTTGCTAAAAACTTCCAGTAAAAACTTTGCAGTGTGCTCTCTGTAAGTGGATAATCATGAATATAAGTTTCACCTTTAGCATCAATATAGAATGCAGAAATTAAATCAGAATGCGCTTCATATACAGCAAATCTTGTTGATCCGTGAGAAGAAACTGTGTGAGCAACAGGCTTCAATATACCAGGATCAGTTGTACTATATGCTCTAATCCAATAATATTCATCTACGTAAGAACCTACAGTAATATTAGTCTTCGTCCATCCAGCCATTAATGTATTATTGAAATATATATCCCCTGAAGTTGTAAAATTTGTTGTATGATCTGTTAAATCATGATCAGCTGTGGTTATAGTTGTCCAGGCTTCACCATTCCAGTATTCATACACCATTGTTAAACTAATACCATTAGTTATTAAATTGAAATAAAAAGTATTTGCCTTAGTTGCAGTACCAATATAAAATGCACTATTTGTTGTTACAATTAATGGAATATTTCCAAAATCATGTGAATTAGCTGAAAAAGTTACATCATTAAATCCTGACGATGTTCCACCAATTGCTCTGTTTGTCTGTGTTAAAAATTCATTTATTTTTCTAGGTGCAACTGTAAGAGAACTTTGTGGTAATTGTGCAGAAGCCAACATATACCATGTGTCATTACTGCTATGGCCTCTTACTTCACCAAAAGAAATACCATATCCATATTTGTCAACATTAGTAACAGCTGTACCCACCATACCATGTTCTAAATTTGTTATAAAAGTATTATTATCAAACGATGATTCAACTCTAAAAGTGTCAGTTGTTACAATAGGAGGCCCTGCATTAGTAACATAAATTCCATCTATTACAATTCTGTATACACGAGATCGTTTAGCTGTATATTCACCGTGTGATTCCATTTCATCTGTGCCTATTGCTGTATAGGTATGATAATCTGCAATATTAATTCGTTTATTTATACCAAACCTGTCACTTTCAGAAACAACTAACATTGGATTTTTAGCTTCATAATTATACAAATATATGTACTGTGCTGCTTCTCCGGGGAATATCAACCAATCCCAATGTGGAACTCCATCAATACCTAATGTATACCCAGCTTTACCAACATCTGTACTATCAATAAACAGTCCATTGTTATCATAAGCAAAAATATTTTCTCCGATAACATTTGTTCCAGATGTTATTCGGCCGGCAGGAACATTTGTTAGCCCTGCTGCATTGCCATAAAACATATTAGCGCGGATATCACCAGGAAATACCCATTCTAGTGCTGTAGCCGACAAAGGCAATACACACATCATCAAAGCAGTTAAAAATAAAAGTATCTTGTTCATACATTTCTCCTTATGGTAAATTCCACAGCAACAGGCCAAATCCTGTTCCTGCTACATTAACTGTTAAAAATTCTCCGCTTGCAGTAGCTGGACTCGTTGGTGTTGTGTGCATTTGTGGACCAAAATCAAATTGGCTTATATTTCCTAATATTACTCCATTCTCAGCGCTTACAGTAAATGTATCTGAACTTGTTGAAGAAACAAATGTACTATAAGAAGACCACACAAACGATTCATCATGAGCTGCGTATGCCCCAACACCTGCGGCATGAGAATTAGTACCTATTGCATGTGTACTGCTACCTTCAGCATGTGAGTAGTTACCTACAGCATTAGTACTACCACCTTCAGCATGAGAAGCAGCACCAGAAGCTATAACATCTTCTCCTTCTGCATGTGAGCATTGACCTGTAGCATGAGTACTATTACCCTCAGCATGAGATCCAGAGTCTCCTGTAGCTTGTGTTTGATTTCCTTCAGCATGAGATCCGTCTCCTGTAGCTTGTGTTTGATTTCCTTCAGCATGAGATCCGTCTCCTGTAGCTTGTGTTTGATTTCCTTCGGCATGAGAATTAACTCCACTAGCTGTAGTACCACCTCCTTCTGCATGAGAATTTTCACCGAATGCACTAGTGCCTGTAGTGATACTTTCAGCATAACTGTAAGAATTTATTTTAATTTTACTTGCATCATCAGCTGAATGAATTCGCAATCCACTCTGAAAGGCTAAACTGTCATTCCCAATACCGCTAATAGAATAACCATTCATGTCTATATTAGACCAAACACTAATAGGAGTATTTTGAGTATATGAATCTATGCAATCAGCACTAATGCACCCAATAGTTGCAAAATTTCTACATTTTATATCACCTACAAAAGACGCCCAATTAGTTCCTGTTAATCCTACACCTGATAATAGAAGTAAATCATATCCAGGTGTTACAGTATCAGGTACGGTTAATACATCAGAATTTCCTACTATATTAAATCCACTTACTTCAGACATAATAACATCAATAATATCAAAAACTGCAGAAGTTGCACTAATTTGTGTAGATATCACAATATTGGCATATATATTATTGTCTACTATGACATTTTGCATTGCGCTAAGTTGCCCACTTAAAACAAAAGTGCCTGTAAATGGATCACTTGGAGATGCTATTGGATCTAATGCAGAATCAGGCTCGTTAGTGCGAGGTGCCGTATGATGTGAATGTCTGTGATACTTGTTGTGAAAACGATTTGACATATTTTATTCTCCTAAAAGCCTCTGATTACCAGGACAACATCTTCCATAGATGCGCTGCTAATTTAAGAGTCATAAATATTTATCAAAACAGGTAGGATTTATAGAAGAGACAACAAACTTATTGTAAAGATAATTAAACACAATCCTCCAATAATCCATGTAAATTGCTTTATAGAGGTGTTAAAATACTTGATAGCTATTGGTACACATTTATGTGTTGGAGATATCAAGTATCCAATATATTCAATCCCGAAGAAATAAGCAAAATATGGTAGTCCAAAAATAGTTGAAAGCATTACAACAATACCTGCAAATTTTGCAGAACTGCCTAATATAAAAGAAATTAATAATGCTACTACAGAGGTTAACACAAAGTGATTTTGAATAGTTTTTATATATTCTATTAAGTTAGCAGAATAAGTTTGAATATAAAAAGAAACTGTTATTATTCCAATTAAGAGTAGTACCAATTTCCAATCTACATAACTTACAATTTTCTTAATATTAAAAGTTTTAGTTAATAACATATAAATTGCAGCAATAATTAAAAATATATACCATGGATTAAAACCACAAATGACAGCACCTATACCAGCTAATAAAGGTACGATATTTAACCAATGCATTTTATTACCATTTTCAATTTTAACAATTTGAATATCCTCTTGTTTTATTTTAAATGTTAAAAACCATGTAAAATAAAGTAAATATCCAATTAAAAAAGGAAAAGTGAATTGAAAAACTTGCCAGTAGGTAAGAGAGAGTGCAGCCATAGGTATTAAAATTGTTTTTTCTATAGGAGACCATAAATACCAGTGATGAGTTGCCAAATAATTAATTAACCCAAACTTACTTCTCTTTTTAGGATCTTCACCTGCACAAGTATCTAACAATCCTGCTGAAACAATATTTCTACCCGGAATAGGAAGTACACCTGAAATAGCTGAAATAAGAGCAACAACTATTTTCTTATTTTTTACTTTTGAAATGATTGAATTGTATATGCCAGAAAAAAGATTAAATTCTTTAATAATTCCTGTACATATCATTATACCTATGAGATAAAAAACATATAGGTTTTGTTGTAACAGTTCTAATAACATAAGACTATTCTGATATCATATCTAGAATTGTTTCTTGACAATCATACAATTTTGAAACACATCTATTGATGACTGGTGAGGAAACAAATTCATTCATTCCAATATAAATGTTTTCTTTATTGTACGGCAGTATTTTATATTCATCCGGAGCAAAGGTTTTTACAAATGGAACAGTGATGCCATTTTCTACTATAGATCCAGGTTTTCCATTTATGCTTCTTCTAAATATTTCAATATTATCCCACATGCGTGCAAAGCTTCTATTTAATACCCAATCTTGATTATATTCATCTGCTTCAACATAAATAGCTGACATCGGCCATTGATATGTTGAATACTCCATTTTAACATCAAATAACATTAACTTATCTATATATTTTATAATACAATTATTAGAAATCAAATACAAATTTCTGAATGCATCATGTTTAATATTGACATAATTTAATCTATTTTCTACAGCAAAATTTCCTACTATATTTCCATTATCTTGTAATATTTTTAATACTCTATTTTTTGTTAGTATATAAAAAAATCCACCATCTTTACAATCTTCAATTTTTAACAATTCTGCTGAACTGCTTAATTGTGACAATATTGGATATCTCTTAATATATTCACCAGTGGTTGGATCAAAAACGACTATATTATTTGTAGTCAATACATGAACTTCATCTTCAGCATCATTAACTGCCATGCTCAGTGGTTTTTCAGAATCAGAAAAGTAAACAGATTTTATTGTTAATAACCAACTGCCCGTCTTTGTATACTTCTTTACAACTTTATTATTTGTATCTGCAATCCATATATTATTTGATGCATCTACATACAAATCATTTGGATTGTAGAATTTACTAATAGCATTAGGCCCACCTAGTCCACCCCAATCATACAACAGTTTCCAAAAATTATTACTAAAATCATATGAATATACCAATACTCTGTTTTTAGGACTGTCTAATATATATATACGATTATCTGCATCTGTATCTACTGCAACAATATCAATAAAATCATCTCCAATACCTTTATAAGATATTTCACTAATTTCTGTGGCAAAAAAATCAGAAGATAAAATATGGACTCCTGTAGTATCTGAAACAAACATAATACTCTGTCCTACACCAGTAACTTGTGAAACACAGCAATCTCTAAATGAACTGAACGGCCCAGGTTCCGCGCTTAAATAATTATTGTAGGCATAATCAATTCCAGGTATATTAACATGCCAATGTAATCTATTTCCTTGTGATGTATTTAAAGATCCAAACCATCCATATAATTCTGTTGGTGGATCATTGTAAAATCTGGTATTATTATCTAAATAAACTAAATTATCTTGCAACTTGTCAAAAATTGCATTTATATTATCATATATTATCCATTCGTTTGGAGCTATTTCCACATCTATTAATTGATGAGGTAATACAAGATTAGTTTGATTAAGAATGCGGGTAATATAGGTATTATACAAAATATATTCCGGATATACAGTTACAATATAAGGCACCGTTCTTACATTTGATATTGAGACATAATCGGTTTGTAATGAAATGGAATAATTTCCTTTATTATTATACGATGTTGTATATGGTGAATTCGATGTTGTAATACGATAATTGTCTCTATCTTCCCATCGGTACACTATTGAATCAAATTCTGGGACAAGATTTTCAAAAGCAACATATTGTCCTGACAATATATATTTATTAGCAGTATATATTAATGGTTCAATAGGATATGCTGTCAATTCTACTATGTCAGAATCAAAAGATATCATAGAATTACACCAATCATTTACCCCATCTACCTTAGAAGTAAAGGATGCTTGCGGTGTTAATTTAACGGATATCCGAGTTGGTTCATATTTTAATATATGACCAATTTGTCCAACATCATTTGACTTTAATGTGAAATTGTATTCTGAATCTAAATCAATATTAGACATAGACCATCCATCAGTAGATATTTCCCACACCACTGAAGAATTATCATTAAGTCTTACAGGTAAATAATCGGGAAATTTAATTCTTGCAGATAAGGATATTGATTCTGCTGTTGTGCCAATATACATTTGCATTGGAGACTCTTGTCCATCTTGTGAAGTAATAATGGCATATCCTGTTCCATTAAAACTGTACATAGTAATAGGGCCTCTACTACCCGCCGGACTTATTATTTCTGTATTATCATAATTTGCATAATAGCCTGTTATGTTTTCAGTGTCGCTAGAACAAATCGCAGGCATATCAGATGATAATTGTGCATTAAAAATTCGTAACGTAATCGGATATATAACAGTTTCTGATGATGATCGTATAGGTATTTTTGTTTTTGTTGATGATGATATTACTGGATATGGCTCATGACCACCAATATACCAATAAAACAAATCATTTGGATGAGTTGTAAATAAACTATTTTGATTTGCAGAAAAATCTTGTGTATGACAAAACCCCCATGCCGAAACAGCTACCATCTGTGTAAGTGGGTTAGTTATCTCATTAAATCTATCAGTAGTTGGATTCCACGCAGATACAGGAAACACTTGCATAAAGGCTGTTGGTATTCTGTCTACAAATCTAATATACTTAAGGCTGCCAACTTTAGTAATCTCATCAGGCCAATTTGGTGCAAAAATATTTAATGCTGTAACACTAATTGCACACAATGGTCCTGTAGATGATTCAAATTCAAAAGGTATGCTGGGCGTATCATAGTTTATCGTCTGGGCACTATTGCCAATAGTAATTATTAGAGAGCCTCTTTCTATATTAGGTGGGAATATTGAAGTATTCGAAATTGTAGCTATAAAATTTGTGGTTGAAGAAGGTCTATACATATATGTTTCGTTATCTGAAGTATAATTTATTCTGACTTTAGGATAAAAGAATGCATCATCAAACCATTCTAATACATTTATATTAATCGAAGTGGACCATGGTGTAGAAGTATATACTGTACCATCTTCTACATAATTTGTTGAAAGGCCAATAACCTCTATACTATATGAACTAATAGCAGGAGTAGAAGAACATAGTACTGTTGTGATATCTAATGCCAATGGATTTACTTCTATACTTGGCAAATAATCTTCAGTAGGATACCAATCATATACATTTGTTCTATTATTATAATATGCAACTAATCCTTCATTGACAGAATTGTTTTTGAAAAGCAGTTGTTGAGCGAGGGAAAGATTATGACGAGTCATTTCAGATCCATCAGGTTTATATGAATAACCGTAAACCTTTAAATTATATTTTCTAGTTTGTGTAGTATTGTCTGTCTGTGTTACTACTGGGACCAATTTAGAATCCTCTGTTAAAGTGATATAAGGCTCAAATAAAATATCGTTAGTCCATTCTCCATATTTTGAACTTACAGTAATATAATAGGTTTCATCATAGTCAGTTGCAACTATATGCATTTGACCTATATATTCAGCAGGCGCTGCTGATATCCAACCAGAATCTAAATTTATATATGCATTGTCCCCAGAGAGCGCAGATATAGATATTCCACTTGTTGGCCACACTTTCCACTGCAATGTTTCAGAGGCAGATAAATCTTGTAATTCAGATCTGTCATAAAAAGATTTAACAGTAATGCTGTTTGGTGTATTATCTATAACATCATAATGTATTCCATAATTGGTATCAAATGTAAATGGTAAAATTGTTCTAATTGCTTCGAGTTCATCTATAATATTACAACTCAATGAATATGTAAACTTGTTTGAAACATGCTCAGATGCAGATAACCTGATATATGTGCCTGTTAATGGATCTAATGTTTCCCCATTAAATAAATATGTACTATCATCTTCCAAAATTCCTTCTATATATGTAGTTGGATGTATATCCCACGTAATATATGTACCTGGAGCTGATCTTAAACTGTTTATTGAAACTTCATTATTTTCAGGATCGTAAAAACTTGCACTTACTGCAATATTTTTTGATGTATATGATCCTCGAGAAATAGTGTACACAACTCTGTATGGTCTAAAATCATATTCTATAGAGCATGTTTGATAACTATTTGTAAATGACCCTACAATTTTATAAGTTTCTGTAGGTTCTAATGCTGTTATTTGTAAAGCAGATGCAGGATAGATAGTTGTCCATATTGCAGGAAATCCTTCTCTTGAATCTGCTGTAATATCTGCATATATACTTGTATCATCATATGTATAATTTTCATCATAGCTACTATAGGTATACGGACTCCATACAATTTGTGGATTTTGTGCAGTTATAGGAACTAAATATGATTCATTACTAGATACTGCACATATTAATGACGTAATATCTGTTCTATTTAATTCAATACAATATACACCCGCTGGTAAAGAAGTATTGCTTCCTGCAGGGGCTTCAGGTCCAGCACCAGCATATTGAAGAGTAAAATTTGCATTATATGTTGTGGTTCCATCTGCAGGTACATATTTAGAAATTGTTGTTGTAATATAACCTGTGCCAACATCAGTAAAAGCAACAACACCATATCCTACATTGTTTAAAGCCCATATTCCTTTTGAATTTGTCTGCGCACTAAAATATGTTCCATAATGATCTTTACATGAAACTGTAATATTAGGTATACCAGTTCCCACAGTATTTCGAGCAAACCCTGTTATATTACCATATCTTGCCATAAATTATTCCCACACAATATTATACAATTCTGTATAAGCTGGTGCTATTTTTTTAACTGTATCTTTAATGATATCTTCAATCATTTCTCTAATGGATTCATCTGTTATCTGTAAACCAACCAATTTAATATTATAATACTGTGATTTTTGTCCAGGCAATTTAAATTTGAAGAATCTTTCAATCTCTTCAATATAATTTTGTATACCTGTTGGCATGTTCCACTGTATATCTTTAAAATCAAATTTAGTCATATATAAATTTCGAATATCACTATTATTTAAGGCATGACTATATATTCTGATATCATCAATTTTGCCAATAAAGCTAGAATTTCTATATTCTAATTCTTCTCTTAAATTAGTTATCTTCCCCGCCTCAGACCCAATAAATAACGGATTTTCATAGTTATAAAATATTTTATAAGGCGAAGGGATAGTAATACTATCACATAGAATTGCATCAATATAAAAACGCATTTCTTGTGCTGTATTGTTATATGTAAATGTAAACATATGCCATTTTTGATTTGCAATTGCAGTAGAGTGCTGTGACAAAGTGTATATGCTAGATGGAATAGCTACTCCTGTGTACAACTGAAACTCTATTACAGGCTGTTTATTTAATCTGTTTGACATGTAATTAAATTTTTTATTCCATTGATAACTAGTGGATTCACCAGCTTTAGGGGCTGTATTATATATAGTTGTATCAATACTTTTTATCAACCTAAACTTGTCATTGTATTTATTAACTATTTCATTATCTTTACAGGTGATCCAGCAATAATCTTCATATTCTTTAGTGACCTCATTTAGTTCATTGATTAAACTAATACTATATTCTGTTTCATTATCATTAAGAACTAAAATACTAGAGGTTACAATTTGGCCGGTATTGTCAATTTTATATATTTCTTTTGCAGAAGCAATAATCCATAAATTATCATACCGATCAGATGTAAATGCTTGCACATTCATATTAGTTATATATGGTGTGTTTGTTTCTTTAAAGATTTTATTACCAGATAAGATGAATTGATTATTAGAAGTATCAAAAACACTAATCCCATCCACTACGTGCAAATCACCATTCAAGTCAAACGCTACAGCAGAAACATTATCTGTAATTGCACTCAGTCCAATACAACTTGTATCATATGGATGAAATCCTGACACTGTATTTGTAGTCGAATCTAATATCCACACATTACCAGACATGTCTAATGTTATCGACATTAAATCTGTAGTGGACGGAAATTCTTTTTGTAAAATAATATTTCCATCAAAGTCCATTTTATATAAATGCTTATACGAATTGTAATTACTATTGTCTATAACCCATACATATAAATCATTATCAATAGTTAATGCGCGAGGCCATCCGGAATTGTTGGGAAGGGTTCTAGTAAAATATATTTGTCCGTTATTGTTACCAATTAATATTTTATTGTTTGTACCAATTAAAGCAAATATAGGCGTATAAAATCCATTATTAAATCTGAACTTCCACCCACCTCTAAAATTTTTACTTAATATAGAATATGAATTATAGATATTGCACCAATCTTCTGCATATGCCCAAAAAGAACAGGTCATTTTATCTGTTAGTGCAAATGTGTCATTGTGTAAAACCTTTGCATATTGACCATTCGTATATAAATTTAAAGAAGTATCTTTATTGTTAGGGTTTACACTTGTTTCTGAAATCATGTTAGGAGAATAATTTAGTAATACAATTTGATTATCATATGTAGACAAATCTTTTGTTGGTTGGTCCCAATCATCTACATGAAGTCTTAAAACACTAGATAAACTATTTACAAATGTATCATTGGTTATTTCTCCTACATGAAAATATTTGTACCACACCCCAGGATCAAATGTTAATATAGAAGGAGCATCATATACAGCTGGAGTATTGGTTACAAAAGAGGCCGTAACTTCATCTATATATCCTGGATTATACCATCTATCTAACCAAATTGGTTCTTGTGCAGGATCAGCAACATTCCCCGAAAGCCATGCACATAACCATGTTCCAGGTGTAGGATATGTAGAATTTCCCCACCAAATGTATTTTTTATAATCTGCCTGTTTTTTCCATACTTTATCTGCTCGATGAGGTGTAGGTCCTGCAATAGCACCAGCCTGGATCAAATCTGTAGCTGATAAACTTATTTCATCAGCAGAAAATGGATAATGAAAATATGTTAATTCATCTGCAACAAATGTTTGTCTAATTGTATCTGATCTAAACCCCAAGCACGGAGACTCATATCCCTCTTCTTGATTAGAACCTGTAAAAATTCTATCGTATTCTCTAAGTTTTACTGCACTAGTGGTATATGTAATCATTATAAATATTTAGTTTTCTAATTAATTTACTCCCGGTTGTTCAGTAGATTTAATGTTGTATTCATATTCTGGAGTTTCTATATTTTTCAAATTGGCAAAATTGATTTCCATAGTAGTTTGTGCTGGAGTAACAACTATTTTACTATAATATGGCAAATCAACCAATCTATTAGATTTAATACCTGTTATACATTTAGTTGTGTTTAATTCAACATTATCATTATTTTCAGTGTCTGATAATTGATTATAATATTGAACCCATGCTTGATCTATTACTAATCCTTTAACATTAAAGGATGCATCAAATCCGGTTGCTTTAAATATGTATTCATTTTCATATCCATAATCATCATCGGGAGCCATTCCAATAGCTCTCACAATATATGAAGTCTTGTTATAACTCACAAATCTTTCTATATAGGTCGGCTCATAAATACCTTCTGTGACAGATGCAAATTTTGTAGTAATATACAAATACTCATTATCGTGTGTCGTAAATATAAATTTTTGTAAATCGCTTTCTTCTTCATTTAATTGTGCAGAGGCATATAGATTAAATGGAAGGGTTTCTTGTACAGTAACATATAATGAATCGCCATTTATTAATGAATATGTTCCATCTGTATTAGCAATTAATCTAAACATATTTTCTTGGCGCAAATATGTTGCACTTAAATATAAATTTTGATCATCAGGATTTACTGTAACATATTTGCCATCCATTTCTAATGTTAAATATGACCCCAAATCAGCATCATCACGTGCGGTCTCTTTAAAGAATTCAAAAAAAGATCCAGCAGATGTTAAATATAAAATTGATTGTTTATTTAATGCAACGTCTTTAGAATTTTTAAACAGTGGATGAGAAAACATTTTATATCCATCTCTCCACCTAATTAAGGTAGGTTGAAGATCAATATTTTCATCGTATGAATAGACTGCTGATAATGATATTAACGGGGCTGCACTTATGATATATTCATTCATTGGCTTGTAGATAATACAACGGTAAATGTTGTTTTACTTTCTTCTCCTTCAAATAAATAAACTAAATCTTCTGTGTTCATAAATCTATTAGCAATTAAATGACGTTTGTCTAAAGGCAGTTCTGCATCTGTACTATAAATTGGTCCCATTAATGCTGAGCACGGCCCGGCCATGGTATTAGTATTGCAAGCATACACACTGACCTGTGCAATAAATGTATCGTATTCTTGTCCTGTGACTGTATAAATATGTGGTATTAACCAATTGCGCGGATCATGAGCAGATAGTGGATAATATCCTCCATCTACTAATATAGACCCGTCACTTAATGCTGTAGTATATGGAATCCTTGTTATGGTTTCCACTTCTGAATCATCGCCAAAATCAAAATCTAATCTGCAAATTGGAAACGATCCAGGGACAGAACAAGATGTTGTAAAATATGCAGTAAATGGAGATATTCCAGTTGCCGATACTGCCGACAAGCAACAGGTAGGAGGTATTTCTTTAACATAAACATAAAATTCAGTATCGCTAGTACTACGAGCGCATACATCTTGTGTACTTGTATTACTTGCTTCTACTGTTAATGTAACATCATAAATACCTGGCATTACATAGGTATGAACTGCTGTATGACATGTTACATCTGTTCGCCAACAACCACTCTTAAATGTTCCCACTAAAGATGCTTCCGTTGCTTCTACTACATATTCATTATCAGTATCCTCAGTATAATAATCCCCAAAATTCCAATGATATGAACTAATAGGAAATGTATGTGGTTCAGATGAATCCATAAAATATACAGTCACATTAGGAGCATACCCAGATACATAATTATATACACCATTTGGTATTTGTGCATATTCATATGAAATCAAGTCTGATGCTTTATTGTTTAATGTTTCATCTGAATAATCCGAAGGAACTGTGAAAGCAGATATCGCCCAGAAATTAGCAAACGGTTCAAATTCTTTGACACATAGATATTGTGTAAATGATGACATAGATGGAGTTCCACTATCTTTAGGAGAGGCTGCACATACATTCACTGTAAATACATATGGCCCATATCTATACTCATTTAATTTAAGTAATAAAGCATCACTTCCTCTATTTTCAGAATTGGCAGTATCTGAAGGCAATTTGGTTAAAAGATCTGTTTCTATATATACCGCACTAATATGTGTCCAATTTGATCCAACAGGTGCGGCCGTCCAACCAGCAAAATTTTCACTGTTCCAAATATTACTTGCGCTAATTTCTAATAGCCATCCTGTTACTGCATATGATCGCGCTAATGAAGTATCATAAATAGTAGCACTAAGCATGTCTGTACCATATGCAATATTATTTCGAGTATATATATTTGTAGGAATCGTATAATCTAAATCTTTATCGAAACGAGAAGTTGGTTTCCATCGAAGCATAGGACATCCAAACCAATCTAATCTTTCAGCCAAACTGTCTTCATGTTTGATTACCAATCCAGCCTCAGGCCATCTTTCAGACACAACAATTTCTGTGTTGTTACTTACTACATTAATACTACTACATGCATATGGATTAAAATTTCCATGTGCAGATACTATAGGCGCAAATATTCCAGATGCAGTAAACCATTGTATATCCCCTGATATACCAAATCTATTAGGATCATGATATGTGTGCGCGGCGGATACCGTTGTTATATAATTATTTGCTACAACATATTGTTGATTATTATTAACACTATATGTATTTATATTTATTGTTTCATCAACATCTGAATAATAATCATTGTAATCAAAATCCCACGAAGACAAAACATAGGTTCCAGGATTTGCGACCGCTCTATATACTACACTTAAATCATCATACCCTGATGCCTGTGTATAATTAGTGTTATATTGAGTATCTTGCCATTGTGATATAGCAGGCTCTTGTAAAGGTGAATCTTGGGTTGCTTCAGATATGATTAATTCAACAGATGGGTCTGTTGGACTTGGATGTGTATAAGTATACGATGTGGATGCAATAGATTTGCCTAATAACAAATTGCCTGTAAAATCAGAATATTCATACGAATAACTTAGTGTTGCTCCGCTTTCATTATTAACATAATATCTTTTTGGAAAATAAACCAATTGATTTTGATTAGTGTAATTTGGATATACTCTTTTACCACTGATATTAAAATTGTCCCCACCGTGGTCAGTATACCAATCTTCAATATCTGTTACAGTATTTGCTGAATTTAAAGCAGAACCATATACTGTGTTTGTTGATCCCTCAATTCCATACTCTACGGTTTCAAAATCTTTTACTAATGCATGCCATTCTGCTAAAGGTGTCGCTGCCATACAAGATGTTTCTCTTGTTAAAAACCATTCAATTTCGCGTGTATTAGTATTTGATGAGGGCCAATCATTTATTCCCACTGTTGGATATCTACAAAAACCGCCATATGGATATATATCATCAGCAGATAACTGATAAAATTTTACAATATTACCTGAACTGTTTTTTGCTCCTCCAATGACCCAAATATTATTTTCCGAATCACATCCTATACCATTTGGTTGAAATGATAGATCAACCTTTCCTTGCCCACCCTCAAAGTTTTTTGTGGTAACATTAAACAAACTGTACCCCATGTTTTTATTTTCACAGCCGGCAACAAACACTTTATAATTGTCAGAATTGGTATTTGGATATAGATTAGGAAAATCTACAGTAATTCCCTTGCACCCTTTATTAGGAACTGTAGATGGAAACACCTGTCCTCTTTTTGTAATATATGTTGATCCGCTTTTATATGCATAGTCTACAATTCTATCATCTTGTTGTGGTGTCTGACGGTTGCCATAAAATCTTGAGGTAAACAATGTGCCATCTTTACCAACCGCTAATCCATAGGATGTATAATTGTTGTATAACAATTGACACGACCACGATGTCCCATTATTTTTAATAACATTTACACTTCTGCGACTTCCCGATCCGCCAGAAGGTGCTCTTTGTGTAGGCCCAATAACACAGAAATATGTATTAGGATCATCTGGTGCTGTTGCTAATCCATAATTTGCTCCGTGATAATTATATACAAGAGTTTTTGGTGCAGTATACGTTCCTGTTGTTGATTCAGATATACATGAATATAAATGAGCATTGTTTTTATATGCCCCATAAAATGTTCCTACATAAGCATCGCCTGTATTATAATTAATTGCAATTCCGCATCCGTGTGGTGGATCAGCTGGTAATTCATCAGGAGGATAATCTGATATTTTATTTTGTCCAGGAGTACAATTAAAAGCATTTAATTCTTGGCCGTTTTTCAAAGAACATTTAAAAGCATATACCTTACTATCTTTATATAAATGATACCTATCAGTTATCCATACCCATCCACCATATCCTGCTGCTCCTGCATGTGTTGTTGGATCATTAGTGATTCGTGTAACATCTACTGCTGTTCTCGATATATTTCTAGCAATACCCTCAGGAGAACGTAATTGTGTAATCCATATCCTATCTCCTTCGGAATGAAGCATGTCATGTTTTACTTGTGTCTTGGTTGATACACATTGAACTTTGCCATTAGAAGTATGTACAATTAAAACATATGGAAGGCCATCATATCCACTATCTGATTCTTCTTTTAGTATGTAATATAGTGGTCTTTGTGTGGCATACACTTCATCTAATATTTGTTTATCTGATTTAGAAGGATCGTTGTATATATTTTTTAAAAGTGCTCCTGGAGGCGCACCATAATAATATCCTGATAAATTGTCTATATAGCTTATTGTAGTACTAAAATTAGACGTTATTTGTTTTATTATATATTTGTCTGCAAAATCAAAATTTCTAGGAAATCCACACGAACCAACAGCACCAATATATCTATAAATATTGATTTTTTTAAAGTTACCCAGTGCTCCTGGTGAATAAGACCACGATAATCTAAATCTATGTTCATATCCTCCGCCTGGGCCAGAAGAAATCAACGGTGTGCAGCTCGTAAATTGTATTGTATTGCTTGACATATTTCTAAATACTTATACCCATTCTCTCATTCTTCAATTATATTGTAGGTGTTAAAACTGTTACGTTATCGATAAAGTAGTCTCCGCCTCTAATTAAAATGTCTATAGAGTTAACATACATCCCCTGTTTCAATTCACCATATCCCACAAATGATACATTATATTTGTTATATTCTTTGTTATATGTAAATACAGGATCTTCAATGGCCGACAATTGTATAGAAGCAATGGATGTTATAATTGTGCCAGTGCTATCATTTAAAACCTTTTCTAATATATTAGTTTCAAGATCTAGCGAATATAGCACCGGATAATATACATAATCACTACTATTTACCATACAAATGATAACAGATTTTTCTTCTTCATGAAACCACGTTCCACCAAAATGACCATCACAAATTGGAATACGATGTATATTATCCGCAATAGTGTATATCTCATTTGTATCATAATCAAAAGATATTTTTGCGAACAATAAATAAGCTGTTGTATTTAACATTATTGTATCATACCAAATATCAAAATCCTTTAAATACGAACTTAATTGTGTTTCAAATGAGGTATTTAAAATATAGAAATTATCATAAACGCTTGCCAAAGATTCTTGGGCAATTTTAATTGTATTTCGAGCATCTCGTGTCCACAATTCTCCAGGCAACTGGCGCTTTTCATATATTGTCAACCCCGCTGTATCTTTAAACAGTGCATATTGGTTTCCAAATATATCGGTTTTCCATTGATATAATTGTTTATCTGTGTCATAGAATTGTTCATACCAGCTCTCAATAGGATATTGTTTTCTGAAATTGGTATTCCAATCTATTGTATTTTCCCACACATTATCTTCATCTCCATACCATGGATCATATGCATCACCTTGTCTCCTGATACCATTATCATTTTTACTAGTGGTTTCATATTTAGTTTGATATGGTATAAATTCTTGATGCTTTTGTGCATTTGTAATATATCCAGATTTACCCCATTCAGTTATATTTGATTTCATCCAATTAGAATTTATTGTTGTTGTTGTTATAGGTGTTGTTTGATCTTTTTTAGACAATCCTCTATCCGTTGCATATATATCAACATTTCTGAAAATTGTCTGATATCCTCTATTTTCCATTACTAATAAACCATTGCCTACTGTATCAATTATGTTATGTATATTTTTACATACTGCAGTAGATATGCCTAGCATTCTTGGAATAAAGTATCCTCCACGGTCTTTCAAGCTATACATATTACCAATATATGGTACAGCAGCATATGTTGGATAATGTCTATTGGTCAAATAGGCATATGGGGTTAAAGGAGTTATAAGATCACCACTAGTAGCAACATTCCAACTTCCGCCTGTTGGTGGTATTCCTTGAGTTGAGCTACTTACTTCTTGCATCCAGGTAAAAGAATTTCTCGCATAATAGTTTACTAATAGAGGAACATTCTCAATATATTTGAATTCGATATCAGATGAAATATTTGTTGCAGTGACTGTCAAGTCTCTAACATTGTTTAATGAGTTGGCTGTTAAATTAGATACTGCATTAGTATCAAACAATAACTGGCGCCATTGATATATAGGTGTAGCAGCTGTATATACTAGTGGCTGTTCCCATACTATTGCTGTATCATCTATTCTCTTATATTCTACATACGTATCACTGTCTAAAATCATATTAGACATTTTGCCACCATATATAAAATTATAATCATCTACCAATTCCGGTATACCATCCCAAATAGCAATTCCTTTATATTTTGTACTTTCCGTATCAGAGTCTAATGCTTGTAACCATACAGGTCGTGCACCACTAGTAATACCATCAAACAAATTTGTAGAATAATTCCACCCAGACAGTGGCACACTTAAAATATAATTTATATTGTCTGAATTAAAACAATCCATTCGAGCTACATAACTAGACACAGATGACACTCCTGTAGATACAGAGTATTGCTGTATATTGTTTATATGTGCTATAGATGTCATTGGCAATCCTAATGTCATATCAGGATAGGGTATATTAAAAGATTCCAAAATATTACCGTATGCATCAAAAGTAGAGATAGGCACGTGACGAATGCTGTTAGGATCCGAAACAGATGTTAATGAACTCGATATTGTAATATCATCTAAAGTTGGGTATATTTTTACGGTTTCTTGTGTAACATTTATTTCTACTGAACTTATAGGTATTATTTTTGTAGATATATGATCATAATATAAATAATCCCCTGGACCAAAAGTTAATGTTGTTGGTTCATCTACTGATATCCAATCTTCGGTATCTTTATCATACCTCATTTTTATCCACTGCTGTGCTGAATTTGTATACTTGTATTTTAAAATTAAATATGGAGCATTTTCTTCAGGAGTTGTTCTATTTAATCCAGAACGATAATACGCATACATCATATTATTTTTTAATATAAATGGTTGACCAGTATATGTAATCCACGAACCTGGTCCCCATCCAACATCAGGTTCATTTTGTTGTCCATTATTTAATTTGAACCATCCAAATTCTGTACTACTCTTGTATCCTAGTCCATCAGAACCTCTCCATAAATCAAAATCAAATGCTTCAGTTGGATTTGTTATTGATATAATATAATCTGACAGTTTATTAAAATCATCAAATTTATTGCCCGGATGACCTAAAGGAGAATAATAAAGAGCTTTACAATCACACTTTAACCATTGATTATAGTCTAAATCTTTTTTCTGGGCAGGAATTTCTTTATGCAATGATATTAAATCTTCAGCTATATATTCACAATCCGTTTGATGGGCATAATTTTTAATAACTTCATTTGCATTTTTATCTTCATCTTGCCAAATAAATGTACATCGTTTTCCGGGTGTAACAAAATGTGTTAATCCTGGCTGTGCAGCTGCACTAATAGGCGAAACATCAGTATCCATACCTTCTATATATGTTATAGGTGCACCACTTAACCATGCGGCATCTATAGCTATACTATCATTAATTGTTTCCCGTTCTGTATATAATGGGGCTAATAATTTATAAATTATATCACTAGTTTGTGGAGAAGGCCCTGCGCACGCGCCTAAAAAGTATTTCATATTAATAGAACTTAATGTCATAACCGTACATTGACTAGATAATGCAACAACAGGAATATCTTTAGTGTATCTTATAAATGGCCAATATATTGAATTACCTCCTAACGCAAGAGGTATTTCTGTGTGCGTCATTTTATGTAACCATGCATACTGTTGATGTCCATTATAAACACCATTAGGATTAGTATCAAAAGGTCCACCAACTCTAATTGTAATCGAATCGGAATCATCGTATTTTATTCCTGCAAGTGCTCCATTTTCAACTAATGGTGTGTCATAAATGTATATTGGTTTTAATGTACTCAATGTACTAGATGTCGTTGCCCAATACAATGACTTGATATCTATTTGTGTCTGTTTATCTAAATAATAATGGCTATAATCTAAATTGTTATATTGTTTTCCGGACCAATCTAAATCCTCCCCACTTACACCAAATCCTGGTGTAGGAAAACTAAATACAGTTTTTCCTTTTGGAAGTCGAGCAGACATGATATGATTGATAGTTGTTGTGCCATCCTTTCTAAGCCAAGCACCTTTATAGTCATCTCCCTGCCAAGTAAAAATAATATCAGATTGAGTATATTTTGCTGCTCCTGTTGCACCACTTTCTACTAAATTAGATTCTAATATATTTGTTGCATCATATTGACTATAAGGATCTGCATAATAATGTTCGCCGGATAGCCAATAAAACCAATTATTACCAACCTCAAGAGGTATTGAAAATTCAGCCTGTACAGGAGTATAATACCCTCCATCAATAACATATTGTGTTTCACCAAGATATTTTTCAGTTAAGGCCTTACGATAATATAAATCAAACATCCCATCACTAATTAATAACTCTGCGGCAGTTAATGGCATTCCATTATTGTACAGAATCATTATATTGCTTAATCCACTTAATAAAGGATTGTCTGTATATATAGGTGAGGTGCCTATTTTATATAGCCAATCAAAATCGTTTGTGTTTAACATTTTCCCTGTTAAATATGTTCCCACTGTAGTTGAAGTTAAGTCGTAATAATCAGTAACATTTACTGTAGGATCTTTATCATAATATTCTGTATCATCATATAATTCTTCTACTATAATTTGAAAAGATGGAGATACAGCGGATAATTCCGGCAAAGCATTTAATACGGAAAGATCTGTAACATTAGTTAAATATTCATTACCGGGAAAACGCCTTCTTGTAAATGCTTTTAATAGATACTCATAAAACAACCTTTCTAATGCCGGGCGCGAGCCTGAAGTGTTATATTTTAATTTAGCCTTTTTAACAGCTTCTCGTTTATTAATAATATAAATAGCTATTTCTTTTAACTTACGTGCATAGAATGGTATGGCTTGTTCTAATTCTATTGGATCGTCAAAATTTATATCTGACATCCATTCTCGGTCAGCTTCTGATTTAAACACAATCGCTAATTGTTTTATTAATTGTTTATAATCTTCTTTTAATTGTTCAGAGGTGTCCTGTTTGCTTGCGTTATGTGTAATATACCATTGAGATAGATAACCATCATACTGTTCCTTTTCTTTACCAGGAATTACTCCTATATTTCTTTTAATCCATTCAATAAAACTATAAGGAGAATTAACATCCTTAGACACTCCGGATTGTTGTGTTAAATCTATTGCCTTTGAATATTTGCTTAAAACATTACTCATCTATTAACCCTAAACCTTTATGCAGTGTATAATTAATTATTTTTTCAACAGTTTTTTCACTTCCAAGCCAATCTTCAATGCCTGATATAGTTTCATCTAAAGTAGTGTATGAATCGTCCCAATTAATATCCCCTGCTATTTGTGTATCACATTGAACTGGAATGTATTCATAAAAACAATATCTGTCACTAATTATATTAAACTCTTCTTCATTGGCTGTTGTTCCTACTGTATATGAATGAGGCAAAAGCCAATAATAAGACTCTGAAAGCGGATATGTGGATATACAAGAAGTGGCCGATTGAAAGACGTCACAAAGGTTTTGATTGACATTTATTTTTTCTCTTAAATAATTACCAATAAATATATTTCCAATAGCGCCATTTAAAATAAACAATCCATTATATGAAGGAGATTTAGCCGGAGGGTACGATCCATTTACAGCTACATCATACAACTTCCACCTGTCCCCATTTGAAAATGATGTATAAAATCCATTAGAATTGTAAAAAAGTCTACTCATATAAAAAATTGTATCGTTCATTGCCATTTTTAATGGAACAGTATATAAAGGCAGTGAAGTGATGGATGTCCATGTAGTACCACCATTTAATGTTATTTGTGGGTGATCCGCCCATCTGCCCACTAATATTGTTTGACCATCATTAGATATAGTAATTGACTGCCAATTATCTGTACTATTTGTAATTTGTGTCCATGCAGGTGTCCCAATAGAATATGTTGATATATAATTTCCAAATGTACAAAATGTTAAATTTTCCCCATTTTCAGACACCCCAACCCCATTAATAAAAACTCCAAAAGATAAATATTTTTCGTACCAATTATCACCAATATCAAAGGTATACTGTATTTTTGTAAGAGTTGACGCTATTGCTGTATGTCCATTAGAAGATGCTTCTAAATATACCCATTCGTATGGTAATATAGGAGGACAATAATTCCACGTTACTCCACCGTCTAATGATCTATACATATACCCGCCTGTCCCGCCTGAAGATTTTTCACACGCATATATAATTTGTCCATCTGATGATAATGTTAATCCTCTCCAATCAACCTGTCCAATTCCATCTATTACATTTTTAATAGAGCTTGATCTCCACGTAATACCACCATTATCTGATATATACATTTTTCCATTAGTGTTTACATCTATGGATGCAATAACTACCAATTTTAATCCACTATCTGAAATAGCTACATATTTAAAATATTTTTCTGGATATGGAAATGATCGAGTTATATCACTCCATATATATGACTGGTTATATATATCTTCACAAGATAATGGAGGTGTTATTAACTCATAGCCTAAATTTAAATAAGCGTCTCTAACTATAAAAGGCTGATAAGCCGTAACTATATATGATGACGGATTAAACAATGATCCTCTATTTCCAGGATGTAAATGATTACATTTGTCACATAAATAATCTACTTCAATAAGTTCTGATCCTGATAAATATGTTCGGTATTCATTTCTAATATTTTTATTGCATCCACAACGAGATCCCCACAAATATTGTTGATTAACGGATATGATATCCATAATTCTTTTTAATTCTGGAGGATACACCAATCCATAATCATCAATAGACACATCTGTTTCGTGTGCCATGCTATATACTGAATCTATATTTGCATGACTAATATCTGCGTGATTTTTAGTATAATTTGCTGCCTTCTCGTACACCGTCCGACCAAACATTCCTCCACCATCTCCCTCTATTCCAGAATATGGTTGATCTGTTCCTATTGCCGATTCCATTATTCCGTTCCATAAAACAGGATTGTCTTTAATATGAGGCTGAACATATAAATTGCTCATCCATTCATTTGCATTCCAACTTTCATTATATCTACGAATGTCGTATCCAGTGTAATCTTCAATATCAAACAAATCACTACTTCCATATAATGTCATTGAATCGCCAGAAATTATATGACTTAATACTCCATATTTTATTTGCCACCTAACTCCTGTCCAATCTCCAAAGGCCTGAGCAGATTTAAAATAATGATTTAAAGGACCAGCAGAATATAATAATGTTACAGTGCTTACATTACTATCACTGATTTGATACAATGTGTTTTCTACTGAATTTATTACATAAATTTTATCATCTGTGATACTTGCAATACCTTCCAATGCATTATATTCTAACAAAGGTCCTGCAGTAACCCATGGCATAGCACCTTGACCTATTTTAAAATCTGTTGTAGTACTATTTTCAACTGTAATTCGTGTAACTGTATTATAATCTTGCGTAAACCATATATTTTCACTCTCATCTATAGCAATATACTCAGGATGTACAGCATTAAAGGACGACACCTGTATTGCATTAGAATATTTTACAACTTCACCGGAATAACTTAATGCGGAGACAACAGAATGATCCGTTAATGTAACCCACACATCATTATTTGCATCTATTAAAATGTCCATAGGACACGAACAAAGTGGAAGTGTAATAATTGAGCACGGGCCCATACCATTAGTATCATATTTATATAAACAACTGCATAAAGGATTACTATATGAAACCCAAATATTATCTTCTTTATCAGTTTCAGCTAATGGTGGTTTTCGTAAAGGATCAAAACTCTCTTCAATAGGCAAATCATAATTACAATCTACTGTAATTAAATGTGTGCCGTACTTGTCAAACTTTAATAAACTAGGCGAATCAAATAATGTAACCCAAAAATCATAATTACTATCTAATGATATGCCTGCCGGTGTAAGAGCACTTACCGATATACTAGACACCATAATAGTGCACAGCCGTGTTCCAAATGTATCATATTTATATATAGCATCCATTTCAGAATCAGTACACCATATACTAAAATCTGAATTTGTTGCTATTCCGAAAATACCTCCAAACCCAGACAACCCCATAGGATTATCAATTGGTATTGTAGTTATTATAGGAGCTTCATATGATAACATTTCATAATAGTATCCTTTAAATTTTTCCTTTTCAATAAAGGATGTTACACTATCAATTAAAGTACTAGATATACATGGTGTGTAAATCAAATGCAGTTTGCCGTATTCAGGGTTTGACACCCACAAATACGGCATCGTTATACTAGCATCTGAAATTGTTACTGTTACTGTAGCAGATATACATGCATTCTCCACAGCTTCAGAAGATTTTACTATACTACGAATATATCCACCAACTTTAAAATCTTGATAATCGTGTGCAGATAAATATGAATCTAATGTTGAAGGATCCCATGTTACAGCTGTTAACTCAACACCTTCTAATGTTCTATTTACAATACCATCTCTAAATCCAAAATAATTTGTATAAGGAATGTAATACATTATTCCATTGCTGTCATTATCATATAATATTGTTTGATTGCTATTAACAGTTATTACATGAGGAATCTGAGTATTCTTCCAATATGTTGTTTGTAAATCTAAGATACCATCTTTAGTGATTTTTAAGTCTGTGGGCACTACACTATTAACGAAATAAGGAATACATTGACCCACTTTACTATTCGAATAACCTGATACCTCATGCAATTCTGTAGTATTATCATACCATACTGAATTCTCTTGATAGTCTACTATAAACCATAATAACACAGGCAAACAATTAGATGTTGGCAGATCATCTATATAATAAACTTGTGCGGACGCTGTATATACATCGGAAAATAATCCTGTAGCAGGGTACATAATTAAATCATTAATATAATTCCCACTTAAATCTGTAAATCTCCACTCAGGTATTAAATGGGACCATTTATTCTGTGGAGATTGATACGGCTCAGATTTTGAATTTTGAGCGTATAAATGGACCGTCTTGGGAATATTATCTTCCGCACTTAAATATACTGTAAAAGGAATCGAACTTTTACATGTTGCATAGCTTGGAGGGGCATTAACAACATTTAGTGCAACGGGATTCGCCGCTGAATTTTGTAAGGTATAAAGTGACATTTTAATATTCTATCGATTCGTATACTTTGGTTATAGACTTAACTACAATTTTATTGACAAACGATTCTCTATTATTTAAATACAGATATTTAAAGTAGTTCATACTTAAATTCTTAGCTGTCAATTGTTTATCTGTTGGATACACGGGATTCCACACTAATATAGATAATCCATTATACATCATTGATGGATCATCCTTTCTACGAGTGTAAAAAGTTTTAACTCCTTGAATACCCAATATTTCGTTTGTCAAATAATTAACATCCAGCTCTTTGCCTAATAACATATTAGTTCTACTGAAATATTCATCAAATTTATTATATATATCCAATTTTATTGAACTGTCGTCTCTTCTTGAATTTTCATTTTTTATAATATATAATTCGGTATAATTAACATCATTAGTATTAGCTATACCTCCTAATTCTGTAGGTAAACATACATCCGCGGCTATATATACAGGATCTAGTACAATAAATTCAGACGTTAATGTTTTTACTCCTTTAATAGATGATATAATTAATTCTTTTTGAGCGGGAGTTAAAGTTGATGTAGGATTTTTAGTATCATTTATTGTTTTAGGAATAATTGTGCCGTATACATTATTAAAATTACACCCATCAGCAAATGCAATTTGATTGTATAATATGTTTGAAACATTATTAGGATCCTTTAATCCTAAATCATAATAATATTTTAACTGTTCAGTTATATATGTCCAATTGTTAACAACTTTTGTGTCATGTATTAAATTAGCAAAATTTGTTTTAATATAATTTTCATAATCCTGTTCAGTTACTAATCTATATTGTGATCTAAATATACCGGGAGCAGAAAGTTTAATAGCATCAGCGGATTCTTCATTTTGATAATAAGTAGAGGGAGATATATTTTCAAATAACAAAAACTGTGATTGAGAAGTACTCATATATAATATTTCATTGTTTTGTTGTGCATTTATATCTGCTAATATCTCATCAAAAGTTGTTGTCGAAAAGATCGCTAGTTTTCTACCACCAATAGCACCCGGACCCACTTCACCATTAACACCACTAGATTTTAAATAATAAATAGCTACCGTATCTCCACTACTTATTTTTTTACCATTAATATCATTTCCAAATTTAATTTCATAAATTTTTGATTCATTAAATCTTATTTCATATGTCTTACTACTTGAGTTTTCCATGTATAGAGTAGGGGCCCTTTTCCATTGTGTCCAAGTACCTTCATGCTTAACATAAACATCTATATTAAAATGGTCTACAATAAGATCTTTACCAGCTGAAAAGAATATAATTTCATTTTCATTTCCCACAGCTGTATAAAGAGCGTATTCTTGCCACTTGCCTTGATACAACAATTTCTGTGTTGATACATCTGTTAATGGTTGTGCTGAACCAAAAGGTGTAGTTTTAGCCCACGTAATATCTTCATTGAAAGAATAAGGAGCTGCATCATTTTGAATATACGAATATCTTGGTATTGTATACAGTCCTGGTGTATAATTTTCTAGCGCAGATAGCCCAAAAGACAATGTTGCTGATTGACGTCCCACAGGTTTATAATCTAGTAAAGACACTATACGGCTCATGTTTTCATATAATTGTGCCTCTGAAAACAATGTTTCTGTAGATGTTCTATTTAAATAATACATTAATGCATGAAAAGTATATGCAATAACTTCGATAATAGTGGAAAGATAACTGCCTTCATAATTTTGATCTGTAAAGACATTGTTTTCAGTTAGTCTATCTTTAATAAACTGTTTAAGGTTTAAAGCATCGAATACTAAATATCCGTCTCGAGGTATCGTAAAATTTGTGTTGTCTGCCATATATTACTCCCTAATCAAATATCCTTCTTTTGTAAAAATGCCCTTTATAGAAAACGTTTGTTTATTATATCCAGGTATACGTACATTAATAGTTACCTCATATTCTTGTGTATCTATAAATGCATCTACATTAATATTTACTACTTGTATTCTAGGCTCCCATGTTTCTATCGAATCTTTAATTGAGCTGCCAAGGGCCTTGGCATGAATTTCATCAATTGGTTCGAACAAAAACCTTCTTAAATCCTCGCCATAATTCGGTAACAGAAACCTTTCACCTGGAGCTGTATTAAACAAATTTTTAAGCGAATTGTGAATTGCGCGTAAATCAAAAGCCACTTTAATGTCCCTATTAGTTGTATTTATACCAGAACCTATGATCTTTTCCTCAATATCTAAAAACAAATCGACATAAGTATAGTCTTCTACATTTAATTGCGTGTTTTTTAAACTATCAAATTTAATAGATGCCATTTTTTCTTTCCAGTTTACATAAATATTTATAAAGATATTCATATTTTAAAGGAGCATTTTATGAACAATTTCCGTGGGAAGTACGAACAAATACATGAAGATACATTATACCGTTTCCAACAAGGCGGCTTTTTGGCGGGTGATTATGTAGCTATAAAGAAAGATGCATTGCAAAGTGAAATGGTCGACAAACTAACTAATACCACTAAAGAGATGTTGAAAGCATTAATTAAACAACAAATACCTCTGCGTATTAGTTATATCAAGTCAGCCACTTCAGAGGCAATGTCCGGGCCAGTTGGTGCAGCTAATGTTCCTGGTTGTTTATGGGCAGATGTTGTTATTGAATATGCTCCTGGTATGTGGAAAAATCCAATGACACTTCCGTTAGCTGTTCTAGAAAAATTAACCCCTGAAAATGAAGCAGAGGGATATAGACCGTATTCTAAAGAACTAAAAAGAAAAAACAGAAACGATAGCAGCGAAGCATCTCCTGACAAATTTAGAGATGAACAAACAAAGGGCAAAGATAAAGAACGCCAATTAACCACTAAAAACACTAAGCTAGCACACACTAAAGATCCTAGAGACGGCCGCGAGGGATTAAAAGTTAAAGAATCTAATGAAAAAATTCGTACAAATGAATATGAATTAATTGCTGAAGCATACGGTCAAGTTTCTGTATTAGAAGCTTTGCAAAGTAAACTAGTAGATTTCTATAATAACATTTCTGGTTCCTATCAAACCATAAGCTCAGATGAATTGTTTAAACTTATTACCGATACTGTTTCAGGACTAGAAATTAAACCCAGCAGCAAAAATATCATAATACAAAATGCTACCAAAATTTACAAATTAGGCAAAGCTCGTGGAATACCAGATGGTAAAATTAATTTTGAATTCATTAAATATCTAGGCAATTCAATTAATAAATTTGAAACAATGAGGTAATATGAACAAAGAACGCCATTCAGATTATAAATTGCTTGCTGAAGCTTATTCCCAAGTTAATAATATGGAATCTGCTGTTTGGGAAGTAGAGGATTATATTGAACAATATAACACAAAAAAGGCTGATAGGACTTGGCAAGATCCAACTAAAAGCAAATCCTTTATGGTCCAAATACAACATATTGCTCAAAAATACGGAGTTGATCCTAACGAATTATACAAACAATTTGTTGAGGTTGATGAAGGTGATATAATGGAAACAGAATCTTTTGATAATGTAACCCATCAGCAAGGTATGGGAAATGAACAAATTAGAAAATTAAATGATTGCTTAAAAATTCCTGGCATGAAGGATTTGGGCTGGGTAAATAGTTGGGCCAGAATTCCTGAAATCGTAAAATATTGTAATGATCACAATCATAAAAGAGTGGGTGGAACTAAAGGTCATAAATTTAGTGGTATAACTATCACATGTTGTCCACTATGCAAATTCTTCTACCAAACCGATGCTGGGGACTAAAGAACACTTACCAGTTCTAATAAACAACAATATGCATTAATTTCAAAATCTAATACAAATTGATGTTTGTATAATGCACTTCCAATTATTAATAATGCCTTTTTCTTTGTATCTATTTTTATTTCTGAATTATACACTGCTTCAAATAAACACTTTAGAAAAACATGATAATCGTTATTAAATTCTGTTTCATTATCTATAACATATTTTCTAATATCGTCCGTGTGCTCTTTATTATCGATCATTTTTAAAACAGTAGAAACAATACTATTATCTAGTGCTTCATTTTGTATGTGTAATATACCGTTCTTAGTATTCTTTTGAACAATATTGATCATTTTACGCAAATCAGGATAACACGATGTTAATAAATCGCGCAGTTTTTCTTTTTGATCTGGAGGAACTTGTATATTTTCACTTTTTATCACATGTACTACCCGTTTAATGCAAGATCGCAAAGGGGGTAGCATGTCAAACGATTGAACGCGCGATAAAAGAGGCTTGCATATTCTATTTTTATAATTGGCAGTTAAGACAAATCTAATATTAGCACTATATTCTTCCATAATGTTTCGTAGTGCCCGCTGACTATCAGATGTTAACCCATCTGCTTCATCTAATATGATAACTTTAATCTTTCCATCTAGTGATTTTGTTTGTGCAAAAGGAACAACTTTTTCTCGAATAGAGTCAATTCCTCTTTCATCACTAGCATTAATATATCTGTACATTAAATCTAATTCTTTTACTAATATTTTAGCTAACGATGTTTTTCCTAAACCAGCAGGACCACATAATAAAACGTGTGGAATTTCTCCTGATTTAACAATATTCTCCGCCCAGTCCCTAACTTCAGCCGATAACACTATTTCAGACAATATCTGAGGTCTATATTTTTCAACTAAAAGATTATTAAACATTTCTGACATATTTTACTTTCCAGAGGAACCAAAGCCTTTTTCTCCTCTTTGGGTTTCATGAATTTCTTCTGCCCATTCTATTTTTACATCAACTAATGGATAAAATACCAATTGTGCAATTCGTTCGCCTTTCTTAACTTCATAATCATTATCTGAAAGATTATAAAGCTTAATGCCGCAATTGCCACGATAACAGTTATGTACACACATATTATTTGCAAAAAAATTATGATTCTTTTTAACTTCAAGGTGATAAATATCCGCATTCTTAGCTTTTTTTATTGTTTTGATTTTTATATATTTCATTTTTTATCCTTATTAACACGTCTTCTCTTTTATCTTTCCATTCAGATTCCCAAATAATTATTATATTATAATGATAACGATTATAAATATCAAGTTTAAACTTATCTCTTTCCCATATATCTTTTGCAAATTTTTGCAACTTTGGATTATAATATTCTGCACTAAAATATTCAGGATTACAATGAAAAAAATCACCATTACATTCTATTACCACATTGCTATTTGCTACAATATCAGGATAAATATATTTTCCTTTGTCATACTCAATCCGTTGATTGCTTTTTATCCTATCTGGACCAAAAATATCTATTAAACAATTTTTAATATGAATTTCAAATGCCGACGTACTGTTTAAGTTTCTACAATTTGTACAAAATAATTCAATATTTAAATTTTTATTTATTTCATTTATCTGTTCTTCATGAAATGTTCCACATTTGGTACACTGTAAAATCTTTTGGCCTGCTTTATAATGGCATTTTTTAGAACAATATCTGGCGTTTTTTCTATAATTCCAAACCTTAAATTCTTTTTTACAGAATTCGCATACTTTTGTTACTTTAGCTTTTTTATCTTCACTGTATTTTGTTCTTCCTGTTTTTTGTGCATGTTCACTACTACATTTGCGTGAACAGAATATAGTTTTAAGATATCCCATAACTTCAAATGAAGTACCACAATTAAGACATGTCTTTTGTTTGCGGTTTTTATTAAAATTAGCACTACACTGTCTTGAACAAAATTTAGCATTACGCCACGATTTCACTAAAAATCTCTTTTTACAAAATTTACAAATTACATCTTTATTCATAATCTATAAATATTTATCATTATTGACAACATTTATCGGGGCTATTTTGTTAAAAGGTTAAAACATAGTCTGTATCACGCAAATCTTGTGCTTTTTTCCAACCAGTCTTTGTTAATATCAATTTTGTTGGAGGAAGTTGTAGAATATCTCCATTTTCAGTTTCAATTTCTAACATTTCTTGATTTTGCACAGTCCACATTTCTTTTATAGAATCGATTTCTTTATCACATTTCTCTTCATTATATGAAAATATATATGGAACATTGTTTTTTGAATATAAATCTTCGACTAAAATATCCCCCTCAACAGTTTTGATAATAGTGCCTTTTGGAACACAATTATCCACAATTCCTGGGTGAGGTTGAATTCCATGTTTAAAGCCGAGGCCAGAACGAGCTTCTATTTTAAACCAATAGCCCGGTTGTATATACGCAATATCTATACCAGTATCTACTACCTTAGAACCTTTTGCAGGAATAATAACATCTTCTACTGAACACACATCATAACCTGTATCTCCACTAGACTCTATCCATAATGGAGTCCAAGGATTGCCGTCTTTATCTTTTATACCATTATAAACAGGCTCATGTTTTCTAACAGGCAGACGAGCATCAGGATGCTTTTTAAGAAATTTTACTTCTATCATATTATTCTACCAATAGTTGACGAGGATCTGTATTGTCGCCTGTAACTTCACGAATTTCTTGTTTAGGTTGATTAGGGGTTATTGCATTATTCACTAGCCAATTTACTAGCTCGCCTATTTTGTTTCCTGGTACTAACCACGTTTTTCCGTTTACTACTATTCTTATTTCCATTTATATTCTCCTTATTTTCTATTTCCGTCAATTTTTCTACTTGACAATCAATATACTGTTTTAATAAACTATTCACAGCATAATTAACCAATTCTGCTTTATCTTCTTTAATTCTTTTAAGTCCTTCTTTAGCTAATATATTATATTCCTTATCTGAAATGTCTAGATCATATTTATAATATTCTTCTTTTCGTTCATTTATAAGATTCATATTACCTCCTTATTAATATAATATATTGAAATTTGAAAAAATCAATGATCAACATAAATATTTTTAATGAAAGACAATGAATTAGACGAAATTAATGATTTGGTTGACCAATTAAAAGAAACTAAAAAGCTGGGAAATTTTATAGCTAATAATATTCCCCCTCCTGATACAACAAAAGATCCTGTAGTTACTGAAGACACGATTAATGATTTTATTTTAAACACAGCTTCCAAGTTAATACAACAAGGATTAGATTCTGCAGAATTTGTAAAAACACAAGCACTAGGTAGTGGATCTGCAGAAGAAATAGAAGCATATGCTAAACTAATTACATCAGTCGCTAGTGCTATTGATACACTAAATAAAGTCAACATCCAAAATAAAAAAGCTAAAGCATCCAAAGAAATCAAACAAATGGAATTGGATAATTCTAAAAATCTATTAGATAAATACGAAGTTAAAAATCAAACTAATAATATTCTAATAGCAACTCGAGATGAAATTATGAAACAATTAATAGAGGTTGCCACTAAAGAAGAGGAACCTGCTATTGATGTTGATTATGATGTTATAGGCGAAAAAAATCCCTCACCTGAAAAATGAGGGATTTAATTTTATTTTAAACTGCTTTTACAAACAAGCTTCTACTTCATACAATCTTGTGTGTTCCGCTTGTGATGTCCAGGAGTTCCACATAGGATTGCCATCTATAGACACTCCTGATGAATACTTGCCTGATGTGTCATATAAATATGCTGAGTAGTAATAATCTGTTTGATCATCTAATCCTGTGTCAGTATATGATACTCCACAAGCCATATATACTGTTGATGCATGCCATGTATTATATGCTGATGGATATGTTACAGTTGATCGTGCAATTCTACAGCCTGAAATATCTGTATCGCCTGGATATGTCCATGTTAGCTCTATTTGATTTATGCCTTCTGTATTAGCAGCAAAATTATTAGCACCGCTTGGCGATCGTTGATCTCCCAAAGCTGATAAATAATAACTCCACTCAACCCCATCATAATCACTTAATGTAAATCCAGGATCTCCTGCTGATAATTGAGCATATGTTACTGCAGATAATGCAATTAATGATTCAGCACTATCAGCATGATAATATGTATTATATACAGTTACTGTATAAAACAGTGCATCTGTTGCTCCACCAACACCAATACCATCAAGATCTGTTGTTAATATTAAAGGTATTGTTGCTGTAGTTTCAAATGCTATTGTAACAGACGGATTATGACTTGATATCATAACACCAAAAACTTGTACACCGCTTACACTTGAAACTGCATCAGTAGCACATTCAAATTCTAAACTGGTATGATATACTGTATTTAAACCGTATGCTTGAGTTACTTCAAAAATCGACCCATTAGTCGTCATTAGTGGATTTGACATATATAATTCTCCTATTATTCTTTTAAATATTTATGGTTTCTTTATAAATATTTTTTTATTTTCACACAGTGTTTTTATATCTTCTGTGTATCTTTTACTAAAATTTCCATTATGACCTACAGTGAAGTGACATTTCCTACAAAGAGATATAAAATTATTAGGATCAGCGCCTAATAATATATTAGACCAGAGCGGCACTATATGGTGAACCTCAATTTTCTTATTAGTATCACACCAAGCACATGTTGGATGTTCTTTGCGATAAAGATTTAATGCTTTGGTTATTTCATAACTGCGTTTAATTAAAGCAAAAAAAGAAGGGCTATCTTGTTCAGACAGCCCTTTAATTATATTAGTATTTTGTCTTAATAAAAATACTAATTGAATAAATTTAAACATTATAGTGCTGAAACTACAAAGGTTAGTGCTTCTGCCATAGCTGAAACATTAACAGTTGAACCAAGGGGTACAAACGAACTAAGTTCGGTTATTAATGAAAAGGCTGAAGCAGCAGTTGTAAGATTAAATATGTCTGCTGCACTAACAGGATTTCCTCCAGACCATTCTCCTGGATATTCATCTGCGGCCACTTCAACTGCACAACAAACGGCGGTAATTGTATCTACTTTCATAATATTCTCCTATACTATTGTTTTAAATATTTATTGTTTTTCGGTAACTTTTTTCGTTATTCAAAAAAAATACCTCATCATTACTGATGAGGTATTTTCAATTATTTTAACACATCACTTACATATACATATGTGAGCTACCAGGGATGAAGGCCTGTCCCAAGCTCTTTACAATGATCAAGTGATAATACAGTGATGCACCAAATAGGTGATCGACAACGCCATAACGTGTTAGCAAGCCAACACGAGGACTGAAGTCGTTAGGACCAATAGTGCGCTGTACCATTACAGGAATGTAAGGACAATATACAATACCGGTGTCATAATACTCAGAACCCTTATATCCAAGCAAGCAATACTCTAGACGAGTACGTGCTGCACGAACCCAAGGCTGTTGAGCTTCTGTACGTGTGTCACGGTAAACCGTGAAACGTCCGGCTAGCGTTCCAACTTTAGAAATACCAACTTGCTGTGTGCTTACCGTGCTATTGATTGGCATGAATTTGAATTCAGGCAATACTTCCATCATTGTGCAAACTGTTGGGGTTGCAATAATGAAGTTAGCAGGGCCACGACGGTTACGGACTGCAACACGGTTAGCTTCAATCAACACCTTCTGATAGAAGTCCCTGTTACGTTCACCCAACCAACGGGCGTCAGCTGATATTGGCGACCACGAAGAATAACCAATATTGTTTCCAGCATTTACGCAGATCTGAATCATACGCATAACCATTTCACGGTCGATTTCGGCTTGAATTTCATAGCTCATCGCATTTGTCAATTCATTGTCTACATCAATACCGTTCATGTTCTTAAGGTCTTGCTCTAACTCAACCGACCATTTAGCTGCTAGTCTACGAGTACCAGCTTCTACAGCTGTCTTCTCGAACTCAAGTGTAACCTGAGGGATTTGACCAGTCATTTCATAGTTGCCAAGCAATTCAGCAATACCCATATCTTCAGGCAACATAGTAAAATCAGTACCGCCAGACAAGCTAGCAGATGATGTACCAGTATAACCTGTTTGTAGATAGTTGTAACCAAGTTCCTTTTCATTAGCGTTGATCTGTGGACCACCGCGGAACTGTGTAGGATTGGTTGCATCGTATGTTCTACGAGAAGGATCCTGCCAATCTAAGCTTGAACCATCATAACGATAGCGCAAAGCAAATGCTAGACCTACAGGGCCGCTCATAGGCTGAACACCAACGATTTCGTTAGTAATCAGCTCAGGGAATGTACGGCGAATCATAGG
>Ga0180007_10000565_pt1 | contig 59622 bp, 43 predicted proteins | sample MM_PC_MetaG_FD_121122 | JGI IMG/M metagenome (GOLD analysis project Ga0180007, IMG submission 121122) | Groundwater microbial communities from the Aspo Hard Rock Laboratory (HRL) deep subsurface site, Sweden - MM_PC_MetaG | ecosystem: Environmental > Aquatic > Deep subsurface > Groundwater...
AAATCAGTTTACTAAAGTAAACGGCAATTGCCGTCGCTTTTAAGCGACTGGAGAAAAATAAATAGAGAAAAAATGGCTTTAGCCACATTTGAAATGATGAATAGTCTTAAGTTGACAGCATTGCTTTGTAAGAGAGGGATTTAGGGTGAGTTCTTTATTTTTAACACAGCCTCTAAAGTAAACAACAATTAATTTTACACACCTTTCTTCTTATAAAGCTTACATGTTTTTGATTTATTAAATGGAGTTATGTCAAAATGCTGACAGTTGAGAGATTCTGCAGTGTTTAACTTTACATATAAAATTTAACATCAAACAAAAGGAGAAATAAAAATGAAACCAAAACTTTCTATAAAATCAGCTTTAGTATCAGGATTTGTGGCAACAATAGCAATGACTGCATTCACATTTATGGCACCATTAATGGGATTTGAAATGGATATTCCTAAAATGCTAGCAGGAACAATGGGAGCGCCAATAGTTGTTGGCTGGTTAGCTCACTTTATGATAGGAGAAATTCTTGCAATATTTTTTGCCATATTATTTTTGGCAAAAACCAATACAGTTCCTGATGTAATAAACGGAGCATTATTTGGAATAATTCCATGGTTGGTTGCTCAAATTATGTTAATGCCAATGATGACAGTAATGGCTGGTGCTGGATTTATGGCGGGATTATTTTCTGGCTCAGCAATGGTTGCAATGGCAAGTCTTGTAGGGCATCTTATTTATGGAGCAATTTTAGGCACTCTTTATAAACCACAAATATTATCAGATAGCAAAACTAAATAATTGGTGACAAAATGAAACTTGCAAATAATCAAAAAATTGTCTTATTGGTTTGGATAATGCTTGTATTGGTTGCAGTAGCTAGTTGGATTTCTTTTGGTGGTGAAATTTTTACCAAAACAGGAATTTTAGTTGAACGACAAGATGAATTACTTGGAGCTTCCTTTAAAGAATGGCAAAACAAGTTTGTTTTAGGTCTTGATTACACTCTGGCATTTATAGGAATAATTACACTTAGCTCCGCAATAATAGTTTGGTGGCTAAAAACAAAAAGGAAAATTGAAAAGTGATAAACAAATTTACAACCGAAAACGGCATTAAGGTTATAGCCATAACTTTAGAGCAAATGAAAGAAATAGATAGAATTGCTATTGAAGAACTTGGACCAAATCTTTATCAAATGATGGAAAATGCTGGTAGAAATTTATCAGAGCTATCAATAAAAGTACTAGGCGAGGATAAAAAAGAAAATGTTTTAATCCTTGCTGGAACTGGTGGTAATGGCGGTGGTGGAATTTGTGCGGCAAGACATTTAGCAAATCGTGGTTATAATGTTTCAGTTTGTTTAACCGATTTGGAAAATTTGAAAGAAGTAACCGCTTATCAGATGCACATTTTAAAATCGACAAATGCAAAGATTATATCAATTGCGGATTTACAAAATGAAAAACCAGATTTAATAATTGATGCAATAATTGGATATAATCTTAATGGCGAACCAAAAGGAAACGCACTTTCTATGATTAAGTGGATAAGCAATCAACTTTCAATTGTAATATCGCTTGATGTACCTTCTGGAATTGATGCTACTTATGGTGTAAAATCAAAATATTTTGTAAAACCCGACTTAACATTAACATTAGCCTTACCCAAAACGGGATTATTACCCGAATTAACTGGCGAGTTGTTTTTAGGAGATTTGGGTATTACTCAATCTGTTTATAAAAAAGTAATTCCATCATTTTCAAATAAAACTTTTGAAAATGGTTATGTAGTTCCACTAAAAATATTATAAAAAAACAATGCAAATTTGTCAAAACCTTGACAGAAGTGCTTGAACAGACATTGTATGTTTGAATTAACAATTAAAATTAAAAGGAATAATAAATGAAAAAGTTATCAGTAATAACAAAAGAACAAGCCTCTGAGCAATCAAAGGCAATATTTGAAAATATTGAAAAATCCATTGGAATGCTTCCAAACATATATGCGGTTATTGGAAATTCTGCAAATTCGCTCGGTTCTTATCTCGCATTTTCGGAGGCACAGAAAAATGGCTCTTTTAATGCAAAAGAAAGAGAAGCCGTCTTTTTAATCGCTTCGGAAGAAAATGGATGTTCATACTGTGTTTCGGCACACACAGCTATTGCAAAAATGACTGGATTTTCGGAAGAAGAGACAATAGAGCTAAGAAAGGGAATTTATAATAATAAAAAAATTAGTGCGTTAACTAATCTTACTAAATCAATTATTGCCAATAGAGGAAAAGCTGACGAGAATTTAGTAAATGATTTTTATGAAGTTGGCTATAACGAAAAAGCAATTGTCGATTTAGTTGCACTAATAACTGAAATTACATTTTCAAATTACATTGGAAAATTAGCAAGTCCAGAAATCGATTTTCCAAAAGCACATAATATTGACAAAGCAGCATAAATAATAAAAAAGGGAATAAGAATGAAAGGCAATATAAAAGCAGTAATAATTTTGTTATTTGTGTTAGCCTTAAGCTTAAACCTGGATAATGTAATAGGATTAAAATTAACAATTTTAGAAAAAGATTAATCTCCAAAGGAGTCCTTCGGACAATATAGAAGCGAACTTGGGGTTAAATGCACAAACATTTTCAACAGATTCCAACGATGAAAGAAATAAGACACAGTTTATTTCTGATGCTCCATTTGAAAAAATAGTTGCTTTAGCAAGTTGACTTGACGCCACAGCGATGTTAAGCTTAAGTGATATTACTCAAAAACAAATGGGAAAAGTAAAGGTTGCTATTGCAAAAATAAATTCTGTAATAGAGCTTAGAGACTAACATTACGAAGTGAAATGTGGCTAAAGGCCGGCAAATTCCAAATGCTGAGTTTTCAATAAAGCTTTCAGATTTTGGAATAAAAATACATGTAATCCTTGTGCACCAAGCAAAGAATAAATTAAAAAGCGAAGATTAAATTTTAATCTTCGCTTTGTTTTATAAATCTGCTTAAGTATAAAAAAACTATGGAAAGAAGAAAATTTATTCAAATTAGCAGAGTATTTTTTATTAGTCTGTAACCACAACAAATCTTAAAGCCGCATCATTACTTTCAAAAGTAGTAAATGAAAGCAATGAATTTAAAAAATCAAATAATATCAATTATTCAAAAGCTAAAAAATGAAGAAAGTTCCATAGTTAAGAAAATAATGAATGGAAAAAAATATGAATTTGACTCCTACACTTAATTAGTTGTAATAACAAATAACAAATAAGAGCAATTTAAATCTGAGATTTTACAGCATTTTCACTTGTTCCAAGAAATGATTTTATTTGTAGATTCTGTTTCATCGCCTTAAAAAACAATTCAATATCGCATCGTTTTTTATACAATTCTGCAATAGTTTTAGCTTCCCACTCTAATTGATTTGTAACTATTTCAATTATTTTGTCATCTTCTTTTTTGTAAACATGAACTAAACTAAGTTTCTCTTGACTGATATAAAAAAAATTATAATTAAATGAAGTTAACAAACATTAGGAAACAGTTGCGCCAATAAGGGCGAACAATGTCGTCAATTGAGTCTATTAAAAAAAAACATATTTGATAATTATGCTTTTATCCAACAATACTAAATGGCATAATTATGGCAATGATATTTGGTTGAAACTATTTTCGGTTTCAATTTAGGTTTTTATAAAACTTCACTAAATGTTTATAAAAGGAATAATTTATGATATTGAAAACAAGAAGTTATAATTTTTCATTTTCCTCAATACTTAAAATCTCTATAATCTTTATTTTCTACTTCACTAAAATTTTCGGTGCGGACACAAATGATATTACTGGAACTATTCGAGATGCCATAACTGGCGAAACACTTGTTTATGCAAATATTATTATTGAAGGAAGTGGTTTTGGAGCCACTACAAATAAAGAAGGATTTTTTGTTATTATTGATGCTCCTTCTGGTAAGCATAATTTGCTTATTTCCTATATTGGATATGAATCAAAGAAAATTACAATTGATAATGGAAAACTTACTAATGACAAATTAGAGATTGAGCTAAAACCAATTTCAATTGTAACTGACGATGTAACAATAGTTGCAGAAAAATATAAAATTTGGAAAATGGCGGACGAGATTAGTCAAGTTACACTTTCTCCAAAACAGCTTATGATTCTTCCAAAACTTGGGGAGGTTGATATTTTTCGCTCATTGCAATTATTACCTGGAGTAAGTGGAATAAGTGATGGTTCATCTGGGTTATATGTGCGTGGGGGAACTCCTGACCAAAATTTAATTTTGCTGGATGGAATGACGGTCTATCATGTTGACCATTTTTTCGGGTTTTTTAGCGCTTTTAATGCAGATGCAATAAAAGATGTACAATTTTATAAAGGCGGTTTTTCTGCCAAATATGGCGGAAGAATGTCAAGCGTAGTTGATTTAACTGGAAAAACGGGAAGTATAAATAAATTCAAAATGGATGTTGGATTAAGTTCACTAAGTATAAATGGAGTTGCAGAAATTCCGGTATTTGATAAAGGAAGTATTTTAATTTCTGCAAGGCGCTCTTATTCAGATATAATTCAAACGGATTTTTATCAGTCTATTTATGGATTTCTTTCTAGTGGTATAGAATCTGAACCAAAGATTAATGGAAAAGGCGAAGTGATGGAACAGAATGTTATGCCTTCGTTTTATTTTTATGATTTAAATACTAAGTTTTCTTATCAGCTGACCAACAAAGATTTTGTATCTTTCAGTTTTTATAATGGTGAAGATAATTTGGATGAATCTCAAGAACCAAAATCAACGGGAAGTTCAACATCATCAACAACACAAAGATTTACTAACGACTATACAAACTGGGGAAATATTGGAGGAAGCGCAAAATGGTCAAGACAATGGAGCGATAGATTTTATTCCAATTTTTTGGTTTCTTCAACCAATTATTTTAATATTAGAAACAGCGAAAAAGGAACCACTTCAACAGATGCAGAAAACACAACCGGATTTATTGGGACGTCTTTTAAATCCGTTGAGGATAATAATGTTCGCGATTATACATTACGGTTTGATAATGAATGGAAAATGAGTAACGAACATAAACTTAGTTTTGGTTTGTGGTTTTCTGACGTAAATACAAAATTTTTGATGACAAGAAACGACACACTTACAATTCTTAATAGAAATTCTAGTTCCTCACAATTTGCACTTTATGCCTCCGATAAAATTGAGTTATTTGCACCTCTTACAATTGATATAGGTGGAAGGCTTACTGAATATGCGGGAACAAATTCACTTTATTTTGAGCCACGCTTTTCGGCAATTTACTCTTTAACAGATAATTTTAAATTGAAAGGTGCTTGGGGAAATTATTATCAATTTATTCATCATATAACAAACGAAGATGTGCTTGAAGGAACTCGTGATTTTTGGATGGTAGCAGATGATTTTATTAAACCTGGTCTTGCAACGCATTATATTTTGGGTGCTGAATATCAAACTGATGATTATTTGTTTGCTATTGAAGGTTATTACAAAAATTTAGAAAACCTTGTTGAATTTAATCAAAGAATAACAACTACGCGAGGTAGAGAAGGTTCATCAATTCCAACATCAATTGTTGAAGAAAACTTTTTTATTGGTGATGGATATTCAAAAGGAATTGAGTTTTTAATTCAAAAGAAAGCTGGAAATTTTAATGGTTGGTTAAGTTACACTTTAGGACAAGTAGAATATACTTTCCCAGAATTTAATGAAGGGTTGGCTTTTCCAGCAAGTCACGATAGACGACACGAGATAAATCTTGTGGCATCTTACAAAATTGGCAATTGGAATTTATCAGCATCATGGGTTTATGCAACTGGCAAAGCATACACTGCTCCAGAAAGTCAATACTATTTAACAATGCTAAATGGAGAAGCTTATGGCTATACACATGTTAGTGATAAAAATGCCAACCGTCTTCCTGATTATCACAGACTTGATTTAAGCGCAACTTACTCTTACAAATTTAAATCATACTCTGGAGATTTTGGATTGTCAATTTATAACTTATACGATTACAAAAATGTCTGGTATCGTGAATATGATTTAGAAACAACTCCAATAGTTATAACTGATATAACTATGCTTGGTATAACTCCAACACTTTTTATGAAAGTATATTTTTAAGGAATAATTATGAAAAACAAAATTAATATAATAAGAATTATCCTTTTGCTTCAATTACTTATTATTGCAATTGGATGTGAAGAAAGTGTTACCACTTCAATAAATAAAGATTTAGTTGTTGTTCAAGGATTTATTTATGCAGATCAACCAGTAAGGGATATTTTTCTTTCGGAAGTTCTTCCACTTGGTTCTCTTGATACATTAGCACCTTCAATTACAGATGCAGAAGTATTTATTTTAAAAGAGAATAATAAATATTTACTCACTGCCAATGAATTGAAAAAAGGATTTTATTACTACGACCAAAATGATTTAACAATAAAATCTGGAGATGAATTATCCTTAGAAGTGAATTATAATGGTCAGCAAATGTTTGCCGAAACAATTGTTCCGCCAAAACCACAGAATTTAATTCTGAATACTGATACTCTTTTAATTCCAAATATTACAACTGGAATTAGAGATATTGTAGATTTGGACAAATATAGCACAACACTAACTTGGAATAATATAGACAACGGTTACTATTATGTTGTAATTGAAAATATTGAAGAAAATCCAGTGCCAATAGATATACAATTTGGTAAATTTGCATCACGCTTTGTTTCAGCACCATCAATTTCAAGTGAGTACAAAGTTTCATTTAGAACTATTACTCATTTAGGAAAGCATATAATGATGCTTTATAGAGTTAATCAAGAATATGTTGACTTGTACGAATCACGAGATCAAGATTCAAGAAATTTGAATGAACCATTAACTAATATTAAAAATGGTTTAGGCGTTTTTAGTGCTTTTGCAAGTGATTCGGTTTATTTTAATGCATTAATGGAATAATAGGAGAAAAATGAACATTAAAATTGTAATAGCTTCTGGACTGTTTTTATTAAGTTTTATTGGATGCAGTTCATCTGAGATGATTCAAAGTAGTGCGGTTGAAACGGGAATTGTTGTTGATGGAAATCAAGATGAATGGAGTGGAAAGTTAAAATTTATTGAAAATGAACGTGCGGCTGTTGGATTTCAAAATGATGATGAAAATCTCTACATCTGTTTTGTTTCGGCAGATAAAGCGGGCGTAATGAAAATTTTATCACTTGGTTTAACGGTGTGGTTTCAACCAGAAAATGGTGAGCAAATGGTTGGCTTGCAATTTCCTAAAAGAATGGATAAAGTAGCACCAAGAAGTTTAATGGGAAAGAACAGAGAGCAGAATGAGAAAACAGATTTTGAAGTAACCGTAAAGACAATGATGCAAAACCAAGGTGAGTATTCCATTGTAAATGAGGATGAAGAAATTCTTTTTGCTTCCCCTTTAGGCAGCAACGATGGATATCAAATTAAAATTGGGGTACAAAATCATCAATTTGTTTACGAAGCAAAAATTCCAATTGGGAATAATAATTTGGCGCAAATTCCAATTAATGTTTTTCCAAGCGAAAAAATTAAAATTGGTTTCGTAAGTGGCGAATTTGATAAAGACGAAATGAAAAATGATGAGCCGATGGATAGTGAAATATCGGACGGTCAAGGAAGCCATAATGGAATGGGTGGAGGTCATGGAAATGGAGCTGGTAAACAAGGGTTAAATAGAACCGGAATTAAAAGATTAAATTTTGATGTTGAAGTTAAATTAGCTGAATGAGTTTTTAGATATTATTGTTTATTGAAAATTCACTAAAAGTCATTGCAAGGAGTTTTAATAGATTGTCCCAATCGACAAAGTGAGTTTAACTTGAAATGATACTTGCTGCTAATAAGACAACCTTATTGATACTTTACTGTAACTAAATATTAGTGTTAAGTGGAGCATGAAAAAGCCAACTCCACTTAACAATATTTCATAATTGAACTTTATTATTTATCACCTTGTATGTATGCTGAGAGCGGTATATCTCCTTGTTTTCCAACAAATTTTGCATCAGGTACTTCAATTTTAAATATATGATTTCCTGAATTTAGATTCCCAAGATCAAAAATTCTAATTGGAATTGCATCTCCTGGACACCAATTACTAAATGAAGCCCATTCAGTTTCGGTTTGTGGTTTAGAGCCATAAATTCCATTTGCTTGCGTATTATACTGGCGATATGGCTCGCAAGATTTACCACCAGGAATATATGAGTCAATTAAATTTCCATCAAAGTAAATAAAATGATTTCTTCTGTTGTATTCTTCACCGCCATAATTTGAACCATGATTAGATGTAATTACATATAATTTTGCATTATTTATTGATGATGGAATTTCAACATTAAAAGATCGAGTTGTTTGTCCAAGTACATCAGTATTTTTATAATTATTAAAGCCTTCAAAACTCGCTATTGGAATATACATTTGCTTTGATGTATTTTCTGATTTTTGAGAGCTTGTAAATTTTATAGTTCCATAGGAAGTATGATTTTTCCCGGCACAACCGCTTATTTCAGCATTTGCAGCATAGGGAACTCCAAAGATGTCAAACTCAATCCAAAAATCATATTTACTAGATATTTCTGAATCAGTCAATATTTTTGCAATATTATTAATTTCAAAATTATATGGAACTTGATCTGGTGTTTTATTCTTATCCATAAAAGGAGTAATAAATCTAGCTAATTCAATGGTGCTAACTAAATTATTCACATCATAATTTTCACCTTTGTTCACTAAACTTAGAAAAACATTACCAATTCTATCATAGTTATCACAGGCAGCTTTAACAATAATTTCCATATCCAAATTGTCACCAATTTTTTTAATATTTTCATCTGTTAATTTGGAAACATATTTTGAATTTGCAATTCTATAAATTCCTGTTGGAACTGGTTCATCTACGGTTTCTGCATAACCATCATAGAATAATATTCCATTAAATAATGTAAAACTACCAGGGTCATTATTTATATCTGCTGGATTTTCAGTTGATTGCTTTTCGTTGCAAGCAAATAATGAAACTATAAAAATAATAGAAATTGCAATTTTGATAGTAAAATTCTTCATAACACTCCATAAATTTAATTAATATTGGTTTTAAATTTACTCAAATATATTTTTTAATAAAATATTCTATATTAAGAAAACAGAAAAAATAACCAACTTCCAAATAATAAAATGGATTAAAACTTAATTTGTCAGAATGGGATATTGCTTAGCTCAACAATGGATTATGGTTAGGAATAGGTTCCTCAATTATTTTTGCATGGAGTTCAGAGTTTAATACGTATTTAAAACACATTGTATAATCTATAATATCGCTCATTTCTAATCTTGCAGAATACTCAACAAATGAATTATTAAGTGCTAGTATATTTGTTGGTAAAACTAACCACACTTCATCTCTTTGAGCATTACTTAATTGAGAATTAACGTTTAATTCCTTATGTGATTTTAAATATTCGAACTGCATCTATTAGCAAAATTTCACAATGTTGATCAGAAAAACACTTTTTGTAATTGGCGGATCCTTGTTAAAATACGGCGCATTGAGTTTGCTAAAATTAACTGCATATAACATGCGCCATAAAAACCAAATTATAAATAAATCTTATTAATTCTGAGAGAATGGAATTATTCTAAAACTATACTTATATCCTTTTGGCGAAGGATAAATCATATATTCCTCGTGTGGTAATGCTCCCCAGCTATCATCACTTCCAAGCCCCATCATTTTGTAATCAATATGAAGCTCAACTAAATCCTTTGCAACTATATCTTTAGTATGTTTGAGATTATCATCCTTAATCATACCTGCATCAAAATCTTCAACAGAGTTATGTAGTGCATTGAATTCAAACATTTTGTCTGATTGAATTTTAAGTCCAGCACCATTTTTGTTTTTTAACAATAAGTATGTTACATCAGTTCTGTGACCATTTTCTTGAGGTCTTATATATGGAACATATAAGTCGCTAACTGTTGTTTCGTACAATCCAAAATGAGATGTATATTTTCTATCACTATAGTTTTCGATTGGACCTCTTCCAAAATATTCTATATTTTCAAACTCAACAGGTAATGTCATCTTCATTCCAATTCTTGGAATTGCTATTTTAGATGAATCATTGCTAACAAAGGAATTATTCACAATTATTTCACCATCCGAATAAACCATATATTCTACTGCCCATGTTGAGTTTACATTTTCATAATTGTAAGTGATACTAACTGTTATTGAGCCATCATTATTGGATGATGTTTTGAATGAACTTATATTTAATTTGCTTTCAGATGCTTCTTTCCATGCAAAACATTTTTGTGGCATCTTCCATCCATAATCGTTATCTGTTGGAGCGCGCCAGAAAGCAGGTTTTAACCCTTCACCATTTTTAATAAACTCTGTGTCATTAAAAACATAAGAAGTCATTAAACCTTGGTTTTTATTAAAGGTAATTTCAAAATTGTTACTCTTCAGTTGAACTTCTTTAGTATCTTCTTTTAAAGCAATTTCACCTTGGTTAACTTTATTTTCAATTTGGGAATTTACTTTTACCGGAATTCTGAATTGTTCTTTTGCAATTTCCCAATTGTCTGGTAGTATTGAGTATTCATCTTTTCTTTGCTTAATTGATAGATTTAAGAAGTAATCTTTCCCTTCCATGTTTAAAACGTCACCAAAGTTTAATTTAACTTTTTTCTTTTCCCCAGATTTTATATTCAGCTTTTCTTCAGTGCCATTGCTTACTTCCTTTCCATCAGTTTCAACATTCCACTCTAAAAAGTATCCATCAAGTGATTTAAAGAAAAAGTTGTTTGATAACTCTATTTCACCTTTTAATAAATCAATTTCGTTGAATGAAATATTTTGATAAACCTTTTGAACTTCATAGCTATGTGGCTTAAATGATCTATCTGGTAACACAACTCCGTTAATTAAAAAATTGCCATCTGATGGAACATCTTTTGGACCATAATCTCCGCCATAAGTCCAATAGCTTTGATCACCATCTTTCTTTATCAATCCTTGATCAACCCAATCCCAAATAAATCCACCTTGTAGATTTGGATACTTATTTATCATATCCCAATAATCTTTTAAATTACCAAGACTGTTGCCCATAGCGTGAGCGTATTCGCATTGAATTAACGGGCGGTCATGATAAGTTTTAGCATATTTCTCCATATCCCAAATTCTATCATACATTGGAACAAAAATATCAGTATTCCATTCCATTTTTGCTCTTTCATATTGAACTGGTCTGGTGTTATCCCGTGACTTTATCCAATTATACGTATTATAAAAATTGTAACCATTTCCCGCTTCGTTACCCATTGACCAAATTATAACACTAGGGTGATTTTTATCTCTTTCAATAGAATTTTTTGTTCTGTATAAATGAGCCTCGAGCCACTCGGGATTATTCCCCAATGTTTCACCTTTATTAAGGCTATAACCCATACCGTGAGATTCAATATTAGACTCGGCAACAAGATAAAGTCCGTATTTATCACACAGCTGATACCATAAATCTGGTTGAGGATAATGACTTGTTCTAACTGCATTAACATTCAACTTTTTCATTGTCTCAATATCTTTCAACATAAGTTCTTCATCAACAACTTGTCCAGTTATTTGATTAAACTCATGAAGGTTTACACCTTTTATTAAAATTGGCTTTCCATTAACTAATAATTGTCCACCTTTAATTTCAGATGTTCTAAAACCAATCTTTGCTGGAATAATTTCTTGAATTTTACCATCTTTATCTTTTACCGTAATTAGTAATGTATAAAGATTTGGAATTTCAGCAGACCATTGTTTTACATCATTTATAACATATTGGAAATTAACTTTTGTATCGCTATTGCTATTTATATTCGCTTCTTTCCTGTCATTAACTATTATTTCTCCAGAGCTATTTAATAATTCATAACTTAATGTTCTTCCAACGCTTTTATTTGTATGATTAAATAATTCTAAATCAATTGAAAGATCTCCATCTTTGTATTCGTTTGCCAGAAGAGATTTAACAAAAAAATCTTTTACTCTTACTTTTGGTTGGGAATAAATATATACTTCTCTGTTAAGTCCGCTTAATCTCCAAAAATCCTGATCCTCCAAATAGCTTGCATCTGACCATTTAACAACTTCAACTGCAACTGTATTTTTCCCTACTGCAACAAATTCTGTTATGTCAAATTCTGCCGGTGTTTTACCATCTTTTGAAAAACCAATTTTCTTTCCATTTATCCAAATATAACCTGCTGATTTGATGGCACCGAAATGAATAAATATTTCTCTTTTATCCCACTGTGTTGGAACCTCAAAATCTCTTCTATAATATCCAAAGTGATTATTTTCCATATCAATATACGGTGGAACTTGAGAATTATCGAAAGCCCATTCATATCTTATATTAGTATATATAGGAATTCCATATCCTTCCATTTCCATGTTGGAAGGAACTTTTATTTTTCCCCAATCATTTAGGCTGATATTCATTTTTGCAAAATCATTTATTCTATTTTCAATTCCTTGAGCAAATTTGAAGTACCATTCACCGTTTAATGATTTCATCCATTGTGAATTTTCTCTTCTATCAGTTAATGCATTTTCCTTGTTAGTAAAAGTCATGAAAGATGCGTGCGGAACTTCTTTGTTTTCACTTTGATAATGTGGATTTTCAAGCTCGGCATGTGGCGTGCGACTATATACTTTTTTAGTTTGACCGAAAGTAACCGAGAACAACATTAAGAATAACAAGCATAATACAAAATACGATTTCATTTAAATCTCCAATTAATTATTTACTTAGCATATTAAGTGCAAATGCATATGCTCCTAAAGAAATAGCTTTGCTTGTGCCTATCTTGGAAATACCAACACCTAATCTCGAATCAGGATCATATTTTATTGTTTTATCTGTACCAAATACTACAATCTCTCTTGTTGAACCCTTTAGAAATTTTGTTAGTTCTGTCTCAGATTCAAGGTTATAAACATTTTGAACCAGTCTTCTAAATTGCGTACCATCAGCATTAGTATAACTTCCGTTCATTTCATCAACTAGAAACGGTAAGAAAACATCTGATGCTCCAGAAAGTCCGCCACCAATTACAACAAGCCCGTCAATTAACGTAATTGCATTGGATATTGCATCACCACACGCTTCAGCCATATCCTTAAAGGCTTTTATTGCAGCTTCTTTATTTCCTTCTTTTTCGCCTTTGGCTATCTCAAACAATTCTTTAGGCTCCGGAGTATTTTCAAATGCAGTATTTGAAAGTTCAGAATATATTTTCCTTATTCCTCTAATGCTTCCGTGCTCTTCTATATTTAACATTGGTGAAAGCTTATCTCTTAGAAGCCATATTTCACCGGCACCGGAATTATCACCAATAAACAATTCACCATCTCTAACAATTCCCGCTCCAAAACCGGTTCCTAATGTTAATCCTACCAAATTTTTATATTGCTTTGGACTACCGGCTTCTTTCAACTTTTGATTTATCTCCGGAAGAAATCCTGATATTGCTTCTCCATAGGCATAAAGATCGCCATCATTATTAATAAAAACTGGAAGATTAAATTTACTTTCCAAAAATGGTCCTAACGCTACTCCACCTCTAAAAGCCGGTAGATTTGGAAGGTCACCAATTATTCCATTTGGATAATCTGCCGGTCCAGGGAATGCAAAACTAATTGCTACCGGTTCTTCTGTAAGTTTTGATTTTACTTCACTAAATCCTTCGACTAATGAATTAAGCATTTTTGTTAAATCATTGGGAGACGAAGGAATTCTAATTTCGTCAATAATTTGTTCGTTACCTTGAATTGCTGAAAATACCAAGTTAGTACCACCGGCATCAAGTGTCATTACTATTCGTTTATCATTTATATAGTTCATATAACATCCTCATTTTAATAATATTTATTCTCATTAATAGAATTATACTTAAGCAGCTACTGTTTTTTTCTTTCCTTTAAGCGAAAGTGCTAATAAATATCCGAAACACAATGCTGGAACGATGTAAGCAAATGCAAGTAAGTCTGCATCAACTAGCTTTCCCATTAAAAGAGGAACAATGGCTCCACCACTAATTGCCATAACCATTAAGCCGGAAAGTTCACTTGAGCGCTCTGGTTTTTCTTCAATAGTAATTGAAAAAAGCATTGGCCAAATATTTGCAAATCCTAAACCGCCTAAAACTACACCAAGTAATGATAGATATTCTTGACCAGTCATAATTAATACAACACCTAATAAACCTAAAGTTGCTGAGATTCTAAAAAATAAATGAGCATTTAAGTTAATACTACCAGCAATCAATCTGCCGAAGGTTACTGTTCCAAAGAAAAGAGTCGGTCCCAACAATGCTGCATTATCAGCAGCTAATCCAAAACTTTCTAAAGTGGGCTTAAGAAATCTAGCCATACAAACTTCAGCACCAACATATAAAAATATACCCAATACGGCTAAAGCAAAAACTGGATTTTTTAATAGTTGTAATGATGAGCCAATACTGGGAGGAACATCTGCTTTTGTTTCTTCAACTTTTAATTGTAAAACAAAAATAAAAGCTAAAACCATTAAAAGTAAAAATACAGGAAAAACACCTCTCCAACCCATTGCCGCAAAAAAAGTAAGAGTTGTAACTAAACCAACTAAATATGCCGAACCTGATGATCCAAGTCCTTTTATACCTTGAGCTAATGCAAGATTTTTACTGTATTTTCCTTCATCACTAACATCATACATAATTGGATTGCCGGCAACTTGAAGAAATGTTGTTCCAATTCCGAGTAAAAAGATACATATTAATAATAGTGTAAAGCCAGGATTAATAAATGTTGGAACTGCCATAGCAACAATATTTAGTCCTAATCCCAACAATAGTAAGTTCTTTTTACCAATTCTTGCAGCAAGTACTCCACCAGGAACACTGAAAACTGCAAAAGCTATAAATACAAAAAATGTTAGTAAAGTTGCCATTACGGCACTTAGTTCATAATTCTTTTCAACCGCACTTGCCATTGGGCCCATTGCATCAGCAACACCCATTACAAGAAAAGCTAAAAATATTGGAAATGTTTTAAATTTCATTTTACACCTTTAGAATTTAATTTAAATTAATTATTTAGTTTTAATAGTTTTGCACCATGCAAATTTACTTTTATTTTTATTGAATCTTTGAAAGAATCAATATCTTCCTTTATCCAAATATCTCTTGCACGATATTCATTATCACTTAAACCTAAGCTTTTCAAATCAATGACAACATTTGTATCTACATCAGTTGTATTAAATATTCCTAAATATATTTCTTCCGAATTCTTTGCATCAGCTGTCCAAGCAATAATTCCATCTTTATTATATACTTCATGATTATTTTTACTGTGTTGATTTACAGCTAATACTTCATCATTTGTAATAAGTTCTAATGTAAATTTATCATTATCTGGAAGATTTCCACCGAACATTAATGGAGACTTAAACAAAGACCACAAAGACATTAATGTAATCTGCTCGTCTTTTGTGAATCTTGTAAATCTACTGTCCCCTCTCTCTGCTCTAATACCAATTTTACCAATTGGCAACATATCTGCATCTGGCCAAGTTTTTGGTCCAATATGTTTTTGCCAAGTTCTCATGTAATCAAATTGCTGTAAAATATCTGACCACTTATCCCAAAAGTCATCTGATATTCTCCAAAGTTGTGCATGTTCTTCCAAGAATTCAGCTTGAGTAATACTTGCAGGTCCAGGCGATAAACTTAAAACTATTGGACGGTCGCTCTTTTTAATAGCTGTGCTTAACATTTTTATATCATTAAGTCTATTCTCATCAGCAGGGTTTCCGTTTAAAGCTGTCATATCATCAGCCTTTATATAATCAACGCCCCACTCGCTGTAAAGTTCAATTATTGAATTATAATAAGCTTGTCCGCCTGGAGTATCTGCTCTTACACCAAACATATCCGTGTTCCATGGACAAACACTATTTGTATCAGCAATGTCTTTTGCATAGTACTCAGTATTTTTTATTGGAAGATTTTCCCTAACTGCTTGACGAGGAATTCCTCGCATTATATGAATACCAAACTTTAAGCCTAAATTATGAATATAATCTGCAAGTGGCTTAAACCCATTTCCCTCAGCTGATGAAGGGAAACGGTTCACTGCAGGAATAAGTCTTCCATACCGATCTATTTCTAATTTTGCAAACTTACGGTAACCATGAGCTTTGGCATTTGGTTCAGACCATTGAATATCTACAACAATATATTCCCATCCATGTTTAAGAAGGTGTTTAGCCATATAATCGGCATTAGCTTTAACTTCATCTTCCGTAACTGTTGTTCCAAAACAATCCCAACTATTCCACCCCATTGGTGGAGTTGGTGCAAGCTCAGTGCTTTCACTTTCAACATCTTTACTGTTAAAAGCCAATGTTACAAATATCAATATAAGTATTATTATTTTTTTCAAAATCATTGCAGTCAATTTTTCCTTGTAATATTAGTTATTTACTTTCATGAAACAACATATTTGCTGGAATTATTTGTTTTTTCATTTCAGGTCCTTCAATGCTTACTCCAAGCTCCATACCGCCGCCGCCTTGATTAAATTCAACTTCAATTTTATGAAATCCTTCAAGTAATGATGCAAATCCTTTTACTTCAATTGGAGCGTGTAATCCATCATTATTTATAATTCTTTTTCCATCAATAAATAATCTTGAACCATCATCAGAATTTGCGTAAAAATTGTAAAACCCATCTTTTAGAATTTTCACATAACCAGAGTATCTAACTAAGAAATCAGAGGATTCTGATTCATCAGGAATTTTTATTTGCTCAATCAACCCCTCTGAAACTACGGGTAAAATGCTAAAGTCAGGTAAATTGCTAAAGTAACCTTTATAGTATTTATACTCCAATTTAGGTTTTGGATTTTTAACATCTATTGCTGCACCAATATTTGAAGTTATTTTCCCTTCCAACTCAAATACAATCACAGATTTTGCTGGCATGTTAATTTCAAGTTTATCTTTGGAAATGCTAAAATCAGAAAATTCAGTTGGCACCAAATTATTTGGATTATCAAATGAATTTAAAGCATCCATTTTTTCTGAAGTTAAAATTCTTGCAGTAACATTTTTGTTTTCAAAACTTTTTATAGAAATACTAATTTTTTCACTTTGGTTTGGATTAACATTACACAACGATACATGTATCTGTCCTTTTGAGTTAATTGATGCAGAACCATTAACAGAAGGTATTGATTCACCATCATATACATAATCAGAAGTATTAATATTCAACGGTAATCTTATTGAGTTTTTGTGTTCTTTGTACATTTCAAAGACATGATATGTAGGAGTAAGTACCATTTTTTCATTGTCTGTTAAAATCATAGCTTGCAAAACATTTACCATTTGAGCAATATTTGTCATTTTAACTCGGTCTGCATGATCATGAAAAATATTCAAGTTACTTGCTGCAACAACGGCGTCTCTCATAGTATTTTGTTGATATAAAAATGATGGATTTGTTTCTGGTTCAACTGCATGCCATGTTCCCCATTCATCAACAATTAATGCTACATTTTTTGATGGATCATATTTATCCATTATAGCAGAATGCATCTTAATAAGATCATCCATGCGTAATGTTTTTTGTATAACTTCAAACCAACCTTTTTCCTCAAATTGAGCAGCTGGTTTTCCATTACTTGTATAATAATGAAGTGCGAGACCATCAATAACTTTTCCTGCATTCTTCATAACCACTTCTGTCCATACTGTATCGTCAACATTAGGTCCAGAAGCAATTTTATATACTCTGTTATCACCATAATTTTTTGTGAATGTAGTGTATCTTCTAACTAAATCGGAATAGTACTCAGGTCGCATACGTCCGCCACAACCCCAGCTTTCGTTACCAATTCCCCAATACTTTACTTTCCAAGGTTTTTCTCTTCCATTTTTTCTTCTAAGATTTGCCATCGGATTTTCGCCATCAGAAGTAATGTATTGAATCCAATTTGAAAACTCTTCTACTGTTCCGCTACCAACATTACCACTAATGTATGGTTCAGCACCAACCATTTCACATAGTTCTAAAAATTCATGTGTTCCAAAACTATTGTCTTCAACAACACCACCCCAATTAGTGTTTACCATTGATGGTCTTTGTTCTTTAGGACCAATTCCATCCATCCAATGATATTCATCTGCAAAACAACCGCCAGGCCAGCGAAGCAATGGTACCTCTAATTTCTTTAATGCTTCTAATACATCATTCCTAATACCATTTGTATTTGGAATAGGTGAATCTTTCCCAACCCAAATTCCGCCATAAATACAAGAGCCAAGATGTTCCGAAAACTGTCCGTAAATATTAGCATCAATAATTCCAGCAATACTATCAACATCAGCTGTAATTTTTGTTTTTCCATTATTTTGAGCAAAAATAAACGAACTTAGAAACATAATTAATATGAGTACTGAAAAAATATGATTTCGTAATGTACTGTTATTTGTTTTTCTTACTTGCATTCTTTACTCCTTAATTAAGTTTTTCATTTTGCTTTTTGATTTTTCTATTTAATTGTTGGTGGCTGTATTTTACTTCCCCAGTCACTAGGTTTATCAGTCATTTCAAAAACTAATTCACCACCATTAATAATATCACTATGATCAATCCATGCTTGATTAAAAGGTTTGTTATTAAGTTTAGCCGATTTTATATAAACATTTTTGTCTGATAATTTTTCAGCTACAATTTTAAACTCTTTACCTTGCTCAAGCTTAATTTTTGTTTCCTTAAAGTAAGGCGCGGTTAATAAGTAATATGGCTGCCCAGCATTTGGATAAAGCCCCATCATATGAAAAGCAAACCAAGAAGACATTGCTCCAGAATCATCGTTGCCAGGAATGCCACTACGCGAACTATTATAATTTTTATCAATAATTGCTCTAGTACGTTGGCTGCTCAAATCTGGTCTTCCAATCCAATGATAAAGCATTGAAGTTAAAAAAGAAGGTTCATTTCCAACATTGTAATATCCGTTATCAAAAAATGTGTCTAATCTTTTGCGAAATGCTTCCTTTCCACCACTCTTTTCTATTAACATTGGAACATCGTGAGGCACATAAAAAGAATATTCCCATGAGGAACCTTCATAAAAAAATCCGCACCACCAGCAAACACAGATAGGCCATTCAAAAGTTAAAGGAGTATAAGGGACGTAATTATACACCCCCTCGTTCATGTCGCACTGAATACTGTCAATCCATTTGCCTGAAGGATCTTTTGGCATAATGAATCCGCGAGCACCATGATCATCAACATCGCGCCAAAGGTTTTTCCAATTACCAGACTGTTTTATAAAACGTTGATACTCGCCCCAGCGATCTTTGCCTTTTGCCACTTGTGCAAGACAATAATCGTCATAGGCATATTCAACAGTTCTTGTACCAGCGCGGACAAATCTTGAAGAAACATATCCAAGGCTATTATAATCTGTAAGACCGCCTCTTCCTTCTTTTTCCCCATTACCTCCTGGAGGATACATTGCATCTTTTAGCATTGCTTTAAGTGCCAATCCGTAATCTATACCTATTAATCCTTTCACAAATGCATCTGCAATCATAACTTCGGCATTGGAACCGCCCTGCGTTCGTCCATTGCAATTGCCACTTCTTGCTTCGGGTAAATATCCGTCATACTTATATATATTAAGCATCGCATTGACTATATCCGCCTGACGTGCAGGATCAATTAATGTTATCAAAGGATGAGATGAACGGAATGTATCCCATATCGCGTAGAAATCATCGTAATAAGGTAGTGAAGCTGTCCACAATGGATTTTCGCCTGTTCTGTCTACGGGCATAAGCATTGTGTGATATAACGCTGTATAGAACATTATTTTTTGATCTGAAGTTCCGTCTATTTCAATCTTCTTTAAAAGCTCTTCCCATTTATTACAGGTTTCTATACGTTCCTTGTTGAAATCCCAATGAGGGATTTCATTTTCAACATTATATTTTGCTTTTTGCGAACTAAGAAAAGAGATACCCACCTTTAATTGAACAATTTCATTTTTTGATCCCTCAAAATGCATGTAAGCACCAACTTTTTCACCAGTATCCGGTTGATCTTTTTTATCCGGGGATATTGAATCACCTTTCCAGGTTCCACTATTTATAAATGGACAATCAAAAACAGCATAAAAATAAACTGTGTAAGCTTTACCGTTATTCCATCCACCTCTTATTCTACCGTACCCTTGAATTTCTGTATCTGATAAAATTTGAATTTCCGATCCTACAAACTGCTGAGCTTCACGAGAGTCGGGTATTGCTACTTCTCCTAAAAATGAACCCGCGTCAATCTTAATCCCTTTTGCACTATCATTTAAGAAAATATAACGATGAAATGCAACCCTATCAGAAGCAGTAAGTTCTACATTAATATTCCACTTTTTAAGATTTACGCTATAGTATCCACATTGAGTTTTTTCATTTGACCGTAGTGACGCTTGATATATTGAATTGAATTTACCTGAAAATGGCATAACAGAAATATTTCCATACTTTGGACCACCGCCAGTGCCGCTAACATGAGTTTGACTAAAACCAAAAATAGTTTTAAGTGAATCTGGATCATACCCGCTATTACGACCAAGCCCTAAGTCGGGTCCCGGCTTAACCATTCCAAATGGAGCAGCAGGCCCAACAAATACATTACCCATACCAACAGAACCAATAAATGGGTCAATATAACTATGCAACGGCTGCGCGAATAGACCATTTGACAGATACAAAATAATAAAGAGGAACCCAGCAATTTTTTGTAAAGAAAATGTTTTAATATTCATTTAAATATCCTCATTATATATCAGTGATATAAATATAATTAATATAGTTTTACAACAGCAAACAAAGTACCGATAACTATAAATACAACCAAAACAGAAATTAAAAACCCACCAATATCCTGCTTATTCCATTTATAAATTTCTAAATTAGTATTTGGAAATAATAATATGTCTTTCGTTCTTTCTGGATTTTTATATGCTTCTTCAAGATCATTTTTATCCATTTCCGCCCCAAATCCTCTTACTCTTGTTCTCATCTTGAGGAAAAATTTATACCCAACTATATCATTATCAGGTTTAGTAATGAGCGAAACGAAAATTAATACAATAAAAGGAAAGATTAAACGGATCATTAATCTCATAGTTTCATTGAATGCATAAGGATATTTGTTAAGTTCAAATCCGAGATTTTTTAATAATACAAGCTCTGGGAAAAAGTATCCTCTTGCTTCTAAAACTCCATCAGCGTTTAATTTAGGCTGCTTAGACCAAAATATTGTTTTTGATGGTTGAACAAACTCTTTTGTAAATTCTTCACCAACTTTTAACATTTTAGGAATAGATAAACTTGTTTCTCCACTTGCAATTCTTAATTGGAGCTTTTCAATTTCTGCATTTCGTTCTTGCACATCCATTTCTCGAGCTGTATAAGTTCTCACAACTGGCTCTGGTTCAGTTTTTAATAACATCCATTCACTTGTTTTTATATCAGACGACATATTAGAAATAAGAACTGGGAAGAGATAAAATATACCAAATGTTATTAGTATTGAAGCCCATGCACCTTTCCTATTTGCTCTTCGCCACTTTAATCCAATCCAAAAGGCTGCAACAAATATTACAAAGAATTCCCATATAAATTTAAGTATTTCAAAAATGTCGCTAAACTGAGTTGCAACAATTGCACTTCCAAACAAGAATAATGTGCCTAATATTCTTCCAACCCATACATAATGCTTTTCACTTTTATTTTCAAAAAGCGGACGATAAACGTTGTGTAATAATAATCCAGACACTGTAAGCATAAGCGCAGTTGCGGTTGACATTAAAGCCGCCATTAATGAAGCAATCATAAAACCGACTAAACCGAAACCAACTGGTCCAAGTAAATCTCTAGTAGCGTAACCCCAAACTAGATCTGAATTTTGAATTTTTCCAGTATATAATAAAATTGCTGATAGCCCTAATAATCCCCATAAGATTGTGCAGAACCTTTTAATGAATACACCTGTAACAAAACCAAATCTTGCAGATTGTTCATCTTTTGCAGCAGCATTAGTAACTAATTGATTTGGTTGGGTAACCACTGTTAATCCGGCAACCAATGCAGCAGCAATAATAAAATACCATGTAAAATCGATAATTGTTGGGGACCCGAAAATCTCAAAAAAAGATTGCGGAAGTTTTTGGTGTAAAATCTCTAAAGCCGATTCGTTGCCAGATCCGTATACTTCGGTAATTCTAAGCCATGAAAATGGAATCAACATAACCGATAATAGAATTATAAATGTACCTTGTAATAAATCCGTGTAGAAGGCGGCTTCTAATCCCCCCATAACTGCATAAAGCAAACTTACCAGACATACAATCCATATTAGCATTTCTTCATCTACATGTGAGAATAAACTTCTAGGTTTTTGGATGCGCAAATCATTTAATCTTTTTGCCTCTTCATTGGTAAGTAACTGGGCATCTTTTTTCTCAAGTTCAAAAAGCTCCATTGCTACATTATATTCTTTTTCTTCTTCCTGAGTAAATTCGGCTACTGTTTTTGGAGTTATAGCAACAATAGTTTTACTCATTGCAGAATAGCCAAGTGAAACCAATCCCATCATGCCAATACTAGCCACCAAGGCATAAGTTGCGGCCATTTTTCTTGAACCATAACGCTCTTCATAAAAATCACCCATTGTAAGTATTCGCATTCTCCTTTGCCAGGGAGATGTAATCCAATATAGAGGAGTTGAAAATACCATGATTAAAGAACTCCAAATACCGGCGGCGCCATTGTGGAATGTAGTTGTTGCAACTCCTACTGGTCCATCTGCAGAAGTAGCTTGTCCAAAGCTTGCAAAAGTTTGAATTAATTTACCAAATTTTCTTCCACCCAAAAGATAGTCTTCTTGGTTTTTTATTTTTAAACTTGCGCGTACACCAATGACAATTACTAAAGCAAAATAAAAACCTATTACAACGAGATCAAGAATTCCTAGTCCAAACAAATTTATACTCCTTTAGATTATTTCAACATCCAAACAGTTAATGATTTTGTGAGATTCAATGTCATCACTTGCTGATTGTCCAATGAATTTTTCAATTTTTAATGATGTAACATTTTGTAAGAATGTAACGTGCTTGTAGTAGGGTTCTTTGTTTTCACCCCATTTAAGTTTACAGTTATCTAGATAAATCTCCGATGCAGTATCAATGTAAAATCCAGCAATATCAGTTTCTAACAAGCCAACAGTATCAGAGGGTCTTAAATCGTAGAGGTTACCTTTATATTTGGTGGTTTTGTTAATTTCTAATTGAATATTAGTGAATTGAATATCACTAACTTTTCCAGGCTCACCACCAACAAAAACTCCATTTTCACTTTTACAATTTATATTTGAGAACTTGATATTCGATACTTTTCCAACTTTGCCTTCAGTTTGTCCTTTTGCAAATCTCCAATTGGAATCTTTATGGTTTTCTGCTTTTCTCTTATAAGCTGTAATATAGATCGGTTCGGCTTTTCCCCACCAGACATCATCAAACAATCTTCCTTCAATAATAATATTATCAAATAAAATATTTTCAACTACTCCTTCATCTCTATTTTGAATACCAATTCCTCTGTTGCTTGATTTTATTATACAGTTGCTTACAATTACATTTCTAATGGCATCCATATTTTCACTGCCTAATTTAATTGAGCAAGAAGTAGATGTCATGATACAATTTGTAACAACTACGTTTTCGGTGGGACCATGTTCTTCATATTCTCTTCGCGTCTTAAAGCAAATACAATCATCTGCTGATTCTATATAACAATTACTAATACGAACATTTCTTGAATGATCTAAATCTATTCCATCAGAATTACGAATCTTTAAATTATTAAGTATAGTTACACTTTCAATTTTTACGTCATCACAACCAATTATATGTAAACACCAATAGGCGGAGTTTTTAAAAGTGACATCTCGGATAAGAAGATTTTTAATATTAATTAATGTCAGCAAATGAGGACGCGGGTCAACAACATCAAACTCCTTTAAGACATAAGCGGCTTTCTCCTCCTGCCCCATAAACGCGATACCGTTCCCGTCTATTGTTCCGCGCCCGGTTATTGCAATGTTTTCCGCATTCTCTCCGCCAATCCAGATTGTACCTTCACCAAGGTTTTCCCTGAATGCGCTTTTTTTATACACAGTTTCATCAGGATTTGCTAAAAGAATAGCGTTTGTTTCAACATTTAAAGTTACATTTGACTTTAGATCAAAAGGACCTGTCATAAAAATATTATTCGCAGGAACAACTACTTCACCGCCGCCACTATTGAAACAATCATCAATTGCCAATTGTATTGCATTAGCATTGTCACTTAAGCCGTCACCAACAGCTCCAAACTCAATTATGTTATTTTTTTTCATTTAACCAAAATATGCTAGTAAATTAATTATTTATTTCAACGAATATTGGATTGGAATAAAACCAAACATCCGTTAACGCTTTTTCTTCACTATTATCACCAACTAAATTGTCATCTAACGGATTTCCCGATAAATCAGTTTCATTTGGTGTATTAACAGGATTATTTGTTCCTCTTAACCTTAGGTAAATGGGTTTATCAACTGCCATTTCATAAGTTATCGTTTGCCAATCGTCGGAAATTACAAAATCATCTTTGCTAAATTGTTTTTCTATTCTTGTAGTGCTGTTCGTAGGGTTGCTATAATTTTCAGAACCCGGCTCAATCAACCCGGTAACATCCCCGCAGATTAAATCAATATGATCAATTGAAAGAGATTTACCGGATACTTCTCTATCCAGTGAAACAAATTTGATTGTTACGGTTATTTCCGATTTTTTATCCACCTTAAGAGTCTGCCCCATAGTTGCCGAGTTGCTATTTGAGGAAACAGTATAATCCAGTGAACTAATCAATTTATTCTGTGCTATAAAGACATTTCCCGATTTCATACCTTTAACTACATCTTCATAACTATTCCCTTCGGAATAAATATAATTAGCAGTGTATTCTCCTGGATAAAAATCAGAAAGAGTTCTATGAAAATCAGAGTTGGTTAAAACCCAAAACCTGCGCCCTTCACCTAGCATTGCATCCCATAAACCGCCAACTTTTGCAAGCATATAATCGGCACCGCCAAATGTCCGCGAATCATATTTAATACTATCACCTGGAATTACTTGATATTCACATCTTTTACCTGGTGATTTTTGATGGCCTGGTATTCCTTCGAAGCCGATACTAATATTTGGAGAAGCATTATGAAAATCTCTAAAGTCTTCAACCTTAAACGCCAGTTTTCTTGAAGGATGATTCACGAAGAAATATGCTTTGTCTCCATAATATTTATCCAAATATTTAATTCCCAACAAAGCATTTTCGTGAATATTTTCACTATGTTTGCTAACATTGCTGGAATCAACATAGCTAATATCATTGCGATCATAAATATAATGGAAATTAGAAATTGCATCGGCATCATCGGCAATAATGCCAACGCTCCCGTGATCATGCCCGGGAATATTCCATTCCAAACCTTGAAGTATTAATTTGTTTGGATACTTCTTTCGAAAATCCAATACTTCAGGAAAAGAATTTTCTTTTATCTGAATTGTGCGCGATAAGTTTTTATACTTACTTGCTTCCGAATCCCTGATAGGTATATATTCTTTACCATCAAAAAGTACGTTACCCTTGTCATCAATCCTTTGGAATTCTTTGTTAACACGATACCATATCCCGCCATGTTCAGAAAGAGCAATAAAATCTAAATCATATTTAGTAATTGCAGGAATTACTACTTCATCAGGAGTGTTATCCCCATCAGTCATTGTGGTATGCATATGAAAATCAGCTTTTATCCAGCTACCTTTCTCGTTATTAAACTGAGCAAATACAAACTGAGAAGATGCTAAAATGATTAGGACAGAAATTGCCATGATCATTCTATTAGCTTTTTGATTATTTTTCCGATTTTTCATTTACAAGCTCCTAATAATTATTTGTTCCAAATCTCTGCTATCTTAACTGGTCTCTTTTCATTAACAGATAGTTTTGCGGCTTTCCCAATTGCAACAGCAAGAAGTCCATCAATGCCGCCAACACTTATTGGTTTATCATTAATAATTGCTTGACAAAATTCGTCAATTTCACTGGCATAAGCTTCAATATATCTATCCATGAAAAAGTTAAGCGGCAACGAAGCATGAACTCCAATTTCACTGTAATATTTATGATTATCAGGAGCATTATTATCAACTTTTAGCATTCCTTTTGAACCAAATATTTCAACTCTTTGATCATAACCATAAACTGCCTTTCTACTATTATCAATAACTCCCATTGCACCATTAACAAATTTCAATGTAATTAGAGCAGTATCCACATCACCTGCTTCTCCAATTTTTTCATCTATCATTACTCCAGCTATAGCATAAACTTCTTCGATTTCACTTCCAACAATATAGCGTGCCATGTCAAAATCATGAATTGTCATATCTAAAAACATTCCACCAGAAACAGCACTATATTCTGGAGATGGCGGAGCGGGATCTCTTGATGTAATTTTCAAAATATGAGGTTCACCTATCTTCCCCTCAAAAACCATTTGTTTGATTTTCTTAAAGTTTGAATCAAATCTACGATTGAATCCAACCATTAATTTCACATTATTTTCTTCAACAACCTTAATTGCATTTTCAATTATTTCCAAATCTAAATCAATTGGTTTTTCACAAAATATATGCTTTTTTGCTTTTGCTGCTTCAACAATATATTGTGCATGAGTATTAGTAGGTGAACATATAATAACAGCATTAATCTCAGTATCATCAATAATATCTTTATGATTATTTGAATAATTTTTAATCCTAAATCTTTCAGCTAAATTTTTGGCTTCATCTAAGTTTACATCAGCAATATAAACTACCTCTGCTTCCGGAACATTTTGTATAATAGTTTCGGTATGTACTTTACCAATTCGACCAGCTCCAATAATTCCAATTTTTAATTTTTCCATTTTGTCATCCCAATTTTTATAGACCAAGAGATTTAATAAATTCACGATTGTGTAGCGCACATTCTTTGGGTTTTCCCATTCCAGGTAAAACATCCTGTTCCACAACAATCCAACCATCATATTTTGTATTTACTAGTTGCTTAACAATAGATTCAAAATCCACTGAGCCTTTGCCGAGTTCACAAAACACACCATTTTTAACGGACTCGAAATAATCCCAATTGTTTGATCGTGATAATTTTGCTATTTCTTCATCACAATCTTTAAAATGAATATGCCAGATTCTATCTTGGTATTCTTTGAGTGCAATAAGAGGATCGCCTCCGCCAAATTTATAATGCCCCATATCCAAAACTAATCCAAGCAAATTAGGATCAGTATTATCCATAAGCATCTTAACTTCATCTGGAGTTTCAACATATCCACCACAATGATGATGAAATACAGTTTTAAGTCCGGTTTCGCTTAAAACATTTTCAGCAAGCTTATTGGCACCTTCACAAAATATTTTCCACTCTTCCGAAGACAAACTCATATCAGGTTTTATCCGCCCAGCATTATTAGTTCTTTCTGGAATTGTTCCATTCTCATCAGCTAAAACAATAAACGCATTAGGAAAACCAGCATCCTTCATTAATTTGGCAGTCTTAACTGCATTTTGAATTCCATCAGAATGTTTGGATAAATCTTTTAGTAAAACAGGTATGAAAGCTCCCAACAAAATTAAATTTCGCTGTTCTAATTCATTTTTTAATTCTGATGGATCAGTGGGCATAAAGCCCCAATCACCTAATTCAGTTCCTACATATCCAGTTTCTTTTATTTCATTTAGTACTTGAATATAATCTGGGGCTTTCCCACCAAGATCAAATTCTAGGGCTCCCCAAGAACAAGGGGCATTTGCAATTTTAATCATAATTCATCTCACTTAAGTATTTTAATATTTTTTTTATTAACATAAATTTTCTGTTTGTGTCTAATTTTATATTAAATCTAATTATTTGATATTTTTAATTTGTATAAACCAATATTATTTATAGTTGGATTTAATCTTGATTGTTCAATTACGAGTCTTATTTTCTTTGCTTTAATTTCATTAAATCGTAATAATCTTTTATACCCAACTGTTGTACCTTCAGCAAATTTCATCCAATTATTTCCATCAAAAAAATCTAAATGAAATTTTTCTATCCTCTGACCAATTCTTATATTTTCTTGAAGCATTATAACATCAAATATTTCTTCATTTGCTAAATCAAATTCAAATATCGCATTACTTTTATTCTCATTTACTATCAAGGTTTTATGTTCTTCAAAAATAGAGTTATATGATAACTTATTTTCATTTGAGTCTAAAGTTATTGTTGAACCTTCTGCAAAATTTTTACTAAATGTTCCATCTAATATTCTTTTCAAACATTTAATTGTATCAATATCATTTTGCGAAAGTAATCCATTTTCATTTGGTGGGAAATTCAGTAGAAATACTCCATTTCTACCAACAGAAGCAAAATAAGTATTCAACAATTCTTTTACGCTTTTAACAGAATCATCTTGAGATTTATGGTAGAACCATCCTGGTCTAATTGAGGTATTAACTTCAGCTGGATAATAAAACAAACCAGTTGCTTTAATAATTTTATCCCTACTTCCTAAATCATAATTTACATAATCACGAGGTTTGTATATTTCATCAAGTGGATAATTACTGTCTATATTTATTCCTGATAAATCAATTGGAATGACACTCCATTCAGATTCTCTACCATATCCAGTTTCTGTTCCCACCCAACGCACATCTGGTGACATGCCAAAGGTAACAGCATTTGGTTGTAATTTCCTTATTAAACTATAATATGATTGCCAATCGTAAACTTGCTTTTTCCCATTTTTACCTTCACCATTTGCCCCGTCAAACCAAACTTCTTCAATTTCTCCATAATTTGTAAGAAGCTCACTTAATTGATTTAAATAGAATTCATTATACTTTGGCGAATCCCCATAGGATTTATTATTTCTATCCCAAGGTGATAAATAAAGACCCACTTTTATTCCATATTTTCTGCACGCATCAACAAATTCTCTAACAACATCACCATTACCATTTTTCCATGGACTATTTTTAACACTATGCTCAGTATATTTAGTTGGCCATAAACAAAAACCATCATGATGTTTTGCCGTTAAAATTGCCAACTTAATACCAGCTTCTTTAAATGTTCTTATCCATTGCTCAGTATCAAGTTTTTCTGGATTGAAAATAGCTGGGTCTTCATTACCCAAACCCCATTCTCGGTTCGTAAAGGTATTTATACCAAAATGCACAAATGCAGTAAATTCTAATTTTTGCCAATTATATTGCTGAGCTGTTGGAACTAGATTTGCAGCCTTAGCAATTATTTCTTCATTTGAATCCTCATTAGAAATTAAAACAAAATTTTTTCCATTGATTTGCTGAGCTGTTATTTGACTGCAACAAAAAACAAGTACAAGTACAATTAGTATTTTAATATTTTCTTTCAAAACTTCTCCTGACTATTTTATTGACCCTAAAAGGTTTTTTAGAATTTCCTTGTCCATTCACTATACCATCTTTCAATTACAACTTTGGTTTGAGTGTAAAACTCAACCGCATGATTTGATTGCCCGTGCAAATCACCAAAGAAAGATTCTTTCCAACCGCTAAACGGGAAAAATGCCATCGGAGCTGCAATTCCAATATTAACTCCAATATTACCTGCAATCACGTCATGTCTAAATTTTCTTGCAGCAGAACCATTAGAAGTAAAAATGCAAGCAGCATTTCCATATTTGCTTGAATTAATAAATTCAATTGCCTCATCCAATGAATCAACATATTTTAAGTTCATAACTGGTCCAAATATTTCAGTTATATTTGCTTCAGAATCTATGGGTGCATTTTCAATTATTGTTGGAAACAAATAATTGCCTCCTTCATAATCTTCAACATTTTTATTTCTTCCATCAAGAAGGATTTTTGCACCTTTTTCTTCAGCTTCATTTATAATATTTAAAATTCTTTCTTTACTTTCTTTTGTTATAATTGCACCCATTTGAGATGATTTATCTAATCCATAACAAGTATTTTTAGAATTAGAAGCGTTTATTAATTTTTCCTTAAATTGTTCTTTGGCTTCACCGACTAGTACAACTGTGGACGCAGCTAAACATCTCTGCCCAGCACACCCAAAAACACTATCCGAAATAATGTTAGTTGTAGTATCAACATCTGCATCAGGCATAATTACTACGGGATTTTTAGCTCCACCTTGAGCTTGTACTCTTTTTCCATTTTCCGTTCCTTTTGCATAAACATACTTTGCAATTTTGGATGAGCCAACAAAACTAATAGCTTTAATTTCTGGATTCGTTAAAATTCCATCAACTGTTTCCTTGCCACCATGGACTAAGTTTAAAACACCTTTTGGCAAATTTAATTCTTCAAATAATTCAAATATTCGTGTCATTGTTTCTGGAACTTTTTCGGATGGTTTTACTATATATGTATTTCCTGATGCAATTGCATATGGCATAAACCAAAAGGTTATCATAATTGGGAAATTAAATGGTGCGATACATGCACCAACACCCAATGGTTGACGAATAACATATTCATCAATTCCAGCAGAAATATCCTCAGAGAATTCACCTTGCATTAATGTTGGAATTCCACAAGCTACTTCTATATTTTCAACTGCTCTAACAATTTCAGCTTTCGATTCAGCAAAAGTTTTACCACTCTCTTTTGTACATATTGTAGAAATTTCATCGGCATTATTTTCTAAAATAGTTTTCATTTTAAATAAATATTGAATTCTTTTTTCAGCAGGTGTATTACGCCATTCCAAAAATACACTTGATGCTGCTTCAGAAGCAATTTCAATATCTTCTTTACAACCTGCAGGTACCTGACTAATAATTTCACCAGAACCCGGATCATCTACATCAAGATATATTGGTGATTTACTTTCTACCCATTCTCCATTAATATAATTTTTTAACTTTTTCATTTTTTATGTTCCTTATTACAAATAATATTTTTGCTTTTTTTTATTTTCAACATATTTACTATATGCATCTTTTACTGATTCCATTTCTGATACTTCAGAAACTGGGACTTCCCACCAGCTATATCCAGCAACACCTTTTACAAGATCCGTTTCAATATAAATCAAAGTAGTTTTGTTAGATTCCTTTGCTTTTACCAAGCAATCATTTAATGATTCTACATCAGTAGCAGTTAAAACATTTGCTCCAAGACTTTCAGCATTTTTCACAAAATCAACTGGTAATATTTCTCCATCAATTTTTCCAGTGCTACTATTACGATATCTATAGTTCGTTCCAAATCTCTGGCTTCCAAGTGATTCTGAAAGTCCGCCAATACTTGCAAATCCATTATTGTTCAATAAAACAATTGTGATTTTAATTCCTTCCTGAATTGCTGTAATTATTTCGTGATTATTCATTAAATAATTACCATCTCCAACCAACACGTAAATTTCTCTATCTGGACACGCTAATTTTGCGCCAATTCCACCGGCAATTTCATAACCCATTGTTGAATAACCATACTCTAAATGAAATCCTTTTTCATTTTGTGTTCTCCATAATTTATGAAGATCTCCAGGTAAACTTCCTGCTGCACAAAGTACAACATCTTTTTTATCAGAAAATTGATTTACAACTCCAACTAATTCTGCTTGAGAGATAAGTGTGTTTTTCTTATCAGTGTAATATTCCTCAACCTTAGCATCCCAAGAACGATTGAATTCAACTGCTTTATTTCTCCAAGATTCATCAACTTTATAATTTGTTAATTTTTCAATAAGTTCATTAAGAGTTTCTTTTGCATCACCTATAAGTGGTAATGCCGAATGTTTGTGCGAGTCGAAATCAGTAACATTAATATTTATGAATTTCACATTTGGATTTTGAAATGCAGTTTTTGATGAAGTTGTAAAATCACTATATCTTGTTCCAACTCCAATTATTAAATCTGCTTCTGCTGTCATTTCAACAGCACCTGGAGTTCCGGTGGCTCCAACCGCTCCGAGATTTTCTGGTTTGTTATATGGAACAGAACCTTTTCCGGCAAAAGTCTCAGCAACAGGAATTCCAGTTAAATCAATAAGATCACACAATTTTTTTGTTGCTTCACTATAAATTGTACCACCACCACTAACAATAACCGGCTTTTTGCTTTCATTAATTAAATTAACAGCATTCAATAACATTTTACTATCGGGTCTTGTTCTTGGAATATTCCAAACTCTCTTTCTAAATAATTCTTTGGGAAAATCAAAAGCCTCTGCTTGTACGTCTTGCGGAATAGATAATGTAACCGTTCCAGTTTCAGATGGAGATGTTAAAACCCGCATAACTTCTGGCAATGATGTTATTAATTGCTCAGGTCTGTTTATTCTATCCCAATATTTTGATACTGGTTTGAAACAATCATTCACAGAAATATCTTGTGTGTATTGCGATTCAAGTTGTTGAAGAACTGGAGCAACATTTCTTCTTGCAAAAATATCACCCGGAATTAGTAAAACCGGCAGTCTGTTAATTGTTGCAGCAGCAGCACCAGTAATCATGTTAGTTGCACCAGGACCAATAGATGTAGTACAAACAAAAGTACTCAACCTATTTTTCATTTTAGCATATGCTGCAGCTATATGAACCATTGATTGTTCATTTCGAGTTTGATAATATCTAAACTCTGGATTTTCATTTAACGCCTGCCCAATACCAGCAACATTTCCATGACCAAAAATTCCAAAACAGCCAGCGAAAAATTTATTTTGATTTCCATCGCGCTCAACATATTGGTTCATTAAAAATTTTATTACAGCTTGAGCCACCGTTAATTTTACCGTTGACACTAAAAGCCTCCATTTTTTTCTATTAATTCCATCACTTCATCATATGTTGGATTAAAGTTTGCGCAACCATGTTTGGTAACTAAAATTGCTCCACAGGCGTTTGCCATTCGGCAACATTTAAACCAATCCCAACCATTTAAGAATCCAAATATAAAACCAGCCGCAAAAGCATCTCCTGCACCAAGTATATTTACAACTTCAACAGGAAAGCCTGGAACATCAACTCTTATTCCATCTTGTAAATAATATGATGATCCTTTATCACCTCTTTTAACTACAAGTATTTCCACTCCTGTTTTTAAGATTTGTTGAATTGCATCTTCAACATTGCCAGTAATTTCTGGGGCAGATATTTGTTGATTTTTAATACTAATTTGCGATGGATCTTTAAGCATTGTGGCTAATATTTCTTCTTCGGTTCCAATTGCAAGTGTTGCATAATTTAGGAAAGCTCTTGTTGTTACACCAAATGCTCTAGGATCATGCCATTGATCTGCTCTAAAATCTAAATCAATTAGAATCGGTACGTTGTTATCACGAGCTTGCTCTGCAGCAAAAAATGCCGCTGAACGTGATGGTTCAATGTTAAGAGCTGTAGCAGAAAATTCTATTAATCTTGTATTTGCAATATTGGCTTTGATAACATCATCAATGTTAAATTTGGAATCTGCGCAGTTATCTCTATAATACACCAGAGGGAAATTATCAGGTGGTTCAATACCTAAGATTACAGCACTAGTTCTTGCTCCATCTTTAGTTGGAATAAACTTAGTTTCTACATCTTCTTTCTTTAGAAAATTTAATAGAAATTTTCCAACCATATCATTTCCTACTGCGGAAAGAAGAGCAGATTTTAGTCCAAGCCTTCTAGCTCCAACTGCAATATTTAGTGGGGAGCCTCCAACGAAAGCTCCAAATTCTTTAATTTCTTCAAAAGGGCTGCCAATGTTATTGCTGTACAAATCTATTGAAGAACGACCATACGTGTAAACGTCATATTTTGTTTCTGAATTATTCATTGTTCATTTCCAAAGTTACTAAAGGAAGTCTGTTATCCATTGTTTTCCAAGTTCCGTAAATCCATTTATGATCCGGATCATCCGTATTTGCTAATGATTGATCAGAACCAGCTAAAAAGTTTAAGTAGTATGTATGATAACCATGTCCAGCAGATACTGGATGATATCCTTTAGGAATTAATACCGCATCATTATTGTGTGGTTCTGCAACTTCATCTAAGTCTCTGTTATCAGTATAAACTTTCTGAAGTGCGAAACCTTGTGGTTTATTAAATTTATAAAAATATATTTCTTCTAATTCTACCTCTAATAATTTACCTTCTTCATCAACTTTCCTTTCGTCATGTTTGTGTGCAGGAAATGAACTCCAATTACCTGAAGGAGTGTATACTTCAACACAAACAAGCTTACTGCATGCAGCACCTGGAGGCAAAATTGAATTTATTTGACGAGAGGCATTATCCCCGCCTCTAAATTCAATTCCATAATCATTAACTTTTTGTGGAGTAATAAAATACCCGTCAAATCTATTTTCACCTTTTGTATAACCAAAAGCAAAATCAACTGTTTCACTAAGAGCAGTAAGCGTGAACTCTGTATTTGGCGGCAGATATGCTGCATGCGGCAATCCGCTGAAAACATCTTTTCTGGAATTCTCTGTTACCCACTCACCCCATTTTGATGAAAGAGAAAATTTTCCTCCGAGCAGAACTATGCACATTTCATCCTCTCCAGTATTGTGTTTCCAGCTATCTCCTGCCTTTAAAACTTTAGCCCCAAAATTGAGAGCTTTCCAACCAATTTCTTCGGATGTAATATTATGATATGTACCATTTTCATCAACTTTAGGATGAACTAGTAATTTACATTTCGAATCAATATTCATTACTTCTCACTATTTATTTTTCATTTATTAAAATTTCATGTATGTCTTTATCTAAACAAAATGATTGGCACTTTGCTGCGACAAAACTCTCTAATTCATTAATATATTTTTTACCTGGTATAATAGGATCAAATAGTTCAGGTGATTCATTAAAAAATTCTCTATGCACTCTAGTCCAAATTAACCTAAGGTCTGTAGCAATGTTAATTTTACATACACCTAACTGGATTGCTTTTCTTATTTCATCAATATTAATTCCCTTAGCATTAGCCTCTAAATTTCCACCATTTTTGTTAATTCTTATAACCTCATCCATAGGAACATTTGAAGCACCATGTAAAACAATAGGATATTTTCCCAATAAGTCTTGAATCTGTTTTAGGATATCCAACTGTAATCCAGCAATATTCTTCATTTTGTAAGCACCATGGCTTGTACCAATTGCAACCGCCAAGGAGTCACAATTAGTTTTATCAACAAATTCTTTAACTTGATTAGGATTTGTAAATCTCGAATTTAATTCTGAAACACTAATATCATCTTCAACTCCGCTTAAAACACCGAGTTCTGCTTCAACAGCAATTCCTTTATCATGTGCCCTTTTTACAATCTCTGAGGTAATTGAAATATTTTTGTCAAAATCTTCATGCGAGGCATCAATCATTACAGAATCATAAAAACCACTTTCTATTGCACTTAGGCAATGTTCATAATTTCCATGATCGAGATGAACTGAAAACTCGACTGTTGGGAATAAATTTGAGGCTGCTTTTATCATGCCTTCCAAAAGATTGTGGGACATATAATTTCTTGCAACAGGAGTTATTGCTATTATTATTGGTAAACTAGCTTCTTGCGCACCTTGGAATATGCCTTTAATTTGTTCCGCAGTAAAGACATTAAAAGCTGGAATTCCATAAATTCCATAATACTTTTCAAATAAATTTATGATAGGTGTTTTCATATATTTTATTCCAAAACAAATTCTAGAGTACCACCATTAGTGATATCAGAATGGTTTATTATATTCTTTTCTAAAACTTTATTATTTAATAAAATTGTTTTTACTTTATTTTTTGATTGCAATCCATTAGCTTTTATTATGAAAGTCTTGCCATCACCAACGTTAAGTGTACTTTCTTCAAAAGCAGGTAAAAATACTGCATACTCTGTTGATCCAGGACAAACTGGATAGAAACCCAATGTAGCAAAAATATACCAAGCAGACATTTGTCCAGAGTCATCATTACCACTTAAACCACCTGGTTCAGCACTGTATTCCTCCGCTAAAATTTTAGAAACAATTTTATTTGTTTTTGATGGTTGCCCGCTGTATGTATATAAAAAAGGTATTTGATGACCAGGCTCATTTCCGTGCCAATAGTTATTGGTTTCAAAAAATTTATCAAGCTCCTTATTAAATTCATCTATTCCACCCATTAAATTTATTAAGCCATTAACATCCTGTGGCACATACCAAGTATATTGCCAAGGAGTTCCTTCAGTTATATAGGGCATTCTTTTATCTTTTAAAAATTCATCTGTAAAAGCTCCATTTTTAAATTTACCCCGAACACTTTTTACACTTGAATCAAAAACATTTCTATAATTTTTTGAACGATTGAAGAAATTTTCATAGTCTTCTGCATACCCCATTTTTTTTGAGATTTGGCTTAATGTAAAATCATCGTAAGCATATTCAAGAGTACGAGAGACTTGCTCTTGTTGATGGAAAGATTCCTTTACACTATCTTCAAGTGGAATGTAACCATAATTTAAATATGATTGAAGCGCTCGTCTACCTTTGCCATCTATATAATCACTTAAGTTTTCGGGAGACTTTGTTGCATTTTGTTTTAAATAAAAATATTCCTTTTCAGTGAGATCAACTACACCCTTGACATAACCATCTGCAATTATTGAAATAACATGATCCCCAATCATTGCAGAAGTATAACTATTCCAACAAGGGAAAATTGGTAACCATCCCCCCTGCTCTGCCATGGATAATAATGATTTAATCATTTCATTACTTTTATCGGGCATAATAATGTTAAACAAAGGATGAAGCGCGCGATATGTATCCCATACAGAAAAATCAGAATAATAATTATTAGGTGATGCTTTCTTTATTTCGGTGCCCCCATTAAAAGAAGGATACTCACCGTTCAAATCACTATAAATTCTTGGATGTTGAAATGAATGATAAATTGATGTATAGAATTTAACTTTATCGTTATTAGATGAGGACTTGATTTTAACTTTTAATAATTGCTTATTCCAAATTTCTTTTAATTCATTTTTTATTTCATCAAAATTTTTATTACCTATTTCTTTATTCAAATTTTCTCGTGCATTTTCTAAACTAACAAATGAAGTGCCTATTTTAATTTTAATTACTTTTGATGAATTACTTAAGAAGCCTATATATGCACCAATTTTTTCTCTATTTGAAATTTCTGTTGCTTTATCAAAAAGTTGGTAATTTTCATACACACCATAAACTTCAAATGGTTGATCAAATTTTGCGACAAAATAACCACTAAATCCAGCTCTATCTCCCCATCCTTGATAAATTCTATGAACTGGATTATAACCAACAATCTCTTGAGTTTCCGGAAGTATTTTTATATAACCTTCATTTTCATCGCTGTTAGGCTCTATAATAATGTACTTATTTTCACTATCATTAAAAGTGAATCTCATAAAGCCCGCTCTTGTTGTTGCTGTAATTTCACAATCAACATTATAATTTTTTAAACCGACTTTGTAATAGTAAGGTGTTGAAACTTCATTCTGATGTGAGTAATGTGATCCTCTTTTTTCTGGCAGATAATTTAAATTACCAGATATTGGCATTACTGTAAAACTACCATAATCCTGTGTGCAAGACCCGCTAAGCCAGTGCGAACCTCTAAATCCAGTGATTAATGAATCGGCATAATAGTATGGAGCAACACATTTAGTTTCTACATTTCGCGTTTGGGCTGTCCAATTAGTCATTCCAAAAGGCATAGTAACAGAAGGAATTACTTGTGCGTTATTTTCAGTTCCCTCACCATGTTTAATTGAACTGATAGTTCTGGAAGGAGCTGTGCCAATAAGCGGATTTACATAATTGACCAAAGAAGAATCTTTTTCAGAAATACTCTGTCCGTAAATTATGGACGCAAATAAAAATATTGCAAATATCTTTAATCCCTTACTCATTCTGAACCACTCACTAATTGAGAATTAATTTTGACATACTTCCCATTTCCAAAAATTATTTTGTAATTTGATTTGAACAACTTTGATGGCAGATAATAATCGGTTGTAATTACTTGAGCACCGCTGCTTATTGCTTTTTCAAATCTTGAATAATTATCTTCCCTTGCTTCACGCGTATCAGCGTCGGCGCGGGTTCTAACCATATACCCTTTTTTTACAAGGCTTTTTATATAGTCTTCGTTCTTTTCAGGATCATTAATAATTCTGAAAGCCGCTGTAGGATTTCCTTCTTCAGAATTAATAAACATCACCTTGTCAATTAAATTACTATCAGGGTTTAAATAGTTTTTTAATTTCGCTCCCGTTTCATCAAGAACAAATAAGAAACGACCACGAATGGTATCAATTATTGGCCATCCGTTTTTTAATACTGCTTCTTCCAATGTTGAAAACTTTCCTTGAATTAATTTAGGTGTAATAAGTTTTGATTCAGCGAAAACCGATTTTATTTCAATATCTATACTATCAAGAGCATTTTTTGTGAATGGCAGAGAAACCCTTATATTAGGCTCATTTATAATATGATCCTTAGCATTAACAGTAATAATAACGGGAAGATGACCACTATTATGTTCAGACCACTTTTTTAATTCTTCCAAACAATTTTTGAATAAAAGGTTATGGCTGCGAAAATCAATATCTTGGATGTGAAATATTTTCAAACCTGGAGTTTTTAATTCACCACTTTCATCGAAAGATATAACTTCGTTATTTAGCGATTTTAATAATTCCAATCCATGTGGATGGCTGTACTTTCCCCCTTTAGGATCATAAAATAAATCTATCTCTAAATTTCGCAATCCTAAATTTAGCTGTTCAGAAATTGAAGGATGTTCATATTGAAGAGAATAAGCAAGACTCGAATCTTTTTGAAAAATAATATTCCATAATTCTTTTTCAATTGCAATTTTGTAACTGTTGTGACTGCCTATGATTTGAATTTCATTCAATCGTAAATTGGAGTATTCTTTTTGATTAGCGCAACCAACCACTAACAAAGCCAATGTGCTAATAATAATTACTTTACAATATTTTTGAAATTCGATGATCATCAATTCTATATTTTTTATATTTTTTTTATTGGTTGCTTTTTATTTGTTCAACTCTAATATTTGTTGAGATGTTCTTTCATCAATTTCTTGATCACTGACATTATTCAAAATGATTTGATGCTTATTTGCCTCTTCATTTATTTCTATCTTATTTAGAGTTAAATCAGAAACATCATCAAAAACAAATGCAGGTCTATAATCAGGTTTCTCAGCTCTAACATTAATATTCTTCATTTTTAATCCTTTTACATGACGCACATAAAAAGCCCATGCTGGTAATTCACCAAACATGTGAAATTCAGGGTATTCATTTTCACTTTCTGGAACGTCATTAAGTCTATTCAATGGAATTATTGCTAATCCATCGTTTCCTCTTCCCGGATAAATTATATCTATATTCTCCAATACAACATTCTCAATAAAATATCCGGGCATTCCTGTAATTGAAGCAGGAAAAGGATTATGGAAAAATCCCAGTTGTGGTCCACGAATATCATATTCTAAATCTGGAGTCTCAAATGGTATTTGAACTCTTATATTACTTATATGAATATTTTTTAGCGTTCCAACTTTCCCATCTTTATTTCTATGACCAAGTTTAATGAATATCGCATTACCAGTATTAACTGCAAAAATATTATTAACCTCTATATTTTCTAATATTCCACCATCAACAGACTCCAACGCTATAGCGGAACGAAATGTATCATAAACTTTTATATTTTCAATTTTTACATTTTTAAAGCCACCCTTTGAAGATGTTCCAAACTTTATAGCGCTTGCACTAGAACGAACTATACAATTAGCTATATAAATACTATCATTAAAGGTTTCAGAATATTCTGACTTTAAACAAATTCCATCATCCGCAGAGTTTACAGATGAATTTGTTATTGATACATTCTTACAATCAATAATATCAATTCCGTCGTTATTCCAATAAGCATCACTATCTACGGTAATGTTATCTATTTTTAAGTTTTTACATTTTTCATAACTTTGAACCCAACTAGAAGCATCCTTAATTGTTACACCAATAACTTTTATGTTTGAACAATTAACAAATTCAATAAGCTGGGGTCGCATATATTCGTTTGGACGTTTTCTTCTTAAGTTATAAAAAGTAGAGTCTAAATTTCCTGCGTAAAATAAACTATCCGCATTTAGGGCTAACTTTCTTCCTTGTCCGTCAATAATTCCATCGCCAGTAATTGAAATATTATCTTGACCTTCAGCGAGCACTAAAGCTTTCCATCTGCCAATACTTGAATAATTATATGGATTGGTGCTTCCTAGTAAAACGGCTTCTTTTTCCAAGCATAGTTCAACGTTAGTTTTTAAAATAATACTGCCACTAAGAAATTTTCCTTTTGGAATTATAACTTTTCCACCACCAATATTATTAATTTCATCAATAGCTTTTTGAATAAATATTTGATTTAATGTTTTTCCGTCAGGAACGGCACCATAACTAAGTACATTAACTTCGTTTTTATTTTGAGCTAGGGATGTTATACCAGTAAGGACAATTATTGATAAAATTAATAATATTTCTATCAATTGATTTGAAGATATAATTGTATTTTTCTGCGGCATGTATTTTGAAACTCCATACTAATATTTTAACTTGCACTGTTAGCAGAAAATATTATTTTTATACAAAAATTTTTATTGATTTGAGCTATTCTAGTAAAAATAACTCTTGGGAATTAACCATAGTTGAACTAATAATAAATATCAATAGTATCCAATAATTTACTTTTTAATTACATCTTGTAATGCTGAACATGAATTTCTTTCAATAATTTTATGCTCTAAAACTACACTTTCATTTAGCGGCACAGAACCACTTGATAATTGCTTTATTAGCAAAACTGCCGCAGCCTTTCCAATTTCATAAGCAGGCATATGAACAGTTGTTAAAGGTATCTTTAAGTATTCACTAAAATCAATATTATCAAAACCTATTATAGAAATATCATCAGGAACTTTAATATTATTTTCAGTAAGTGAATTAATTAGCCCAATTGCAACAAGATCATTATAACAGAAGACAGCAGTTGGGTTTTGATCTTTTAGTGATAATAGTTCTTTACCAGCCAAATATCCATTTGCAGTATACGGATCTACTGGAATTATAAGATCACTATTAATTGGAATATTGTTATCACTTAAAGCTTGTTTGTACCCTTCAAGTCTTTTTAAACCATGACCAGAATAACTTGGGCCTGCAATATGAGCAATTTCCCTATGCCCTAGATTAATTAAATATGTAACTGCATCGTATGCTGCTTTGATGTTATCAATATCTACATAATTTCCTAAAATACTGGTTTTTCCAAGAACTACCCAAGGAATATTTTCATTAAATAAATTTGAAAAATATGATAAATCTAATTCACCACTTTTAAGTGGTGAAATAATTATTCCATCTACTCTTTTACTCAATAATGTATTAACAATTTCCGATTCTTTATCTGTAGATAATTCAGAAGTTCCCACCAAAACAGAATAACCAAGTTCCGAACAAGCATCAAATACACCTTTCATTACTTTTGAGAAATAAGGGTTATCTATTTCTTTAATAATAAGACCAATACTTTTCGTTTCCTTTGACGCCAGTGATTGAGCTAATTGATTTGGATTATAATTGTATTTTTTAATAGTTTCAAGAACTTTAGCACGAGTTTTTTCAGAAACCCCAGTTTTATTGTTTAATACAATTGAAACTGCAGACTTGGATACATTTGCTAACTTGGCAATATCGGATATAGTCATTCTCATATTTACAAATTTACCTTTTTAGTCAAGACCATTTTATCAATAAGATAATTTTAAATGAAAATATATTATAAAAAATTTTAATAAGAAAAAACGCTTGCAATAAATAATAATAATTTAATTAGCCGGCAAAACTACCGGCTAATAATATAATATTACTTAAAAATATAAACTATTTAATTAACATCATTTTTCTAGTACTCTGGAAATTTCCAGCATTTATTGTATAGAAATAAATACCTGTGCTTAGTCCATTGGCATTAAAATTTATTTCATGATTTCCAGCATTCATATTTTTATTAACTAGTGATGCTACTTTTTGACCAAGAAGATTATAAACTGATAAAGTAACTTTACTTACTTCAGGAATACTAAACCTAATTAATGTAGATGGATTAAAAGGATTTGGGTAATTTTGTTCAAGCGAAAATTCAACTGGTATATTTCCATCAACAGCTTCAACATCGGTTATCCAATCAGCTTTTTTACTAGGGAACCAATTTAAATCACCAACTGGGAAACCATCTGAACCACCAAGATAAGCTGGTGAAGAAACTTCATAGCTACAATCTAATGTATCTCTGTGGTAAACAGTTGTTCTTCTGTCAAAATCCCTAAATTCAGTTCCACCATTAGATTTTTCACCAGCACCCTCAGGAGCAGGTCTAAGATTCCAATATACCATTTCAGACATTGGTGAAGGTGCCTCTGTAAAGTTAATTCCATTCTCTAATTTAATAAATGCAGTAGTTGTTGCATTATCAATTTTGCTTGCTATAAATTTGGTTAATGGGGTAGCTGTCATTAAAGTACTATTTCCAGTTTCACTTTTAATTTTGGCCCAAACATCCAATATTTCTTGAGTATCATACAAATAGTTATTTGTTATATCAAAATTTGTAGCATAAGCTGAGTCACCTTCACTCTGACTGTATACCATAGTCATATTAACTTTATCAAGAATTACATCGCTAAATGGCTCACCATTTTCTCTAAAATCCCATTGTCGGCTTTCACTAGTATCAGCACCTAATGCCATAGCATCAACAAACAAATTGTCTTTGATACGTACATCATCACCAATAAGACCTAATGCTAAAACACCATATCTACCACCATTATTAAGAACTGTATTATGTTCAAATATAAAAGTATTTAAACGAGCTGTACTTCCAATATGACGTACTACTCTGTCATTACCGTTTACAAAAGTATTATTAACCATTTTCAAGGTGTCGCAAGAAGTATTTCTTAGATCAACTGCTCTACCATTACTAATACTTTGCCAAGGAAGAGTTCCACTATTAGCAAAAATACAATCAGTTACATTTATTGAACGTATACCAGCAAAAGTACGAAGATCAGCTTGGTAAGCATTTTCAAATATACATCCTGTAACTGTCATAGTATAATTTCCAGATACGTTAAATACTATTAATTCTCTTGGAGCTCCATAAGTAAAAGCTGCATAATCAGGGTCAACATCAAAAATACCATTTACTGCAATATTTTTTAAATATACATTACCTTGAGCATCAATAAAATCTATAGGTACATTAGTACCACCAGCTTCAACAAGACCATAAATCAATGGGATAGCTCCCTCACCATCTTCTGCTTTAATTCTAATATCCCAATCGATGTTTTTAATAACACCATTGTAGAACCAAGTTCCACCACGTTGTAAAACATATACTCTTTCTAAATCTGCTCTATCCCCAGTGGAAAGTGTATCACCTTTAATAATTTCATTAAGATAAACTATCTCAGTAGGTATTGGAAGATACATCTCATGCGATTGGGCAAGAAATTTTACACTAAATAACATTACAAATAGTGCAATTACTAAAAGACGAAATGTTTTTTTCATTTGAAACTCCTTTTTGTTTGTTGTAATTAATTGAAATAATTATATTTTATAATGATACTCTAAGTAAGAGATCTGCTGTAGTTCCGTATCTGTAACTAGAAACATCATTTCTCCTCCCAGCTACTTTATTTTCTAGAAAAACACCTTCCTCAGCATCAGTAAGATTGTTAACATTTAAACCAATCGAAATCATTTCAGAAATTTTCTGCTTTAGAGATAAATCCAGCCTTCCAAATGCTTTTTGTATTCTATTTGCATAATTATTTCCAGAATAAAGTGCATAATACTCACCTTGATAGAAGTATGATATTCTTCCAGAAAAACCTCCAATATCATAACCTAATGATAGGTTACCAAAAATTTCAGGTGCATTTGATGTTCTGCTTTCTGCTTCATATAACACAACTTTTGTTTTCTTTGTAGGGAAAGGAAATCCTGGGAGCTTAACTTCATATTCTATAGTTTTGTATGCAGGTGTATATGATTCAGTTTTAATAAGAGACATATTATAGCTTAACACAATATTACTTAGTAAACCAGGCAAATAACGAAAACTATGTTGATGTTCAAATTCAAAACCCCATACACGAGTTTCTTTATCTGTGTTGTAAGGATATGTTAGTTTATACTCAGTGCTAAATGGTACTGCATCTGCTGGATAAACAATACCTAAACTATCAACAGTCTCTTTATCTTTAATTGGCACATAAAAAAGTTGTCGCACTTCGTTTTTAATAGTTTTATAAAAAGCTGATACAGACAACAATCCTATTGAGTTTCCATAAAATTGTGTATTAACTTCAAAATTCCAGGCATATGCATTTTTCAAATGGCTATTGCCAAGTATAACATATGGTCCTTCTCCATTATAAACATTTTTACGACCATAAACATATGTAGGTAATCTAAAATTAAAATCTGGTCTCTGAATACCTCTATAAGCTGCAAAGCGCAGATTCATAAAGTCTGTAGGTCTAAAAATGAGATGAAAGTTTGGAAGCACAATAGTTTCTTGGTAAGTAGATGTGGTATCAGAAAAAACTGAGAATTCCGTAACCTCTTCATTAGTATAGAAAGCATTATATGTATTTGCATCATGCTCAATTCTAACACCAGCAATAAATGTAGCAACTGTTCCAAAGTTCAAAGTATTCATTAAGTAACCAGAAGAAATACTTTCTGTCAAATTATAATTTGTACCTACATCTGACTTGTCAACAGCAAATTCATCTCGATTTGTTAACGGATTAAACCCATTGATATTTAAATCAAACCAATCTTTAGACCTATCTGCATCAATAAGGGGATTTAGTGAGTACTTACCAAATAAATCCCTGGAAGAAGATTCAAGAAAATTAGTTAAAAGGATTAAATTGCTTTTTATTTTTAGGTCTTCATAGCCATAACTCGCAAAATCTTTTGGAACAACTGTTCCATCGCTCAATTTTACATAGTCATAAAATCCATTACCAATTCCATTATAATATAATGCTTGTCTAAGGGTAGTACTTTTTCTATGATATTTTGAACGATATTTTCCTCCGAATTTAAGCTCTCCGGATAAGCCTATTATATTATAAGTCTTTTTAACATCAAGAAAGATTGTTTTTTCAAAATCAAGATTTGAAGAAGTTCTACTTTCTGCACGAGTAAAATATGCAAGATCAAAATTGTTTAATGCATATGGGATTAACTTTTCATAGTCAGTTGTATTTCTAAGGTTTTGAGGAATAAAATTCATCCCTGAAATAACTTCTTCATTCTCAAAAATTGACGGTTCAAGAAAATGCGTAGAATAATCATAAGGTGTTTCTGATCCTGATTCACTGTATGACATATTCCAGTTAATTTGCCAATCAGAAATATAGTTTTCACCTTGTAAGGAAATATTTAAAATATCTATATTAACTTCTTGTCCCTGAAAGTTAATCCCAACATCTCCGGTAGTGATAGGATAATTTCTGTCTAGTATTGATAAATTTCTGTCAGTTCTACTATATTCGGTGTTTAATTTAATTATACCATCATCAGGTGTTTTATAATCAAAAAGTAATTTGACACCAGATCTTTTTCTAATTTCAGGAGTATATTTTAATGTAAAATTACTTAGTTGATAGTCAGAACCTGCTAAGTCTAATTCATCAATGTTTACATCATATTGTTCGCTGCTTCTAATTCGTCTCTCAAAATTACCAAAAAACTGAACTCCAAGAGCGTTCTCAAAGAACCTCTCTCCATATCTACCTAAAAAATTATATTGTTCAGCAGAATTCTCAATACCACTATATGAACCCAAAGCATCTACTTGAATTTCTCTTATCTCAGGAGCAATACGTGTAACAAAATTAATATTACCGGCTATCGCTTCTGCTTCCATATCCGATGTAATAGCTTTTGATAATACTATGCCAGATAAAGAACCTTGAGAAATAGTACTAAGATCTATACCTCTTGAATCGGCATCTGTTGGAGATAGTTTAACACCATCAACCGTAACTGTAGTCATGTTTTGACTTAACCCACGAAGCGTTATTTTGTTAGCCTCACCACCAGATCGTATAACTGAAATACCTGGTAATCTACCTAATGCTTCAGCAGCATTTGCATCTGGCAATTCTTTAATTTTTTGCTCTGAGATTACATTTACAATTGTATTTGAGGTTAATTGCTGATTAATTGCGGCTGCTTGCCCAAGTGCTTGAGCTGAGATTATAACTTCTTCACCTACAACTGAATTATATAATAAAGTAAAATTTAATTTAATAGTCCTATTATCTACTACTACTACTGAAATTTCTTTGGAATTATATCCAAGATATGAACATTTGACAATATACTGACCCGAAGGAATTGCAGATATAGAATACTCTCCTTCAATATTTGATGAAGCTCCTAAAGAAGTACCAACTAATATGACGTTTGCACCAACTAACTCTTCATTACTAAGAGAATCGGTAACAACACCTTTTATACCACCTGAAGCAAAAATAAATGATGGAATTATTAAAAGTATAAAAACACTTAACTTAAATAATGTAGAATTTCTCACTTTTACACCTATTGCTTAATTATTTTTATAAAATTTTTACTAAACCGTTCTAGTTATACTCGGAGTTATATAACCCTTTATATAACCATGCTTTTATAACATTTATTTATTTTACTAAACCGCTTTAGTAAAATAAATTCTTTTTCCTAATTTGTCAAGTATTTTTTTAGAAAGAGGGAAACCGAAAATAGAAGAGTGAAACTTCAGATAGAATAAAAATGAGAGACGCTATCATATTCTAATTATAATCAAATAATTCACTGGACTGCCAATCCATAGTGTTGATTATGAATATTTCGCCAGCTCAGTAACCGTAAAATTTGTTTTGAAAGACCAAATAACAAACCACAAAAACCAAATAATATCCAAATTTCAATTTCTAGTATCCAAACTTTTATCTTTTTTTTGCATGATTCATCCAAAAATATTGAGTTTGGTTTTTGATGATTCGTTTTTGCTATTTGTTTAAAATTTTTCTTTTTGACGTTTATTATTTATTATGACATTTTTAGAAGATAAAGCTAGATGCACATAAGTACATAGTTTTAACTCCTACTGTGACCAATAAATTCTTATCTCAAGAGTTATTTTTTATCTTTTATACTTTTATTATTTACAATTTGAATATTTGTCCATGAGAAAAATTGCATATTCAATTGGTTTAATTAAGTGGTTACGAGGATACATTTCTGGCTCTTTAGTCCATTCAATTTCCCAATTTCTTATTTTTTCTTGAACAATTAATTCATCAAATTGCTCATTCTTTACATTTGCTTCACGGAAAGATTTGAGAAAGGTGTTCCATCTTGGCCAGTAAAATTCTCGGTACATTCCATGCCACGATTTGGATGCATAATCCTTTAAATGATTGCCTCCCCAAACAGTTATTTGCATTTTAGCATTTTGCAGATACAACTTAGATTCTGATTCTGACTCTCCATAATTCCAAGCGGAAGAAAGCCAATAGTTAAGACTATTTAGTGGTTGCCCAGCTATCAAGGAATCTATTTCATAAGAAAGCCTTTCTGACTTGGTATACAATTCATCCCCTTTTTCTAAATCATTTTTACTGTATGCATCCACACATTTAACTAAAATTGAGTCTAGTTTAATTGAGAGATAATGTTTAGTAAAATCTAGCAGATCGTATTTATAAAACTCGTTCTCCTTAAAGATATCAGAATCCTTAATTAGGAGTTTAATACCTTGTTCTAGCTTACATAAATCTCCTGGGTGTCCTGCAAATTCTGTAATATTTAATGTGGGGCGTTTATTGAACAAATATGTTCCAGCTCCTTCCCACCATCTTGGAGTCCAATATTTAGTGTTATAAACTGATTTTTTAAATAAATTCCATGCTGCCTCGGAATTAGCAGAACTCTTGCCGTATCTAGCTTTTGTATATAAGATCAACCAGTTATCAAGTTCAAGACCACTTGTAGACCAAGCTAAGTCATAAATATATTCATAGACTACTGAATTAGTATTTAATCCTTCAGGCATTACTCCATAACCAATTAAATTCTTTTTATTAGGATTGTTTTGCAAATCCGTTAATTGCGTATTGTAAAACTCTAAATCCCCAAAGACAGGATTTGTTCCACCATAATTATGCACATACCCATAAATCCATTCTTTACCATAAAAAGCATTTGCATCCTTCCAGACTTCCCGCCTATCATTTCCAAAATCCTGAATTATCATTTTATCGTTAGGAATTTCTCTTAAAAATGCTGCTACTGCTTCTGGTGTCCAAAACTCCTTATCATCTCCAAATAACCAACCTTGCATAATCCATTTACCATTGGGATTTGTTTCTTTTATTGTTTTATAAATAGATGAACCATATTTAGTTAATTCTTCAAGCTTGTTTTCTGCCGAAACTGGCGGTTTCATTTCGTTAAAAGCATCAATTAAGTAGTAGTTTTCTTTTCCATATATTTCAGAATAAATTTCAATAAATCTCTTACCAATTCTTGCAAACAACGTATCCATAGGATCTAACCAGTAAGTTTCCTCAAGTCCACCTCCCCAAGATTCCATTTTGTGTATTTTAGCATTTGGGAATTTTTCTAAAAATACTTTTGGAACGTATCCATTGAAAGCCGGAACAACTGGTTTCATTCCTAATGAATGCATTCTTTCTAAAATTTTAATTTGCAAATCATGTTTCTTTGCTAACCATGACTCAGGTAAGGGTCCTTGATGATTGTTTATGTTTCCCATTCTTTGCCATGGCAAAAATGCAGGTCCGGTAAAATGATTATTCAATTCATCTTCGTTTAGCCCAAATTCGGACCACAATTTATTTAGAACTACTTCTTGACCTTCCATAGCTGTAGGCATGTTTATTCCATGCAATGCCATCCAATCTATTTCTTGCTCCCATCTATCCCAGTTCCACCATGGTGTTGTGTAACCAAATGCACAGACATTAAGATATGAGCGATATTTAAAAGGAGTGCTGAAGTTTATAAGCGTTCCATCCTTAATGTTTTTCGATAAATCTATCCGAGTACCTTCCCAATTTACCATAGCTGCACTAATATGCTTTAAGTAGCTATATAAGCCATATGTTAACGCAATATTTGATGAACCTTCAATAATTACTTTACCACTTTGGGTAGTAACTGAAACTTTATCACCATTTTGTTCATGATTATTTAAAATGAATTTAAAGTCCTTAGAACGATCCTTTAATAACCTTTCTGCTAACTCATTTGCTGGTAGAATATTAACTTCTTCTTTGCAACCAAATGAAATAATAAATAGAAGACTAATTATTAATAAGAATTTCATGAATTTTAATTTTATCATAATATTTATTTTATTTATTAATAAAGTTTAACTAATTGTTTTAGAGATAACTTTCACTTATAAAATTGATTTAATTACTGCATTGTTGAAACAGAATAATAGTTTCTAAACACGTAAAAATAGTTTCCTTCTATATAGGAAAAGCAAAAAGAGCCATTGAACAGCAACAGAGCAAATAAGCAAAACAACAACATTATACGGCTCACCTACAATTTGACCTAACCACTTGAAAATTGAAGATGTAGTATATGACCAATCAATAAACTTGCCGGACATATAAATCAATATTGAATTCATACCAATAACTTTAAAGAAAAATGCCCACTTCTGATACCCTTTAACATCTATTATATAATAGAATAGTGCCATCAACAAAGTGCTTATTCCTCCACATTGTAGTGTAAAAGAACTACTCCATAAATTTTTATTGATTGGGAAAATAATGTTCCAAACTTGAGCAACTATAATAAGAATAATCCCAAGCCCAGTTAACTTTAGTACTGTATGATTTTGTGTTTTGATATTAGTGTTTTTTAATATATTCCCAACAAATATACCAAGCAGTGCCGTTGATATAGCTGGAATTGTAGATGTAAGTCCTTCGGGATCATGAATAACTCGGTGTAATCGTCCAGGCATAATTAAGGTATCAAGATATGAAGCAAAGTTGCCTTCCTTAGTCAGCTCTCCCATTGGATGACCAGGTGCGGAGTTAAAGACTAACAATAGCCAATAACCAATTAGGAGACTACAAAACCAAATAATTTGACCACGCTGTTTGGTATATAAATAAATAATATTGGCAAACATATAAGCTAATCCAATACGACCTAAAACACTGCCAAAACGAATTTTTGCTATTGGGTGAATTTCGAGTCCATTATTGTAAACAATACCCAAAATGACAAGAATTACTCCCCTTTTAATTATTTTTAATAATAGTTCATTTTTATTTTTTCCTTTTTCAATTTGCTTACCAAGCGAATAGGGTGTTGCGACTCCTGCTAAAAATAGGAATAGAGGAAAAATTAAGTCATAAAAAGTAAACCCATTCCATGCTGCATGATCAAGTAGTTTTGAAAATCCTTCCCAAAAAGGTGTACCTGTAATTTTTGCAATATGGTGAACCACTTCTTCAGTTCCCATAATCCACAACATATCAAATCCACGCAATGCATCTAGCGAATAAAGTCGCTGGTTAATATTTGTTTCCAAATTCTAATTTCTCCAAAATTGTTGATAGCTACTTGATTTTATAAAAAGACAAACTGAATTCCAAAAGCATACAAGAGCAATTATTTACCGATTTAGCATATAAAAACCATTAAACCTTACTTTAATTATTACATTACTCACTAGTTACATTATTTTACTAAAGCGGTTTAGTAAAATGTTATTTTTAAATTTTAATGTCAAGAATTTTCAAGAAAGAAATAAATCAATTATTGCTCTTAATAATTTGGTGAAAAATGTAGTTTAATTTTTTTGTCTCATTTTTATTAGCAATTACCGTAACATTATAAAAATGAGAATAATGTAGCTAAAAGAAGAGGATAATTATTATACCATAATAAGCCTTGTAAAGGGAAAAATTAGTGTAGAGTCCTATTTAACATTGAATTATAAATAATAGAGGGATTTAAATAGGCAAAAAATATTAACAAAAGATTTTTTTTTGAGGTAGAATTTTATTTTAACATTGGAAGTAAAAGTTGTATCAACAAATTGCAAGTAACAAAAATTAGCAAAGACGACTAAAACGGCCGCCTTTGCTTAACTATTTTAACTTTTATCTTCTATGCTGTCGTTCTGCTTTTTTTCAGAACTGAGATTTTCTTTAAGTATTTTAGTAAACCCTGTAATATCGCTTCCTTCAAGTCCAACTTCTTTTAGTATTGCATCTATTAATGGTGCTTGAGTTCTATATCTTAAAGCGCTGTTAACTACTTCTTCTGCTAAATTGCTGCTTGCACTCGAACTGCCTCCAGATGAAATGCCACCTGAATTAACAGCATTAAGTCCAGCTACTTGAATAATTTTAATGTCATCAATTGCTTCCATCGGTTTAGCACTTGCTGTAATAATCTGTGCAAGATTTTCAATAATTGATAATTTAACTTTCATGGTGATAATTTCATTGCTAAGAATATTTTCTGCTTCGTGCAATGCGCGCGTACCTATGGCGTCAACCTCGTAACGTTGTTTTGCAGATTGAGCCAGCATAATTTCTGCATCTGATTCAGCTTTAGCACGTATTCTTTCTTTTTCTGCAAGGGCATTTGCTTCAATTTTAACTGCTTCTGCTTTATCAACAGATGCTCGTTTTTCCGATTCTGCTTTTACAGTAATATCAATTGCTTTCTTTTCAGCTTCTTCCTGAGCTTTAATTAATTCAATCTCTTTGTTTCTGCTTGCAATTTCAGTTGCTCTAACGGTTACAACTTCTTCTTCTGCTTTTACTGCTTTAGAACGTGCTTGCTCTGCTTCCATTTTTGCAAGTGATTGTTCTTTTGATTTTTCCGCAATAGCAATTTGTCTGTCTTGATTTGAAAGTTCCACAGTTTTTTGCTTTTCAATATCTGCCGATTCAATTGAACGTGCTCTTGAAATATCCTTTTCTTTAATAAGCCTTTCTTTTTCAATGCTTTGTTCTTCAACTTCTCTTTCAGCTATAATTCTAGATAAATCAACTTGCCGTTTAGATTCAATTATTGCTTCTTCAGCATATCGTTTTCTTTCAGCTTGTCTAATTGAAGTTTCTGCTTCCTCTTCAGCTTTTCTAACTTCTATTTCTCTTTGCTGACCAAGTTTTGCATATTCTTCTTCTCTTGCTAAGGATAGTCTTTCTTTTTCCGCTTCAAGATTTTTTTGTCCGACTTTAACAGAAGTGTCTTGTTCTATATCATTTCTTTGTTTTCTTCTAGATTCAATTTCTTCAGTTAACCTAGTTAAACCTTCGGCATCAAACGCATTTTGTGGATTAAAGAAATCACGATTTGTTTGATCTAATGAAGTTAAAGAAACAGATTCAAGTTCAAGTCCGTTTTTTAATAAATCCTCAGAAACAGCAGCTTGCACTTTTTGTACAAAATTTACTCGTTGTTCGTGCAATTCCTCCATTGCCATTTCTGCAGCAACGGCACGTAAAGAGTCAACAAATTTGCCTTCTATTAGTTCTTTTAGTTGCTGCGGATCAAGAGTTCTTCTTCCAAGTGTTTGTGCAGCATCTGCAATTGCTTCAACAATTGGTTTTACTCTAACATAAAATTCTGCAGTTACATCAACCCTCATTCTATCTCGGGTAATAAGTGCTTGTTCGTTTGCTCTCCTTACTTCCAAACGCAAAGTATTCATATTTACATGAATAAGTTCATGTAAAACAGGCAAAACCAAAGCACCACCGTTCATAATTACTTTTTGTCCGCCCATTCCTGTTCGTACAAAGGATATTTCTTTTGAAGCCCGTTTATATAATCTTGCAAAAATTAAACCAATGGTAAGCATAGAAAATATAACCACAATAATAATTGTGATAATTTCAGAAATGACCATTACTCCTCCGTTAATCAGTTAAATTAATATTTGTGTTTTTAATAGCTGTAAAACTTCTGTTGTTATCTTTTACTAATAATACTTGTTCTCCCTGCTTAAACTCTTCACCGTCAATATCAGGTTCAACCATAATATAGTGTGAGTGTCCTAATTTGTCATGTAGCTTTGCTTCTGCAGGAGACCCCCTTTTTGCTGTGCCTATTGTGATTGTGGCAATTAGTCCAATAAAGGTTGATGAAGATACTGCATCGGATTCATCGCTTGGAATAATTTTTTCCAATATTTTGGAAGATACACGAATTATTGGCAGTGTTATAAAAAATGCTGGCAAAATAGCCAAGTACCATGGTAAGTAAAATCCCAAAATATTTTTTGTTACTGATTGAATTACAAATCCAGTTAGTCCAAAAGCTGTTAATCCAGCAACGAGAAGTGCAATAATTGGTGTTTTTCCAACTCGCAGCCAAGATAGTAGTATACTAAACAGCGATGGAGCTTCAAATTCATCCAGCGCATCTAAATCCAAATCTGCATCTAAATCTGGAAGTAAGCTATCAATTAAATTTGAAAGACCCATTCCTATCAACATTCCAACGCCTTCTATAAGACCAATAGCAATCATTAATCCAATAGAAACGGTAAATGGAATGTTCTCTGGTGATAATACAAATTCCATCATTTTTCAGCCATATTTGCTTTTATTGAAGCCAAACGTTCTTTAATTCTATTTTCGCGGCTTATTTTTTCTAATTCTTCAAGCTGGGCAGCAGTTTTTACATCTGCAGAATCTTGGCTAACTAAACCAGTTGTTTTTTCCATCATTCTATCAAAAGCGGCTTCTGCGCGAGCAACCTTATCGTCTAAATTAGTTGACCCAATACCAGATTCAGTTCCAACTTGCGATTTCACTTCTGCCTGTGCCATCCTGAATCCTCTTAATTCGTCTCGCATTTCTCGTTTTTTACCTTGCAGAGCACTTATGTAACTGTCCAATTCTTTTATCTTTTCATTTGCTACTATTATTGATTGTTCAAGAACAGGAATTTGAGCCTCAATATCAAGCTGCTGTGCAATTGCAGCTTCTGCTAAGTCCTCTCTCTCTTTTTCAATAGCAAATTCAACTTTTGTTATTAAATCATCATGTTTTTTATTTGCTTCCATTAATCTTGTTTTTGCATGATGTTTGGTAACAGAAATTTTTCCTAATTCACTCTTTACATCATAAATTGCTGAATCAATTTCGTGAATTGCTTCTTCCATAATTATTTCTGGAGCAGCACTTTCTAAAATGTCTACTAATTTCCTAGCACTTCCACTAATTATTCTGGAAACTCTTGAGGTTATTGTTTCTTTCATTTTTCTTTCTCCTCTATGGATTGTTGTTTGTTCTTTATTATTTCAGTTAATTCAAGTACTGTGTTTATATTTTGTGAAATTAAATTGGGATTGTAGCATGGTGCTTTTTCTGTTACTCCCATTCTGAGTGTCCATTCTATTAATTTAAATACTCTTTGGGCAAGACCTTCCTCAATTTCAGTAAGAGTCTCTTTTTTGAATTCCGTTTCTTGAGACCCAATAGCTGTAATAAAATAAGCATACGATTCTGCAGCCCAACTTGAATATTTAGAAATTAAGTCAGAACTTAAATTGTTTTTTCTTTCACTTTCAAGTAATTTAATTAAAGAAGCCTCGCCCAAGTTTTTTAAAAGACTTAAACTTTGACTGTAATCTTTTTCACTTTCATGAATTAATCTATATTGCTGAATAATGGAGCGTAGTTTGTCGCTTGGGGTTTTAGCATCTGGTATTTTAAGTTCGGAAAGAAAATCAGCTTCCGCTTCTGATAAACGAACGCTCATTGTAATTGATTTTGTAGAAATTTTGTGTTCCATGTTTCTCTCACAAATGTTTACAAATGTATGCGTTTAACATACGATTGTTTTCTTTCTTTGTCAAGTAACATTTTTAATGTTTATTAAAAAAAATATAATTATAAAAGAGTTCGCTCCAAAAACAGTAATGGAAATATTATTTTTGGGGTAAACTCATAAATTATTTTTGCAATAATACTTATGCAAAAACATTACATTATTCCACTTTTTTGATGTTTTTTTCAATTATCGTTTGATAATTACTTCTATTTTGGGGTTTACATGCTTTCGCTATTTGTTCGAAGCTCCTGTGCATGTTCTTTTTCTCATCCGCAACTAAAACTACCGAATTTCAGTATTTTCTGCAATTATATTTCATGTTTTACATGCTCCTAAGATGCCTTTTTAGGTAATTGGAATACAACGTTTATTATTTAATAATCTCTATTAACTTAGCATTTATAAATGCTGTTTTCAATTTTAAGGCAAAGAAATTTGGTTAAATACTACGTGGATGGGGTTTTGTATAGTCACCGGACTCTATTAATATCTTACAAAGATATGAGTTCCCTTTTTTCCCAAAAGAGAGTCCAATCACAACAAAAAAAGTATTTACATGGGACTTTAGTGTTTGGAAACAATCTATTTATTATTTAAGTAATAAAACTTTGATATAAGCTTTGTACGAGAATTTACATTAAATCTTCCAAACATATTTTCGAGATGTCTTTTTACAGTATTTACAGAGATATTTAATTCTCTAGCGATTTCTTTATTTTGCATTCCTCTCTCAACAAGTAGCAAAACATCAATTTCTCGTGCTGTAAATATTTCGCTTACTGAATTACTAATTGTTGGTGATGGATTATCATCAATAAAAACTATTGTTTGTTTTTTTCTTGAACCTGGAAGACTACAGGAGCGAAGTTTAAGATTATTTGCAATTGTAATATTACAATTTTCTTTGGCAATTGAAACTTCTTTGAGCTGGTTAGAAAACTCCACCTCTGGGTCATCCGATCCAAAATGGCGAATTATTGTCCCTTTTGCGACACGATTTACATAATTGACCCTAAAGTCATTGTCAGTAATTATCATACCCTGCTTCATATTGTCGATGGTAAAACAAAACCTACGGTTGTATTCAGCAACACTACTGTTTCCAAATGAACCAAGAATTGCAAGACCTAAAAAATGACTTACTATTGATATAGTAAGTAAATCATTTTGTTTAAATGCTCCTTCAGAAAACTCTCTACCAAAATTGATACTTCCAATTATTTCATTCCCTGTAATAATTGGTGCTTGCATGGCAAAATCTATAGATGCTGTTTTAACTATGTTGTAAACAGGATGATGTTGCCATCCTTTTAACCCTAACAATAATTGTGATTGGTTTGGGGTACGTTTTGTCATAATCCAGTTTTTTAATGGATCTATTTCTCTTCCCCTTTTTTCATAGAAGGATAAAAAATCTTCGTCAACTCCCTTACCACTTATGTAGTATGGACGTTGTTTAAAAGACTTAAAAAGATAAAGGGCTGTAGCATGTGCAGGAATAATTGAAGAAATTGAGTTAAAGAATTCCGATTCAATTTCATAAAAATCGGATTTACATGAAATTGAACTAATAACTTCATTCAAGTTTGTAAGGGCTTCGTATGTGTTTTTATTTTCTTCTATCATTAATTCACTTCTTGAAAAAGAACTTTAATAACACAAATTATAGATAGCTAGCTCATATTATTGTACACTACTAAAATATATTATTTTTAGCAGAACCCCAAAAAAAGAAAATTTGCTATCTAATAATATAGGGGTAATTAGTCTATCCTCTAATTACCCCTTTGGTTGTAAATTATTTTTCTTTCTTTTTAAATAAGCTTGAAACTAAAATAAATGGATATGCTATAAGGTATAATAGCACACCAGGACTTAGAGCAAGACGAATACATGTCCAAAACTCCTTTGGTGTTATGTACATTTTTGCTGGCCATGCCCCCATCATTTGTCCAGTTACTTCTAGGGAAGATCCTTTACGTGCTACTTTTGTTACCACCATCATTGGACTTCCTTTATCTGAAATTATTGTCAATTTCATTTTATCTCCATATAATAAGTCACTTCGCTATTCCCACCATTTTTTTATCTTTTTTTCTTCGGCAATAACCTGAACTGCATTATAACCACAAGCACCACCAACACTACCACTTGGATGAGTACTAGCCCCACACATATATAGATTATTAAAAGGTGTTTTATAAGGTTTGCATTCAACGAATGGACGCATTATTGTTAGCTGATCCTGACTCATTTCTCCATGATTAAAGCCACCGTGCACCATAGATGTCCATTTGTTTTCAGTATCTTTTGGTGACATAATAAAGGATTTCAAAAGAGCCGTATCCATATTATCAACATATTTTCCCCAAACTTCTATACATTTTTTAGAAAATTCTTCTCTTACATCATCCCAAGCTTCCTCACCTTTATCTCTTAGAGTGTATGGTACATATTGCCAACCAATTGCTGTTCCTTTTCCTTCTGGGGCTTGGCTTGGATCAATTGCTGATGGATATGCTGTAAACATACGTGGATATTCAGGAAGATTTTGTTTGTTAATATCGGCAAAGTCATCATATAATTCTTGAGGACTATCGACAAGCAATACACCAAGGCAACGATTTATATCAGGGTTAAATTCAGCACATTTCCATTTAAGTGGCTCATCTAAAGCTAAATGAGTCGTGAAGAGAATAGTTTCTTCGTGACGGAAACGTTTTACAGAGTTTGCAAATGAGGGTTCTAACTTTTCTTCGCCAATTAAGTTTAAGAATGTTTGGTGAGGTTCAAGATTTGTTAATACCATTTCATTAGCATATATTATTGTACCATCTTCAAGTTCAACACCAGTCGCATCTCCATCTGTTATAATAATACGTTTTACATGGGCATTTGTTTTTACAGTACCACCATGATCTTCAAGACAGTTTACAAAGGCTTTTGCTAAATTTCCAGAACCACCTTCACATATTGCCCAACCATGAGGTTCGTGTGTTTCGCCAAGCATCATTGGTACGAAAACACCAAATCCGTAAGTATCGGGTGAACCACCAAACTCTTTAATAAATGCAAGTAAAAATGATTTTAATTCGTTCGATTCAAAAAGTTCGTTAATAATATTTTTGGGACTTGAAAGTTGCATTCGAAGCATATTTAATCCTTCAACACTTGTTTCCATAGCCATAGCAGAAAGGGAAGTTGGTTGTGGTGGATTAAAGAACCATGGACCAATTAAATTATCAACAATAACCTGAAAATTTGTTGCTAAGTTCCTATATGTTTCAGCATCTTTTTCTGAGAAGCGTGCAATTTCCTTACATGTTTTTTCAAGATCTCGATAGAAAACAAGACATCTTCCATCAGTAAATGCAGCTGCTACTTGTGCATCTGGCCATAAATATTTAGCGCCATACTTTTCCAGTTCCAAATCTTTATAAACTGGCCCTAAGTGAAGTATTCCATGAAAAAGAGAAGCCAAATTATGTTTAAAACCTGGTAATGTTGCTTCCTCTGTCCAAACACCACCACCTGCTTTTTCTAAGCGTTCAAGTACTAGTACTTTTTTTTCTGCTTTTTGTAGATAACATCCTGCAGTTAGACCATTGTGTCCACCACCAACTACTATTACATCATATTCATTCGACATAATTATTTCTCCATATTATTAAATGTATTGTTACAATTATTATGTTATAGTAAAAATAGTTTATTACTGTTTTACTAACCTCACCCATATGGGTGAGGTAAAAAAATGGGTCTATTATTTTAAGAAGTAAAATTGAGTCATTTAAAAATCTTTGGATATATCTGAAATGCATTATTCAAGAAAAAATTGAATTTATTACTGCATTTTTTGTAAGTAGGGATAAAAACAATAAAAATATGTATGATTATATTTCTAAAATTCGAAGCGAATGTATATTTTAAAAATCAAAATAATGTATATAACTAATTAAAAATATGTAGAGACATTCTAGAGTATCTGAAAAACTTCAGATGGAAAAGGGATTTCATAAATTTACGTAAGAGCAAACAAAGGAGTATTCCATGGGAGAAAGAAAGCGTTATAGTGGAGAGCAAAAAACACCAACCTAGCTTGAAAATCGCGGGCGGGTTGATTTGCTTGTTGAATCCAAATTATGCATTAGAAAAGCACTAATACATAATCGACTAACTCGCTCTAAGCGTTTATACAATTCTTCGTTTAACCTTACTTCGGCTGCGCTCAGTAACCATTTGGGTATAAACGCTAAGA